>OGKC01000343.1_pt1 | contig 14214 bp, 7 predicted proteins | sample 1572411 | NCBI WGS metagenome assembly OGKC01 (sample SAMEA2582157, study PRJEB24529) | metagenome
GTTTAAAAGGGCACAAGGAAATGAGTATATATATATATTATTAATATATTTATTCTAAGATGTAGGATTGAAACGCAATGAACGAAAAACCTCTGTAATCTGCTTGCAATGAATGGTTTATATTGAGACATTGACTGCACCGTTTGTTTGCCTTGGTGAAATCGGAGTGGCGGTAATTGTTAAAACACAGGTACAGTTAAGGTCCATCAGGTATTCGTTTTTTGTAATGAAGTCGTTGATAAAAGAAGTATGTGTCAGACCATATTCCACGATTAATGATTACATTTGTGCGTATAGATTGTGATTGAGTCTGAATAAGATAGTTCAATATGGCACCTTCCTTGTCGTTTTGATTCTTGTCGTGGCATGCAATCAAGACAAAAGGAAGGAAGTAGCGGTGCAAAGTGTCACCAACAAATGAATAATGAAATATAATTTCAATTTGCAATGAAAAAAAGAATAACGATTGGGACGCTTACCCTCTTATCTCTCATGGGAATGTTCGGCTGTAAGCAGCAGGAAACGGTCGAGGCACTTATGACTCTTGATGTAAAAGCCGATTATCCGGAAAAGGAATGGGTTGTTCAAGACTTTTTGGATGTGGAATACATCCCGTTGGAAACGAACGACGAGTTTATCACCCAAGGCAGTGTCAAGGCGATAGGAAAGCGGTTCGTGCTGGTGACGAATCTGCTCAACGATGGCAATATCTTCGTTTTTGACAGAAAAACAGGCAAGGCGGTCAGGAAAATCAATCGGAAGGGACAGGGAGCCGAGGAGTATGCTTTTATCAACGGGATCATCCTGGATGAGGAAAAAGACGAGATGTTTGTCAATAGTGCTTCGAACAAGAAGATATTCGTCTATGACTTGCAAGGAAATTTCAAGCGGAGTTTCCAGCATGCCGAGGGCGCGCAGTATCTGGATGTGTTCGATTATGACGCCGACAATCTGATCTGCTACGATATGTCTGCTTCTTATAAGGACGGGCAGAAAAGGGATAAGGAGTTTTACCATGCACTCATATCGAAGCAGGACGGAAGTGTCACCCGGGCAATTCCGCTTCCTTTTGACATAATCAAGGCTCCGTTTGTTCAAAAGGGGGATATGGTTGCTGTCGCTTCCGTTCGCTCTATCACGCCTGACCAGGGAAACTGGCTGCTTGCCGATACCTCTTCCGATACGGTGTATCGCTATATTCCCGGAAAAGACAAATTAATCCCGTTCATCGTAAAAAAGCCGGCGGAAAATCCGGATATGTTCCTTACGATGGGGGTGAACACTGGTCGTTATTGTTTCATGCAAACCATTGGAAAAGAGTTTAATTTTGAAAAAGGAAGGGGTTTCCCGACTACGGATTTGATGTACGACAGCCGTGAAAAGGTTGTATTCAAGCCGATAGTACTCAATGCTGATTATACGACCCGGAAAAGGGTGGACTTGATATCCCGTCTCGGAAACGAGGAAGTGGCCGCCTATGAGATTCTTTCTGCCGACCGGCTGGTCGAGGCCTATGGGAAAGGTGAGTTGAAAGGCGGGTTGAAAGAGATTGCGGCCGGTTTGGACGAAGAGTCGAATCCCGTGTTGATGTTGGTCAAGCATAAGAGATAGAACCGGAAGGAAATAAAATCCCCCCGTACTCTTACAAGCGAGCCGGGGGATTTTCAGTTTGGCATTTTTATTATAGGGAGTTGTTTTAAGTTATCATGCCCAACCGTTCAACATTCCGTAGAAATACATGGGTTTCAGGAAATAAACCTTCAACAGCCATGCGGCCCATTGCTCTTTCGATGTGTCCAGCAACGTGAACGGGAACGAGTTTTGCGCCTCTTTCTTATAGTTGAACTCACACAAGAGAACATGCCCGTAGTCCGTCACGATCGGGCAGGCGGCATATCCGTCGTATTTCTCTGCCGGTTCTTTGCCTTCCATCAGCGAGATCAGGTTCTTGGCTGCGATCGGCACTTGCTTGCGGATTGCAGCGGATGTTTTGCTGGTCGGGATTCCGGCTACGTCTCCTAGGGAAACGATATTCGGATATGTTTTGTGTACCAGTGTCTCTTTGTCTACCATAACCCAGGCATCGGCAGCCAGTTTACCTTCCGTCCAGCCCAGTCCGGCTTCTCTTACAAAATCGGGGGCCGACATCGGCGGTGTGAAATGCAGGAAATCATAATCTTCTACAAACGGAGTGTAGACTTTCTGATCGCCCACTGTTTCGATCTTCTCGAAATGAACCTGCTTGGCAGCCGTATCCACACCTTTCACTCGTACATTCAGGTTGATAGGAATGTTACGCTCTTTGTAGATTTCCAACAAGCGGGGAGTGAAAAACGGGACATCATACAGCTCTTTGGATGCTGTGTAAAAATTCAGATCCACCGTTTCGCGTGTACCCTGTTTGCGGGTATAGTGTTCTGTCAACAAACAGATTTTCTTGGGAGCACCTCCGCATTTGTGCTTGGTATAAGTATCAGTGTAGATTCCACGTCCACCCGTCTTGGAGAATTCCTGTATGGCTTTCCAAGTCTTTTGTGCACCTTCGAAATCATAGATGCTGTGGGCGTTCCCTTGTCCAAGTGTCGCTTGCGTGATACCTTCTACCTTTTCCCAGTTGATTTGGATTCCGGGAGTCAGGACCAGGAAGTCGTAGGCGATCTTTCCGTTATTTTTGGTCGTTACCTGATTCCATACGGGATCGACGGCAGCAACAGAATCTTTAATCCATTTGATGTCATTGGGTATGCAGTCCTCCTGCTTTCTCCAGACGTCATCCGGTTGATATACACCCGATGCGATTAAGGTGAACCCCGGCTGATAAAACTGACGGTCACTGGGATCGATCAAAGTGATATCCGGCTTGTCCAGCCAACTCTTTAAACGAGCAGCCATACTGATACCGGCAGCACCTCCGCCGATAATTACAATTTTACCTTTGGCTTTGCTTGAAAATGCTTTTGCCTTTTGGGTACTTGCAGCAGTCAGTAAACCGGCCATTGCCATCAGTTTGAAAAAGTGGCGGCGGTCGATACCTTTCTTCTCGAACGCCTTTAATTGATCTTCCAGTTCGTGTTTCATCATGTATGAAAATTAGATTTTGATCGCAAAGAAAGGATAATCCGCAGGAGCGTACAAAGAAAGGACTACTACATGGCTTGCGCAAGTGCTTTGAGTGGAAAGAAATACTACAACATTACTTTCTCATGTCTTTTTATGATGCATTTAATTATCTGATATGTAATAGTATATAAGATGTGAAAATCTGAGAAAATATTTTCAGAAATTCATTAGGAAATCGACGAGATTCGTATCTCCTTCCAGCTCCAAACGCTTCCTTAGACGGTATCGGCGCAGCTCTATTGCCCGTACGGATACGTTCATGAGGGATGCTATTTCCTTTGTGGAGAGATTCATGCGGAGCAAGCAACAGATGCGGAGATCGCCTGTCGTGAGATCGCTGTATCGCTGTCTGAGGCGGTCCATGAAATTTTGGTGCGTGCTGTTGAAATAGCTTTCGAACAGTACCCAGTCCGCTTGGTTGTTCAAAGTCTCTTCCATCAGCGTCTTCATGCGGATGTAGAGTTTGTTCGGATAACGTTCGCCTAGCGTTTCTTTTTGTTTTTCCAGTTCTTCCAACAGGCTTTGGATGGCCTGGTTGCGTTTGACGAGGGCTGTTGTCTGAAGTGTCAGTTCGTTGTTCTTGTTTTGCAGTTCGGCTTCGAGCATCCGGTTTTTTATGACCTGCATCTGCTGTTGCTCGGCTTGCCGTTCGGCTTCGGCTTTTTCCTGTTCTTCCTTATGCAGGTTCTTCAGGTTGTAGCGGAGCACGGCCTGTACGAGAAACCAGACGAGTGTGATATAGACCAGCCATGCCCATACGGTATTATACCAGGGAGGGCGGACTTCGATGGGCAGTGTGAGTTCGGGATAGGGACCCTTGATGACGTATTTGCGGACTTTCAATTCATACCTCCCTTCCGGCAATTGCAGGAAAGTGATTTTCCCGTCGTGTTGCCAGGCTGACCAGTCTGAAGATACGCCTTCGATCTTGTAGCTGATCTGGTGGTTGGAGGTGAATATCGTGGTGCCTGCCCAGACATTGAACTCCTGGAAGTTGTGCGGGAGAGAAATGCGTTGCGTGTTGATCGGCAAGTGATGGATACCGGAAGCATCGACGTATTCGAGTCCCGAAACTTTCAGGGGAGTGCTGCCCAGGCTATTGCCGATCAGTTCCCGGATATTGACCAATAAAGTCCCTTGCATGGCAGAGACCAAGACCAGGGAGTCGTTCAAAGGGATGATCCGTTTGCCTCTCGTCACGAGGTTCATATTGTAATTGTCGAAGAGCAGGCGGCATTTCAATGTTCCGATGCCGTCCGCTACGTGAAACAGTCCGGCTTCGTTTTCGATGGAAAGCCAGTAGAGGTTGTCACCGGCCGGATAAACATGTTCGGCATCGGCAAATACGCCCACTGCTTCCGTGTCCCTAAATAATTTCTTAACGGTCGGAGCGGGGTCTTTTTCGATCCTAAAGCAAGGTTGCGCTTCGGCTTTGCTTACGGCGATGAAAGGGCTTGTGGCTCCCAATGAGCGCTTGAAATAGCCGAGGTTGGTTTGGATATACAACTCTTCGCCATCTAGTCCGGCATTCACCAGTTTGCCGATCTCGCTTCTTTTTCCTAACAAAGTGATCGGAGGATCGAAAGAGATTTGTGATAATCCGTTGTCGAGCGCCACCCAGATTTGCCGGTTGTCCTGTACGCAGATAAAGCGGACGATATTGTCTTGTAGTTGGTTCTGTAAAGACAGGTGTTGCAGGATCGTACCGTCGGAGTCTGTGATATATAATCCTTGTGTGAGGGTTCCGATGAAAAAGAGCGTTCCGTTGGTAGCGAAGGCACTCGGCTGTGCATCCTGTATTTCTTTCGGTAAAGTAAAAGGTATTTCAACAGGGGGTGGAGTGAAGCGGATTTCTGGCGGGACCGTGTCCAGCGGGTGGTAGCGGAGGATTCCGTCTTTGTCGTATGTCCAGCTTCCCAACATCGTCTCGTTGCGGGTGTAGATCGTGTCGTTGTAGTTCGTTACGCCGGTCACCTCTTCCTGTCCCGGCAGCGAATATAGTTTCCATGTGTTGCCGTCGAAAGCAAGCAGGCCGGAATTGTTGGCGACATACAGCATACCGTCGGGTGTCAGCGAAAAGCCCCAGTTCTGGCAGCTCGCTTTATAATCGTCGACCGTATAGTTTTTTACAAATACATAAGGAATGGCTACTGACGCGCGCATGGCATGTGCCGTGAACAGAAAAGAAATGAGAATGGTCAGCAGTCTGTACATAAGTCTAAATGAATATAGGCACGGAAGTCCAATACTTCCGTGCCTGAATGAGGTTACAAATATAATGAAATTCCTATTTACTTGTATTCCTGCCAGCTCTTAATCTGGATGTCTTTTTCGTCCATATTACAGAAAGCGCTGATGAAAGCACTTGCCAAGCGGGCGTTGGTGATCAATGGAATGTTGTGATCGATCGCTGCACGACGGATCTTATAGCCATTGGTCAGCTCGCGCTTGCTGTGGTCTTTCGGAATGTTGACAACCAGTTCGAACACGTGCTTGCTGAACATATCCATGATGTTCAGGTCGCCCTGTTCGTCCGGCCAGCAAACTGCTGTCGCAGAGATGCCGTTTTCATTCAAGAATTTAGCCGTTCCAGCCGTTCCGTAGATGTTGTAACCTTTGACTGCCAGCATATGGCACGGTTCCAGCAGTTCAGCCTTGCTCTTGGCGGCACCGGAAGAAACCAGTACGTTCTTCTGCGGGATTCTATTTCCGACAGCGATCATGGCAGAAAGCAATGCTTCGTTGAAGTCGTCGCCGATGCAGCCTACTTCACCTGTAGAGCTCATATCTACGCCCAGTACAGGGTCGGCCTTATGCAGACGGGCGAATGAGAACTGCGAAGCCTTCACACCGATCCAGTCGATGTCGAATGCACTCTTGTCCGGTTTGGTGTAAGGAGCGTCAAGCATGATGCGGGTTGCCGTTTCGATAAAGTTGCGTTTCAGGACTTTTGATACGAACGGGAAACTGCGGGATGCACGCAGGTTACATTCGATAACCTTCACATCGTTGTTCTTGGCTAGGAACTGGATGTTGAACGGTCCGCTGATGTTCAACTCTTTGGCGATCATTTTGCTGACCTTCTTGATACGGCGGGCTGTTTCGAAGTAGATCTTCTGTGCCGGGAATACCAATGTCGCGTCACCGGAATGGACACCGGCAAACTCGATATGTTCGGAGATGGCGTACTCGACCACTTCGCCATTCATGGCTACCGCGTCGAATTCTATCTCTTTCGCCCCTTGCAGGAATTCGGAAACAACTACCGGATATTCTTTGGAAACCTTGGCTGCCAAGTTTAGGAATTCGATCATCTGCTCCTTACTGTGGCATACGTTCATGGCTGCGCCGGAAAGCACGTAAGACGGACGGATCAGGATTGGGAAACCGACCTTTGCGATAAAGGCGTCGATCTCTTCCATGCTGGTCAACTCGGCCCAACGTGGCTGGTCGATACCTAACGTATCCAGCATTGCGGAGAATTTGTGACGGTTTTCGGCACGGTCGATCGACAGTGGTGAAGTACCCAATACAGGTACGTTCTGGCGGTACAGTTTCATGGCCAGGTTGTTCGGTATCTGTCCACCTACGGAGACGATTACGCCCTTCGGCAGTTCTAAGTCCATGACATCGAGCACGCGTTCGAACGAAAGCTCGTCGAAGTACAGACGGTCGCACATGTCATAATCGGTGGAAACCGTTTCCGGGTTATAGTTGATCATGATGGATTTATAGCCTAACTTGCGGGCTGTCTGTGCGGCATTCACCGAACACCAGTCGAACTCAACGGAAGAACCGATGCGGTAAGCGCCCGATCCCAGAATCACGACGCTCTTGTCGTTCGGATAGTAAGAGATATCGTGCTGGCTGCCGTCGTATGTCATATACAGGTAGTTCGTCAGTTCGGGATGTTCCGATGCGATCGTATTGATGCGTTTTACACTCGGCAGGATACCTAATTTCTTACGCAGGTTGCGCACGCGGATATTTTCCTTTTCCATGTTGCCTTCCGGGTTTTCAACATAACGAGCAATCTGGAAGTCGGAGAATCCCAGGCGTTTTGCTTCCTTCAGCACATCTTCAGGCAGGTCTTCGATCTTATCGTAAGCAGACAATACTTTCGTATAGTCTACGATGTTTTTCAGTTTTTCCAGGAACCACGGAGTGATCTTGGACAGTTCGTGGATGCGGTCTACCGTGTAGCCTTTTTCAAGCGCTTTGGCCACGGCGAAGATACGGAGGTCGGTCGGGTTGGCCAGCGCGTCGTCCAGGTTATCGAATTCCACGTCGTTGTTGCCGACGAAACCGTGCATGCCCTGTCCGATCATACGCAGACCTTTCTGCATGATTTCCTCGAAGCTCTTGCCGATCGACATAATCTCGCCGACAGATTTCATGCTCGAACCGATCTGGCGGCTTACACCGACAAACTTAGTCAGGTCCCAACGCGGGATCTTTACGATCATGTAATCTACTTCTGGTGCTTTGTAAGCGGAGTTGGGAGTTCCCATCTCACCGATTTCGTCAAGGCTGTAACCTAATGCCAGCTTGGCAGCCACGAATGCCAGCGGATAACCGCTCGCTTTGGATGCAAGTGCGGAAGAACGGCTTAGGCGGGCGTTTACTTCGATCACACGGTAATCGCAAGTATCGGAGTTGAATGCGTACTGGATGTTACATTCGCCGACGATACCTAAATGGCGGATCGTCTTGATTGAAAGTTCTTTCAATAGGTCCAGTTCTTTGTCTGTCAGTGAACAGGTAGGAGCGACAACGATACTTTCGCCCGTATGTACGCCTAACGGGTCTACATTTTCCATGCTTACAACCGTAAAGCAGTGGTCGTTCTTATCGCGGATTACTTCAAATTCAATTTCCTTCCAGCCTTTCAACGATTCTTCCACCAACACCTGGGGAGAATAGGCGAAAGCGCTTTCTGCCAGCGTACGCAGTTCTGCCTCGTCTTTGCAGATACCGCTACCCATACCGCCCAATGCGTATGCGGAACGGATCATGACCGGGAAGCCGATCTCGTAGGCTGCCTTCACGGCATCTTCCAGGTTTCCGACAGCGTGGCTAACCGGAGTTTTTACTGCTATCTCGTCAAGTTTCTTTACAAACAGGTCGCGGTCTTCCGTGTACATGATCGCTTCGACCGAAGTTCCCAGTACCTTTACACCATATTTGGCCAGTGTTCCGCTGGTATACAGTTCGGTTCCGCAGTTCAAAGCAGTCTGTCCGCCAAAAGCCAGCAGGATACCGTCCGGTTGTTCTTTTTTGATCACTTCTTCAACAAAGTAAGGAGTGATCGGCAGGAAATACACCTTGTCGGCTACCCCTTCTGATGTTTGAATGGTTGCAATGTTCGGATTGAGCAATACGGTGCTGATTCCTTCTTCTTTCAGCGCCTTCAGTGCTTGTGAACCAGAGTAGTCAAATTCTCCGGCTTGTCCGATCTTCAGGGCACCCGAGCCCAGAACAATCACCTTTTTGATATCACTTTTCGACATAGTAATTTGGGTTGTTTAATTTATTGATTTTATAGAATGTTATAATTGCCTTACGAGATCACAAGGTGCAAAAAAAATGCGTTAGTAAAAATAACTAACGCATCCTATATAACCAAATGATAATCCTTTAAAATAAAAAAATGAGCTTCATTGTCCGACATATAACCGGAAAAGTACGCTGGATTATCCTTATGTGCTTTCTGTGTCATGAAACTCTATCTTCAAAATTTCGGCAAAGATAAGGCTTATATTTCAAACATGCAAGAGATGTTGGTGCCCTCTTTCTGAAAAATACTTTTCAAGTTGACCGAAATGTCCGGAAGATAATTTTATTTTCCTATCTTTATCCCCATCAATCATTCAAATAATTCTGATATTATGAATAAGACACTTTATCTCATTTTTATTTGTCTCCTTTTATGTGCCGGCACCCATCTTGTTGCCCAGACTTTTGATTATAACCGAGTGAGTGGCCATCCCCGCTTATTGATGAAGCAGGGTGAGGAGCAGCAGATACGAGAAAGCCTGAAAGATAACCCCGAAATGCAGCGCGTCTATAAGCAGATTGTCGGAGAAGCCGACCGGCTGTTGGTCTGTCCGACGTTAACATATAAGAAAGAGGGACGTCGTCTGTTGGCCGTTTCCCGTGAGGCTTTGAAACGTATTTTTGACCTTTCGTTTGTATACCGGATGACCGGCGAAGATAAATACCGCTTGCGTGCCGAGCAGGAGATGGTGTCCGTCTGCTCTTTCGGCGACTGGAACCCGTCTCATTTCTTGGATGTCGGCGAGATGACGATGGCGGTTGCGATCGGTTATGACTGGCTGTTCGATAAGCTGTCTCCGGAAACAAGGAGAGTGGTACGTGAATCGATTCTTCAGAAAGGTTTTGCTCCGTCGAACGACAAACAATATAACTGGTTCCTGAAAGCAGAAAACAACTGGAACCAGGTTTGCAATACCGGGCTGGTATATGGAGCCCTTGCCCTTTTGGATTCGGACAGCAAAGAAGCGGCTGCTGTTATTGAACGGGCTATGTCGTCTGTTCCTCTGTCGATGAAAGTGTACGCGCCTGACGGCAACTATCCGGAAGGGTATAATTATTGGGGATATGGGACGAGTTTCAATGTGATGCTAATCGCCGCTTTGGAATCGGCTCTCGGTTCGGATGGAGGACTGAGTGCGGTGGAGGGCTTTATGTCTTCGGCCCGGTTCATGCAGTATATGGCGGGAACGACCGGTCTTGCCTTCAATTTCAGTGATGCACGCGAAACGACTCAATCTTTTCCGGCCATGTTCTGGTATGCATCCAAATTAGGCGATCCTTCCTTGCTCTGGAACGAAAAAATATTCCTGACACGCGAGGATACGCATTTTACTGCGGAAGAAGAGCGTTTCCTGCCGATTATCTTGATCTATGGTTCCCGCTTCGATATGAAGGAAGTGACGCCTCCTGTCTCGAAAATCTGGACCGGACATGGAAAAGTGCCTGTAGCTCTGATCCGTACCGGATGGGATAAGGGTGAAGGTTTTTATGTCGGGATAAAAGGAGGAACGGCTTCGGCCAACCATGCTCATATGGATGCCGGATCATTTGTGTTCGAAGCTCAGGGAGTTCGTTGGGCACAGGATTTGGGTATGCAGGAGTATTATTCTCTGGAAAAGGAAGGCGTACGACTGTGGAACGGTGATCAGGACGGGCAACGTTGGGATGTCTTCCGCTATAATAACTTTGTGCATAATACGTTGACGGTAAACGGAGAAAAGCACCAGGTAAAAGGAGCGGTTCCGATTCTCGCTACTTATACGAAAGATGCACGGTTGGGAGCCAGCTTGGATATGACTTCTTTGTTCGGTAGTAATCTGAAGAAAGCGACACGCGAGGTTGTGCTTGTGAAGGAACGGTATTTGCAGGTAACGGATCAGGTGCAGGCTGCCGGCCAACCAGCTTCTGTCCGGTGGACGATGGTCACCTCCGCCACTCCTAAGCTGCTCGATTCCCACACGATAGAATTGACGAAAGAAGGTAAGAAATTACATGTGATTATCGACAGTCCTTCGGCTGCCGCCTTCTCTGTGGTCGATAATGTTCCGTCGCATAGCTACGATGCTCCGAATCCCGGTTCTGTCCGGATTGTTTTTGATGTTGATGTGAAAGCCGGTCGGAAGGAAACATTGAAAGTGCGGCTGGTTCCGGTTGTGGAATAATACATGAATGTACCGATATGCCGGGGTACGACAATACCGCTGAATGGGCATATCGGTATGCTTCAATTCCTATTTGTTATTTGCCGAAATTCCAGTTCCTGATGATTTGCAGTATTTCCTCTTTCATTTCCTTCGTTATGTTGTTTTGTGTACTGGGCTGGAAGGCGAGAAACCTCTTGGCTGCTTTATGGAATTTGTCCGGATGTAAAAAAGAGGGGTTTGTATACAATTTGGCGAGTAGGAAGTAGGTATATCCCTGTTCCGGTAAAATCCGGCTGATTTCCAGCAGGTAACTTTCCGCTTTCTGGTATTGCTTGATCGCCTTTTCGTTTTTTGCAATTGCATAGTATAGTTCGGGGGCTGCACTTAGTTTTAATGCCCTGTCCAACCATTTGATGGCAATATCGTGCTGTCCGGTCTTATAGAAACATTCTGCTCCCTCATATAGAAAATCTGTCCGGTGGTATAACTGGACAAACAGACCGGCATACCGGCTGGCTGCTTGTTCGTACTCCTGATTATGATATAATTCCTGAAGCGTCTTCCATTCCCTATAGGTATAGTAGGTATCTTTCTGTCCGTAGAAAAGAATGCAGGTAAGAATGGCGGCGATGGCACTGATATACGGGATACTCCTTTGTGCTCGCTGCTTGTTATGCTTCGGATTGGTCACACATATAGTGGTCAGGAATAAGAGCAGAGCCCAGTAGGTCGGGAGTTGGAGCGGATAGGAATAAAGGGCGAAGATTCCGAGTGCCAGAATTCCGCCGGATGCTCCAATCTGTCTGTGTCTGATCCCATAATAAAGGGAAAATGCGAGCCAGAAGATGAAGAACAGCAACCCCGTAATACCTAACTCAAGTCCTATTTGCAGATATTCGTTGTATGCATACTGGGGACAGGTTGCGGTTTGTTTTTCTTTGGAAGAAGCGGTATCGGTTTCGAAATAGGCAGATTGTTCCTTTGCGTATGTGGCTGGAAAGCCGCCTATACCTATGCCGGTTACCGGATGTTCCATGATAGCCTGGGTCGTGATATTCCAGATCAAAAGCCGGCGATCTCCGGCCTGGGCTTTTTGGATATTCCCGACCAAAATGACTGCCGTGATCGCAACAAACAGGATAATCGAAGAGATAGCAAACAGCTGGATGTGTTTCTGTATGGCTTTTTTCGTCTGTTTCCATCCGATCAGCCTCATCCAGCAAACCCAGATTCCGGAAAGGAGGGCTGCAAGCCATACGGGTTGGTCTGTTTTGAATATTAAGGTGGTGATAATCAAAGTAGATCCGAGAATGGAGAAATAGAACAGGAAAGTACGGGATTTCCACAAAGCGATCTTGTCGCAATTCTTAAAACGGAGTAATGTGTTCAGACAGACTGGAAAAATGACTGCGATATAGCCATAGAAAGGCTCTGGTTTCAGCGATGTTTCAAGCAGCCTGAAGACAGGATGGGTGATGGGAGCAGGATTGATGGTATGGCTGATCCCCCAGATGGCCGGAACGATTCCGGTAAATATGATGATCGTAATGAAAAACGGTCGTAATTCCTGATGCGCCTGTAAAGCACCTCTGAGCATAAACCAGAGAGCAACCAGCTGAGCGATGAAAAGGAAACGTTCCGGCTGAAGATTCTCGTCTTTGTCGTAAGAAACCAATACGATACCGAACAGAAGTAATAATAAGGCATCCGGTAATGAAAAGATAAAACGGCTTTTCTTTGTTGTGAATTCCATAAGTAGAACCCCACCGGCTAACAATAGAGATGTGAAATGAAACCAGCAAATTTTTCCGGACAGCGTGCCGTCTGCTAATTCCGGATTCATGGCGAAGATTATACACAATAGTAACATTCCACTCGTTGCGAGTAAAAGTAATCTTAGATAACTAAAAAAATTATTCATAATTATATTTATTAAAATGTGAAAAAACTCTGCTTTCTGTGGGTTGAGAGGCAGAGACCTTCTCACAACTTATCTGTCAGGCATTGCCAAATGGATGGCAAAGAAATGGACCGATGCAAGTATACCCTATTTAAACAGAAAGAGAAGCCAGTGTGTTTTCCTTTTGAGAGGAAAGATTTGAACAGGTCTAAAGAGGTCGCAAAAGTATATTTTGCTTTATTGGAGGGTGAATGTTAGAGTTGACATTTTGTTGACAATATGCAAACGACTGGCATACAAAATATTTTGATGATAAACGGTAATCCTTATTTGAAAGGGGAAAGTTAAGGTTAGGGTTGTTTTTTTAATGTGAAAAGAGGTAAATAGAGGAAGATTCCTAAGATAGACATGGCAAGCCCGCCGATGGTGCCGGCGGCAAGCGGGAACCAAAACGCTTCCTTATCCGGACCTAACATGAATGGGATGAAGCCTAAGATGGTCGAAACGACTGTGAGGAAAATGGGCGTGATCTTAGCATTCCAGGCTTTCAGATATGCCTTGTAGGGCGACATCAACGGTTTGCGTTGCCGGATTTGGTTGTATTCATTCAAAATGTAGATGCTTGCGTTAACGGTTATGCCGCACAATAGGACGAAGGAGGCAAATCCTCCTTGGTCGAAATTCAATTTGAACCAATAGAACGTGAGGAATACGCCAATGTAAGAGATCGGTATTACAAAGATAACGGCCAACGGCTGTTTCAGCGAATTGAACAGGATACTGGTGGTAAAGAAGATAATGACGATGATCAGCAATAACAGAAGATATTGTTTATTGTCCTTTTTGTCCCAATACCAGTAAGCGCTTTCCGACTTGGCGGTATAACCCATCGGCAGTATGGCATTGATTTCCTTCAGGTCGCGTTCCTGTATCTTATTTCCTTGATTGGAAGCCCCGATATATTCGTATTGCAGACAGAGGCGGTATTGTTGGTTTACTTTGCAAACCTTCTGCGGCATCTGTCCTTTTTCGACACTTGCAAGTTCTGCTAACTTGTAGGGCTTGCCGTCAATAGTTTGTGGAACATACTGCATGCTCCACACATCGTATTCCTGTGACTGGCGGGAGGAGAGTTTCAGTTTCTCTGTCTCTTCGTTGACGACGATCGTCCCGGTATAAATGTCCTTTCCGAAAACGGGATTGATGGAGGCGAACAGGTCGATCGGCTGTATGTCCTCCTGGGTCAGCCGGGCTTTGTTGAGGTTGAAGTAGAACTCCTGGTAATCGTCTTTCCACCACGAGAATTCTGAATTGATCAGCACTTCCTTGATGCGGCGGTGGGTGAGCAACTTGGCTTTCAGCTGTTCGGCCCATTCGTACAGCTCGTCGTAGTTGTAACCATACATCACGATACGGAAAGAACCGGCTCCTTCGCGTACATCGTTGCTGAATCCCTGGTCCTGCAAACCGTAGACTTGCCAGCTCCCCCCCCCC
>OGKC01000345.1_pt1 | contig 14190 bp, 11 predicted proteins | sample 1572411 | NCBI WGS metagenome assembly OGKC01 (sample SAMEA2582157, study PRJEB24529) | metagenome
TACAGGGCGATCATCTCTTTGTTTACGGCCTTCAATGCCTCGTATTGGGGCGACCGGATGCGGGAGGTTATCTCGTTTCTGAAATCGAGATATTCGGGAGATAAGATGGGAGTATTCTTTTCAGTCATAGGTTATTCATTATAATCGGTTACAGGGGTAAGTTTTTCTTTTGATTATGCACAGGATTCCCTTGTCTTATCCCATCTTCTCCGGATTTCCGGTCTGTCGGCAGCATTCCCCGTTGTACGACGCTTTCTCCCTTTTCTATACCCGTTCCGTCCTTTCTCCCTTGTACGCATTTTCCTCCCTCTTTTAGCTGTCGGTTTCCGTGCCCAGCCTTGCAGCGACCTGCGGGGTATTATTTTTCCGCGAAGGTAACGGGCCGTTCCAATCTTGCCAATGCCGGCTGCGCCGCGAGTGAGGCGCAAAAATCTTCCTCTCCGTTGTCGAGCGTATTTTTTCGCTTCAGCCTTGTCCGATTGTCCCTGCCACCTTCAAGAGGCAGAAAAATAATCCCGGAGGCCGCAAACAGGCCGAATAAAGGGAAACAAACAAGGTTAAATTATGAGTTACAGCAAATTAAAATCACTGGTGGCAAACGTGGAAGCCATTGCAACGGCAATGAAAGTCCGTATCGACGACCGACAAGCCACTGACGAAGAGAAAGAGGTATTATCCCGATATTCCGGTTTCGGGGGGATTAAAGATGTATTGAATATAGGAACGGAGCATACCGTCAGCGATGATGTGGCCGAGCCTATCCGCAAGCTGCAGGACTTGATAGGCGCATATCCCTATTATGACGACGCCATGCGGCAAGCCGTCATCAACAGTATAAAATCCTCCGTCCTGACTGCTTTTTACACACCGAAATTCCTCGTGGACGCAGTAACCCGGCAGATACACGCTACATTCAAGGATAACTGCCTGCAAATGAGTACCTTTCTTGAACCCAGTGCGGGAATTGGCGGCTTTCTGCCCGTCTCCATGCCCGGCACTCGCAGCTACGCTTTTGAAAAAGATTGTCTTACGGGGCTTATCCTGTCGCTTCTGTATGACGAGGCGACCACGGTAACGGCAGGCTTCGAGACGATAGCCGACCAGCATCTGGAGCATGAGAGCTTCGATGTTATCGCCTCGAATATCCCGTTCGGCAATTTCCGGGTGTTCGATGCGGAAATGTGGAAGAAAGGCGGCATGTACGAACAGTCAGCCAAGACCATACACAACTACTTTTTTGTCAAGGCAATGGAACTGTTGAACGAGGGCGGACTGCTGGCGTTCGTTGCGCCGAGAGGAATTGCCGACACGCCGGGCAACAAGTTCGTGCGCGAGTACCTCGTCAATCATGCCGACCTCATAACGGCCTTACGGCTACCCGATACCCTTTTCATGCAGACGAGCGGCATAGAGGTAGGGAGCGACCTTTTGATATTCCAAAAGCACAGCCGCAAGGCGACGCTCTCGTTACGGGAGAAGATGTTTTTGCAGGTCTCCAAGGAAAAGGTCGACACGGCAGGAACGATGACCGACTATGCGAACAAAATCTTTACCCTCCCCAAGACCGCCCTTGCCACGGACAGTCGCATTGCGCTGAACCAGTTCGGTAAGTACGTCCGCAAATACCAGTGGTTAGGCGATGGAAACGCCATGTCCCAATACCTTTCCGCACTGCTCAAATACGATTTCGACCGCTATTTTCGCAAGGCTCTTTTTGCCAATCACGGCCAGGACACCCCCGTGCAGATGTCTCTTTTCGGCGAGCCGCAGACGGTCAAAGGCATACGTGCCTACACGGAGGACATGGAAACATGGATGAAGAACGGCGCAATGGTCGTTTTCGAGGGGCAGGTAGGTACGCTTCGGTTTCGTAAGTCGAGCCGTTACACGGAGACAGCCGTTGATTTCGTACCCGTGGACGAGGGCAAGGTAAATACGGACAGGGCCGCCGACTATTTCCCCATACGCAAGGTGTATTTCGAGCTGTCCGGCAGGGAACGGGAAGAACAAAAGGAGTGCTCGGAACTGCGTAAACAACTCAACACCCTATACGACGCTTTTATTGCCAAATGGGGATTTTTCCACGACAACGACAACAAGGAGTTTATCTTGCTCGACAGCCTCGGTACGGAGGTGTTCACGATAGAAATGCAGGTCGGCAGGGACATCTTCAAAGCCGACGTTATGCGTGAACCTGTAGCTTTCAAGAAGATAGACACCGCCGTAACGCTGTCCCCCGTGGAAGCCTTGGCAAGCAGCCTGAACTTTTACGGCAAGGTCGATATGGGCTACATGGCACAAGCCACGAACAAGGAGGAAGAAGAAATCATCGAAGCCCTGCAAGGGGAAATTTTCTACAATCCGGCCAATGGGGAATGGGAGCACAAAGGAAAGTTCCTCTCCGGAAACATCATCGCCAAGCAGGAAGAGACGCTTTCCTTTCTCCCGAATCTCGCAGGCAAGGAGAAAGAATGGGCCGAAGCGTCCGCAAAGGCACTGGAGAACACCATACCCGAACCGATACCCTATGAAGAACTCGACATCAACATGGGCGAGCGGTGGATAGATACGAAGCTGTACGCCGATTTCGCCTCCGACCTATTCGGAGTGGGTGCGGACGTGATGTATTTCGACGTGAACGATACCTACTTGATTCGGCTGCAGGGATATTCGCCCGTGGCATACAATACCTATTCCGTGCGCAATTACAACGGCGAGGACTTGTTTGTACACGCCCTGCACGATACCGTACCTGAGATAACGAAAGAGGAATACCGGAACGGCAGCAAAATACGTGTGCCGGACGAGGAAGCCATGCAGGAGGCCGCCGCCAAGATACAGGAAATTAGAGACCGTTTCAACCGGTGGCTTGACGATGAGCCTTTGGAAGTCCGGGACGAACTGGTAAGGACATACAACGAGCGCTTCAATTGTTACGTGCGTCCGCACTACGACGGCTCGGCGCAGACGTTCCCCGGCCTCTCTTTCGAGCTGTTCCCGTACAAAGAACTTTATCCCTCACAGAAAGACGCTATCTGGATGATTAAGCAGAACGGCGGCGGTATCTGCTGGCACGAGGTCGGCACGGGCAAGACGATGATTATGTGCGTGGCCGCATACGAAATGAAACGTCTCGGACTGGTGCAGAAACCCCTCATTATCGGGCTGAAAGCCAATGTACACGAGATTGCCGATACATTCCGAAAGGCATACCCCACGGCCAAGGTGCTCTATCCGGGCAAGGAAGATTTCACCCCCGCCAACCGCAAGGAAGTGTTTTCAAAAATCAAGAACAACAACTGGGATTGCATTATCCTGACACACGACCAGTTTAGCAAGATTCCGCAATCCGAAGAAACCATGTACGACATATTCTCGGAAGAACTGGCCGATGTGGAGCGCAGCCTCGAAGTGCTGGAGCAATCCACTATGCGTTACCGGAGCGGCAGGATGCAGAAAGGACTGGAAACCCGGAAACAGAACCTTGAAGCCAAGCTCGCCGAACTGCAGATGAAGATAGACCTCCGGAAAGACGATACCATCGATTTCCGTTCGATGGGCATAGACCACATTTTTGTAGACGAATGCCACTGCTATAAAAATTTGATGTTCCAGACACGCCACACGAGAGTAGCGGGCATCGGCAATGCGCAAGGCTCGCAAAGGGCGATGAACCTTTTGTTTGCCATTCGGGACATTCAACGCCGCACGGGAAAGGACTTGGGGGCTACGTTCCTGTCGGGTACGGTGGTCGTCAATGCGCTGACCGAACTGTACGGGAGGTTCAAATATCTGCGTCCAAGGGAACTCAAACGGCAACAAGTAAGCTGTTTCGACGCTTGGGCGGCTATCTTCACGAAAAAGGCCGCCGACTACGAGCTGAACGTAACGGGTACGATAAAGCGCAAAGAGCGTTTCCGCACTTACATCAAAGTGCCGGAACTGGCGATGTTCCTGCGGGAGATTACCGACTATCGTACAGCCGATATGATAAACCTCGATGTGCCGGACAAAAACGTGCGTTTCCTTTCCCATGCACCCACTATCCAACAGGAGGAAATGATCGGGCGGCTCGTCGCCTTTGCGCACAGCGGACAATGGGAAGATTTGGGGTTGGATATTCCGCAGCCGGACAATCTCGACAAGGCAAAAATGCTTGTTGCTACCAACGTGGCCCGTAAGATGTCTCTTGATATGCGTCTGTTGGGCGATAAGTTTACTGATGACCCGAACAACAAGGCTTCGATTTGCGCAAGAACTATTTATGATTATTATGTAAGTTCAAATGCCAATCGTGGTACACAGTTCGTCTTCAGCGACCTTGCCACTTACAAGCCGAACGAGTGGAACATCTATAGCGACATCAAGGACAAGCTGGTGGCAATGGGGATTCCTGCCGATGAAATCCAGTTTATCCAGTACGCCAAGACCGAACGGGCGAGAAAGAAACTTTTTGCGGACATGAACAGTGGCAGGGTACGGGTGTTGTTCGGCTCTACCTCGATGTTGGGAACGGGAGTAAACGCCCAAGAAAGGGCCGTTGCGGTGCATCATCTGGAGATACCTTGGCGCCCCGCCGACATGGAGCAGCGCAACGGTCGTGCGGTACGCAAAGGCAACACCGTTAAGCTCTGGGGAAACAATACCGTGGACGTGGTGATTTACGGAACGGAAAAGACGCTCGACGCTTACAAATTTAACCTGTTGAAAACCAAGCAAATGTTCATCAACCAAATTAACAACGGTACGATTGCTGTGCGCCGTATCGACGAGGACGCTATGGACGAGGATAACGGCATGAATTTCGCCGAGTTCGTGGCTCTCCTGTCGGGAAATACCGACCTGTTGGAGAAAACGAAGCTCGACAATAAGATTATGCAGCTCGAAAAGGAACAGGCCATTTTCAAGAAAGACCGTATCAGGGCCGAGCGTAAGATTGCGGCCAACCGGGAAGACATGACAAAGGCCGAGAGTGCGGCGGCACGCATGACGCAGGACTGGGAATATATCACCTCTTACACCGGAGACCGGACGACCCGGCTGTTGAACCTCGCACAAGCCACGGCGGAAGAGACCGGACGGGAGCTGCCCCGCATTTCCAAGACCTACCGCAACGGGGCAATCGGTACGATAGGCACGTATGCCGGATTGAACCTGTCGGTGTACAGCGAGTATGACATGGGCGGTACATTCTACCGCAACACGTTCCTCGTCGAGGGCGTAAGCGGACTGAAATACCGTTGTGGCATATCGGGAGCATTGCCTCTGGGCTTCGTGGAATCCTCCCGATACCCGCAAGCCGCCCTCGCCAAGCTGCCCGGCATGATTGAGGAACAACGGCAGAAGATAGCCAAGCTGGAGAGCGAGATACCCGCTTTGCAGGGAATCATCGCCCGCAAGTGGAGCAAGGCGGACGAGTTGGCAAGGCTCAAACAGGAGTGCAACGCTTTACAGCATCGGATCGACGAAAGCATGAAAGAGGCGGAACGCACGCAGTCCGCCCTTTCCGAACACGAGGCCACCGACAAAGCGGCATGACCATAATTCATAGATTTAACCTTTTCCCTCTGTTCGGTTACAACACCAGACAGGGGATTTTTTCACCTTCCGGTCTGCCACGGCCATACCCGGTTGTAACGGAATCTTCCCCTTGTACCTCCAGCCACTCCTTTTATACCACACACCTTGTCTTTTATAGGCAGGCTTTCGCTTCCCCCCCCTTTGTAGATTGAGATGCTATCACGAACCGACGACCGTAAAGCCCGACACTTTTTTCCGCAAAGTTGATTGCATCTCAAAACTTTGCCTCAAGGCCCATCTTCGATTTTCCTGATGAAAAATCTTCCTTCTCATTCCATTCCAAGAGTATTTTTCATGGAATCCTTGCTGCAAACCCCGTGATGCAAAGACGAGGCAGAAAAAAGAATCGAACTTTCCGGTAATCGCTCGAACCGGAGGGAAATAAAAAAAACTTAAAAACAAATTGAAACATGAAAAAAAATTCGCTTTTTGACAACTGGTTCGTTTACAACTATCAGAGATTGCGTAACATATTCGGACGTTACCTGCACGAGGACGCCTTTCACGACGCCTATTTGGCGATGAAACGGGAAGTCGTGATTTCGGAAATACCTGTCGAGAGCTTCGAGCCTTATTTTTTCGGCGTGTACAAAAAGTGCAGACTGAAATGTATTCACAAGGATAGTTGTTACTGTTTCCCCGACAACGAACATTTCTTTTTGCTCATGCAGGAAGAAGAAACACCGTCCGTCGAGGTGCTGGCAGCTTCCGACAAGCTGGTGTATGACATACTGCTGTTTGTGAAGAAGAAATATCCCCAAACGGACTACGAGCTTTTCAGACTGAAAGAGTACGAGGCGAAATGTTCATACAGACACCTTTCCGCCTATGCAGGCATTTCCGCAAGTGCGATACACCGGAGAATAAGCGATATAACCGACACTATCCGCAATCACGAAGGATTTTCCAAAAGGTACGCCCACGTAAGCATGTAATTTGTATAACCCGTAAATAATTCAAGAAAATGAAATTTGTAATTTACAACGTCGAGAATTGCCGGACAAGAGAAAACCGTGTAGGTAAAAGAAGCATAAGGTTCAACAGCGTTACCGGCAACATGTATCTATCCACCAAATTGGCAAAAGAAATGAATATCACAATGAACGACCGACTGGAGTTTGGCTGTGATGAAAACAACCCGAAAGAGTGGTTTCTGCACAAAACCACTGACAAGCGAGGTTTTCCGCTGCAGTTCAACAGGGGAGGAACACGTTTGAGGAATAAGTACATCTGTAAGACCATTTTGGATATAGCGAAGGTCAAGGAGAGCGCAACATTCTTGGTATCGAAAGACCCGGTAAAGACCGAGCTGGGGCCATTTTACAGAATAATACTTTCTTGCCCCATTCTCCCGAAGAACAAGCCCAAACTATAAGCCGATAACCTCTGTGGTCTGTCCGATGGGCGAAAGCCCTCCGGACGGCTTGCGGGGCAACCGATACATTTTATAGTACGATTACTCCTTTTTTACCTTCAGGCTGTTTCCCTATTATACGCCGGCTTTCCCAACCCCGTGAACCAGTGGAAAGTCTGTGCCGTAACAAGTCGTCAGGGAAAGGTACGGGAGGCCGTTCAAAACCGGCGGCAGCCCGGATCGTGCCGTTCCATGCCGGAGCTTCGACCTGTCGAAACAACACGGTATTCCACAGCCCGACCGGTCTTTATGCCGCTGGTTTCGGACTTTCCGCCTCTGTTCCGTATCTTTCCCTTGTGACCTGCCACGTCAAGGGCAAACGGTGATACTTCTTATTCGCTCCGCGCTTTCATTCCGCCCGGTCGAAATTCAGGCGTGGAGCGGATAAGGAGAATCCCTTTCATGTTTGCCCCGGCAGACCCTTGCCGGACCCGCCCAAGCCGGACCCTTTTCTACTTCGCTTCCCCTGCATTTATACAGGCAAAGCCGTACTCCCTTTTTACCATCATATTTACCGGTCTGTTCCGGTCTCCTCTCTGCCGGTGTCGTCCGGTTTGCCAGATGCAAAGGTCGGCTGCCATGCTTGATCCGGCGGCTTGAAGTGCATTCCCCGCAAATTCTTCCTTTCCATGAAAGCGTAATTGGCCGGGAAACCCGCCGTATGAAGCCCTGTCGGCAGCCGTGTTCCGCATCTGTAAAATCCCGGAACGGTTCAGACAGAGAGACGAATCGAAAAAAGGGTAAAAAAGCAGATGTTTCACGGCATAAAAGACAAGTGATGGACAAGAAAAATTGTAAAACAGGCAAACGCATGAAAAGGCAGGTTGAAAAAATCCTGATGGTTATCAATGTCAAATGGGAAATCATAGATATTCTTCAAATAACCAATCGGCGTTTTATGTACAATCCGCAAACGGGAACTTTAATTTTAGGAGACGAAATCTACGGTAAAACCATTTGCAGTTCCCATTCACAAGAGTTCCATGCGTCAAGAGCAGAAGGCTGTTTCGATGATTATTTGCGCGGGTGGATTGGCACATCGAAAAGCTACCCTCACGGGATTATCCATTTTGCCCCCGCCGTCATCATGGAACAGTTCGACAGAGGGTTTGACGCATTACAAATGTTCGCCGGACTTGAAGGCGTAAACGGAGATACTATCGTCAGAGGGTTTTGTACTTTGCCAGAACAAAGGATGGGCGATTTGCTGCATTCCTCCCTTTGAGATACCGGTTCTGACAAAATAAGCTATGATAAGGTATCGTGCCTATGACAACATCGTCGGTGAAGGGCACGATACCCGTTTGTAAATTACCGCAACTCCGTTGGCGGTTTCCTTTTATACCTCTCTCTTTTCCTCTGCTCTTATACTTGGGCGAAGCCCTCTTCCCTTTATATCAATTATATGTATAACCTCTACGGTCTCCTCTCTGCCGTCACCGTCCGATTTTTCAGATGCAAAGGTAGGCTGCCGCGCTTGATCCGGCGGCTTGAAGTGTATTTCTTGCAAATTCTTCCTTCTACGAAGAGTAATTGGCAAGAAAAGCCGTCGTATGAAGCTGTACCGGCAGCCGGGTACCGCATCTATAAAATCCCGGAACGGTTCAGGCAGAGAAAGGAACCGAAAAGAGGGAAAAAATAAACAGTTAGGTAACGGCAGGACCAACCACCTTGCCACAAACAATTTTCTATTATGTTACATGTTCACACTATCGGACGCATCGGCAAAGATTGCCAAGTAATTTCAGGAGCACACGGCTCATTCATGGCTATGGACATAGCCGTTGACGATTATTCAAAGGGGCAAAACATCACCACTTGGATAAGGGTACGCAGCAACAAGGACAACCATATCCGCTTGTCCGAATATCTGACGAAAGGGAGACTCATACTTGTTGACGGCACGCTGTCATCTTCCCTGTGGAAAGACAAGAACGGCGAGAGCCAGATACAGCTCTCCATCACGGCAGAGAGTATTGCCTTTATCAATACCGGAAGGCGGGAAGGCGCGGCAGCCGGAGAGGACAATGCAGTAAGCGGAGCAGACGGCGCACCCGTTCCTCCTGCAGATTTCCCGCAGGACGAAAAGGAGGATTTGCCTTTCTGATAAGAGAGTAAACCTTTGAAAATAAGCGAATACTAAATGTAGTATATCCTATATGTAGTAGATTAGTAAGCCACTCGTCTGCGAATGTAGGATATACTACTCTTAGTCAAACTTTATTTTAGTATAGTAGTAAATACTAAAATACTACACTGCTAAAACAATAGTTTTTAGTGAATTAGTATATACTAATTTTAGTATTTACGAAAAATAGTATTAACTTTGCAAGTGGAATAAAAGAGTGAAACGATGACAAAAATAATTGCGGTCTTGAACCATAAGGGAGGGGTCGGAAAGACGACCACACCATGAATCAGGCTGAGGCCCTGCAGCAAAAGAAAAAGCGCGTGCTGGCTATCGACATGGACGGTCAGGCGAACCTTACGGAATCCTTCGGCCTCTCCATTGAGGAAGAACAGACGGTGTACGGGGCGATGAAAGGCAAATACCCCTTGCCATTAGTTGAAACGGCAGGTGTAACCGTCGTACCGTCCTGCCTCGACCTCTCGGCTGCCGAGGCAGAACTCATCAACGAGCCGGGACGGGAACTGATATTGAACGGCCTGATTGGCAAGTTGCTCGAAAACCGGAAATTCGATTATATCCTTATCGACTGTCCGCCCTCGTTGGGGTTGCTGACGCTGAACGCCCTTACCGCCGCAGACTACCTGATTATCCCGGTACAGGCACAATTCCTCGCCATGCGCGGCATGGCCAAGATCATGAATGTGATTGCCACCGTCCAGGAACGCCTGAATCCGAAACTCGCTATTGGTGGCATTGTAATTACCCAGTTCGACAAACGCAAGACACTGAACAAAAGTGTGGCCGAACTCGTCAAGGATTCATTCTGCGAAAAGGTGTTCAAGACCGTTATACGGGATAACGTATCTTTGGCCGAAGCTCCCATAAAGGGCAAGAACATCTTCGAGTATAGCAGGAACAGCAACGGAGCCAAGGACTACATGGCACTGGCGCAAGAGGTACTGAAATTAAAATAATCCCGATATGAGCAAGAGCGATTTACTGAAAGACAGCATGAAAGGCGGACTGGACGGGTTGCTGTCACCTACGAAAAAGACTACCGGCGGAAAACAGCCGGTAGCAGCCCCCACGGAAAAAGAAACGGCGGTTCATTGCAACTTCGTCATCAACAAAAGCATTCATACCCGTATGAAATTCCTCGCCATCAAGAAGAACATGTCGCTGAAAGACATCGTGAACGAGGCAATGAAAGAGTATCTGGAGAAGAACGAACAATAAACACAGGCATGGCTACCGCGTCTGCCCACCCCGGAGACGGCAGCCATGCGTCCTTTTTTATCCGCCCGCTGTTTCCATAGGGCGCATTCCTCCTTTATAGTCTTACCATCTTTCTCTTTTTTACCTGCCCGCAAGTACAGGCACATGGCCCGTTTTATCCCTATTCTAACCCTGACGGGCATATCCCTTTTCTACCGATTCCCTTACCGCTTTCCCGGCTTCATTCTCTGCCGTCACCGTTGTGTTTTATCAGATGCAAAGGTCCGCTGTCGCGCTTGATACGGCGGCTTGAAGTGTATTTCCTGCAAATTCTTCCTTTCTGCGAAAGAGTAATTGGCAGGAAAAGCCGTCGTATGAAGCTGTACCGACAGCCGTGTACCGCATCCGTAAAACCTCAAAGCGGTTCAGGCAGAGAAAGGAACCGAAAGGAGGGAAAGAAAAAAACAACGTAAAATTGACAGCGATATGGATAAAATCAAATTGGTAGTTTACAACGTAAGTATTCGATAAACTCCCTCGTATATTGGGTAACGTATGTTCATAATGTCGTTTATTCATTTTATCGTTCTATGATTTATTGTTACATCAATTCAACCCAAAGATGTGCGGGTTCTATAGTAATTGATATTATCCCTACTAATGGAGCGGATAAAAGGAAGTTTTTCCCCTTTGCCCCTTATTTTCCTGTGACAAATGTGATAAAGCGATATTTTTATCCCTACTTTCCCGCCATAATTGGTATAAAAGGGTATTCTTTCCCTTATTTTCCCTATTTATCGGGGATAATGAAGATAAAAACGGCACTTTATTCCCTATTTTCCCGTCTTGATTGGCATAAAACGGTAGTTTTCCCGTGTTTAGGCGAGATTTACGAAGGTATCAGGAGTCTTTCTTGGGAGATTCCGGTGACGTAACGGATAATATCTTGCCCTTGGATAACAGATTGTCAGGTAACAATTCGGCCAGATCCATCGAGTAGTCATCGTCATAATCATGTATATGTTCAAGGAAGTAGATCAGCCACGTGCGGAAGTCAGCCCCGGCAGCCTTGCAGCAGCCGAAGAACGAGTAGAGCACCGCCGCATCTTCAGCGGCATCATTATTGCCACAGAACAGGTAATTACGTCTGCCGCACGCGACAGGCCGCACTTTATTTTCTATCTCGTTATTATCCGGTCTGTAACGACCGTCCAAATGGTACCTGGAGAGTTTGTCGAACCTTCCGTATGTATATTTTATGGCTTTTCCGATCGGACTGTCTTTCATTACTTTGGGATATTCATTGACCAGCCATTTCTCGAAGCGCACAAGTATGGGATATGCAAGACGTGCCCTAAGTTCAGCCCTCTGTTCGTAAGTCAGGCGTTCATCGTCAGCCTTACGCTCCACGTCATAAAGCAACTGTATCTGTGCGAGCGCATAGTCGGCACGCTGCATGTCATTCTTTCTTGCCTCCCAAAAATGTCTGCGTGCATGGGCCCAACAGCCAAGAAGGATAATACCTTTCTTGGCGTCCAGCATCTCGTACCTTTCGTATCCGTCCGTCTGTATGGCTCCCCGGAACTTGCCGAAGAGTTTCAGCACCACCTTTCCACTTCGGGAACCCTTGTCATAGTAAAAGAACTGACGTCCGGTCATGACACTGCGCACAAGCCAGATATAACCTTTGACCGTCTTGTGTCTCTCGTCATTCATCACGGGGATTGTCGTTTCATCCGACTGTATGTAGTCAGTCTGCATCACCAGCTCCCATAATCGGAAGTAAAGGGGCCTTAGCAAATCCGCCACATCCTTGAACCAGTCGTTGACCGTTGACGCGGGGAGATGTACCCCCACACGTTTGAACTGTTCCAGTTGCCTGTGGAACGGTATGTGATCCACATATTTCCCTATCATCATGTCTGCCAGCAATGAGGCAGAGGCATAGCTCTTTGCTATTGGCATGACGGGAAGCGGGCCGGTCTTGAACTCGTTTGTACCCTTCCGTTTGGCTGTATGGCGCACTATCCTGCGGATATAGAACTTCTCGGGCTCGTGCATAAGGATCTCGGTCACTTCCTCTCCGGGAAGGAGCGTCCACTCTTCCGGATTATACCCTTCGGGATATATATGGACCACCTCACGCTCAAGATTCTCCGGAAGGGATTTTCTCGCAGGATGCTGCTTCCCCGCTTTTTTACGGGCGATGATCGCTTCTCTGGTAGCCTTCAACTCCTTTTCTGCTTCTTCTGCGGCTTCAGCCTCCTGGGGAAGCATGTCAAAGCCTTCAAAATCCAGCCAGCGGTCCTGGGCGTCAGGCTTTATGAACTTTTCCGCCTTCTTACCGTACAACTGCCGTTCAAGATAGGATACACGTTGCTCCAGACTGTTGATTTTTGCTTCCTTTTGGGCGATTATGGCATCCTTGTCAGACAATAAAGCCTCATACACCTCTTTGTCCGCAGCTTTAAGGGGCTGCGTGGACACCATCTCCTTCAACCGGCTGTTTTCTCTATACAGACAGTCGCATTTGTGCATGAGATCCTTTATCAGTAATTCCTTATCGGTTGGCATAATCGTTTAAATATGATGCTAAGATACTAAAAAACAGCCGGAATACGGCATTGTATATGTTATAATTTGTTACAACTACAACCCATGGAAACCACTCCTTTTATAACGCCTGACCTTGCTGCCGTCCATTCCTTGAACCATCATCACAAGGTCATTCCAGAAGGTTTCAATCGCTTTAATCCGACCTTCCTCCGTATTTATGACCGGCAGATGGAAGTGCCCATGTTCCAGCCTCATATGGTATATCACCAGACCACCATATTCCATATGGAGGATTTTCATACAGGTACAATTCGCATTGATAAAAATGAAAGCGTCACCGTCCCGTACATTCTTTCCCATCTGGTTGGTCACGATGCCGCTAAGCGTATAAAAACTCTTACGCATGTCTGTCGGATACGGGTAAAGATAATATCTGTTGGATTCATTCAAAGAAAACATAGGCTAACGGTTTGAATTCAAAAATATCAGGGTTTGCAATACCTCCGGTGACAAAGGGCTGTTCAAGCGGACTGTGACGCCATTGGGATAGGAGATCTCACATAGCGGCTGGGGAATTGGCGACGGGCTGACCGGAGGGGCAGACAGCAGGGATTTCTCCTTATGGGGAAGACTGACCTGGCCCTTACTGTTTACCTTTACCGGGATAAAGCCGCCTTTGCGCAACAGCTTGGAACGCCACTCGTAGAAACGTTTGGGACGAATACATTCATTCGAACAAAAATCCATAACTGACAGTCCGCTCGACTTGAAACGGGAATAAATAGATTCAAAATCTTCCATGGTCCATTGATGTGACATAACAATTGAGCTTTTTTACTTTGATTACAAAAGTAATATCACATTTTTAGAATGAAAGGGGGAGTTTATCGAATGCTTACTTTACAACGAGTACGCACTGGGTTATATCATGCCCGAACAACCCGGCAAAGTTTGTACGTTGGTGGATAGGATAACGCTCGGCGCACCGTTTCGGACAATGAATGAACCCTATTTCATCGGGAAAAGAGATACCGTCAGACTGGCGGGCAGAAAGGACTTTGACACGTTTCGGATAGTGTTCGACGGGTACGACAATCCGGAAATATACGAGTATGACACCGCACAATAAAGACAATAGTAATCAAACAATCTAATGTAATAACAAATTAAAATTTATGAATTATGGAAACAGCGAACATTCAATCAGTAGTAGAGAACAACATCGTATCAGTTGCATTGATGAATATTCAACCGAGCAACTATAACCCACGCAAGCACTTTGACGAGGCGAGCC
>OGKC01000355.1_pt1 | contig 13807 bp, 10 predicted proteins | sample 1572411 | NCBI WGS metagenome assembly OGKC01 (sample SAMEA2582157, study PRJEB24529) | metagenome
TTCGATTGCAACGCCTCCCGGCTCGTCCAATATTCCGTCTCCGCCAATCCGGGTATAGGAGGAATTACCGTTTCCGATCCCGTACAGATCAAAAGGTTCGCAGCCTCGTATAGCTCTTCTCCGGCGGCGATCGTAATCGTCCCGTCGGCCGCACGCCCTTGGATACAAGCTTCCGCCGTAACCATCACCACGCCATGCTCCGTCATTTTCATACGGATACCGGCTGTCAGCTTTTTCACGACCTTATTCTTACGGGCGATGATTTTCGGGAGATCAAAAGAAGGATTCTCCGCTTTCACCGCATACTTGGAAGCATGCTTGATATTATCATACGTCTTAGCGGAATAAAGAAGCGTCTTTGTCGGCACGCATCCCTCATTCAAACAAACCCCGCCCAATGCGTTTTTCTCAAAAAGAATCGTGGAAAGCCCACCCTGCGCCGCTCTCTCCGCGGCAGTATAACCGGCAGGACCTCCACCGATTATAGCGACATCGTATTTCATACTATTAGATCTATTTAAGTTGTATATTAGGATTTATCTTTCTCAACTGTTTGATAAAATCAGCCCGGTTGGTCGGAGATATGAGCATCCAAGGTTTCCCATTGCTCCATATGATCAGCCGATCCAACGAAAGGGCGTAGCTGGACACCGGCATCACGGTAGATTCCAACGCCTCTATATCAGCGATAGCGATCTTCTTCTCCGGGAAAATACTACAATGCGCTATCAACACATCATCTTCCGTTATCCGGTAATACGTATTAAAGAAAACATGAAGCACCCCCAACGCAGCGACCATCATACCCACTATAGCCGATATATTGGTACGCAAAAACGCAGCCACACAACCAATTACCACCATGATAATCACCAGATGATACCACCATCCCACTTTTGATTTATATTCTCTTTCCATTTTCCGAAATTTGCCGCAAGTTAACGAAAAACGTCAAACAAAAAGAAAATTGCCCAATCTTTCCTATAAAAGAAAATACGCTGTCACTTCTCAGCAACAGCGTATCCACTTAAACCGGTTAATACAAATCATAAGATTGTAGTCGCCTTTTTTATTTTAATTCTTCCAATACCGTATAGGATTGTAATACGTTATTCTTATCATATTGTTCCGTACGCACTAAGCCTACATTCGGGCTGTACCACTCATAGCCATACCCAGTGATTGTCTCCTTTGATTTAGGGGAACGTGTAGCGATATTATATTTTACCTTAGCGCAATCGAACGTACCGGCAGGAGTTGTTATGCTTTCCGTTTTAATAAACTCACGGTCCTTAATGGCCATATCCTTACGATTCTTCCGGTTCTTCTTATCGTAGATCTTTACGGAAGCCTCGTCGAAATACACGTTATTCTTATCGAAATTAGCCGCATACGGATTTGGGTAATTTATAAAGTTCTCCGTGATATCCACATTCGTATTCATTTCCGATACCACTCCCGGATAAGAGAGCGTCTCTTTCGAGTCGAGGAAAAATTCTCCATTCTGGCAGTATGCCTTGATATCTCCTTTGTTCACGATCGTACCGGAGGGATTGGTATATACGTAATCCGCTTCCACCTCTTGGCCGGAAGGTAGTGTTTCCACCTCATCCACTTGATAACTCATAACAGATTGTAAGTTTCCCTTCGCGTCATATCCTTTACGGACCCATACCGTTCCCTCTGTCTGCGGAAAGAAGAACGTACAGTCTTGCGCCATCGCTCCTCCCGCAATCAATGAGATTAAAGCCGTGTATAATATTTTCACCTTCATAATTTTGACGTTTAATTAATTCACTACTAAATACATGCCGGATATCCAATGCTTTGTTAGAACAGAGTGAACCCCTAAATGTTCAGAAGGTAAAAATTAAAAATAGCCAAAATATCTTTCTTGACAATACATTTAACCATAACTATGAAGTAATCTATTACATATTTACATGAAATATACCAGTTTATAAAGGATATGTTGTAATTTTGTAATTAATATAGACATTAAACAAGCATAATGGAACTGGAAGAAAATAAGATATCAATCTCTACAATCAAACAATACCTACAATTAATAATACATGATTTGGGTAAATTTACTCATCTAGAGTTTCTGACCTTGAAAGGATGGTTACTATATTCACTTTCTTTAGTGACTATCCTTTGTATACCTTGTATGGCTATTCTAATTATTACAGGTCTCATATCCGGAAATATTCCATTGGACCTACTGATCGCAATCTCATTGATTCCCTTCATATTTATTTTACCTCTGACATTGACATTGACTTTTATCAACAATTATAAGAGACCAAAGACATTAAGAAAATACATACTTCAAGGATTGGGACTCTATCTTTGGGATAGTCCACCCAAAAAGGTCAGCCAAACAGCATTCGAATGCATAAAAGAGGGAAAACTTTTCAGAATTGAGGTTTGCCTTTTAAAGAATGAAGGAAAAGAAGATTGGTTCACTTGCATGATTATTCCTTATTATATACCTAAATCAATAAAAGACAAAGAACAGCATATCGAAAATGTGAATCGCTATCTGAGCGAGAAATGTATTTTTGAGATAAAGCAAGACATGGCTTTTTTCACCATACCAGTCAAAGTCTTTCCGAAGTTAGACCTAAATAAAAGTATTGAAGAACTTTTGTACGCTATGAGACGTTTTGATTTGCGTACATCCACATTCTATAATCCCACCGCAATATTAAATAAAGTACCAAACACCCTCGAGATACTTGCCATGACAGTATTTGATATGGAAATTGATGAAAAATGGATAACCTGGTCTAAAAATATGATAAAAGCAGACTTTGTCAACAAGAACATGCAAGACTTCGCTTCTCAGATACCTTGTATAGATAATCAAAAGGATCTAAGGAAAAGAATGGATATTCTTATATGTGAGTTCAATTTAGATATTAACAAAGAATACATACTTTTGAACTATCTTCGATTTCTCTTATTTGAAAATTATCACAAAAGAAGAACTGTCTTAGAAGTAATCCAATGCTTAAGTCAACTATATATACATTCCAAAATATCTTTACTGCGTGACTTCGATTTATTGTATAGGGCTAAAAAAGAAATTGATGAAACAGGAAAGCAAGTTTCTTGGACAAGGGATACCCTAGAACCTAAAAACATTGATAGTTATATAATAAACTATTTGGATACATTGTCAAAAACAGGGATTCTATCCATGTAAGCATTTGTATACGACTTACCAATCCAACCCGCCTTTGGATATCCCCTAATTATAAAGGAAATTCATATATCTTTTTACCATCCAAACTATAGATGAAAAACTTTTCACCTACCCTAAACATCTTGGATGAAGTATATAAATAAGCTTTCTTCTCACCCTTTGAATTAACCCACAATGTTTTGTCTCCCAAGAATATCAAATTATCCCCATTTGGTAAAGCCTTAAACGTACGCAACTTAGACAAAGGATAAGTTTGTAAAACATTCAGTTGCTGGTCTAGCTCAACCATTTCATTCTTATCAGTAATCAAACAATAAATCGAATCCGGGCGTTTATATCGCTGATAAGATGTACTATCCTCAAAATCCTGCAAGAAATAAGAAGAATTGGTAAGATATAATAATTTCCCGTTTACTTCGGTATTCCATGATACCTCACTCAACAAGGAATCCCCAGATAACGAGTACTTCCGGATATGATCGGAAAACAAGACCATCAGAGCATCCTCTTCCCAATTTATATCAAACTCCTCCACCATCTCTTTCTTATCCGAGAGCTGGCGGAACCAAACCTTCTCACCCTTTCGTTTATCGAAACAGGCGATAAACGGCCAGCCAACCTTCAGTCTTAAGTATTCGTGAGCATAAGCCTCAGAAGTATCAAAAATAGTATTTCGATACCCAGTTCCCATATTAATCATATAAAGGCTATCTCCTCTCGCAAACAAATGAGAGCGAGATCCCATTCCATCAGGTATCGGATACCCCCATTTAGGTTGCAACTGCCGATCCAGGCAAAACAAATTCTCCCGGCTTGCCACGTAAAAAACCGTGTCGTCCGATAAAACATTCGATACCAGTTCCATCACCTTCTTCGGCCCAGTAGGCACTGCCGCAAAACCGGTTAAGACACCCGTCACCACACCGAGCGCACCAAGAGCGACGGCCTCTTTATAATCACTTGCCCCAGTCGGCATGGCATAACTCGGCCCTTCCCCATTTCCCATGTGAACCAGATGAATCCCATCCGAGACAATCAATCGAGTAGAGTCATCCAGTAAACCACTCTCATTCCATCCATATACATGGCTCATTTTCCGGCTCCACATCTTTTCTCCCGTCGCAAGGCTATGGCCTTCCAACTCGTTAGACACCCCGTTCATATAACTGCCTTTATAAGCCAAAAACATCCGGTTCTTAGCGTCCACCCAATAAGGAATCATTTTCTTTTTCTTCCAAACCTCATTACCTGTTTTCAAATCCAGCAACGATGTAGCCTTCCCCATTGTCACGAACAAAACTCCCTCTGAAGTCAACTTTGGATCTTGATTAAAATAATTGACAGGACGTTGCCATAGCATCCTCTGATCAGCCAAGGAGTAAACGGAAATTCCCCCCTATTTTTCAAGGAAGTCTCATTTTTCGACAAATTCCGATACCGGATAAAAAGCAAATTATCCGTCGAATCCACATCTACTCCAAGAATCCAGCCGGGTAAAGCCAAACTTTTAGCAATGATAACAGAGCCATCCTCATTGATACCCAATGTGTCCGACAAAAATGTTTGAGATTGTACATCTAATGAAATACAACAAACAAACAGCAAGAAAATTTTGATGACCCTCATATCTCCACAATAATTATTTGATACAATTTCACTTTTGATATTTTTCTAACGAAATACAAGTCACATTATTATAATTAGATTCCTCTTCATGGAAAGTTCATAATACTTCTAAGGAACCCTGTACCATATCCCAATAATTGCGTAAAAGAGGCTATTACGGATAGCGATCCTACACGTAAATCACATTTATTGCGGAACATTGCGTCTACAAACAATAAAAGGGCATAAATAATAAGAGGCACCAGAAACAAGCGGCAAAAGAATGAGCCGATAACCAATAGACAGACTGAAAACGTGAATAATGCCGGTAAACAATGTACCAGCTTCAATGAGCCGGGATGTTTCCGGTTCAATGCGATCCGGGCCTCTCCGGAATGTCGCACCTGACGAAAGAACTGCATGAGATCCGTCCGCCTTTTATGATAAGCCCATGCTGAAGGAAATAGCCGGGTCCGATAACCAGCCTCCATGATCCGTATGCTAAAATCAATGTCCTCACCATATCGCATGCCGGAAAAACCGCCCAGACGCTCATATACATCCCGCCTTATTCCCATATTAAAACTACGGGGATAAAATTTATCCAACTTTTTCTTCCCGCCGCGGATACCACCGGTCGTCAGGAATGAGGTCATGGCGTAATTGATCACCTTCTGGATCGGGGAAAACGAGGCATGCGCCTTATCCGGGCCACCGAACGCATCCACCGGATAATGATTCAACGAGTCGTGTATATGCTCAAGCCACGTGGAGGGTAGTACCACGTCAGAATCCAGTATGAGCAGATACTCGCCACGCGCTTGCCTAGCGCCATGATTACGCGCCATACCCGGGCCGGAGTTCGAGATCACATAATAATGAAGATCCAACCGCCCTTGGTATCGCCCAACAATCTCTTTCGCCGGTATCTCCGAACCATCCTCCACCACGATAACCTCAAAATGGACATAGGTTTGCTTGCAAAGGCTTGATAACAGGTCATCAAGCTCATCCGGCCTGTTATAAACAGGAATTATAATGGAGTATAAACGCATATCTTTTGTATAAAAGTCTAGCACAAATGTAGACTCATTTTCATACATAGTCAAGGAACACACATGGACAAATCAAGACCAGACACCACTGATAATCAACAAATTAAAAACAAACATATGGACATCCCCTGTTTTTAGTACTCTTTGAGATATTGATCTAGCAAGAAGCTTACGTCGGAAGGTATTTGTTTACTTTTTTTGATACGCTGTTTGATACGCTGTTTCTGTTTGGATACAGACTCGGGGAGAGAGTTAGCAAAAACAGCTATTTGGGAAGAACTGAACCCCATCTTGATTAAACAGCAATATCGCTTATCTAATTCAGAGAAATCGGGGAAATCTTTCTCTAACCGTGTATAGAACTGATGGTATTGCAAGTTTGTCCAGTTTATGATTAATGACCAATCTGCATCCTTCAGATATCTAGGATGCTCTTTTAGGTCTTTCAATTTATCGAAATAAGGCAATTGCTCATCTAGTTTCTTATATGAGGATTTCAGTAGCTCTTCATATTTCTCTATCTCTTTATGGGACTCCGCATTTTGATCCAATAAACTTTTATTCTCTGAAACAATCTCATCGATTTCCTGCTGTTTATTATTTAACGTGGCGATCAATTGCTCATTTTCCTTTATACGATTCTCATTCTCTTTTATCGATTCCTTGTAAATTCGTATTTGCTCTCTAGCATGCGCTAAAGATTTTTCCTTCCGCAATACACGATATTGATAGACGATTATAAGAATCAACAGAACCGCAGTGACAAACAAGCCGATTATCTCTTGATTCGTTTTTTCTAGTTTTAGCTGGTTATTTATGTTCAACAATCTCTCATGATCATACCGAGCCTGAATTTCAGCCAATTCTCCAGCATGATTTATTACCTGTAGCGAATCTGAGTAAATAAGATATTGGTTATTATATTCTATGGCCTCCTTGTAAAGTTTTTGTTCTACACATATATAATATAACACCTCATAGGCTTCATTTAGCGTATACAAATTGTCTGTTTCTAATGATTTCTGAAAGTAAACCTTTGCAGAGTCTAGTTGCCCCAAACTCCAAAAAGCACTACCTATCTTGTAATATACTTGAGGAAGCTTATGTAAGGAAGATATTTGTAAACATAAGTCAAGCTCTTTTCTAGTGTAATGTAAAGCTTTTTCTCCTTGACTTAATTTATTATAAACAACGCCTAGCTCTCCCATAGCCATAGCTTCGAGCTCTATATTACCTAACCTTTGAGCATTATCTAATGATTTACCAAAATAGAACAAGGCACTATCCATTTCATTTTTATGCACATAAGTTCTTCCTAGTTCTGATAGAGCATAAGATATCCGTTCTCCATTTCCTGATCGTAATGCGTATTGATAAGCATCCTTTAATTGTACCAACGATTCTTCATAAAGATCTTGATAACGATACATATTTCCCAATGATTGGCAAATCAGATAAGTAAAAAGCGGCTCATCCAACTTTGTCATCATTTCTTTAGATTTTAGAAAGAAAGGCATCGCTTCCGTTATTTCTTTCTGATCCTTCAATAACTGTCCCTTATAATAATACGTTTGCGCCATTCTTTTCAAATCTCCCTCCTTCTCGAAATAATCCATCGCATCTTGAACCAACTTATCCGAGGAAGGGATATTCAACGAATCCGGAAGGCGTTTACCATATACCTTATCCCGGGCTTGTGCCAACAATAGTGCCCAAGTAGCATAGTTCTTTCCGCTTGAAAGTGATGATTGAGGCATAGAACGTAATATAGATAGAGCGCTATCCGGATGCTCCCACATAACAGATTCCGCACGAGGTAGTTCCGCAGGTAATGGTTTTTCTTGGCGCATACAAGAAAAAAGGGTAGCGAAAAGTAGTAAAGTCAGTCCTAGTGTTGTCTTCATTTAGATTATAGTTTACAACTTAAACGCAAGTTATAAAATTTATTTTATAAATGCCACTAAAATATTTGTTTTTCAATAGTGATTTTGAGATACGATCAGCCAGCAAGAAGATGCGGCACACTATGTATCTACTAGTTATATTATGTATTTAAAATATTAGCATATAAGCATTTGCAGTTTTTTATGGTAAAAAACAAAAGTTTATCAATCAGAAAACTTTTGTTTCCATATATAGAAACTAAAGTTTCTTCAGCACGAAACTTTTGTTTTCCCTAATAGAAACTACTTTTACATATATAGGCACTACGACACACGAACCTAAACGATAATTTGGTTTCTTGCGTTTTCTATCAAAACATGGTAGATAAAGAATGATAATTGTAGATATTTTCTATCTACAACCACTATATAAGATGTTTATTTATAAGGCATATAAGAAGGAATTGTAGATGTGGTAGATATTAAGTGTTTTTTATTAACTGGTAATTTATGGAACTCGATTATATAATCCAACAAGTTCTTGTAACTTTGCAGCCATTTTAATTGAAATCCCGATTGAATATGAAGAACAAATACGAGGCTAGGCTAGGTACGGAACGTATGCTACCGCTGGTTTTCAAAATGGCGCTTCCGGCGGTAGCGGCCCAATTTGTCAACTTACTTTATAATATCGTAGATCGTATCTATATCGGGCATATTCCCGAGATCGGGACAAACGCTTTGGCCGGTATAGGGGTGACCACCTCCATCGTGATCTTGATCTCCTCTTTCTCCGCTATCGTGGGAGCGGGCGGTTCGCCGTTAGCGGCCATCGCTCTCGGACAGGGCGACCGGGAACGGGCCGGAAAAATAGTGGGAAATGGATTTATATTGCTTATCCTATTTACTATATTCACTTCCCTCATCACCTATACCTTCATGGAACCGATCCTGCTTTTTACGGGAGCATCAAAATATACGTTAGGATATGCGGTGGATTATCTCTCTATTTATTTACTGGGCACTCTGTTTGTCGAGATATCCACGGGCTTGAATGCCTTTATCAACGCACAAGGGCGTCCGTCTATCGCTATGTGCTCGGTTTTGATCGGGGCTTTATTGAATATCGTATTAGACCCTATCTTCATTTTCTGGTTGGATATGGGGGTAAAAGGCGCCGCGCTCGCCACGATCCTATCGCAAGCTTGCAGTGCCATATGGGTATTGAGCTTCCTTTTCTCAAGACGTGCCTCCTTGCCTTTGGAAAGGCGGTATATGAGACTGGACCGAAGAATCGTACTCTCGATGTTCGCTTTGGGAATTTCTCCGTTCATCATGGCCAGCACGGAGAGTCTGGTGGGTTTCGTCTTGAATAGTAGTTTGAAAAATTTTGGTGATATCTATGTGAGCGCATTGGCTATCTTACAGAGTGCCATGCAATTCGCTAGCGTACCGCTGACCGGTTTCGCCCAAGGATTCGTACCGATCATAAGCTATAATTACGGACATGGAGACAAACAGCGGGTGAAAGATTGTTTTCGTATCGTGCTAATCGTTATGTTCTCTTTCAACTTGATACTCATGCTATTCATGATCTTATTCCCCTCAACCGTAGCCTCCGCTTTTACAAGCGACAAGGAGTTGATCGATACCGTCCGTTGGGCCATGCCCATCTTCTTGGCGGGTATGACGATTTTTGGCTTACAACGAGCTTGCCAGAATATGTTCGTAGCGTTGGGACAAGCTAAGATATCTATCTTTATCGCCTTGCTTCGTAAAGCAATCCTCTTGATTCCTTTGGCATTACTATTGCCTCATTTTATGGGGGTAACCGGCGTATATGCGGCAGAAGCCGTATCGGATGCCACGGCCGCTATTTGCTGTACGTTGTTATTTATATGGAAATTCCCGAAGATACTAGGGAAAATCAAGCAAAAAGAAGAAAGGGCTGCCCAATAACGGACAGCCCCCTGATAAAGCCTTAAAGATTAAAATGAATCGTATTAATATCCCGGATTCTGTGTCAAGTTAGGATTCAGGCTAAGGATATCGGCATAGATGGAGAATACCGTTGTATATCCCGTCTTATCCTCTTGATAATCCAGTGAGCTGGCGGAATGTTTCACGCCTACATAACGGTCTACCGTAGCCTCGGTAAACTTGCCGAAACGGATCAAATCCTGCCGGCGTACGCCTTCCCAAGCTAATTCAAGCATACGCTCGTCTAATAGCGTATCCAGCGTTACGTTTTGTAGCGGTTTGGCGCCTACACGGTTACGAACTTGGTTCACCTCATCGTCTCCATTCTGTCCCAGACGAATCTTGGCTTCCGCCTTCATCAGCAACGCGTCGGCGAAACGGAAGATCACGCAGTCATTTCCATGCAAGTTTCCACCATCCTGAGCATTCTGGTCGAACTCATATTTAGCCATACGAGCTCCGGCGGTCTTCACCAACAAACCATCGGAGGCATCCATATATACCTTCGGGGCGTTCGGCTCATATTTCAAAGGCACTTTCTGTCCGTCCCATTCCGTATAGATCGTCTTTCCGTCCGGGCCGGTCACCTCGCCCGTAAAATAAGTAAGCTTACAACGAGGATCCTCATCCGCCGTACCGAACTTAAACACGTTCATCGCCTTCACCGTAGCGCAAGAGCCATTCCATCCGGATTGGCCGTAAGCGGTTGCATGATCATAATGGCGGGTACGTACCAAATTGTAGTCCTTAGCGTCCGGATAAGCGACCGGGTCCATAGGAACCGTGAAAATATTCTCAACCGAGGTCTCGTTCGCTACGGCGAAATTCTCAGAGAAGTTTCCCTGCAACTTATAGCCCAAAGCCTCCAACTTATCCACATAGGCGATCGTAGCTTCCCAAGCGTTCATCTCTTTACCTTCAACGGTAAACTTGATGTTCTTTCCAGCTGGACGATTGCCGTCCGTCCAATTGTCGTCCGCATAAACCTCCGCGTTCAACGCCAACTTAGCCAAGATCATATAAGCCACCGGCTTGGTAATACGCCCGTAATACTCGCCCTTTTGGTTACTGCGGTTATCTGAAAGATAAGGCAACGCCTCCTCCAACTCCGAACGGACAAAGTTAAATACAACGCTACGCTCAGATTGCTTTACCTCAGACATCGGTGTCGTAGAGGAAGTTACCAACGGAACACGAGCGAACAAATCCAACAACTCATAATAGAAAAACGCACGGACCGCACGGACCTCTTCCAGATAAACCTTGAAATATTCCACGTCCGGTTGTTCCTCGGCAAAGGCTTGCAACTTATCAACACTCTGGTTACATTTTCCGATCTGCTCATACAAGAAATCCCAAGAGTTCTTGGTCAAATCATTCATCGTACCCCAACGGTGTAAGAAAATATTCTGCCATAAACCGCCATCTTCCCAGTCACCGATACGGCAAGGAAGCATAGCCTCATCGCTGGAGAAGGTATTCAAGTCATATACATGACGGTCGTTACCCATGATCTTGAACATATTATTGTACAGGCTCGCAACCGTGTTTACATAGACCAACGTAGGGCTTTGGAACGCGGTCTCCTCATCAAACGCGTCTGTAGGACGCTCTTCCAAAAAATTAGAACAGGAAGAAAATGCCGCGGCGGCAGCGGCTATCATAAAGCTATATATAAATTTCTTTTTCATGACTCTTTAAATGGATTTAGAAGTTAACACTCAAACCTAATGAATAGGTACGGGATAACGGATAGAAACGTTTGTTATCCATACCTAGATCCTTATTATCTTTATCGACCGTCGTACTGTTAATCATCGGAGACAAACCGGAGTAACCCGTGATCGTAGCTACGTTGTTCACCGAGAATGTCACACGGATATTCTTCACGTATTTCTCGATCTTCTTGCAATCGATGTTGTAACCCAACGTAATATAATCGATATTCAAATAATTACCCTTTTCCAACCAATAATCAGAGATCGACTGGTCGTAGATCTTGCTTTCCGGAGCCTTAGCCAACGCGTTGTATGTAGGGAACTGGCTCAAGTTCATATAAGCTAGCGATGTACCGTTGAAGATCTTATGACCGAAAGCGCCGTTCATCTGCGTCATCAAGTCGAAGCGTTTGTAGCGGAAGCTGAAGTTCATTCCCAGATAATATTTCGGCATGGCTTGTCCGGCGATATAACGGTCGCCACCATCATTGGTATCCAAACCCTCTTTTCCATCGATCGTCTGATCCAAGTTATAGACATAACGGCCTTCGATAGCGTTTCCATTCTCATCCAAAGCCGGAGTCAAGCCCAAGCAACGAGGAATGTAGAACACTCCGACAGGCTGGCCTACCATCTGATAAACCACACGGTTGTTTCCTACGAAACCGGCACCACTCATACTGGACAGATCCATATATTGTTTCGCCTGCAACTCTTGTCCCATATAAGAACCGCTCAAGGAGTTCAATTTATTCTTCTGGTAAGAGAAATTCACGCCCATGTTGAAATCGAAATCCTTTGTCTTCACGATACCACCGCTTACAGCCAATTCCACGCCGGAGTTGGTCATCTCTCCCAAGTTCGCCAATAATTCCGGATATACGAACGGAGGAACCGGAACCGCGTATTTATACAACAGATCCGTAGTCTTGGAAGTATACCAATCGGCAGTCAACGTAAAGCGGCCATCGAGGATACCAGCGTCCACACCCACATCGAATGTCTTTTTCACCTCCCAACGCAAGTCCGGGTTCGAGTTACGTGTAAAGCCATAGGTAGCGGTAGAATTTCCATTGACGGAAGTCACACCGTTCGGGCTCATCAAAGCCAACGAGTTATAAGCCTCGATAGCATCTTGGTTACCGGTCAGACCATAACCCGCACGTAGTTTCAACTGGCTCAGCCAATCCACGTCTTTCAAGAAAGCCTCCTCATTCAACACCCAAGCGGCGGAAGCGGAAGGGAAGAAGCCCCATTTATTATTCATACCCAATTTAGAGGAACCGTCCGCACGTAAGTTCACGGTGGCGATAAAACGGTTGTCATACATATAATTGAAACGACCCATGAATGAGGCCAGACGATTCTCGTTTTGGAAAGAAGTCACGTCTCCGTATTTCACTGTACCACCCGCTTTCAGGTTGTTATAACCGAAGTAATCCGTCTCAAAGCCACGGGCACCGGCGCTAAATCCCGTATAATGATATTTTTGTCCCCTCTCCCAGACAATAAATGGATTCAATCGTTACGCTGCTATTTCTCGGTAAATAATGTATTTACACTTACCGGATATACCGGAGGCGATCCCGCTAATATCAACGTGAATGGCGTAGAACCCGGTATCGAGACCACTTCCATCTATCCTGTAGCCCGTACCTTCACGTTGGGATTATCCGTCCAATTCTAAAGACCTCCACTGCAAGCCGGGTTGCAGTAACACAACCCGCAAGGCTCTATCCGGAAAACCTGTAGTCTATATTTATTTTGTACGAAAAGCAAGCGCAAAAGGAACAACCTAATCAGTTAATCCCTAACTTTGTGAGCCTAAACAGTAGAAAACATGGTACAAAGATTCGATTACTTAGTGATAGGCTCAGGAATCGCCGGTATGAGTTTCGCTCTGAAAGTAGCCAATGAAGGCAAGAGCGTAGCACTTATCTGTAAAGCCGGACAAGAAGAAGCCAACACATATTTCGCGCAAGGAGGTACCGCTTCCGTAACAAACTTGAAAGTAGATAATTTCGAGAAGCACATAGAAGACACGATGATCGCCGGCGACTGGATCAGTGACCGGGCAGCCGTGGAGAAAGTCGTGCGCGAGGCCCCTGCCCAGATCGAGGCGCTTATCCGATGGGGAGTTAATTTCGATAAGAAAGAAAGCGGAGAATTCGATCTGCATAAAGAAGGAGGACACTCCGAGTTTCGTATCCTGCACCATGCCGACAATACAGGAGCCGAGATACAGACGAGCTTGATAGAAACGGTAAACAACCATCCCAACATCGCCGTATTCACGAACCATTATGCGGTAGAGATTATCACCCAGCACCATATGGGCATTATCGTCACCCGCCA
>OGKC01000361.1_pt1 | contig 13500 bp, 10 predicted proteins | sample 1572411 | NCBI WGS metagenome assembly OGKC01 (sample SAMEA2582157, study PRJEB24529) | metagenome
AAGCCAGGATAGAGATAACTGGATTTGGATTCGTGATGCGGAAAAGAACAAACTGGTAGTTGGTACGCAGTGCCGTATTTTATATCAGGATGCTCTTGGAAGAAGAGATATTGCTCTGAAGTTCAATGAAATGGTAAGAAATGGAGAAATCGGACCGGTAATGCTTGGACGTGACCATCATGATGTGAGTGGGACGGATTCGCCTTTCCGCGAAACGTCCAATATTTATGACGGAAGTAACGTCATGGCCGATATGGCTGTCCAGTGTTTTGCCGGAAATGCGGCACGGGGTATGAGCCTTGTTGCCCTTCATAATGGCGGCGGAGTCGGTATCGGGAAAGCGGTAAACGGTGGTTTCGGTATGGTGCTGGATGGAAGCGAACGGGTGGACGAAATCCTTCGTTCCGCCATGCTCTGGGATGTGATGGGAGGAGTGGCACGCCGTTCCTGGGCCAGGAATCCGAATGCCATGTCTACCAGTGCCGCCTTTAACGAAAACTATGGCGACTGGTATCATATCACGCTGCCTTTTATTCCGAAAGAAGATTTAATTCAAAATAGTATACGTACCTCTTTAAAACGCAAAGTATGAGTACATGGAATAAGATAATGGAATGTGTCCCCAATTTCAGTGAGGGAAGGGATTTAGAGAAAATAGAAAAGATAGTAGATAAATTTCGTGCCAAAGCCGGTGTAAAGCTGTTGGATTACAGTAATGACGAAGATCATAACCGACTGGTCGTAACGGTAGTCGGTGAACCGGAAGCTTTGAAGGACGCTTTGCTCGAAGCCATCGGACAGGCGGTGGAACTGATAGACCTCACGAAACACTCCGGGCAGCATCCGCGGATGGGAGCGGTCGATGTCGTTCCTTTTATCCCGATCAGAGGGTGTACGATGGATGAGGCGATTGCGCTCTCCAAAGAAGTGGGCGAGAAGGTGGCCGCTCTCTATCGAGTACCGGTTTTCCTGTATGAGAAGTCGGCTTCGGCTCCACACCGAGAGAACTTGGCGGCGATCCGCAAAGGTGAGTTTGAGGGTATGGAAGCAAAGATCAAGCAGCCGGAATGGAAACCTGACTTCGGGCCTGCCGAACGGCATCCATCGGCAGGGACAGTGGCGATCGGCGCCCGTATGCCGCTGGTGGCTTATAACGTCAATTTGGGCACGGCAAACCTGGAGATCGCGAGCAGTATCGCCAAAAAGATCCGCTTCATAGGTGGCGGGCTCCGCTACTGCAAGGCGATGGGAGTGGAACTGAAAGAACGCGGCATCGTGCAGGTTTCGATCAATATGACCGATTATACCCGCACCGCCCTTTATCGCGCTTTCGAGCTGGTACGCATTGAGGCACGTCGCTATGGTGTCCCAGTCGTCGGAAGCGAGATTATTGGGTTGGTTCCGATGGAGGCGTTGATTGATACGGCTTCTTACTATTTGGGACTGGAAGACTTTTCAATAGATCAGGTATTGGAAACCAGGATAATGGGATAGACGATGGAAGACGAAAAGATATTGATACGGAATGCGTCGCAGGTGGTGACTTGTTCTGGTTTTGAAGCGAAGAAGGGGAAGGCTATGTCCGATGTCGGGATAATCGAGGACGGGGCGGTTGCTGTATCGGATGGTATTATCACGCATGTGGGACCGACTGAAGAGGTCCTCCGGCAAGTGGATGTCGGAGATTATCTGGAAGTAGACGCTTCCGGACGTGCGCTTCTGCCAGGGTTTGTGGATAGCCATACGCACTTCGTCTTCGGTGGTTACCGCGAGGAGGAGTTCTCTTGGCGGATGAAAGGAGACAGCTATATGTCGATCATGGAAAGGGGAGGCGGGATCGTCAATACGATGAATGCGACCCGGAACGCCAGCTATGATGACCTGTACGGCGATGCATACGACCGTCTCGACGCTATGATGGATATGGGCGTGACTACTGTCGAAGGAAAGAGTGGTTACGGTCTTGACTTGGCGACCGAGCTGATCCAGCTTCGTGTCATGAAGGAGTTGAACGACGAACACCCGTTGGATGTGGTCTCTACTTTCCTCGGTGCACATGCTGTCCCGCCGGAGTTTGCCGGGCGTACGGACGCATATGTCGATTACATAATAGAAGGAGTGTTGCCCCATGTGCGTGCAGAACATTCGGTAACCTTCTGCGATGTCTTTTGCGAACAAGGCGTTTTCTCGGTCGAACAAAGCGAACGTTTGTTGAAAGCAGCCCGCAGCCAGCGTTTCAAACTGAAACTTCATGCCGATGAGATCGTTTCTTTCGGAGGAGCCGAATTGGCAGCCCGCCTGAAAGCCGTGAGTGCCGACCATCTGTTGCATATCTCCGATACCGGCATCAAACGCCTGGCACGTTCGGGGACGATCGCGACTTTGCTTCCGCTTACCGCTTTCTCGCTAAATGAACCTTATGCTCCGGGACGCCGGATGATAGATGCCGGTTGCGCCGTGGCACTGGCTTCCGACCTGAACCCCGGTAGTTGCTTCTCCAGTTCGATCCCGTTGTTGTTCGCCCTGGCCTGCATCCAGATGAAACTTACTCCCGAAGAAGCCCTGACCGCCCTTACGATCAACGGAGCGGCAGCGTTAGGGCGGGAAAAGAAGGTCGGTAGCATCGATGTCGGAAAGAAGGCGGACTTGGTCTTGTTGAAATTCCCTTCTTATAAGTTCCTTCCTTATCATATAGGAATGAATATCGTGGACACGGTTATCAAAGACGGCGTGCTTTATATCGTTTGACGGGATGAAGATAAAATGTTTAATCTTAAATAATAGACACAATGCTTGTAGATTTGACAATCAAAGGATTTCTTGCCGAAACGGCGGGTAGCGCGCCTGTTCCGGGGGGCGGAAGTATCTCGGCTCTGAACGGGGCTATTGCGACGGCACTTACCGAGATGGTGGCAAACCTGACGATCGGTAAGAAGAAATATGCCGATGTGGAAGGCCAGATGCGGACAATCGCGACGGAGGCAGCCATCATTCGTGAACGGCTGATCCGGGATATAGACCGCGATAGCGAAGCGTACGACCGTGTGTTTGCCGCCTTTAAACTCCCGAAGGAAACGGAGGAGGAAAAAGCCGAGCGCAGCCGGGTGATCCAGGATGCGACGAAACAGGCGGCTATGGTCCCGATGGAAGTGGCCGAAGAGATTGCCTCGGTGATGGAGACTATTATATATGTGGCGCATAAAGGGAACCGGAATGCCGTGACCGATGCCTGTGTGGCGATGATGACGGCCCGTACCTGTGTGTTAGGGGCTTTGCTGAATGTCCGTATCAATCTTACATCTATCAAGGATGAAGCGTTTGTCAAACGGATGTCGGAGAAAGCGGATTTCCTCGAATCCGAAGCGATCCGGATAGAGAAGAAGTTGCTGGATTGGACGCAGGAGCAATTGAAAGTTGAAAATTGAAAGTTATGGGAAATGTACATTATGTGGGGGCGGAACCGCTGACGTTCGAACGTATCGAAGAGATATTGACCGGAAATATGAAGTTGGAACTGACCCCGGAAGTGAAGGAACGTATCCAGCGTTGCCGCGATTATCTGGACCGGAAGATCGAGACACAGAGCGAGCCGCTTTACGGCATCACGACAGGCTTTGGTTCCTTGTGTAATAAGAATATCTCGCCGGATGAACTCAGCACCTTGCAGGAGAATCTGGTGAAAAGCCATGCCTGTAGCGTGGGGGATGAGGTGAGCCCGGTGATTGTCCGCCTGATGATGCTGTTGAAGGCGCATGCTTTGTCGCTGGGGCATAGCGGCGTGCAGGTGATAACGGTGCAGCGTATCCTTGATTTCTTTAATAATGACGTGCTCCCGATCGTCTATGACCGGGGTTCGCTTGGGGCGTCGGGCGACCTGGCTCCGTTGGCGAATCTTTTCCTTCCGCTTATCGGAGTGGGAGATGTGTATTATAAAGGGAAGAAGAGGGAGGCTATCAGTGTCCTGGACGAGTTTGCCTGGAAGCCGGTGCGCCTGATGAGTAAAGAGGGATTGGCGTTGCTGAACGGTACGCAGTTTATGAGTGCCAACGGCGTGTTTGCCCTGATGCGTGCTTTTGCCGTGTCGAAGCGGGCGGATCTGATTGCGGCCTTGTCGCTCGAAGCCTTCGACGGGCGGATCGATCCTTTTATGGATTGCATCCAGCAGATGCGTCCGCATCCCGGACAGATCGAGACGGGCGATGCTTTCCGCCGCATTCTGGAGGGCAGCGAACTGATCAGCCGGAAGAAGGAGCATGTGCAGGACCCGTATTCGTTCCGCTGCATCCCGCAGGTACACGGGGCGACGAAAGATGCGATCCGGTATGTCTCCGGCGTATTGCTTACCGAGATCAATTCCGTGACGGACAACCCGACGATCTTTCCCGACGAGGACAAGATCATCTCCGGAGGTAATTTCCACGGCCAGCCGTTGGCGATCTCCTACGATTTCCTTGCGATTGCGTTGGCTGAGTTGGGAAATATTTCCGAACGCCGTGTCGCGCAGTTGATCATGGGACTTCGGGGCTTGCCTGAATTTCTGGTTGCCAACCCCGGACTGAATTCCGGCTTTATGATCCCGCAATATGCGGCAGCCAGCATGGTAAGCCAGAACAAGATGTACTGTTATGCCGCCAGCAGCGACTCGATCGTGTCCAGCAACGGGCAGGAAGACCATGTGAGTATGGGGGCCAATGCAGCGACGAAGCTCTTTAAGATAATGGACAACTTGGATCATATCCTGGCGATTGAGCTGATGAATGCGGCACAAGGTATCGAGTTCCGCCGTACGGCGCGTACTTCCCCTATCTTGGAGAAATTCCTGAAAGCCTATCGCAAAGAGGTTCCCTTCATTGGCGAAGACATCATCATGTATCCCGAAATACATCGGACGGTCGCTTTCCTAAGACGGTATACTTTATAATAAGAAGATAGGATTGTGTCCAATTTCTTGGTGATGTGTCAAAATTTATCTCTCTCTTTTGCCGGGGGATTAATCCCCCGGCAAGGAATTGATTTCTCTTTCTTTTTGACACATCCTACTCACTCTCTTATTACTTCTTGGTAACAACAACCCTCTTTGTCGGATCCAAATGTTCGTTACGGTAATCGATCTGTTTCACGACATTTTCGGCTAACTTCTGGAATGCCTGGCCAGTGATGCTGTCCGGATTGAGGGCGACTGGCTTTCCGCTGTCTCCACCTTCGCAAATGCTTTGTACGATGGGGATTTGTCCTAGCAACGGGATATTCAGTTCTTCCGCCAGACGTTTGCCTCCTTCTTTGCCGAACAGGTAGTATTTGTTTTCTGGCAGCTCGGCAGGCGTGAACCAAGACATGTTCTCGACCAGTCCCAATACTGGTACGTTGATCTTCTCACCTGTAAACATACTGATCCCTTTGCGGGCATCTGCCAACGCCACTTCTTGCGGTGTGCTGACAACGATGGCGCCGGTGATGGCCAATGTCTGTACCATCGTCAGGTGGATATCGCTTGTTCCCGGTGGCAGGTCGATCAGGAAATAGTCCAGATCGCCCCAGTTGGCGTCGCCGATCAACTGTTTCAAGGCATTGCTTGCCATTGCGCCGCGCCAAAGGACGGCGTCTTCCTTATTGATAAAAAAACCGATGGACAGTAGCTTCACGCCGTAGTTGGCAGCCGGTTCGATCAGTTCGCGGCCTCCCACCTCCACCATATAGGGACGGGCTTCTTCTACATTGAACATCTTAGGCTGCGAAGGACCGAAGATATCGGCATCCAGTAAACCGACCTTGTGACCCTGCAAAGCCAGCGCTACCGCCAAGTTGGCCGCTACTGTACTTTTGCCTACGCCACCCTTGCCGGAAGATACGGCGATGATATTTTTTACCTCCGGCAGCAGCTTGTCTGGTTCAGGACGGGCCGCCTGCTTGGCGTCAACCGTGATATTACCCTTGATGTCCACTTCTTCTCCTACGTAAGTAAGGATAGCCGTCTCGGCAGCTTTTACCACCGATTTGATAAACGGATCGTTCGGTTTTTCGAAAAGGAGCGAGAAGCTTACTTTGTTACCGTCGATCCGGATATTATCTTCTACCATACCCATTGTCACAAGGTCTTTTCCTGTGCCGGGGTAACGCACCTTTGCCAGTGCGTCCATGATTAGCTTTGGATAGAGTGTCATGTTGTATGATTTATAATTTATGATTTATGAATTATTTGCCGGAAGCCAACGCACTCCGTTTGCTCCGGTTGAAACTGCGATACGGATCGTATTCGATTTCCACTTCCGGTTCTACCAGTTCATCCCGTTCTTCACAGACAAACTTGATGTATTTGATGGTTAACCCGCGGTCCAACCACTGCTGTTCATAATAGGTCTTGATAGAAAGAATGTTGTCTGTCAGCCCCGAATGATACAAATCGTCGTTGCTGAACAGTACGGGATAGCGATTTGCTTTTACCATCTCGCAGGTGTAGGTGTACATGAAGTTGCTGTCTGTTTTCAGATGTATGATGCCATCTCCCGCCAGTATCTCGCGGTACATCTTCATGAAGCGAGTGGAGGTAAGGCGTTTGTTCGCTTTCTTCATCTGCGGGTCAGGGAAGGTGAGCCAGATCTCGGCCACCTCTCCGGCAGCAAAGAAATGGGCGATCAGTTCGATACTGGTCCTGAGGAAGGCAACGTTCGTCATACCTGCCTCAAGCGATTCTTTCGCCCCTGTCCACATACGGGCTCCCTTGATATCGACTCCTATAAAATTTTTGTTGGGAAATAACTTTCCCAAACCTACCGTATATTCTCCTTTTCCGCAGCCTAATTCAAGCACGATCGGATTGTCGTTCTTAAAGAACTGTTCGTGCCAGTGCCCCTTTAGCTCAAATCCTTTCTCTTGAAGGGTTGCAAACGGATATTGGAACACATGGGGATAGCTCGCCATGTCGTCAAACTTTGCTAATTTATTCTTTCCCATAATGCAAAGGTAATATAATTACACGTAAAAAGACTATAACCTGCTAGGCAATTATTCGATCAGGTTATCGTCCCAATCATGCATAAAAAAAGAGATACTCTTGTGAAGTATCTCTCTCTTTCGCTCTTCCTCTTGGACTTGAACCAAGGACCCTCTGATTAACAGTCAGATGCTCTAACCAACTGAGCTAAGGAAGAATTTTTCGCTCTTTCAAAGGTTATTCCGTAACCCCTTTCTGAAATTGCACTGCAAAAGTACGGGGTATTTTCGAAATATGCAATATCTTTGCGAAAAAAATTACGAAAAAATGAATACAATAGGTTTAGGAAACGCTTTGGTTGACGTTTTATTGAGGCTTGAAAATGATGATGTCCTATCGGAAATCGGTATACAGAAAGGAGCTATGGATATGATTAACAGGGAACAAATGATCGCTATCCGTACAACTTTAGCTGGCTTGCCACGTACGCAAACCCCGGGAGGATCTGTCTGCAACACGATGCGTTCGATGTCTTCTTTAGGGGCGAATTCCGGTTTTATCGGTAAGATCGGGGATGATTCGATCGGCGGATTTTATGAGGATGCGTTGGAAAAAGCGGGTGTCACTTCCTATTTTATCAAGACGGATGGACTTACAGGTAGCTGTACGGTGATGATTTCTCCGGATGGGGAACGTACGATGGGGACTTTCCTTGGCCCGGCCCCGACAATAACCCCGGATGAGATCACCGAGGAGATGCTAAGTAAATATCAATGTATTTATATAGAAGGTTACTTGCTCGTAAACGAGCCGTTGGTTCGTTCTACGATGGAGAAGGCTAAAAAGTTGGGCTTGAAAGTAGCGCTGGATTTGTCGAACTTCAATATCGTGAATGCTTTTAAAGGAATGCTGGAGGATATCATTCCTAAATATGTGGATATTTTGTTCTCTAATGAGAGTGAGGCTGAGGCTTTTACCGGGCAAAAGGCTGCTGAGGCCGTACATACCTTGTCTGAGTTGGTAGAGGTCTCATTGGTCACTTTGGGAAAGGAAGGTGCCTTGATCGGTAGTCATGGTCAATTTTATTCTGTCCCGGCTGAGGGGGGCAAGCCTGTTGATACGACTGGCGCCGGTGATAACTTCGCCGCCGGATTCTTATACGGTCAATCCATAGGAGCGTCTTTGGTACAATCCGCACGCATCGGATCGATGCTGGCGGGCTATGTGATCGACGTGGTTGGCCCGGAGATTCCGTATGATAAATGGGAACAAATAAAGTTAAAAGTAAAAGGGATATTGGCTTAGGCGGCGTATTATTCCTTACATTTATGCCGTTAATTAACTAAATATTGTATGTACAGATTGGTTCAACGAAGAGGAATTATAGGTTTATTTTGCTTGCTGTTCGTCGCAAGTAGCGTAGTGCCGGGATGGGCGCAAAAAGATAACCGCTTTGAGGTGAGTAAGAACCTAGACATTTTCAATTCTTTATTGAAAGAAGTAGAGATGTTCTACGTGGATTCAGTGGATGTGGATAAAACCGTTCAGCGGGGAATCGAGGCAATGTTGGCTGGTTTAGATCCTTATACGGAATACTATCCTGAGCAAAAAACGGAGGAATTGAGTCTGATGACGACCGGCGAATACGGAGGTATCGGTTCCTTGATCCGTCAGCGTAACAACGAGGGAGGCGTGATGATTGCCGAGCCTACCGAGGGAATGCCGGCCGATTTAGCGGGTCTGAAGCCGGGCGATCTGATCTTGGCGATCGATACGATCGATGTTTCCAAGGCGACAAACTCCCGGGTCAGCGAGTTGTTGAAAGGTGTTCCGAATACGAAGATGGTTTTGACGATCCAACGTCCGGGCGAGAAGAAACCCCGGAAGTTCGAGATTACCCGTAAGCAGATCACGACACCTCAAGTTACTTACTACGGGGTTAAGAATGACAGTATCGGTTATATTTATCTAAAGGCATTTACTATCAAGAGTGCTCAAGAGGTGAAAGAGGCGTTCTTGGACTTAAAGAAAAATCATAATATCAAGTCTTTGGTACTGGATTTGCGCGGTAACGGCGGCGGCGTGCTGGGAGGGGCCGTACAAATCGTAGGTATGTTCGTACCGAAAGGCAGCGAGGTGCTTTCAACGAAAGGAAAGATCAAGCAATGGGATCGTACGTACCGAACCTCTACGGAGCCTTTGGATACGGTAATGCCGTTGGCTATATTGATCAATGGAGGTACGGCTTCCGCCGCTGAGATCGTATCGGGATCTTTGCAGGATATGGATCGTGCCGTGTTGGTGGGACAACGTTCGTTTGGTAAGGGGTTGGTGCAAGCTCCTCGTGACCTGCCTTATAATGGAAAAGTGAAAATCACGATGAGTAAATACTATATCCCGAGTGGCCGTTGCATCCAGCAAATCGATTATTCGCACCGGAAAGAGGATGGTAGCGTGGCTGCTATTCCGGATAGCTTGACTTCCGTATTCTATACGTCCAAGAAGCGTCCGGTTCGTGATGGTGGTGGCGTACGTCCGGAGTTTGAGGTGAAGGAGCCGAAAGTGCCTACCATGATGTATTATTTGGCGGCGGATACGGTCTTGTTCGACTTCGTTACGGATTGGGCACAAAAGCATAAGACAATCGCTCCTATCGAGGAATTTACGGTTTCCGATGAGGATTTCGAAGCTTTGAAGCAATACGCCAAGTCCAAGAATTTCACGTATGACCGCCAAAGCGAGAAAGTATTGAGGAACTTAAAAGAAGTGGCTGAGTTCGAGGGGTATCTGGAGGAGGATTCTACTGCGTTCAAGGAATTAGAGGCTAAGCTGACTCCGAATCTGGAAAAAGATTTCGATCGTTTCAAGGATGAGGTGAAACGAGTAATGGCCGCCGAGATCGTAAAACGTTATTATTACCAACGAGGAGAGTTGCAAGAAAGCTTGAAAGATGATCTTGTATTGGAGAAAGCGTTGGAGGTATTGGGCGATCCGGATTTATACAGGCGTACATTGAGCGTGCCGGTTGAGTTGGAAGCGGCCACCAAGGGTACCGAATAGGCGGGTTTCTGCCGATGCCCATTCAAAGGGCCTTACAATGCCCATTCAAGCGAGCTTACGATGCCCATTGTCAGCTCCCTTGAATGGGCATCGTGCTTTTCCCTCTTTCGCCAGTCTGTTTGGGGGCTTTGAAGCGGATATGCAATACGACCAATTCCGAGACGGTTCCCACCCGATAAGGAGGTCCTGCTATACCAATGCCGGAAGATACATAGAATTGCGTAGGTCCTTTCTTATAATATCCGTACGGGCATTCATACACAAGTTTCATCAGTAGGGGATAAGGCCATAACTGCCCGTTATGCGTATGTCCGTGCAGTCCCAAATCCACCCCATTCATATTCATCTCGGCGAACGACCAAGGTTGATGATCCAAAACGATAATCGGTTTGCCGGTATCCACCCCTTCCATTAACGAATGAAGCGATTTTCGTTTCTTATGGATGAAATCATCCCTCCCTATCAAATAAAAAGTTGAGTCCGGTTGGACCACCGAGTCTATTAGTAGCGTACCTCCGGTCTTTTGCAGCCAACGATATTTGGCGTTCCGGTTTGCCCGGTATTCATGATTCCCGTAAACGATATATACGCCCAACGGAGCTTTTAATTGTTTTAAATCATCCTCGATGTGGGCGTTTTCCGCAAACCGGGATTCATAATCCATGATATCCCCCGCTAATACCACCATATCCGGATGCTGTGCGTTGCTGAGTGCCACATATTTTTGTACCAAGTCCTTCCCGATAACCTCTCCGATATGTAAGTCGCTCATCATGACAATAGTCAGACTATCCCGATCCCCCGCGGCTTTGGGCAACGTGATATATACGTTCTTAACAATCGGATTCATTACCGTATGGTATGCGTGAATCATTAAACCGGTAACACCGAATACGATAAGAAAAAACAGGGTTAGCTTGGTTTGCTGCCAATGCCCTTTCATCCATTTGGGGAACCATGGCTTGATACGTTGGGAGAGCCTGATCAACTCAAGTACCAAGAGAGATAAAGTGATATAAATGGACGCTATATACCAAGTGTTACAGATGTATTGGATCGTGATTATCACGTTATCAGGTAGTTCATTCCTAAAAATAAATCCGAAAAAATAAAGCGATAGTTCGAGTACGAAAAACAAGATAAAAGGAATCCGGCAACTTTTCTTAGGAGGAAGCGCTTGATATCCTCTCCAGAAAATATACGGATTTAGTAATAGCTGCGCTACGATCGATTGAATAAATACTTTCATCTTTACTCTTTGAATGTAATATTGAACACCACCATCTCGCTGTCCGTCCCGATACGGAAAGGCGGTCCCCACAAAGATAAGCCGGATGAGACATAAATCGTACTATTTCCGATTTTTTTAATCCCGTAACTTAATTCGAACAGATGATCCACGATCCAGTTCATCGGCCATACTTGTCCTCGATGTGTATGTCCGCTAAACTGTAAGTCTACGCCAGCTTCTTCCGTTTTCTCTAAATCGTAGGGTTGATGGTCTAGTAAGATAACAGGTTTGCTTTTATCAAGGTTCGCAGTAAGCTGACCTAAAGTTTTCCGTCCTTTGTTATGCCGGTCGTCCCGTCCTATGAGTTGGATCTGATTGGGCAAGATAGCCACGGAATCCCTTAAAAGTTCGATGGGTGTCTGCGCTATGAATTTCTCGCTCTCCTCTATGCCACTGATATACTCATGGTTACCCGGTACCATATAAACGCCTAATGGGGCGTAGATCTTGGACAGTTCCTCTTCCATATGCTCGTATCGCAGAGGTGCGACACTGTTGTCTATCAAGTCTCCACCGATAAGAACGATGTCCGGGCGTTGGGCGTTTATCATATCCACATATCCGGCAAGCATTGTCTTGTTGGTAGCGTATCCTAAGTGTATGTCGCTAATGGCTACGACCTTCAGCGGCTGTCCATCGGTATTGGCCGGTTTGTTGATAACCATGTTGATAACTCGTGTATCAGGATGTTGGTAATTATAGTTTCCATATCCTAATAAGCTGAGTGTTAAGAATAAGGATAAATAGAATGAGTATTTGAAACGTAGGTGGAAAAGTCGTAAGATATCAAATACCAACAGAGCTAATACCATGTATAAAGTGAACACGAGCCATCCTGTTCCTACTTGGGAAACTGTTTGAGCGAAAGAAGCCGGCATATCTAGGTTCCTGAATAGAAAACTACTGAAGAATGATAAAGCTCCTCCCCAAAAAACAATGGATAACAATACTTTAACTCCGGTAGACTGGCTTTTCAAAGCCTGTTTTCCCTTTAGATAAATATAAATATTCCCTGCAAGATACAGGATTGGAAGTATGATAAAGAACGTCCACATCTCAATTAATTTTCCGCGAAGATAATGAAAACTCTTTAGGTAGCAAACGCTGCACGCTACGTCCCTATAGGATCGATATAAATTCCAAACAATAAGTTTGGTAATGAAAAGAATTATATAATATGCTGATTATTAGTGTGTTAAAAACAGGATGATCTTTTACTCAAAACATGTACGTGTTTTAGGGAAAAGTCGTAGGTGTTTTTCAAAAAAGTCGTACGTGTTTTTCCCGAATCATGCGATAGGGAACAAGGGCGTATCTAGAAATCTACAATAAGCCCCCCTTAATTACGATGAGGAGAGTTGGTCTTTTTTTGATAATATATATCCAACTCCTTTTACGGCATCTATTGAAAGTGTGGTATCTTTTTCCAATAATTTGCGCAAACGCGAGATGCTGTTGTTTAGGCTATCATGAACTTCTTGCCCATCCCATATTTCATGAAAAAGCTTTTCTCTGCTTACTGGCTGATTTAATTGCTCGGATAACAGATAGAATAACTTGAAATCTTTAGGACTTAATGTTTTTGACTGTTCTTGTTTATAGAATAATTTATGAGTGGAGAGTTCCAGTTGGTAATCTCCAATAGATATACTATTTGATATCGGACTGCCCTTTTTACAAAACCTTTGGATTAGGAAATCTATTTCTTGTATATCATACGGTTTTTTGGTGTAATGATTAGCTCCGGCTTCATAGCAGCGTGTTATTTCCTCCCCTTCGTTGTGGGAAGAGGCTATCAGTACAGGCAATGAAGGATGCTTTGAACGAATAAAAGGCAAATAATCCAATGCGTTTTGATTGCCAACTTCCAGATCGAGAAGCAGGATATTAGGGCAGTCTTTTTCTATCATGTCTTGAATACCGCTTAACGTGTTGGCGTAGCAAACCTCGTATCCTTTACTTTGCAAGGCCAATACGATGATTAATCCAAGGTTTGGGTCATCTTCAATAAAGATCACTTTCTGTTTATCTTCCATATAGTGTTATGAGTTTTCGGCTGGTAAGTTAATGAAAAATGTTGAACCGACACCCTCCTCACTCTGAAAAGTTAGGGAGCCGCCCATTTCTTTAGCCATTAGCATTACGCTACTCAAACCTAATCCATATCCCGGTTGCGCTGGCTTGTCGGCTTGTTTCACCCGGAAGAATTGTTGTCCGA
>OGKC01000371.1_pt1 | contig 13067 bp, 13 predicted proteins | sample 1572411 | NCBI WGS metagenome assembly OGKC01 (sample SAMEA2582157, study PRJEB24529) | metagenome
GAAAAAAGAGCCGGTCAGCCGAAACAGGGAATGGTTCGAATAGGCCCATCCCTGTAATTGACGGAAGCCCCAGATGGCTTCTATAAGGCCTGTCGCGATAAAGAACATTGAAAAATATCCTATGAGCACCGGATATTCATGGAACACCTGCCGAAGCAGATACCACAAGACAACCATTTGTCCGATAAACAGGAGCTTTTCCGGCTCCGGGTGTATGGAGTAGGGATAAGAGAGGAGGATAAGCCCCAAGAGGGAAAGGGGGAGGATATCCACGTAAGTCCATGGGCACAGCCCCTTGCTTGGATTCAACCACAAACCTTGTAGGGACACGGCGGATAAGAACAGGGCGATTAGTTGAATCCAAAAGGTTTTCTCTGTCACCAAGTGTGTGGATAGCATTCCCAATCCTGCGAAAGGGGCGCTTAGCAAAAGTGTCCCGAGTAGGGTATATACGCCGAGTTTCAACAGCTCTTTCATGGTTAATATCTTTTTACCGTATCGTTTTCCACCAAAAAGATACGATCTTCCGCAGCCTTTTCCGGTCGCGAGATCATCGCTTTCAACAGGCTCCCTTTAGGTATCTTGCGAATGAGGATGCCACCGGGTATCGTGTCTGTCGGGAAATATCCGTTTTTAAAACACTGCTGTTCCTGTTCCCAATAAGCGAGTGTATACGGCACTTGCTGTTGATACGGGTTGTCCGAGGCGATAAAGATGGACAATTTCTCCAGATGCAAGGCCTCTTGGATCTCTTTCAAGATACGGGTATTCCGTTGTTCCGGATTCAACTTTTCCGCTTGCTTCAAGCGGTCAACCTTAAACTGCTTGACGTTCATCTCGGATAAATCGAGCAGTTTCTTTTTATCCCCTCTTTGGGGAATGGTGAAGGTGACATTCTTTAGTTGCATATCCAGCTTGAAAGGCACGATAATCTCCCGGGCGGTGCTTTTAAAACGATTCCGCATCTCGATAATACCGAGGCTTAACAATTCCTCCTTACTCTCGTCCAATCGTTTTTTATACTCGAATGTATAGGCTTGTACGATCGCCCCGTTTCCGATATGCATAAAGTTCACATAAGCGGAATGGTCATTCTCTATGATCGTGAATACATCTATATTATGTAGCATCGGGGTTACGACCGTAGATTTAGAACGGTAGTTCTCGATGACTTCGTATTTTTCCTTGATCTTTTGCGCTTCCTCAAACTTGAGCTCGGCAGCGAGCGATTGCATCTCCTCATAGAGGTGTTTGCTGATTTGCGAGATGTTGCCTCGCAGAATCTCTTTGATCTCGGAAATATTTTGCTGGTATTCTTCCAATGATTGCAAGCCTTCACAAGGCCCTTTACAACGCTTGATATGGTATTCCAGACAAACCTTATAGCGTCCTTGTGCGATGGATTCGGGAGTGAGGGGATATTTACAAGTGCGTAAAGGGTAAAGTTCCTTTAGCATTTGTAGCATCACTTTCGCCGTGAACAAAGAGGGATAAGGACCGTAATATTGTGATCCGTCCCGAACGATGTTCCGGGTTTGGAAAACCCGGGGAAAGTACTCGTTCTTTACCACGATGGAAGGGTAGGTTTTGTCGTCCTTCAATAATACGTTATAGCGGGGACGATACTGTTTGATGAGGTTGTTTTCCAGTAGTAACGCGTCTTCTTCCGTATCGACGACTATATATTTGATATCCCGGATTTGCTTGACTAACACACGGGTCTTATTGCTGTCATGTACCTTGTTGAAATAAGAGGATACCCGTCGTTTTAGGTTCTTCGCCTTGCCGACGTATATAATCGTTCCGTTTTCATCGAAATACTGGTAGCATCCCGGCTTTTCCGGAATGACCGATAGGATCGTCTTGATATGTTCGTCTTTATCGGCTATCATACGAATAGGGAAGTAAATTGGAATGTCTCGCTATTGAACAAACCTTTGTTGCTAAGTTTTAAGGATGGGATCGCCAGCAATCCCATAAAAGAAAGCGTCATTTGTAATGAATCCATCGGGGATTTTAATCGCTTGATCTTTTCCTCGATCTCTTCGTAACGGCAGCTCGTCTCTTCCAATGATTCGTCGCTCATCAATCCCGCTACCGGCAAGGACAGGAGAGTGACTTCGTCCATGCAGCTCACGGCGATTCCTCCTTTCGCTTTTATGACCACATTGATCGCTTGCATAAGCTCGAAATCGGTTACGCCTATAGCGATGATGTTATGGCTATCGTGGGAGATACTTTGAGCGATGGCACCGAGCTTGAGCCCTGTTCCTTTTATAAAGGTAATAGCGGGAGGAGCCGTTTGATAGCGATTTAGAATAACGAGTTTTAAAATGTCTCGTTCTGTATCTGATTCTACAAATCCATCGAATGTATGTACAGGATATAGTTCTTCTTTCGTGATTAATTCGCTGTCTTCGCAAACAATGACACGCATCTGTTCCCCTTTCGCTTTTACCGCTAGCTTTTCTAATGTGATCGGTTTCGTGTGGAAATTATTACGATGTATAGGCTTTTGGAGTGGAAGCGTGCATTTCTCTCCATCGTATACACAGGTTCCTTGTATATAGGTTGCCTGTATGGTTAGATCCTTTAAATTGTTTACTTGGATAAAATCGGCGGAGTCTCCCTCTCGTAAGAAACCTGCGGGGATTTTATAGTGCATGGCCGGATTATAGGAAGCGGCCCGTAATACATCATATAGATCATATCCTAAATCCAGCGATTTTTTTACCATCCTATTTATGTGTCCTTTGTTTAAAAACGAAGGATGTGCGTCATCTGTACAGAACATGATTTGTTCGGGATACTCTTTCAATAGCGGATGAAGTGCGTCAAAGTTTTTCGCCGCGCTTCCTTCCCGAATAAGAACATGCATCCCAAGCTCACATTTCTCACGGCCTTTTTCTAGATAGATGGTTTCATGATCGGTGGAAATACCAGACTCGATATATGCCTTTAGCTTGGGACCTGTCGCTAGGGGATAATGTCCGTCTATGGGTTTACCCGCTTGTTTCGCGGCTTCTATTTTGCGCATAACTTCCGGATCTTTATTTAAGACTCCGGGGTAATTCATCATCTCTGCCAAGAAGTGTAGATCCTCTCGTTCCAACAAACGAGCGGTTTCGTCTGCGTCTATGATCGCACCGGAGGTTTCCATAATCGTAGCCGGTACGCAAGATGGGACACCGAACCATGTGTAGAAAGGAATCCCTTTCGCGTTGTCGAGCATATATTCGACTCCTTCGGTACCCATTACATTCGCTATCTCATGAGGGTCCGCCACGGCACCGATACTGCCATGGCGTACGGCTGCGTGAATGAATGCCGTAGGGGTTACCATGCTACTCTCTATATGGACATGTGCGTCAATAAAGCCGGGGAGGAGGTAATATCCCTCATCTTGTCCGGTAGGGGTTACCTTTCCGATATGCCCGTTTAGGATTGAAATCTCTGCCCCGAAGGTGCGCCTGTTGATTATATCTACCAGATTTCCTCGTATAACCAGTGTTTTAGCTTCATTCATTTGAATATCTCCTTTAATATGTTTCACGTGGAACATTTCGTGTTTTATCTTCCGAGTAGTACCAAAAGGATGTTGATGTCGCTAGGGGAAATACCCGGGATGCGGCTCGCTTGAGCGATCGTGTCGGGATCTATCCGGGTCAATTTCTGGCGGGCTTCCGTAGATAAAGACTGGATCGAGTTGTAATCGAATTTACCCTTGATCCGGATATTCTCTAAACGGTTTATCTTATCCGCTATGATTTGTTCTCGCTTGATGTAGCCGCTATACTTAATCAATATCTCAGCGGCCTCGATGATCTCTTCCTTACGGGAGGCCGGGACTTTGTCCAGCTCCGCACGAAGGGCCGGAACTAGATCTGCGAGGTTTTCCAATGTAGTCTGCGGACGGAGTACGACATCGAATAATTTGCAACCATGGGATAGGGGGGCTGTACCCAGTTTCTCCAAACCGCTGTTTATATATTGAGGCTTTACGGAGTAGGTCTCCGCAAAACGAATGATAGCGTCACGGCTCTCTTTTTTCTCTCGCAGTAAATCGTAGCGGTCTTGTTTGGCCAATCCCATTTGGTGGGATTTCTCGGTGAGTCGCATATCCGCGTCGTCTTGGCGTAGTAAGATGCGGTATTCCGCACGAGAGGTGAACATACGATAAGGCTCGTCCACGCCTTTGGTTACCAAATCGTCGATAAGGACACCGATATAAGCCTCGTCTCTTCCGAGGATAAAAGGTTGTCCGCCGTGGCAATTGATGTGGGCGTTAATACCCGCTACCAAACCTTGTCCGCCGGCTTCCTCGTATCCGGTAGTTCCGTTGATCTGTCCGGCAAAGAAAAGATTACGGATTTGTTTGGTCTCCAAATTATGTCTTAGCTGAGTCGGGTCGAAGAAATCGTATTCAATCGCATATCCGGGACGATAGATTTGCACGTCACGGAAAGCGGGGATCGCTTGGAGCGCACGAAGCTGGATATCCAAGGGTAGGGAAGAGGAGAAGCCATTTAGGTAATATTCTTGCGTGGCCTCGCCTTCCGGCTCTAGGAATAGTTGATGCTGCGTCTTGTCGGCGAACGTCACGATTTTCGTTTCGATGCTGGGACAATAACGGGGACCGATACTTTTGATCTGTCCATTATAAAGAGGAGAGTCGGGGAGACCTTCCCGTAATATATCGTGGCAAGCCTCGTTCGTAAAGGTAGTCCAGCAACTCAATTGTTTTAATTTACGATGACTGGTATCCATGTAAGAGAACTTATGGAAATCGTTTTCCCCCGGTTGTTCCTCCATTTCATCGAAGTGAACGCTCCGGCCATCGATACGGACCGGTGTTCCGGTTTTCATGCGATCTGTTTGGATACCTAAAGAGACAAGTTGCTCGGTAAGTCCGGTCGCCGCAGGCTCCGCCCCGTATCTGGGTTCTTCCGATATGAAGCAGGCCGTTTAGGAAGGTCCCCTTCGTAAGCACCACCGCTCCGGCACGGAATACGACATTCATTCCCGTACGGACGCCGCAGACTTGTCCATGCTCGATAATCAGTTCTTGAACCATATCCTGCCAGATGGATAGATTCGGCATATTCTCCAGTATGCCCCGCCAGCAATCGATAAAACGGGCACGGTCGCTTTGGGCACGCGGGCTCCACATGGCCGGTCCTTTGCTACGATTTAACATACGGAATTGGATAGCGGTCTGGTCGGTCACGATTCCCATATATCCGCCTAGCGCATCGATCTCTCGTACGATCTGTCCTTTGGCGATTCCCCCGACTGCCGGGTTACAACTCATCTGGGCGATCTTGCTCATGTCCATCGTGATCATAAGCGTCTTTGATCCTAGATTCGCCGCGGCGGCGGCGGCTTCACAGCCGGCATGTCCTGCGCCTACTACTATTACGTCGTAATTGAAAGTCATTTTTATTCCCTTTTATTTTACGCGAAGATAGTGAGTGTTCGTGAAAGAATTCGTTTATATTTGTATAATAAATACATACATTGTTTTCAGGTTTAATGAACTAAAGATTTAAGCTGCTATGAATTCTATTCAATGCTGTATCCTTGTTTTTCTGGTTTTACTGACCTCTTGCTTCAGTCCGGTTTGTGGGAAAGATAAGAAACCTCGTCAAGCGATCGAGAAGTTATCGATCGATGGTCCCTATCTATTGAAAGCCGATGATGGTAGTATGCGTGCGATATCTGTAGACGGGAAAGGCCGGTTATTGGATAAGCATTATAAAAGTATACCTACCACCTTTTCATTCGAGGTGTTTTCCGATAACGGGGAGAGATTGTTTCCGGTAACCATACACTCCGTCTCTCGTCCGAAATGGAAAGATGTGCAACCAGAGAAGACGTTTGTTCTTTCAGATCCACATGCGAACTGGTCTTGTTTCGCCTCCCTGTTAAAGGCGGGAAAAGTGATCGATGCGGACTATAATTGGATTTTCGGGGCCAACCAATTGGTGATAATCGGTGACGTCTTTGACCGGGGCGTGGATGTACTCCCTATCTATTGGTTGATCTACAAGTTGGAGAAAGAAGCGGAAGATGCCGGTGGAAAAGTGACTTTCTTAATCGGAAATCATGAGACTATGGTTCTGGGAAATGATTTGCGATATACGAAGAAGAAATATACTCAATTGGCGGATACTTTAGGAATGACCTATCCGGAGCTTTGGCAGAAAAGCGAGTTGGGACATTGGTTGAAAACTCGTAACTCGATACAGGTGGTCGGAGATAACCTGTTTGTCCATGCTGGGTTGAGCAAGGAGTTTTTAGACCGGAATTACGATATCCCTACCGTGAATGAGATCGTGAGCGATGGCCTCTTCTTAACGAAAAAAGAACGTAATGCAGATAAAGGCTCCGATCTTTCTTTTATGTTCGCTACGTATGGACCGATCTGGTATCGGGGTATGGTACGTAGCGCAGATAAGTATCACCCGTTAGATCGGGATGATTTGCGGAAAATATTAGAGAAATATAATGTGAACCGCATCTTTGTAGGTCATACTATTTTCGATGATATCACGACTTTCTATCATTATAAAGTGATTGCCGTGAATGTCGATAATCAAGAAAACAAGGAGAAGGAACGAGGCCGTGGTGTCATGATCGAGAAAGACGGTTCTATGTTTGTCGTATATGATTCCGGAAAACAAGAGCCGTTATTAACCGAGTAATATTTGGTGCTTGAGCTGTCACGGCTGCTACCATCATGGTGGAGGAAGAAGTGCCTCCCCTAATGTGAAGTAATGAGATAGGGAGTGCAACTTTTATGTATCTTAAATCATCTATAAATATAGATATGTTTTAAATGTAGGAGTTATGAAAAAAGTTGTATTACTGTTTATCTTGTTTGTTTTCTCTTTGTCGCAAGCCGATGCTCAAGAGTTCCATTTTATTCCTAGGATTGGCTTGAATTTGGCAAATACTTATCCGGAAAGTTTTGCGGATATGCGTCCGGGGTTAAATATTGGTGTGGCGGAGGAAATACGTTTTAGTAAACTGTTTGCTTTAGAACCGGGTGTTTATTATTCTATGCAAGGTTATCAACAGGAAAACGCTAAAGGCGAGACAGCCCGGCTAAAGGCGGATTATTTAAATATTCCTGTTTACGCTAAATTTTATTTGTATCGGGGATTCCATCTTTTCGCGGGCCCACAAGTTGGCTTTAATGTAAGGGCGAAAGCTTCGAATTATATTTTCGTCTCGGCTCCTACTCCGGTGCACCAGAGCGAGTACGATTTTTCCGGTGATAAAAAAGAAGAGATCCGAAATTGTGATTTCTCTGTTTCGATGGGGCTTGGCTATACGTTTGACATGGGATTAGTTATCTCCGCCAATTATAATTTAGGATGTACTCATTTCTTTAAGGAGCCGGAATACTCATTCGGTGGAAGCAATCATTTTAGGGGAAAAGATCATAATGGGGTTATTCAATTCAATCTAGGATGGCGTTTCTGATCTCCAGTAAATCGTGAATTAAGAGAGATCGCTTGTTCCTCGTTCAGCCTTGCGGCATGGCTACACAGGCAATGGACTGCTTTCGGGCATTGCTCGTCCGTGGCGTAGCAATACGTGTAATCGTAAGGTATGTCTTCTGTTTTCATGTTGTCTGTATTATTTTTATTTATTTCAACAATAGTCTGCTCTCAACCGCCTCTAATATCTTCATTTGCTGGATCGCTATTTGATTAAGCTTTATTAGTCGTTCACGCTGGGTAAGTCCTTCATCAATAAATACAGCATTCAGGCTTTCCATATTCGATAAACAGATAAGTTCATTAATAGTCGCATAGTCACGAATGTTACCTTTTAATTCGGGATTGGCTTCCCGCCATTGTTTAGCGGTTGTGCCGAATAGAGCGACATTAAGAATATCGGCTTCGTTTGCGTATATAAAGCTTACCTGTTGCGGGGTTAACTCTATGGGGATGAGATTATGCTTGATAGCGTCGGTATGGATGTGATAGTTTATTTTGGAGAGTTCTCGTTTGGCAGTCCAGCCGATTTGTTTCTGTTCCTCTTCTTTTAGGCGTTGAAACTCTTTAACGATATATAATTCAAATTCAACAGAGATCCAACTTGCGAATTTGAAAGCTATATCCTTATGAGCAAAGGTGCCTCCATATCTTCCGGATTTGGAGATAATACCAATTGCCGCTGTTGTATTTATCCATTTTTGTGGAGAAAGGGTAAAAGCATTTAACCCTGCTTCCTTTTTAAACCCCTCGAATTCGAGGGGTTTAAAATTAGGATTATATAAACTTTCCCATATACCTAAATATTCAATGGTATTACGATTACGCATCCAATTGCCAATTACTGCTGTCGGATCATCGCTTTTGTACTTTGCGATGTCGGTAAGTGAGATATAGTCATTCTTATTTATAGATATGATCATGACACTTGTATTTTGGACTGTGATTTTCTCCATAATTTTCTTCAGATAAGATTTGTAGTATAAATTTGTTTCTGGTTAACATCTCTTTACCGACATTCCTCCGGCAAGATCGCTAACGCTCTGTTCTCGTTCTCCTCCATGATCTCCCGCTCGCCGGGGCCTTTGTCGTTGATACCGCAAAGGTGCAGGATGCCGTGGATGATGGTACGGTGGAGTTCCTCGTTATAATCCGTGTGGAATGTCTCGGCGTTTGTCCTGACCGTATCGAGGCTGATGAACAGGTCACCCGAGATCTTATTTCCTTCCGTATAATCAAAGGTGATGATATCCGTGTAATAATCGTGTTGGAGATATTGGCGGTTTACCTCCAAGATCTTCTCGTCCGAGCAGAAGATGTAACTGATATCGCCTGTCTTCTTCCCGTAGGTCTCGGCTACCGCCTTGATCCATCCGCTGACCGCTTTTTTCTTGATTGCCGGGAGCTGGATATCCTCGGCGTAATATGCTATTGCCATAAGGTCTATTTATCGTATTGAAATTTCGTTACAAATGTAATCAATAGATTTTAAATAGATTCATTTCAAATCTATTGATTGTATAGAATGTTAAAAGAACAGGTAAGCCATCGCTATCGCCGCTATCGCCCCGGCCAGATCCGCTAACAAGGCGCATTGCACCGTATAGCGGGTATTACGGATACCTACGCTACCGTAGTAAAGAGCAACTACATAGAATGTCGTATCGCAAGAGCCCTGAACGATGGATGACAGGCGACCGACGAAAGAGTCCGCTCCATACGTGTTCATGGCGTCCAGCATCATTAACGGTTTCATCAACATGGTAGGTAGCGCTTCCACGAAATCCGTGTTGAGCCCTATCGAAGCAATGCCGAAACGAACGCCTTGTATGATGAAATCCATCGCTCCGGAAGCCCGGAAGACACCGATACCTACTAGGATAGCTACCAGATAAGGAATAATCGTTATAGCAGTCTGGAAACCTTCTTTCGCCCCTTCTATAAAAGCATCATATACATTGATCTTTTTACGCATGCCGCTGATGATAAATCCGCAGATAATGGTAAAAAGAAGCGTGTTGGCGAATAAAGTCGAATACAAGGAAACTTGCTCCTGTTCCATCGAGTTAAATAGCCATACCAGGCCTCCGATAAATAATCCCAGTCCCCCGAAAAACAGGACTAGGTTCCGTTGGAGGATATTGATCTTCTGCCGTACGCAAACCGCTAAAATAGCGACTAAGGTTGATGTGAATGTAGCGAGCATGATCGGCAGGAATACGTCTGATGGATTCGCCGCTCCTAACTGCGCCCGGTACATCATGATGGTGATCGGGATCAAGGTCAGTCCCGAGGCATTGATGCATAAGAACATCACCATGGAGTTGCTGGCGGATTCTTTATTCGGGTTTAATTCCTGTAACTGTTGCATGGCTTTCAATCCCATTGGCGTGGCGGCATTATCCAGTCCCAGTAAATTTGCCGATAGGTTCATGAAGATAGAACCGGTCACGGGATGGTCTCTTGGGATATCCGGAAAAAGCTTGCTGAATACGGGAGCCGCCAATCGTGCGAACGCTTGTATCACCCCCCCCTTCTCACCGATCTTCATGATGCCCAGCCAAAGCGACAAGATCCCCGTTAATCCTAACGAAATCTCGAAACCCGTCTTGGCCGAAGCGAAAGAAGCGTTGATAATCTCGGTAAAAACGGCGGTATCCCCACCAATGACCAGTTTACCTACGGCCACGACGAAAGCGATCAAGAAGAAAGCGATCCAAATATAGTTTAGTACCATAATAAATATATATTGGTCACAAATTTAGGAATTAATTGCCAATTGATTTGTATTTTTGCTTTTTGAATAACAAATAGATCCAAGATGAAGATATTAGTGACATACGACATGTTCCGCGAGGGATTTACCGAGTTGGAAAGTAAGTACGAGGTAACCTTTCCCGAAGGAAGAGATTTTACGTATGAGGAGGTTTTCGAGATGATACCGGAGTACGATGTGCTCTGCTCCATGTTCGATTTCCCGGTAAACAAAGAGTTGATCGACCATGCGTCGAAATTGCGGCTGATCGCTAACTACGCCGTTGGTTATAATAATATCGATGTGGCCTACGCCCTCGAGAAAGGCTTGACGGTGGCGAATACGCCTGATCCTGTCACGGCCCCTACCGCCAATATCGCTTTAGGCTTGATGCTGGATACCGCCCGGCGTATCACGGAATGTGATCGTAAGCTGCGTACGCTTGGTAAGGACATGAAGGTCGGTGTACTGGAGAACCTCGGTATGCCGGTTACCGGACAGACCTTGGGCATTATCGGTATGGGACGTATCGGCAAGGCCTTGGCGAAACGGGCGAATGCTTTGGGCATGGATGTGATCTACCACAATCGCCGTCAGCTTTGCATCGAGGACGAGACCAAATTGAATGTTACCTACGTCTCCAAGGAAGAGCTTCTGGCGAAAGCCGATTTCGTATCCTTGAACGCCCCTTATCCCCCCGATACCTACCATATCCTCGGCGAGGAAGAGTTCAAGCAGATGAAGCCTTCCGCCATCCTGATCAACACGGCCCGTGGCCCGTTGGTGGACGAGCATGCCTTGGTAAAAGCCTTGCGAGAAGGTACGATTCATGGTGCCGGTTTGGATGTATTCGAGTTTGGAGACTATCCTCTCCCCGAGTTATTGGAAATGGACAACGTGGTATTAACCCCTCATATCGGCACCCAGACGATGGAAACCCGTATCATTATGGCACGCACGGTATGCAACAACGTGATCGGTTTCTTGGAGGGCGACCGTCCCGTATCACGGGTACTCCGGCCATGACGGCGGCGTTTATCCTATCCGAGCTACAGTCGGTCGGTACACCCAAGAAGGCGGTTCATTTGAGCCGCTTTTTCAAGACTGGTCCCGGTCAATATGGCGAGGGCGATCAGTTTCTCGGAGTGGTTGTCCCGCAAACCCGCAGCATAGCGAAGGCTAATAAGGCGACTCCTTTCGATGAGCTGCAGCTGTTGCTGGATAGTCCGTGGCATGAGGCACGTCTATGTGCCTTGCTGATTTTGGTCTATCGTTTCCAGGATCGGAAAGCGATGCCGGAAGAGCGGGAAGCCATCTTCCGATTCTATCTGAAGAATATGCGGCGTTGCAATAACTGGGATTTGGTAGATTTGACCTGTCGGGATATCGTCGGCGAATATTTGGTGGACAAAGATCGTTCCCTCCTCTACCGTTTGGCGGAAAGCGAGAATTTATGGGAACAACGGATCTCGATCGTCTCTACGTGGGCATTTATCCGTCGGAATGATTTTGGGGATACCTTGGAGTTATCCGAACGGTTGATCGGTCATAAACACGATTTGATGCATAAGGCGGTTGGGTGGATGCTGCGTGAGGTCGGCAAAAAGGAGCGGCAGACGCTTACCGATTTCTTGGAACGCAACGCTACTCGTCTTCCTCGTACGGCGCTTCGTTACGCTATCGAGCATTATCCGGAACCCGAGCGGCAATATTTTCTAAAGAAGAAATAACATGGATACAAAGACCATCTCTTTACTTCGTGAATGGGCGAAAACGTACAATACGGAATCGTTTATCAAGGATGATCCGGTTCGATTCCCCCATCGGTTTACGGAGAAACGGGATATTGAGATATCGGCTTTCCTGACGGCGTGGATCTCTTACGGTCGCAGGGCGCATATTCTCCAAAAAGCGGAAGAGCTACACCGGCTGATGGGCGAAAGTCCTTACGAGTTTATCCGTACCGGAGAGACTTCTTTCGCTCCCCTACGGAACCGCCCGGTTCGCAGGCGGGATACCTTTTACCGTTTTTATACCTATCATGATCTGCATCTCCTTTGTTGTCGCCTAAAGGATATATACGATACCTACGACTGTATGGAAGACGCTATGGCCGCCGCCGGTCCTTGCGAAGATCCTATCTTGCGGTTGCAACAACTTTTTGCTGATCTCAATGGCATTCCGGTCTTGCACGGGACTTCCGCTTGTAAGCGTCTGGCGATGTTCTTGCGTTGGATGGTGCGTACGGATGGTATCGTCGATCTCGGTATCTGGAGAACAGCCGTGCATCCCCGCCAATTAATCATCCCGTTGGATACGCATGTGCACCAGATCTCCTTGCGCTTGGGCTTGACAGGCCAAAAAACCGCTACCCTTCGTACGGCCCGTGAGATAACGGACGCATTGGCGAAAGTCTTCCCCGATGATCCTTGTCTGGGGGATTTCGCCTTATTTGGCTACGATATAAATCAAGAATAAAAAGATATGGAAGAAAAGAAGATAAATAACATCTCGTCTGTTTGCGTGTATTGCGCGTCCAGCACGAAGATTCCCCCGATTTATTTTGACGCCGCCAAGGAATTGGGGTGTCTTTTGGGAGAGCGAAAACTACGGGTAGTCAATGGTGCCGGGAATATCGGTTTGATGTGCACTGTCTCCGACGCTGCGTTAGCGGCTGGTGGAACGGTAACGGGCGTTATCCCCCATTTTATGGTGGAGCAGGATTGGTATCATAAAGGCTTGACCGAGTTGATTGAGGTCGAGACGATGCACGAGCGTAAACAGCTCATGGCAAACCTCTCGGATGC
>OGKC01000374.1_pt1 | contig 12884 bp, 8 predicted proteins | sample 1572411 | NCBI WGS metagenome assembly OGKC01 (sample SAMEA2582157, study PRJEB24529) | metagenome
TGGGCAGATCGGGCACGAAGTTATTGGCTTCGGTGCAGGGGATGTAGACCACGTCGCTCCATTTGCCGTTTTCCAGCGTACCGGTCCGTCCGCTCATCACGTTCGAGTCGATATATACCGGATAGACCGGGTCTGTCACACCGATACTGTTGTCGTGACGAAGCATGTCACCGATGTTTCCACAGTCGCTTTTGGCTCCGTCGCTCACGAACACTTCTCCGGGTTCGAGGAAGATGCCGCGACTGGCATAATCGTTCTTGATGATGGCATCTATCAGGAACGGATAGCCTTGTTCGGGGCCGTATCCGTGGAATGTATCCTTGCTTGCCATCTCGTCGACCGCCTTGTGCATGGCTTCGATGACGGCAGGGGCTAACGGTTGCGTCACATCGCCGATACCCATGCGGATAATTTTCTTTTTGGGATGTGTAACCTTAAAACTGTTTACTTTCTTTGCGATGTCCGAGAACAGGTAGTTGTTTTGCAGCTTCAGGAAATGTTCATTAATCAGTGCCATATTCTATCAATAGTTTTTTGTTGTGTTTATATTTCCAGTTCCCCCTCGAATACTTTGACCGCCCCGCCAGTCATATAGACGTGTCCGGAACTTTCATCCCAATGGATGGTAAGAGGGCCTCCATCCATGACGACTTTGGTTTTTCGTCCGGTTTTCCCGCGCACTGCGCTTGCTACGGCTGTCGCACAGGCTCCGGTCCCACAGGCTTGCGTAATGCCGGAACCGCGTTCCCAAACCTTCATCCGTACTTCGTCTGTACTTAGCGCCTGGACAAATTCGACATTCGTCCGGTTCGGGAACAGCGGATGGCATTCCAATAAAGGTCCGATGACCGGCAGATTTATATTCGTGATATCTTCGACAAAAATGACAAGATGCGGATTCCCCATCGAGATGACCGTTCCCGTATAAAAATAGTCTCCGGCTTCTATTTCAAGGGCTGTTTCACCTATTACCGGACAGCCCATGTCGACCGTCACTTCGGTTACCTCTTCGTGGGGACCGGAAAGTTTCCGGGTGGTCAGTTGCAACTCCTTGATGCCGGATAATGTTTCCAGCGTAATGTTTTTTTTGTTCGTCAGTCTTTTGTCATATACATATTTGCCGATACAACGGGAGGCATTTCCACACATCATGGCTTCGGAACCGTCCGCATTGAAAATACGCATGCTGAAGTCGGCGATTTTTGATGAACCGATCAGAACCAGTCCGAGCCGATCCCGGTATGGGGAGCACTCAACCTAATGGCAAGCTCTTCCGGGTTCCGGACCGGAAAAGCCATTGTATTCACGTATATGTAGTCGTTTCCGGCTCCGTGCATCTTTGTAAATCTGATTGGTTCTGTCATTTTTATCGCTATTATTTTGTTTGATATGTCTTTTTGTTTTATTGCAATGCAAATATACGACGTTTTGATATTTTTGATATGTAAATTATGTCTTAATGTATAATAATAATGTATTTGTGATGAATTGTTATAAATAGGGCTGTTTTATGTTATAAATAGTAATGAGGATACTTGTTTTATCTTTGTTATTGTAAGTTGTTCTATGCGAATGGCTATCTGAGTTTATGATGAGGACTTTTGGTTTTGGAAGGATGGGAAGAAATTCTGACTGCTGATCGACACACCTCCTGAAAGATTTCATGAGGTCAAAATGAAAATTCGCTTGCTATTTGTTTTTTTGGCACGGGTTACACGAGGAAAGAATAAAAAAGTCCATGTAATCCGTGCCTAAGAGAAATCATATAGGTATTTTGATACAGTTCCTTAACCGGCATGAAAGAGGTTATTTTTGGAATATCTCCGGATATTTGTTGATGAAATAGATCGGGGTGCAACTCCAGGCATGGCAATAGCTATTGATTACGAAGAAGCCATAGGGGGAAAGGTAATCATTGTTCGGGTCATAGACTTCCCAAAAGGTATCGGCTCCCCGCTTTACCATACTACCCCAATAATCGGTAATCAGTTTGCGTGCTTCTTGCGGCATGCCGCATTGCAGAAGGGCTTCTATCACATAATGGTAAGCATAGGGGCAGCCCGGATAGCAAGCGTCGGGCATGGACATGACGGTAGCCATTGCCTTAGCCCCTTCTTTTTTGTCCAGTGTGTTGGATAGGATCATCCAAACTTGCGACAGATAGGAGATTTGTTTGTCTTTGCCGCTGACCATTACTCCTCGCTTCTTGTCATAGAAATGTTGGCGGGCAGCTTTCTTCATCTTGCCGGCTATTGTCGGCCATTCGCCGGCCTCCTTTTCTTTGCCTAACATTTTAGCCAATTCGTAGCTGTGTTGTAGGGCGAAAATCGTTAGTCCTTGCATGGAAGCCTGCCGGTCATATCCGTCTTTCCAGTCGAATACCAACCAGTATTGAGGTTTCTTGTCCATGTCATAGATCCATTCCGGTGAAAACTGGCGAAGTGCTAACTCTATCTGGCGGACAACAACAGGCCACAGGTCATTCGCTGTTTCCCTGTCCCCCGTCTCTTTCAGGTATTCCAACAATGCTACGTTATAAATGAGGCAGTAGTCCAGTGTGTGCGTGCCGTATTGCGGATGGGGTTGAGGCTTTTCGAGCAGTGTGGCATGCAGCAAGCCTTCGTCGTTGGCGAAGGCGGCGAGCAGATACAGGCAATGTTTGGTCAGTTCATGGTTCTTGAACGTATGGGCGTTTGCCAATGCTTCGAGATAGAGGTCGCCGATCCACAGGCGGCGATCCCGTTTGGGGCCGTCTTCATAGACAGTCTGCATGCATTCTTTCAGGGTATTCAAGCCTACTTTATATATATCCCGGACCAGAGGATCGGTGGTAGAGGCTAAAGCCGGTGCTTCGTTGGTGACGGAGGTTTGTGTCTTGAAGGTCAGCTTGTCGAACACGAAGTCGAAACTGCCCGATATGCCCAGCAGTTCGATTTTCAGGTAGCGTCCTGCCAGGCGGCGCGGGATCGTCATCTCGTGGGGGACGCTCATGACCGTAACGATCTCGTCCTGCACCCAGGAACGGGCCAAACCTCCCTTATAAGGTTCGAGCGGGGTGTTCAACTCTCCCGGAACTTCTGCAAAGGTGAACTTAAGCCGGACGGGTGCGTCTGCTGCTTTTAATCCGGACGGTTTGATGGAGAAAGTGAGATAGCCGGTATAATGATTGCCGAAATCCAGGGTAATGGCTGGATGCTTTTTGAACGGCTCGGTGAAGAGGATATCCGGTCGTCCGGCATCTTCCATCCGCCAGCCCTGGAATGCTTTTGTGTCCTGTACGGAACGGACGACTTTGACGGGAGAAATAGTCTGATAACTCAACTCCGGCTTGCAGGCCTCAGCTTTCCGGAGCCATTCTTTACTGTCGCTGAAATACGTGCTTTGCGCCAGGCAGGTCGATCCCCAAGCGAATAGGGTAAAGCCTGCGGTCAATAAGATTTTCTTCATTCTTTATAGGGGCTTAGTAAATGGTTGTTTTGTTTGAATGATGCTTTATCGGTGAATAAAAACCGCCTTATTCCTGTGCTGGGCACAGGATCGCGTTATAACTGGCCGTAGATGATGCCTGTTCTTTTGCGATCCCGCGTCGAGCGTGGAAACAAGGCGGTTAAGTCTTCATTCGCCGATAGGTTACTTCGCGTTCTCGATGCGGAACGAGTAGCTATAGTTTTTGTTCTTTTCAATTTCATAATGTGGGCGCGGGCCTGGGCCGCAACTGCCGTTTCCAATACCACGCTGGATGCAATCGAGATTTAGAATCACTTCCGCACGGCGGATATTGTCGAGGTCATGCCCGTAAGTCAGTTCCCACAGTTCCGGATCGGTGAAGTGGAGTGCGCTGAAGTTCAGGTGGTCTTTAGATGTGATTCGGATACCTTGGTTATCGAGGCTTTTTAGCGTCAGCCAGCGTACATCGTCGCGGTTACCCATCGACTGGGCACGTACGTAGGCTTCTTCCATTCCAGTCACGGTGTTCTTGTACAGGCCGACATAGGCTGCATTTTTGCGGTCCCAATAGTTTTCAATCGGGCCGCGCCCGTACCATTCCACCTGTTCGAGTGTCGGGTTCAAAGCAACCTGAAGGCCGAGGCGAGGCAGGTTGAAGTCGTTGCCAGCTTTGAAAGTCGCGTCTATATCGACCGTACCGTTTGCATAGACTGTATAGGTGACGTCGAATGGCAGTACCACTTTTTGGGTTCCGCTTCCTACGGTAGCTTCCAAGCTTGTGGTAATGGTCACCGACTTTTTGTCGGTGGCCTGCTTCCAGTCGAATGCCTGCTTTTTGACGGTGGTCGGCAGATAGTCCCGTTTATCATTGTCCATTGCACGGAACCAGTTGAAATCGAAACCTTCCTTATTATAGATCATATCCGTACCGGCATAGCGTAAAGAAACCATCTTGCCCGTCTCTGGATTGAAAGCGATGAAGAATCCCGGAGCGCGAAAACCGATCTGCCCTTTTTCTTCTTCGACTTTCAGTGTGTCGTTGAAAGCTGTGTCGACAGGAGCTACTGCAATCTTTCCGGTCAGTGAATATTGCTCGGAGGCTACTTCGTGCCCGGCATTCGCCCAATTGCAATCTTTTTTCAACCGGGCTGACAGGTTGAGGAAGTATTCGCTGCCGGCATCCAAAGCCGTTTTATAAGGAATCGTCACTTCGATGTCTTTGTTCGGAGCTGCATCGCCTAAAGATAATACGCCCGATTCGACTATTTGGCCGTCTTTCAACAACTGCCATTGTAAATCGAACTGATTCAGATTAAGGAAATCGTAGCGGTTTTCCAGCTTCACTTTACCAGCCTTCAACTCTACCGGTTTGAATTTGATATATTGGTACACTTTTTTCACTTCGATCAATTTAGGAGTTACCTGGCGGTCGGGAGTTACGATACCGTTACAGCAGAAATCAAAATCGTTAGGTTTGTCGCCGAAGCCACCGCCGAAGTAGTAACGGTCAGACAATTCGCCATATTTGTTGATACCCTGGTCCACCCAGTCCCAGATACAACCGCCTATCATGCGGCGGGAATGGTTTTCGATATAATCCCAATATTCATCGAGGTTACCGATCGCATTACCCATTGCATGCGCATATTCGCAAAGGAAGAACGGTTTGTCGCTCTTCTCCTCGTCCTGTTGCTTCATCGACTCGATGGAAGGATACATTCGGGAATCCATGTCGGCGATCCGGTTTTTGCCTTCATAATGGATCGGACGCGGATCGAGTTTGCGGGCTTCCTTGTATACGGTGTCGAAGTTTTTGCCGTCACCGGATTCGTTTCCCATAGACCAGAAGATGACGGACGGGTGGTTCTTGTCACGCTCGACCATGCGAACCATACGGTCTACATAGGCGGGTAACCAGCTTTCCTTGTTACTGATCGAATGGTTGCCGTGACACTCTATATCGGCTTCGTCCATCACGTAGAGGCCATAGTAGTCGTGTAATGCGTACATCTTGGCATCGTTCGGATAATGCCTCGTGCGGATCGTGTTCAGATTATAACGCTTGAAAAGCAATATATCCTCGATCATCGACTCGACCGGAACCGCTTTTCCGTGCTGAGGGTGGATGTCATGGCGGTTGGCTCCTTTGAAGAACACCTGCTCATTATTGATATATACCCGCTTGTTCTTGATCTCGATTTTGCGGAAACCGAATTGTGAAGACATAGCTTCTAGTGTTTTGCCAGTCTTGTCTTTCAGTTCCAGTATCGCCGTGTAAAGGTAGGGAGTCTCGGCAGACCAGAGACGCGGGTTCTTGACTTCGACGCTGGCCGTGTTGATCGTTTCCTGTCCTTTCCTGATGTCTTTGACAACATCGGATATAAAGGCCACCTGTTTGCCGTCTTGGTCCAGCAACGTGATGTCGACAACCGCTTCGTCCACTGTTTTGCCATAGTTCGTCACGTTTGTACGGACATTGAATATCGCCTTGCTCAGGTCATCTCCTGTGAAGGAAGCGGTCAGATAGTAATCGCGCAAGCGCAGCTTGGGAGTCGCGAACAGATAAACATCGCGATGGATACCGCTCAGGCGGAACATATCTTGGTCTTCCAGGTAGCTGCCGTCGCTCCAACGGTACACTTCGACAGCCAGGACGTTCTTTCCCGGCTTTACATATTTCGTGATATTGAACTCTGCGTCGTTATTCGCTCCCTGGCTGTACCCGACTTTCTTTCCGTTCACCCAGAGGTACATTGCACTGTAGACTCCGTCGAAATGGATAAAGATTTCACTTCCTTTCCAGTCGTCCGGAATATTGAAGTCGCGGCGGTAGGAGCTGACCGGGTTGGGTTCGTCCATAATCGTGTATCCTTTCTTGCCTTGTATGAAAGGAGGGTTGTTGCGATGCGGATACGTGATGTTTGTATAAATAGGAGTACCGTATCCGTACATTTCCCAATTGGAAGGAACCGGAATTTCTTTCCAGCCGGAAACATCGTAGTTCGGTTTATAGAAATTGACCGGACGCTCGGACGGCTGTTTTACCCAATTGAATTTCCAGTTGCCGTTCAACAACTGGTAGCGCGGCGAGTTCGGGCGAAGCCAGGCTTTGCGGTAGTCTGGCGAACTTTTCAGGCTTTCCACGGAAGGGAAGGGGACATAAGTCGTATGCCCCGGCTCCTTGTTGATAGCGAAGATAGTTTCGTTCTCCCAATCCTTGTCACTGGAACTGCGCAGGGCCTCCTTGTCAATTTTGATGTTTGTCCAGTGTTGTCTGGCACTGGTCGAATCAGCGACAAGCTGGAGAGCCGCTTTTCCTGGTTGCCCGTCGTCACTGATACCGAGGTTCAACCCGTTTGTTATGTTGGTGAACGTGTAGGTGTTTCCGCCTATCTTCGTGAGTTTCCAGAATTGGTTCATATTGGTCGCTCCGTTGTCCCACTGGATAACCGGGCCCGGTTCTTTCGTGTTGTTGTTGTCCACGCATTTATCGGAGAGGGGCGTGCAGATCTTATAGACCCCATAGCCGGGAGTCGTCAGTTGCCATACCTGCGACACGCGGTTCTCCACACGGTTGTTGATGAATATCTGGGTCCCGTCGTCTTCGCTGTCTTGATTGTCGAGAACCAGGTTGTTGCTGCTTACGATCTCGTAATAGGCGTTGGGATCGATTTCTTGTGAATGTCCGGTTCGGGGAAGCATGGCCATAAGCATAAGCATGGCGAAGAGCGCCCCAGTAGAAATTCTATTTTTCATGTTGATAGATTTAATAATGCATCAAATGTACGAAAAAACGATTATTTTTGTAATAATTAAATTGCAAAATCATGAAATACGAGAGTAACAATTTTCAGTTTGAGGCAGAAATGCTATGGGAATCAGCGGGTGAAGGTATCGTTAGGCAAATTATGGGTTATAACGACAACCTGATGATGGTCAAAGTCAAGTTCGAAACAGGAGCAATCGGAACGCCGCATACACATCCGCATACGCAAACGACTTATGTAGCGAGTGGTGTGTTCGAGTTCACGACGGACGGTGAAACGAAGATTGTGCGTCCGGGTGACGGCGTATATATGAAACCGGGTATTCTGCATGGTTGCATATGCTTGGAAGCTGGTGTTCTGATCGACACGTTCAGTCCGATGCGGGAGGATTTCTTATAAATGGCAGGAATCCCATTTGTACTACGAAAGTAGCCGGAAGTTCGTATTTGTAATAATAATTGATAATTAAAAGGAAACAAAAAAATAGACATAGTTCGATTAGAACTACGTTAATAATGATGCAAATCTATAAAATAAATCCTAACAAAACGGGTTTTTGTATTAATTTTTATTACCCGTTTGAACCTTTTTGCCAAAATAAAGTGTGTTTTGGTTGTTGATATGGATTTCGTTACTTGAAAAACGCCATAAAAGGAAATAGTTCTAATCGAACTTAATCAAATTTTAAATTTATGGCTTTAAACGAACCTAAAATGCGTAGCATTACCGGCAAATTAGTTGCTAATAAGCTGACGGAGCGTGATGATGACTTTTCTTTTAATGTAACTTATCAGGCAAATCGTTCAGTCAAAGACTTATGCAAGCTGGCTGCAACGAACAGTAAATTTACGGCGTCTGAGTTGGAGAGTGCCTATAACGACTTGATGGCCCAGGCTAAGATAGAACTTTACAATGCTTCTACCGTAGAGTTCGGGTTTGCGAATAATTCACTTGGCGTGGACGGTCCGTTTATAGGTCCGGATGCCAAATTCGATCCGTCGGTCAACAATGTAACTTTACGTTGTTCACCCCGTATCGAATTTAAGGAAGATTTGAAAAACATCAGTGTGATTGTCGCTGGTACGGAAGAAGGATTGCCGACCATTACGAAAGTTGTCGATGTGGCAACCGGCAGTGAAAATCTTCGGATCACTCCGGGCGGTGGTCTTAACGGCGAAGGCAACCGGGTGAAGATAACCGGTTCTGAAGGGCAGACGGTCGGCTTCTTCTTCGTGTCCGATACGGATAAAACGGAAATCCCTGTCCCGGTTTCTGCTTTACTACGCAACGACCCATCTTTTTTTTCATTTATCATTCCTCAGTTAAATAAGGGGGCTTACTATTTGGAGGTTGCGACTCAGGCAAGCACAAATTCAAAGAAGTTGTTGAAGGAACCCCGTCGAAACCGCTTCCCCTATCCTTTGTATGTGGGAAATATTCCCGGAGAAGAAGAACGTCCGGGTGAATTATAATTTGTTCCGGTCATCGGCACTGAACGGTGCTGGTAACTGGCACCGAATGGTCTTGACTACCGGCATCCAGCGATGCCGGTAGTCAAGACTGATTAGTATTATTAATCGAATTTTTATATAATAGAAAAATGAAAAAGATAAAAACGAGTATTTGTGTTTGGTTAGCTCTTTCTGCTGTGTTTATGACCGGATGCTATAATGATGAAGATTTATGGAATAAGATTTCGGGATTGGAGAACCGTATCGAAGCTTTGGAAACCTGGCAGGCTGCGGCCAGTAGCAATATTGATGCTCTTCAAAAGTTGATGGACGAAAATGACTATATCACGGATGTCACTCCTGTGGTTTTAGGCAGTGATACGGTCGGTTATACGATACGTTTTAAGAATCAGGAACCGGCTACGATCTATCACGGCGAGAAAGGCGAAAAAGGGAATACCCCCCTAATCGGTATAAAGCAGTCGGAAGATGGAAATTGGTATTGGACACTTGACGGCGAACTGATGAAAGATTCTGAAGGCAATATAATCGGCGCTAATACACAGAGTATACCTCCTGAATTGAAATTAGGAAGCCAATTGCCGGATGATGCCATTCTGATTGGCGGGGGTAAGAAGAATGATACTGCCGTTTATCTTTCTGTAGACGGAGGTAAGCAGTGGGCGAAAGTTTCAGGTGAGCGTGGCGAAACGGGAGAACAGGGTCCGACCGGCTCACAAGGTCCTGCCGGTAGCGGTGGGGGCGGTGGTAGCTCGTTCTTTAGCGATGTGAAGGTCTATGATGACTATGTGGAATTTATCTTGACTGATGGAACCCGGTTCAGTATGCCTGTCACAGTTGAGAATTATATCGATATAAATGATATAGATTGGGATAAATCCAACGTGTGGAAAGTGATGGATGGCGATAAGCAGGTTGCGGAGATCTGTAAGGAAGGGTTCGGCCGTATTCCGGGGCAAAATGGCGTGACTTATCAGGTCGTAGCCGTTTATCCTGTAGGTGAAGATAACAAGGTAGACCTTGCCAATGGATATATAGCGAAATATCTAGGAGGTGCTAAAGGCAGTAGGAATATTGCCGGAGGTAACATTGGTTGGACAATGCGGGGTAGTTATGAAAATGGTAATGTGTCACCTCTTGCAGCTTTTATTGCGGGAACTGGAGGGAAGGAGGAAATCTCCAAATTGATGATTACATCATCTAAAAATGTCAAGGAATGCAAAAATGGGATTGATAAGTATAAGTTAGAACCCTATACCATTTCGGATGCTGACGGTATTGAGTATCCTATTGTCAAGATAGGAGCGTCTTATTGGATGAGAGAGAATTTGCGTGCTACAAAGTTTAAGGATGGAACTTCTTTGGTTTATCAGCGGAGCGCAACGGATGACCAAAAGTCTCAAACTGTTTATCTTAACGAATATTCGACAGGTACTCAGTATCAGAAAGCAGCTATGTATGATTATTATAAGAAAGATGATAGTTTTGATGTGGAAAGTCAGAGCGATGAGGTGAAGAAACGATATGGTTTGCATTATAACTTTTCGGCTGTGGCGGGAGATTACGATCCATATGTCCAGAATCTTGGTTCAGATTACAATATTCTTTCACAAGATATAGAAGGACAAACTAATAATAGTCTTTGCCCCGAAGGGTGGCATATTCCGACAAGTTTTACGCATGGTGTATTTGGAAATTATTATGCAGACATGGAATATATTGATTATATTTTTGGCTTTGACTGGTGGCATATGATGGCTTCTAATGTGGCGGAAAATAAAGATAGTCGTGATTGGGTGGCTGCTCAATGGTGGAAGTCTGGTGATAATACTCCTGATAATTTGAGTGGACTTTCACTTTATGCTGTGCCTGCACTGGGACAGACAACAGGGTTTGGTAAAACCAATACTCCTAAGTTTAATTCAACGGAGTTAGAAGGAACTGTCTTATTTTGGGTCGATATCTTGTCAAAGGGAATTCCGATGCTTCCATATTTGGATGGCGACAATGATATGATTAATAATAATGTCTCAGCGGCAGCAGTCGGAGCTTGTTATTTCCCTATCCGTTGCGTGCGGGATTAGTGAAGGTCATATAAAAACAGAAGCAAACTTCAGTTTAGAGGTTTGTTTCTGTTTTTTATATAACATACAGATTTGAGTGTGTTTTGTTACGGAGATCGGTATGTCAGTATGCCGCTTCATGTACCCCTTTCACCGCCCGTCCGCTGGGGTCGTTCATGTTCTTGAAGGCGGTATCCCAAGCGAGAGCTTCGGCGGTGGAGCAGGCAACGCTCGGTACGCTCGGCACGCTGCGGGCGGCACTTTCACTGGGAAAATGCTCTTCGAAGATGGTACGGTAGAAGTATTCTTCTTTGTTCTGAGGCGTGTTGATCGGGAAGCGCCGGGCGGCATTCGCCATTTCAGTGTCGCTGACGGCTTGGGCGGTCACCTTTTTCAGCGTGTCGATCCAGCTGTAGCCGACGCCGTCGGAGAATTGTTCCTTCTGCCGCCAGGCTATTTCCGAGGGGAGCACATCGGCGAAAGCCTCGCGGAGAATTTTCTTCTCGATCACGCTACCGGGACACATTTTGGCTTCAGGGTTGAGGCGCATGGCAATATCGAGAAACTCTTTGTCGAGGAAAGGAACGCGACCTTCCACACCCCAAGCACATAAGCTTTTGTTAGCCCGTAGACAGTCATACATATAGAGTTTGCTCAGTTTACGGACGGTCTCTTCGTGGAATGCTTTCGCATCCGGGGCTTTGTGGAAATAGAGGTAACCCCCGAACACCTCATCCGCCCCTTCGCCGCTCAACACCATCTTTATACCCATCGACTTGATTACGCGAGCCAACAGGTACATCGGAGTGGAGGCGCGGACAGTCGTCACGTCGTATGTCTCGATGTAGTAGATCACGTCACGAATTGCATCGAGCCCTTCCTCGATCGTGTAGTTGATCTCGTGGTGGACAGTACCGATATAATCGGCCACTTTCTTGGCTGCCACTAAATCAGGCGCTCCTTTGAGACCGACAGCGAAGGAGTGCAGCTGCGGCCACCATGCATCTGCCTTCCCTTCGGTCTCGATGCGTTTGGCTGCGTATTTTTTGGCTATGGCGGAGGTGATGGACGAGTCCAGACCGCCGGAAAGGAGTACGCCATAGGGCACGTCGCTCATCAGTTGGCGGCGTACGGCCGCTTCGAGGGCATCGTGCAGTTCCTCTACGCTGGCAGGATTATCTTTCACGTTATCATATTGCATCCAGTCGCGGATATACCAGCGGGTGAAATCCTTATCACGGCTATAGAAATAGTGTCCCGGAGGGAACTGGCCGTATGCGGTGGCGAAGCCTTCGAGCCCTTTCAGTTCGGATGACACAAGGAGATGCCCTTCGTCGTCGTGGCCGATATAGAGGGGGATGACGCCGATCGGATCGCGGGCGATCAGGTAACAGTCGTTCGCTTCGTCGTAGAGAGCGAATCCGAAGATCCCGCTCAGCTTTTCCACGCATCCCACGCCGTATTTGCGGTAGAGGGCGAGGATGACCTCGCAGTCGCTTCCGGTCTGGAATTCGTATTCGTCTTTCAACTGTCCGCGGAGTTCGCGATGGTTATATATCTCGCCGTTGACGGTGAGGATCAGTTTGCCGTCTTTGCTTCTCAGCGGTTGTCCGCCGGATGCAGGATCGACGATGGAGAGGCGTTCATGGGCGAGGATGGCGGTTTTTCCTTGATAGATGCCGCTCCAGTCCGGGCCGCGGTGACGGATACGTTTACTCATTTTCAGGGCTTGCTGACGAAGGTCGGCGGCGCTGCTATGGATGTTGAAGATTGCTGTAATACCACACATGGGAATTATGATTTATGAATTATGAATTATGATTTATGGGGGTGCAGGTATTTGTCGATAGCGGCTGCTGCTTTGCGACCGGAGGCCATGGCACGGACAACGAGGCTGGCACCGCTGACGGCATCGCCTGAGGCGAAGATATTAGTGTCGGCTATCCGGTTGGTGCCCGGATCGACGGCGATGTTGCCGCGTGTGTCGACGGCGATGGAAAGTTCTTTGATCAGCCCTTCCTGTTCGGGGTGGATGAAGCCCATCGCGAGGAAGACGAGGTCGGCTTCGATTATTTCCGTACGGCCTGTCTTCCACATTTCGGGACGTCCTCCGTTTTTCGCAGGCATCCATTCCA
>OGKC01000390.1_pt1 | contig 12204 bp, 7 predicted proteins | sample 1572411 | NCBI WGS metagenome assembly OGKC01 (sample SAMEA2582157, study PRJEB24529) | metagenome
CCGCCGTAGCGGTTGGGCAAATCAGGCAGACCATCGCTCCTTCGAACACATCCCGGTATTCCTCTCTCATTGGCAGCCAGAGCAATAAGGCGGCAAGCACCAAACTGGAAACCGCTTGGATAAGCAATAGCCAACCATGCCAAGGGCTGGGCATCAATTCCCGGACAGAGATCTTACAGAAGGTCAGGAGCAGCTGGGCAAAAATCAAAAAGGGCGTCAGATACGCTATTAAAGTGTACATGAACGGCTTTGTAGGCTCCAGAAAAGTAACATTGGCGAAAACAAAATACCCTATCGCACCCGCTAACATGGAAATAGGGAGTGTCCATGTCTTGAAGAATTTCAACATAACGCCTATTCTTTTAATTCGGGATGCAAAATAACATCTTTCCACCGAAAGAGGCAAGAGAAACGGGGATTAATTAGGGATAAAGAGAGACGGGGCATGCCCCGTCTCTACATTAGATATTCTTACAGCTTACTTTTAATGTCCTTATCCCGTAACGAGGGATAGAGAGACGCATTGAACTGGCGCCTTTCTTCTCGGTGACGGTTAAGTCCTCAACCAGACGGTTATCCAATTCCACCAAGCTCGCTTTCACGTCTTGTCCTTGGAAGGTTATCGTTTTAGGGGAGGCATCGCTTTGGGCATTGAATAGGCGGATGTAAAGGTCATTACCTTTATAGACCATGGAGACCAACTCGTAGGCATTATTCTCTATCCGGAAAAGGGAACCGGATGTCAAGGTAGCATCGCCACCCAAGGTTGCGACCAAAGGCTCATTGCGTCGTTCGCTTTGTGTCCAAATACGGCTTTTCTCCCAAGTTCCAGCATGAGGGATCAAGGCATACGAGATCTCGGTCGGACGGTCTATGATATAATCCCGGCCCCACAAGCCTTTACCGGCGTATTGTACGTTCAAGGCCAATGGGAAATCCTTACCATGCGCATAGCTGGTCGTATGATCCGTGAATAATGACAGACCGCAAGAGTTATCCTTGCTCGCTACATCCACCCAATTCAAAATGATATTATGCTTGATGCTATCCCAACGATTGAAAAAGGTATTCTCCAACCGGCTCTCGCAAACATCGAACGGAGCGTCCTTATAAATCTGTTGGTTGGCGATCTGGGTAGGCAGATACACCAAAAGTTTGTAACGGTCGTCATAAAATGCCTTACGGGGATTATCCGCACGGAATTCGATACCCGGCTCACCAATGCGAGGGTTTCCTGTCCAATCCAGTTTAACACTCATATCGATGCGAGGCTCTCCCTGCGTTAACCGGATCGTTTGGGTAAATGAATACTTTCCGATCTTGCCTTTCACAGCTACCTTCACGAATAAGGGCCCTTGCTCCAACACGCTCACCTCAGCCGGTTGATCCATACTGGAAAGGAAACCGCCCTCATCGATAAAATATCCCCGAAGCTCATTGAACCCACGTTCATTCCGGTTATCCACGAATTCCTTGCCTCGTACGGCTTTCGCTTTCAAGCTTTCTATTACACCTCCTTTAGAGGGGTTTAGCACCAAGGTGTATAAATCACTTTCCATGCGAAACGTACCGTCTTTCTGTCTCTCAGCCTTCAAGGTTCCAGACTGTTTATCCTCTGCCTTCCGGATCGCATAAGAGGCATAACCGGCTGAGGGGACTTGCGCACGAAACAAGAGTTTTGAAATGCCGTCTTCCGTCAACCATTGAGCCGGTTGTTTCTTTCCTTGCTTATCAAGAACCACCCAATCCGAGTTTCTCCATGAGACGGGAACTTCCACCGCCACCAATTCATTCCGGTCGGTAGCCAAGGTATTATATACGTACACCGTGGATTCACCTTCCTTTTCTTTCAATAAGGACAAGGCGTTATCAATTATCTGACGGCTGTTTTGATTGGTCACCCCAGTCCAATCCGTAACCGTCTCCGCCCATGTCTTTTTCCCTTGTAGTTGATTGTAAGGAACGATCCAGCAATCATGATGCTGCGACAATAAAAGCGTGCGCCATCCCTCATCGATACGTTCGGTCGGCCATTCCATGCCTTTGTATAAGCGAGCGTAAGCCGCCATTTTCTCCGCACGCACGATAACGTTCTCGGCTACCCGTACCTCTCCGGCCAAACGCTGCATGACCTGCGTTCCCCACATCAAGCCACCTAGGACATCCTCTTGCGAGAAATACCAATCATCCTGAGTAGTCCCGACGGAACAGTCTTGGATGTAATTCCGCCAAGTCTTATAGGCGGTCGGCGTATAATAGCCCGTCGTATCCTGTCCCAGCCAAGGGCCTTTATCCCAGCCATGGCTCCATGCAGCGTCTTGTATACACATTCCGACCGGGTGCTGGATACCGGTATCCAAACATTTATGGATGTAGTCCTTCGTATTGAACCACGAGATGGATTGCCAGCAAGAGCCGGGTTGTAAATCCTCGCAGGCGTAACGGGGTACGGTGGTCAGTCTCGTACCATCCGGCCCTACCCAATTCACCAACTCACCTCCGTAAGCGCTTACGTAGCCACCCCACATCGTATTCGGGTTCTTAGTAGAGGCATATGAGAAGCCGAATGACTTCAATATATACGGCAGGCAACTGGTAAAGCAAGGCTCTTCCGCCGAATAGGTGATAAATACCGCCTCGGGGAAATGTTTCCGGATCAGCCGCATTCCATATTCGAATTGGCGGATAGCGCTCTCGCCGGATGTTCCGAAGAAATAACTTTGGGCATAGGTCGGGTTTACATACTCGATCCGCCCGCTCTCCACGGATTGATCCTTAAATAAACGCTTGAAAGCCTCGTAACCTTCAGGGTCTCGTTGCCGTACGACTTCCCATGATTCAGGCTCGATCTCGATATTGATATTCCAGTTGGGATTCTGCCTTAATTTCTGGGCGATAAAGGCGGTCTGTCCCACCGGGTAATGCCCGTAGATACCGCCATGATAGCCATCGATGAAATAGGCTTGTTGGGCATCCGCCCAACCGGCCAACAAGAATTGGCTTAATACGAATATCGCTAGTTTCTTTTTCATATAACTATGTACTATTAATTCACATTTAGAATACTTCCAGTCGGTGGGAGACGGGGCACGCCCCGTCTCTACAAGTCTGTAAATTTCTTGATCTCTATTCGCAAGGGGATTGGTTTATTTTGCTCATAGATCCGGTCGACCAGATTCTGTTGCTCATTCACGCAATCCTCACGAATCCCCTTGTGCATGTATTGTAGCCAAAGGTCGCCGTTCCATTGCAAGAAGATGTCGTGGGGACGGTATTTGCGCAAGGTGTCCACGGCAGCCTCGTCGCAGGCCCAAAGCATGCCCGTCTTCCGCATCAAGTTATATTCCACCCAATAAAATTCACGCATCTTACGCTCTTTCAACCAGCGTTCCTCGTTCATCTGGCGGATCTTCATCGCTTGTTTATACTGCGGGGTATTCTGAAGAAGAGCCATATTGATACCTCGCTCCAACTCCCTCGCCGTAAAACGACCGATAAACTCCCCACCGATCGTCAACCCGTAATATCCATCCGACAAACCGCTCACGGACAATCCCTCATAATTCATCTCATCCATAAAAGGGATAACACTCAAGGCATCTGCCTGCGTATGTTTCTCATTATCATAATAAGAGGTATCGATAGGATACGGAAGCGATTTCGCCTCGTACGTAAAAGTAAGGTTATCCGAGGAAACAGACAAATCCGAGACACGGCAATTATCCGAGCGAGTCACCTTTTTCCCCGCTCCGTCTATCCGGATATCGGCTACCAGCTTACCGGCCAAGCCTTGCGCCTTCAAGAAGAGATAAGCCATGACCAGATGCCCGTCCGTAGAGGGATGTATACGATCCTTCCCGCACAAGGTATACATGGAATCCGCCGCTTGCTCCCATTGGTTGATCGCTACCATCGGGCGGTTGAAATCCACGAATCCCCATTGATTCTCCCGGGCACGGGCATTCAGGAAATCCACGATCTCCAAGATCGACGTATTCTTCCCCGGGAAAGCGACCTTATTGAAACGGGAAGTCTCGTCATAAGGAGAACTTCCGATCAAGATTTTCCTCACCTCCGGATACTTCTTATAGACCTCCTCGATAAGAGCATAATCCCGACAAGCTTTCTCTACCCGGTTCCGGGCGATCGTATCGGCCCCCGGCTTCCGAAAATCCATATAGCCGACATCGTTCATGCCAAAAGATAGCGTCACCACTGTAGGCTCATGTTCGAAAACCTTATCCAACCGCTGGTAAATCATCTCAGCTACATCCCCACCTACTCCCTCGTTAAAGATATCGATGCGTTGATCCGGGAAACGGGTCATATAGTACAGCCAGATATATGAATGATAATGACCACCGCAAGTAATGCTGTTTCCCACGAAGGCGATCCGATCTCCTTTCTGAAACGGAGCTATCGACTGAGCATATACTCCTGCAAGACCTGATAAAAGCAAACAGACAAACAAAACATATCTTTTCATCTCTAATTTCTCTCTTCTCTAATTTTCTGTGATGAATAATATATACCGTGTTAAAAAATATTACTATCAATAGTAATCGTATTTATCATGGATAATAATCCGGATTACTACGGATAGTAATATCCTCCCACACACCTCTAGTCTAGAGAATCGCCCGCTTACTTTTAGCGAACGACATCCTCACCGAGCAGAGGGTTCAGTTCTTTCTCACGCAAAGGTACCGGGAAAACCAAATCCGATTCTTTAAACGGATACGTATGATTAACCGCCTGATAGCCGAATAAATCAACCATTTGCTTCGATACCGGATCAAACGCACGGTGAGTACGCAACATATCATACCATCCTGTAAACTCATAACAGAGTTCCCACGCACGCTCTTTCAATACTTGATCAACCGTGATCGAAGTTGGTCTCGCCTCATCAGGCAACGCACGGTGACGAACTTGGAAATAAGCATCTACCGCCGTAGCGTCAGAAGTAGATCCTCCATCCAAGGTAGCTTTTGCCTCCGCACACATTAATAGAACATCCGCATAACGGTAAACCGGGATATTCGCCCCGCTCTTTCCTGTAGATTCCGCATTCTCATCCCAATATTTGCATAGATAAGGAACATCCAAAGTAATCGTTGTCTCCGGATCACCATATTTGGGTTTAGAAGTATAGAAAAACTCCTCATTCCGTTTACGAATATCTTGGTCATCATAACTTTCATAAAACTCTTTACGAGGAGCCAAACCACCCCCATAAGCCGGAGTAATGGAAATCGGTTGTTCCGGATAAGGCAAAAGGCCAAAATGGAAAGGAGCCCCGGCATCTTGCGCCTCACGCTGGATCATAAAAATATGCTCACCACTATTTTCGTTCTCTAACGCACGTAAATCCTTATAATCAGCGAACAAGCTAAAGGCTCCACTGTCAATAACCTCCTTGGCTTTCTCGTAAGCCAATTGATAATACTCATTTCCTTTTTGAAGCGGATAACCTGCCATTGTCAAATAAACCTTGGCTAAAAGGGTTTTGATCGCTCCCATAGAGACATGGCCTGTTTTATCACTCCAATCCAAACCGGACTGCTCCGCCTTTTTCAAGTCTTCCACGATCTGGTTATAAATATCTTCCTTAGGAGACCTTGGAATCTTCACCGTATTCAAGTCTACCGTAGGTTCCGTCTTCAACGGGATATCCCCGAATAATTGTACCCCTTGAAAATAGTAATACGCCCGCAAGAAATAAGCCTCTCCCAGATACTTCGCTTTCTGGCTCTCGCTAATAATATCCGTAGCGGAAACATTTTGAATCACGCTATTACAATTTTCCAAAGGAAAGAAAGTAGCCTTCCAGAAGTTACGAATAATGCCGTTACTCTCTTCCAAACCGGAAAGCAACAAGAACTGATTCTGCTCATTACCGGCCGCACGAGGACGATAACTAGTACCTACAAGATATTCCAAGTTAAAAAGGTGAACTGTGGCAATCTCGAGGTCGGAACTCAACAGATCATCAAGCCCGTCATAAGTGCCATCCACAGCCGCCTTTATCTGGTTCTCTGTCGTATAATATTCAGAAGGACTCAAGAAGGTTTTCGGGTCTTCCTCTAAAAAATTCGTACAGGATGTAAAAGCCATTGTCGCCGAAAGCAAGCCACACATCCATACATGCGCTTTATTTTTCATATCTTAGTTTTTTACGAAGTAAAGATTAAACAATTAGAAATTAACACCTAAAGTAAATGAGTACGTACGAGGTTTGGGATATGTATAAAAATCCACTCCCTGCTCAAATACGGCATCATAACTCGTCACCTCCGGATCACTACCAGAATAGTTCGTAATCAAGAACGCATTCTCCACATTGAATCCCAAGGATAAACTCTTGATGTGAGCGGCAGAAAGCATACGGGAACTAAAGTCATATTTCAAGCCGATATTACGTAAACGCAAGAACGAACCCGGCTCACAACTCCAAGAATCTACGTCATTCTCATATCCATCTCCCGGAAGGCGCAAGCTAGGCACCATCGTGTTTTGGTTTTCCGGCGTCCAAGCGTTCACCGGAATGTCCGCATAAGCATTGGAGAATGTCACACGGTTACCCATCAACTGGCGAGTGAAGTTAATCAACTTATTACCATACACCCATTGTAAATCAAACATAAACGTGAAGCCTTTCCACGAGAATGTATTTGTCATATTCATCTCGAATTTAGGAGCGCCATTTCCGATATAGTCTTGGTCTTCACCATCCTTCATTCCATTACCATTTTTGTCCCAATACTTGATATCGCCGGGTTTCTTATTATATTTAGCGGCTTCTTCCGCCTCATCGGTTCCCCATGTACCTAGGCGAACATAGCCGTAAAGGGCATTTAAAGGATGTCCCTCTTCAATACGTCCTCCCCATTTACCAATGATATTATCATTTATATCCAGTACCATCGATCGGTTCATCGTATAATTCCAAGAGGTAGTCCATAAGAAATCACGGCTTTGGATATTGCGTGTATTCAAGCTCATCTCAAGACCTTGATTACGGATCTTACCCAGATTTGTCATAGTTTTCTCATATCCCGAGTTAGAAGGCAATTGTAGCTCATACAATAAATCAGTCGTAATCTTATGATAATAATCCGCCATAAACTCGATACGCCCATTAAAGAAACTCAAATCGATACCCGCATCAAGTTGTCTGGATTTCTCCCAGCGTAAATCCGGATTTGCCATACTTTTCAACGTAACGATCGTCGTCATATCCTTGCCAAAAGGAAGGCGTTTATTCTCATAACGTGCCATAGACGCATAATCACCGATTTCCGCGTTACCCACCGTACCGTAGCTCAAACGGACTTTCATATCATCAATCACCTTTTTTGCGTTCTCGAAGAAATTCTCATTGGATACACGCCAAGCGGCCGAGAATGAAGGAAAGAAACCATATTGGTTATTCAAGCCAAAACGAGAAGAACCATCCTCACGGAAAGAAGCGCCCAATAAGTAACGATTGTCAAAATTATAGTTGATACGGGCATAGTAAGAATTCATTTTATTATCCGTATAGTCTGAGCCAACCTTAGAACGTACGGTGCCGACTCCCATATTATTGTACTCAAAATAATCATCGAAGAAATTCTCGGCCCCTAGCTCGCTTTTCTCTGTTTTTGAGTAATACCAACTGGCTCCCGCTACGACATTCAAGTTATGCTTATTCCAGCTTTTATCAAAAGTCAAGTAGTCCTCATTCGTCCACGACATCGTATTTCGATGTGCTTTCTCCGCTTTACCCTTTTGAGTATCTCCATAGCCGAATAAGGTACTCGGGTTATAAGATGAATTGATATAAGAACCATCCTGGCGGCTGAAGCTAGTCGTTAACTTTAACCAAGAGGTAATCTTAAACGTACCAATCACGTTAGCCAACGTGTACTGATTCTTATCGATATTCTTACGTTCCTTTAAAATCCTCACGGGATTCTCCGTATCTTCCGCACCTGGATAATCTCCTTTACGGGAATAGGTACCATCCTCATATTGAACCGGAAGGAACGGTAATGCTTCCAATGTATACCGAGAGATCGCATTCTCCGAGTTTCGGGCATTACTAGATCCAACATTCAACATGGCCTGTAAATGGAACCATTCTTTCAAATCCCATCCGACATTGATAAATGCGTTTAACTGACGTTTATAGGTCTCCAACATTATACCTTGATTATCTTTGTAACTTACATTCGCCACAGCGGTCAGCTTATCGCTTCCTCCAGAGAAACTAAGTGAATGCTGATGAGAAAAAGCCGTACGAGTCACGGCATCCTGCCAATCCGTATCATATTTCGGAGTCCCGTCCGGATTGAACAGGTCATTCTTATGCGTAAACATATTGCTCGGATCCAGATGGGGAGCGATACGTCCCGGTTGAGCCTCATAAGCACGCTTGAATACATCCAAAGCCTCTTCCGCATTTAAGACATCGACTTTACGAGCTAACGTTCCTGCTGACAGAACTGTATTATACGAGATATTCGTCGTATTTTTCTTACCTTCCTTTGTTGTTATCACCACAACGCCATTCGCACCTCTCGCACCATAAATAGAAGAGGAAGTAGCGTCTTTCAAGATATCGATAGACTGGACAATATTCGGATCAATCTGGTCCGGATCCACGCCAACCACACCATCGACCACATATAGCGGTGTATTAGAAGAATTCAAAGAACCGATACCACGGATTTTTATCGCAGGACTACCACCCGGCGCACCAGAATTCAAGGCGATATTAACACCAGCCACCTTTCCGGCCAATCCTTGGAATACGTTCGTGGCATTCGGACGCTCCAATAACTTCTCCGAGTCTACGGAACCCACTGATGTTGACAAGTTTCGTTTCAACATCGTACCATATCCAACGACAACGACCTCTTCAAGCGCCTTATAATCCTCGGCCAACTTCACGTTAAACAGTGTACGATTCCCGACCTCGATCTCTTGCTCCGCATAGCCGATATAGGAAAATGACAGGATATCGTTATTAGCCGCATCCAAGCTAAACTTTCCATCCAGATCCGTAACCGTACCGACCGTCGTACCCTTTATCACGACATTGGCCCCGATAACCGGTATGCCATCCGGATCCGTAACGATACCGGAGATCTTTTTCTTTTGTTGCTGTACGGCGTCTTTCTTCAAGATCGTGATGTGCTTACCTGATATGCGGTAGGTCAAGTTCGTGTTTTTCAACAACTCATTCAACACGTCGGTGACTTGGCGATTCTTCACCTGTATATCCACCTGCTTACTATTATCGATATCCTCGCTCTTATAGAAAAACATGAACTCGGTCTGTTTCTCAATCTCCGAGACGACATCATAGAACGTCCCGTTCTTTACTTCTACCGTAACTTGAGCTTTTTGCGCATAGGTATCCGCCGAGACATGCAATATACCCAGTATTAAAAAAAGCAATGTGATCTTCATGATTGATTTAATTTTTTTAGGCAATAGCTCATCGCTATTCCAGACTTTTTCCATAAGTTTGTAATTATTTTTTATTAATGACTTACCTTGCTCGCTACTTTTTAGAGGACAGCGATAAAGGTGATTAAACGAATAATGAACGTCTAAGAATCGGGGGTGAGTGGTGTCAGTCCCGATTCTTTTTTGTGATCAGGTATTTGTCATAGGCAATTCGAATGTTTAAGGTTATACATCTATTATTTTGTTATTTGCTCCTCGCCGATATCAGGATATCTTTTCCGTCTTTCGTGAAAGTGAATTGTTTCTCCGAGTTAATAATATCTAGCACCTCTTGTATACCTTGATCCAAGGAGAAGGTTCCTGTGTAGCGGATGTTCCGCAGACTGTCATGCGCCAAGCGGATATTTACCCCATAGTAATTCTCCAGACGTTTTACGATAGAGCCTAAGGTCTCATCCTTGAAACGATATTTCCCTCCTACCCAAGCGTTCGAGATCGAGGCATCTGTCTCTGACAAGAAAATAGAGCCGGTCCGGTTATCCGACCGGGCTTGTTGATTCGGCTTTAGCTTCATGCTACTCATTTTCCGTCCTTGAGCGTCAAAAGATTCCAACAGGATACTACCACTTAATAAGGTGGTGACGCTAAAGCGATCATCGTTGAAAGCCTGTATATTGAATGAGGTTCCGAGTACCGTGATTTGTTGGTTCTTTAGTTTTACGATGAAAGGTTTCGAATGATTCTTCGCAACCTCGAAATAGGCCTCACCCTCCAGATGAACCACACGCTCATCTCCATTAAAAGAGGTGGGGTATTTAAAACGGGTGGAGGCATTGAGTATGATCTTACTGCCGTCGGATAGCAATAGCGTGTTCGCACGTCCGCCTTTTTCCACTACGATCTCGTTATATTCCATATCGCCGGCATATAAACGATTGCTTATCCATTGATTCATACCCACACCTATTCCCATAGCGATTACGATAATCGCCGCATATCTCAAGAATGAAAGCCAGAACTGTTTGCCAAGGACCTTGGATTTCACAGATACGCCAGAGATCGCATCCAGCTTTCCAGCCATTCGCTCCCAACTACGCTCCACGGAATAATGGTTCAAGAACGCCACTTCTTTCCGAGTGTCAAAAAGCCCCTTAAGCTCAAAGAAGTGGGCTTTATTAGCGTCACTCTCATGAATCCAAGCATCCAACACTCGAAGTTCATCCTCTTGAATCTCGTTCTGCAAATAGCGTATGATCAGTTCTTCTATCGAATTATTAGATTCCATTTTCTGTTTCATTTATAATATATACGACCGGTTTCCTCTTTTTACTTACGTATTCTACCGTATTTTCATCTAAAAAATAAAACCAGTGCCAGAAGCGCCAACACATTCCGTATGATCTTCAATCCTTTATAGAGTTGCGCCTCTACCGTACGTTGAGAGATATTTAGCATTCCTGCGATCTCCACTGATTTCTTCCCGTCCACATAAGCCAACGTAAAAACCTCTCGGCATCTGTCCGGTAACTTGGCTATTTCCCGGTAAACGGAGTCCAGACGCTCTTTCTCCAGCTCCGCCGCATCCGACTGATTATAATAATCTATCTCCTCTATCTTTAGTCTACGAGCAACCTCATCCGCATAAGTCATTTCTATTGATTTATGCTTTAGGTAATCGAGGCAAGCATTTTGAACGGAACGGAATAGGTATGTCTTCAAGCCTTCTTCCACGGAATAAATCTCTTTCTTTTGCCAGATCTTGATGAATATATCATGCACTAAATCTTCCGCCGTATCGCTATCCACATATTTCGAGGCATAAAAGATCAGTCTGGGGGCATTCTCCAGATATAATAATTTAAATTTATCCAACTCATGGTTCTTAATAATATAGTCTTTCATGCTCAATGTGGACATTTCTTGTATTATATTAGACAGTTCAAGGCTTCTCCTTTATCTATATACGATCATAGAAACAGATCTACTTACGCCCACACGAAAAAAATAACACAAAAACAAAAAGCCCTATCCGAACTTAATCAGATAGGGCTTTCAGATTATTCTATCGCTAGATATTATCTCAACGGGATATATTGTACAAACGCCTCGATCGCCTCATAAGAAGCCAAACCTAATTGGCGATACAACTCCGCGGTAGCACGGTTGCGATCTTCGGCACGCTGCCAGAACAAACGCTCGTCGTCACCCAGATACGGAGCGCTCTCGGCCTGCGATTGATGCTTCAAAATAGCGTTACGTTTGAAGCGCAACTCCTCCGGACTGATAGGTACGGCCATCTCAATATGGTCCATTTCCCATTCTGCCCATGCGCCGCGATACATCCATACACGGCAGTTCTTCATCCATTCCTCGTCTTTCACCTCGTCGATAGCGGCCAGTACGGCATCCAGACAAACCTTGTGGGTTCCGTGCGGGTCAGCCAAGTCACCGGCGACAACGACAGAAAGATGATGAGCACAAAGTATAAAATGCACGGTGTAAATCATATTCTCACAAAGGGTGCGCTTGATTCAATTCTTGACCGTTGTGTAAGTATCGCAACAAAAGACGGTATTCGTCCGATTACAGATGAAGATAAGGCTGAGATTTCAAGAGTTAACCGTGAATATTCCGAACAGGGACTCCGTGTTCTCACCTTTGCATACAAGGAATCTGATGAGGCTCTCACGGTTGACACAGAGAATGATTATACATTCATCGGACTTGTTTCAATGATAGATCCTC
>OGKC01000394.1_pt1 | contig 12131 bp, 10 predicted proteins | sample 1572411 | NCBI WGS metagenome assembly OGKC01 (sample SAMEA2582157, study PRJEB24529) | metagenome
CTCCCGCAGCTTAGCGGAGGGATCATGGCAGAGGAAACACGCCCGTGAGAGATCGGCGTTTGAGGCATCCGCATTCAATCCGTATTTCCATTTCAGGTATTCCCATGCCGATAGCCGTGCCTTATCAAAAGATTCCTCTATGGAAGCCTTGGGTGAGAGCCGGTAGGGGACGAGCAGTTTCACGCCTGTGGTGCTTGGGCTGACGAAAGCTAGGTCCGGTCTCAGTTTATTATCGGCGAACAAGGTATCTCGCCAGTGGAGGGTTTCCTCCGGCGAGGGGAGATGGTCGATATCGATGACAAACTCTCCGGAAAGGAATAACAGGCGGTCTTCCTTGCGATAGGAGAAGACCCCGGCCGGTGTGACGTATGGCAGTAAGTTTTGCTTCAGTTTGCGGAACCGTTTCTCGTCGCTCAAAGCTACTTGTACGCTGAGCGTTCGTTCTTTCAGCCACTCGTTGGAGGTGATATAGGTATGCAACTGTTTGACACTGGTCACGCCGCTCGGCACTTGATTGGAGATGGGGGCGTTGAAAAAGGACATGATACATTCTTTCATTAACTCGTTTGATTTAAAGTTTAGGCTGGTAAAGGAAAGGTAAAAGAGTGAGAAAAAACGGTCCGGTAAGTTATTTGCACCTATCGGTAAGTTATTTGCGCATAAAAGTAATTCGGTGACAGGAAAAAGAAGAAGATATGAGTGAAGAGAAAGCGAGCCCGTGTGTGCTGCACATCCATGGCGAGAACATACAGGTGCTGCCCAACGCCATGTTTGCCATTCAATATATTTGCTTGGACCCGGGAGAAAAGCCGGAGGTCGTTTCGGAAAAAGACGTGAGGCCGGATCCGGAGCCGTGTGATTTATTAGCCTCCTATATCCAAGACGAGGAGGTGCGTCACGACTTCGTAAAGCGAATCGCCCACTGCCCGGATGTGGCCACCCTCTGCCAAACGGTGCTGACCGACCTTTTCAACGAGGTCTTTTGCGACTGCGTGGAACCGGCCAAACTTATCAAGAGCAAGGAATTCATCAACGCCATCATCCCCCTGCTCCCCTTCAAGCAAGGCAAGAGCTTGCGCAATATCCGGCGGGCGATCGTGAAGTATGTGCTGGGGGAAGGGTAGGTGTTTTGATTTATGAATGATTGCATAATTGGATATTTATTTGTTTCTTTGTCAATATTCTATTTTCTTATGAAGTCGAGACAAGAGATCCTAGCGTTATTAAGAGACTTCAAGGTTCGTAAAGGCAAAAAGTACGGAATCTTGAAGATGGGTATCTTTGGCTCTGTAGCTCGTGATCAACAGACGGAAAGCAGTGATGTGGACATTTATTACGAGGGTGAGGCGCAAGGGCTTTTCTCTCTCTCCCATTTGAAAAATGAATTGGAAGAACTGTTGGGAAGCCCGGTGGATATCATCCGTCTTAGAGACCGGATGAATCAGTTGCTTCGTAAACGAATCGAGAGGGAGGGAATCTATGTTTGATACGGAGTTGGCTTTGGATACCTTGTCGCAGATAAAGGATACTCTTTCAATGATAATGGCAAGAACTTCGCATATTCATAAGGTTGATGATTTTTATATGAATGAGTCTGGTATGATTTTATTGGATAGTGTTTGTATGAAACTTGTCGCTGTAGGTGAGGCAATCAAAAATCTAGACAAAATAACGAATAAGGAATTACTTCTTAAATATCCGGCTGTAAACTGGAAGGATATTAAAGGGATGAGAGATATCATTGTCCATCATTATTTTGATATTGACGCAAGCGTGATACTTTATAGTCTTCAAAAGGAGGTTCCGGATTTGTACTCCACTATTTGTGTTATGCTGAGGGATTTGTCTCGGTGACTTATCACGATAAATATAGTTTAAACTCATTTTAAATCAAGACACTCGTTTTTTGCCCTACTGGTTTACCGGCGGGATGGGAGTGGTTTGTGTACTTGTCTTTATTCCTAGTAAATCAGAGAATAATAAGCGGATAGCGAAGAATACGCTGTTCCTCTACGTGCGTATGCTCTTTATCATGGAGAGCAATTTTTGTATTAAACACAATTCTTTGTAGCAATGGTAACAGACTCACGAACTTCGAAAAGTATAAAAAATAGTTCGGTAGCCTTGGCTTTTTATTTTATTAATCTGGTTCTTCAATTTTTCTCCCGTAAGGTATTCTTGGATTATCTTGGGGCAGAGATCTTGGGACTGAATACTACGGCTACCAATTTGCTTCAGTTCTTGAACCTTGCGGAATTAGGAATAGGATCAGCCATTGCTTGTACATTATATAAGCCTTTATTAGAGAAGGATACGGTTGCTATCAATGAGATTGTGTTCTTTTGTTTTCTATTCACACGATTCTTGCTCATTCTTTAGGAGGGTTCTTTATTCTATTACTCATCTTATTGTTTAGGCAAGGCAAGAAGGTGAAATCTTTTGTGAAGCGAAATTTCTTGTTTGTATTAGCGATACTCTATTTGGTTCCGATTGTTGTCTCTTCCGCTTATAATGTTCGTGCACAATTAAGGGGACAAGGAGGGATGAGTGAAACTTCAAACATGGATATAATGGTTGGGAAATTATGTGGACGAATAAGTAGTTTTTCCAACAGTGCCTATATTTTACAGAACTCGTCACAAAATGTTTATGATTTGGAATTAATCCCCGATTTTTTTTACTTTTATGATACATTACATTATTGGGGATACAGACCTGAGTTTAAGAGTACTGGATTCTATGTGGAAGAGCAAATAAAGCATTCAAAATTAGAAAACAGTTCAACTATGCCTGGTGTCATAGGGGTTTTAATAATGTCATATGTTAAATCTCCTTACATATTTCTTTTTAACCTGTTTCTGATGACTTTTCTTCTTATTATAATATTTAATCTAACAAAGAGGATAGGATTTCCAAATGCTTCTGGAATTGCTTATATTTTAACAATAGAGTTTGCTACAAGTGGAGATATTTCAGCTCTTTCTAATACTATATATACCCTGCTGATAATATGGTTTACATTGTCTATATCAAACATAATAATATGGAAATGAAAAAGAAAAAGAAAGTACTTGTGTTATATCCATCGGGGAATTATCTATATCCTACGACAGGAGGAGAATTATATGATTCTTATCTTTTTAAAAGAATACTTTTTTCAGGACAGATAGATATGTCCTTTTTTACAAAGGATCATACTAGACGCATTAATAAGTGGTTGTTGCCTGCATACATACTCTGGTCGTGTAGGAGAATCGGTTCATACGATGCTGTATTCTTAAATAGCGGTTGGTTTGCTCAATCTATTTGGCTGCTTTATTTTTTCAGAATATTTTATCATAAGTTGAAAGTCTATGTTATTCATCATCATTTTCGGTACCAAGAAATGTCTGGAATAAAAAGACAATTACAGTACATGTTGGAATGGCTGGGATTGGGTGTGTCTTTCGCTATTATAACTCCCAATCCATATACGCATTCCTTGATAAAGCAGATGAGACCAGATAGTCGTACTGTTTTTCTCGAAATGGCATTCAAGAAAGATGTTCCAACATGTTCTTGCTATGTGTTGAAACAGTTATTATTTGTAGGTACTGTATATCAACGGAAAGGACTTTTATATTTACTGGAGGCAATAGGACAGATGTCTGAAAAGGAAAGATCTGGTATTCATTTGGATATTGTGGGGGATCTTTCTCAAAAAAAATACTATAAATGTCTGTTGTCTTTGGTTCACTTATATGGGCTGGAGGATATTGTAACTTTTGTAGGGCGTATATCAGATGAAGAATTGAGGTCATATTATTCTCGAGCATATTGTTTTGTATTTCCATCTTTACTGGAAGGTTATGGTATGGTATTAATTGAGGCTATGTCTTACGGACTACCGGTTATAGCGTTTGATAATTCAGCTATACCTTTTACAGTAAAAAATGATAGGAATGGCATATTAGTGAGGAATAAAAGCATATTGGATCTAAAAAAAGCCATTTTGAAACTGTGTGTAGATACAGATTACCATCGGAAATTGTGTGATGGTGCTCTAGATACTTATCGCAATGCTCGTTCTCTTTCTGATTTGGATGTAGATATAGAAAATTTTGTAATAAAGGAACTAATAAACTAAATCAATATGGAAGTGATTCCGGAGTGTGAATATTTATTACTTATTATAGTTTACTTGGTGATAAACTCTCAATAAAGGGCTCATAGTTAAAAGTAATACATTCGTTACTTACAAAAAATAAAAATTATGTATAGCATCGAATATTTAGAACGATTTTTTTAGTATCAATCAGAGGTATCACCAAGTAGTGACTCTCTTAAGTCCTTTTGTGAAAAGAATAAAGTGCCCTGTAATATCTTTAAAAGTGGTATAAGGTTATTCGTGAAAGAATAGCCGAGGTAAAGGTTGACGCTAGGAGGATCCATCTTTCAGTAATTCTCCTCGTTCTTTCATTACTATAGATGAATATTTAATATCTAATAAATAAGTTGTAATGAATTCTATTAATATTATTAATATTCTAGGAGTTTATCCTCCGCCTTTAGGAGGTGTGTCTATTCATGTTAAGCGATTAATACATGGCTTAAATAAATATAGATTAATCTTTCTAATAAATTATGGATCTAAAGTGAAAGGTTTTGAATATATAGAAAATATACATTCATTGCCATTTTATATTTTTTCTTTATTGTGGAAGAGAAGAAGGATTATACATGTTCATTCAAATTCATATGTAATATTTTTACTCCTTTTGCTATTTGGAATTCGTCATAAGATTGGTGTGACATTACATAATCAAAGAATAGCGAGGATGAAGTCTTCGTTTAAACAATTTGTGTTTACATCGTTTTTTCATAGAGCGGATTTTATTATTTTGAATAGTAAAAAGTATTCAGATATTCTTGTTCAAAAGTATAGATTGTCAGAAAATCGATTGCATGTGATTCCTGCTTTTATTCCTCCGATGAAGTCTGAGTCTTGTGGATTGCCAAAGGGGGTGTTAGAATTTAGAAAAAAATGTAATTATCTGATTTCTGCAAATGCTTTTCGTTTGGTTGTTGAAGATGGTTTGGATTTATATGGATTAGATCTTTTGATAGACTTGATTTATGATTTAAGGAAGGATGGTATTAATGCAGGTTTGTTATTCTGTTTGCCAGAAATAGGTAATAAAAAATATTATGAGGAGCTTCAGAAAAGAATTGAGAATTATCATTTAAAAGAGTATGTGAAGATAGTTTCTGGTGTAATACAAAACGCATTTGAATATTGGAAGATTTCAGATGTTTTTATTCGTCCTACTACTACTGATATCGAGGGGATATCTGTAAAAGAGGCTTTGTGGGTAAATACTCCTGCTATAGCAAGTGATGTATGTGAGAGACCTGCGGGAACATTACTTTTTGAAAACAGAAACTATTTAGATTTAAAGGATAAAGTGTTGAAAATCTATAAGAAGGATAAATATGAGACTATAGATTTTAGAGAAAATGTACCTGATGTTGTAAATGAAATATTGAAAATATATAATTCTTTATGAAACAAATAATTCAAGACCTCAAATCCGGATCAACCATCTTGGAAGAAGTTCCTGTTCCTCAAGTAAAATCCGGCTATGTTTTAATCCAAACGACTCGTACGCTAGTATCTTTAGGAACGGAGCGTATGCTCGTGGAGTTCGGAAAGGCGAACCTGATTGATAAGGCACGGCAACAACCGGATAAGGTGAAGCAAGTTTTGGACAAGATAAAGACGGATGGTTTACAACCGACACTGGAGGCCGTGTTCAATAAGCTAGGGCAGCCTTTGCCTTTGGGATATTGCAATGTCGGACGTGTAGTAGCAGTCGGGAAAGGTGTTGCGGAATTCAAGGTGGGCGATCGGGTGGCCTCGAACGGGAACCATGCGGAGTTTGTTTGTGTGCCGAAGAATCTGGTGGCGAAGGTGCCGGATGATATAACGGATGAGGAAGCGGCCTTTACGGTGATTGGCTCGATTGGTTTGCAGGGAATCCGCTTGCTGAATCCTCAGTTGGGAGAGACGGTTGTGGTGGTCGGTCTGGGATTGATCGGTCTGGTGGCGGCGCAGTTGTTGAGAGCGAACGGCTGTAAGGTTATCGGGGTGGATTTTGACCAGCAGAAGGTGGATATGGCCGCCTCGAAGGGAATCGTGGCTGTTAATCCGGGCAGAGGTACGGATCCGGTAAGGTTCGTGGAGGATTATACGGGGGGTATCGGTGCGGATGGTGTCTTGATCACGGCCTCCACGCAAAACCATGAGGTGATCCATCAAGCGAGTGAGATGTCCCGTAAGAGGGGACGGATCGTTTTGGTGGGTGTTGTCGGATTGAATATGCGAAGGGATGACTTCTATAAGAAGGAGTTGAGTTTTCAGGTATCTTGCTCGTATGGGGCCGGACGTTATGACGAGGAATATGAGAACAAGGGGCACGATTATCCGTTGGCTTATGTCCGCTGGACGGAAAAGCGTAATTTTGAGACGATACTCCACGCGATCTCTTCCGGATCGTTGGATGTCAAGTCGTTGATAACGGAAGAGGTGGACTTGGCCGATTATGAGGAGATTTACGGCGATATGCGTAAGAAAGGATCGATCGCTTCCATATTACGTTTTCCCGCTGATTCGAAGATGGAGTCAGTTGTCTCTATCGGCAGTAATGCCTTTGTGAGTGGAAATGGCAAGATCGGGATTATTGGGGCGGGTAATTATACCTCCGCCATGATCATACCTTGCTTGGCTAAGGCCCATGCTAGAATCAAGTATATAGCGAGCACCCAAGGATTGTCCGCCAAGATATTGGCGAGGAAGGCGGGGGCGGAGAACGCCACGTCGGACTATCAAAATATATTGAAAGATCCGGAGGTGGATTTGGTGATGGTCACGACACGCCATAACCTGCATGCCCGGATGGTGATAGAGGCTTTACGGAATGGGAAAAGCGTATTCGTGGAGAAACCGTTATGCTTGAATGAGACGGAATTGGATGATATCATACGGGCTTATCAAGGGGCTCCTGAGGGCACGACCTTGACGGTTGGTTTTAACCGGCGTTTCTCTCCGTTCGCCGAGAAGATGAGGCGATTGCTAGGTGACGGACCTAAAAATATAGTGGCGACGATGAACGCCGGATTTATCCCGCGGGAAGTGTGGGTGCATGATCTTGAGATAGGTGGAGGGCGGATCATTGGAGAGGCTTGCCATTTTATCGATCTATGTTCCTTCTTGGCGGGCTCGGAGGTCGTGGCGGTCTGCATGAATGCGTTAGGCGAAAATCCGGAGGAGAATACGGATAATGCCAGCATATTGCTTCGTTACGCGAATGGGACGAACGCCGTGATCAATTACTTTGCGAACGGCTCGAAATCGTACGCCAAGGAACGTGTGGAGGTTTTCTCTCAGGAGAGGGTCTTGGTCTTGGATAACTGGCGTAAATTGACCGGGTATGGTTTTAAGGGTTTCTCATCGATGAAGGCCGGTATGGATAAAGGGCAAAAACGTCAATTTACGTTGTTGAATGAACGTATCCGGGAGGGCGGTGAGCCATTGATTCCATTTGAGAGTATATTGAATACGACGAAAGCTACTTTCGCTTGCATTACGAGCTTGAAAGAGAGATGTTGGGTGAATCTCTAAAATTATATATTTCTACTCTTCGGAACTTGAGATCTCGCCAAGTTCGTTATCAAGTCTGGTATAGGCTACGGGCATATATTAGGAAATACAGGAGCTTTCGGTATGTATTGTCATTACCGAGAGTGGGACATCCTTTGTCTTTTAAACTTTTCATCTCGAAATATACGGACTTGGATAGTGTTACGGGGCATTTCTCTTTCTTGGGTACGGAATCCGCTTTTCTAGGATGGAACGATGAGAGCTTTGGTAAGTTATGGTCCTATAATCTAAATTATATGGACTACCTTCATCAAGAAACTATATCTTTCGAACAGGCCGTTTGCTGGATCGATAAGTTTGTCGATGAAATAGAGGGGAATAGGAATGGTCTGGAACCTTATCCGATCGCTTTACGAGGCATCAATTGGATCAAGTTCCTGTCGAAATATCATCCTTATATTCTGGCTGAGAATAAACGAAAATGGGATTCCTCCTTGTATGCCCAATATCAGATTTTACTGGATAATCTGGAATATCATCTTTTAGGGAATCACTTATTGGAAGACGCTTTCTCCTTGTTATGGGCCGGGCTTTATTTTAAGGATGAGCCGATCTATCAAAAGGCGAAAGGCTTATTGTTGCGGGAACTGGAAGAGCAACTCCTTCCGGATGGCGCTCATTACGAGCAATCACCGATGTATCATTGTATATTATTGGATCGATTGCTGGATTGCTATAATGTCTCTGTAAATAATTTGCGGTTTATAGGGCAGGAAGGTTTGAATGAACGCTTACGAGAAAAAGCCGGTGGTATGTTGGGACATTTAGCCTCTGTCGTTTATAAAGATAATACGATACCTCTCCTGAATGATTCCGCTGAGGGAATCGCGCCTTCTCCGACTCAATTGTTTGCATACGCTAAGCGATTGGATATGGACTGGGAAAAGCTTCCGATGGGAGCGTGTGGCTATCGAAAATTGATGGCGGGCCATTGGGAGGCTATCGTGGATGTTGGAGACATAAGGGCCTCTTACCAACCCGGCCATTCGCATGCGGATACGTTCAATTATGAGTTGCGGATAGGGGGTAAGCCTTTCGTTATGGATACCGGAATTTCTACGTATGAAAAGACAGCCCGTAGGCAATACGAGCGTGGCACGGCGGCCCATAATACGGTGGTGCTAGGGGATAAGAACTCTAGCGAGGTATGGGGAGGCTTTCGTGTGGGGAGGCGGGCAAGGGTGACGCTTCTTAAAGATTCTCCGAATGAGGTAGAGGCTTGGCATGATGGTTTTGGCTCATTGGGTAGGCATCTGCGAAAATTTACGATTGATAAGGATCGTTTTAGGATAGAGGATTCTGTCTCAACAGCCGTGAAAGCCGTAAGCTTGATCCATCTGGCTCCGGATGTGGAGATCATATCTTGTTCACGAAATGAGATAGTGACGAGTATCGCGGCGATAAGAGTGGCCGGCGCATCCTCTGTCGAGATTGTAGATGACCAAGTGTCATTTACGTATAACCGTTTTCACCTATCTAAGACAATTCGTATTCATTTTGTGAAGAGACTTTCTTATACAATCGGTTGATCGTTATTGGACCATTCTTGATCTGCCTAATATCTTACTTAAAAAATAACACATATTTCTTATGAAAGCATGTTTCATGGGGTTGGGCTATATTGGCCTGCCCACGGCTATTATTGCCGCAAAGCACGGGGTGGAGATCGCTGGCGTGGATATTAACGCTCAAGTGGTGGAGGTTACCAACCAGGGGAAATTGCATATCATCGAGCCGGGTATGGAGGAGATGTTGCGGGAGGTACTGGCCTCCGGACATTTCAAGGCGTACACCGAGCCTCGGGTGAGCGACGCTTATTTCATGGTGGTACCCCCTCCTTTCAAGGGGGATCATGAGCCGGACGTATCGTTCGTTGAGTCGGCTACCCGTATGGTGCTTCCTTTGTTGAAGGAGGGGGATTTGTACGTGATCGAGTCTACATCGCCGGTGGGGACGACCGAACGGATGGCTAGGTTGATTTTCTCGGAGCGGCCGGAACTGGAGGGCAAGATCTATATCGCTTATTGCCCGGAGCGGGTGCTTCCGGGTAACGTGATCCATGAGTTGGTGCATAACGACCGGGTCATCGGCGGCATGGACGAGGCCTCCACCCGTAAGGCGATGGAGTTCTACGGCCAGTTCGTGAAGGGTACGCTTCACCCAACGAATAGCAAGACGGCCGAGATGTGTAAATTGACCGAGAACTCAAGCCGGGACGTACAGATCGCTTTCGCCAATGAGCTGTCGTTTATTTGTGATAAGGCCGGGATCAATGTGTGGGAGCTGATCGATTTGGCGAACAAGCATCCCCGTGTGAATATCTTACGGCCGGGTTGCGGAGTTGGCGGTCATTGCATAGCGGTGGACCCTTATTTCATCACGGCGGAGTTTCCGATGGAGAGCCGTATGATCTCGACGGCCCGTGAGACGAATAATTACAAGGCTTTCTGGTGCGCTGAGAAAGTGAGGAACGCCATGCTGCGGTTTGAGTTGAAGCATGGGCGTAAGCCGGCGGTGGCAATGATGGGCTTGGCTTTCAAGCCTGATATCGATGACTTACGTGAATCGCCGGCCAAGGGAATAACGACGAAGGTGTTGCAATCGTGCAACAACGCTGATATCATGGTGGTGGAGCCGAACGTTTCGGAGCATAAGTTGTTTAAGCTGACCCCTTATAAGGAGGCATACGAGAAGGCGGATATAGTGGTCTTCTTGGTGAATCATAGGGAGTTTGCGGGGTTGAATTATCGGGATGACGTGGAGGTGCTGGACTTTTGCGGGACATTCAAGAAATAATCGTTCGCTAAATAGAAGAATACGCAGTAATGAGAAAAATAATGTTAGTATTCGGGACCCGTCCCGAGGCGATCAAGATGGCTCCGCTGGTGAAGGAGTTCCAAAAACATCCGGAGTCGTTCGAGACCATCGTGTGCGTTACCGGACAGCATCGGGAAATGTTGGATCAAGTGTTAAAATTGTTCGAGATCACGCCGGATTATGATTTGAATATCATGAGGCAGGGTCAGGACTTATATGACGTGACCGCCCGTGTCCTTACCGGTATGCGTGACGTGTTGCGTGAGGCGACACCCGATGTCGTGCTGGTGCATGGGGATACCACCACGAGCACGGCGGCCGCCTTGGCCGCTTTCTACCAACAGATACCTGTAGGTCATATAGAGGCCGGCCTTCGTACCCACAACATCTATAGCCCATGGCCGGAGGAGATGAACCGTCAGGTCACGGGGCGTATCGCCACGTATAATTTCGCACCCACGCGGTTGAGCAAGCAGAACTTGATGCGAGAGGACGTGAATCCGGACTCAATCTTGGTTACCGGCAATACGGTGATAGACGCCTTACGGCAAGTGGTGACTAAGATAAAGACGGACGCTGAGCTGACAAGGAGTTGGAAGGCGTGCTTTTACGTTCGGGGTATGACGTGAACCGTCTGGTTGAGGGTAAGAGATTGGTGTTGATCACGGGTCATCGCCGGGAGAACTTCGGTGATGGATTCATCCATATGTGTACCGCTATCAAGGACTTGACCCGGAAGTATCCGGAGGTGGATTTTGTCTATCCTATGCACTTGAATCCTAATGTGCGCAAGCCGATTCACGAGGTATTCGGCGAGGATCTTTCTCATTTGGAGAATATGTTCTTCATTGAGCCATTGGAATATCTGTCGTTTGTCTATCTGATGGAGAAATCAACGATAGTGCTGACCGATAGCGGCGGTATCCAAGAGGAGGCCCCCGGATTGGGCAAGCCCGTGTTGGTGATGCGTGATACGACCGAGCGTCCGGAGGCTCTCGCGGCAGGTACGGTGAAACTGGTCGGAACGGACTATGATAAGATCGTGAGCGAGGTCTCGGCGTTGCTTGATGATACTGTTTATTACGATGCGATGAGCAAGGCGGTTAATCCCTATGGGGATGGATTGGCTTGCGGAAGGATCGTGGAATTTTTGAACCGGAAGGAATGAGGGTCTTGATCGTTTCTCCCTCTTATCTTCCAGAGATCGGTGCGGCACCCTCACGCATTACGAACATGGCGGAGGGACTGTCTGGCTTAGGGATAAAGGTGGATGTGTTGACTTGCTTACCCAATTATCCCAAGGGACGTATCTTTGATGGATATAGGGGGGCTTTTTCCAAGACAGAGGATGTAAACGGGATAACGGTCTTCAGGTACTGGACGTATGCCTCGATCTCGAAGAAACCGTTGGTCCGTCTTGCCCGTATGTGCGCTTTCGCCACGACCCTTTGGTGTTTCGCTCTCAAGCGTAAGCGTATAAAATCTTATGATAAGGTGATCATCCAGACCCCTCCTGTTTTGGCGGCGGCCTCGGCCATGTTGCTTTTTCGTTGCTGCTACCGGAAAAAGGTGGTACTGAACGTCTCAGACCTTTGGCCATTGTCGGCCGTGGAGC
>OGKC01000399.1_pt1 | contig 12046 bp, 7 predicted proteins | sample 1572411 | NCBI WGS metagenome assembly OGKC01 (sample SAMEA2582157, study PRJEB24529) | metagenome
TTAGGACGCAAGATTTTCATTCTTGAAAGGGGGGTTCGATTCCCCCACGGGCTACCTTTTTTAAAGAGACAAAGTTTGACTTTGTCTCTTTTTTTGTTATACACCTCCGTTTGACTATTTTCACACTCCCTATACCTTCTAAGTTAATTATTTTCACTATATTTGTTAGCTTTTTTAGACAGACAGATAATTACAGATTTTAAACGATAAAGACTCATGAGTGAAGAAATTAAGAATACTTCCACAGAGTACTCTGCGGATAGTATTCAGGTACTTGAAGGGTTAGAGGCAGTGCGTAAGAGACCGTCCATGTATATTGGCGATACCAGCGAGAAAGGTCTCCACCATTTAGTATACGAAGTTGTTGACAACTCTATTGACGAAGCACTGGCCGGATTTTGTACCCAAGTTGACGTAGTGATAAACGAAGATAACTCCATCTCTGTTACAGACGATGGCCGTGGTATTCCGGTAGATATTCATGAGAAAGAAGGCGTGTCAGCGCTTGAAGTCGTATTGACCGTGCTCCATGCAGGAGGTAAATTCGACAAAGGCTCTTACAAGGTTTCAGGAGGTTTGCACGGCGTAGGTGTATCCTGTGTAAACGCACTTTCCACTTACCTGGGAGCAGAAGTCCTCCGCGATGGAAAAGTCCACATGCAGGAATTCTCCTGTGGTAAGCCACTTCATTCTATCGAAGTGATCGGCGAGACAGATGTGACCGGTACAACCATCATGTTCAAACCGGACGGAAGTATCTTCTCCGTGACCGAGTATAAGTACGAGATTTTAGCTGCACGTCTGCGCGAGCTGGCATTCCTGAATGCAGGCATCACACTTAGCCTGACAGATAAACGCGTCGTAAAGGAAGACGGCAGCTACAAATCTGAAATATTCCGTTCGGAAGAAGGGTTGAAAGAATTCGTTCGCTACATCGACCGCTCCAAAGAGCAACTGATCCCGGATGTGATCCACATCGTTACGGAAAAGCAGGGTATTCCGGTCGAAGTCGCCATGACTTACAACACTTCATTCAACGAAAGCGTATTTTCGTATGTAAACGATATCAACACCATAGAAGGAGGTACTCACCTGGCCGGTTTCCGCCGCGGTTTGACCCGTACGCTAAAAAAATATGCCGACGACTCCAAGCTGCTTGAAAAAGCAAAGGTTGAAATCTCCGGCGACGACTTCCGCGAAGGTCTGACAGCGGTCATCTCTATTAAAGTGGCAGAGCCACAGTTCGAAGGGCAGACCAAGACAAAGTTGGGAAACAACGAAGTAACCGGTGCCGTAGACCAGGCTATCGGCGAAGCATTGGGCTACTACCTGGAAGAACATCCTAAGGAAGCCAAGATAATCGTCGACAAAGTGATCCTTGCAGCCCAAGCACGCCAGGCTGCCCGCAAAGCTCGCGAACTGGTACAGCGCAAATCACCGATGACAGGCGGCGGTCTTCCCGGTAAGCTGGCCGACTGTTCTTCAAAGGACGCCGCACTTTGCGAGCTGTTCCTCGTCGAAGGAGACTCTGCAGGCGGTACAGCCAAGCAGGGACGCGACCGTAACTTCCAGGCCATCCTGCCGCTCCGCGGTAAGATCCTAAACGTCGAAAAGGCGATGGACCACAAGGTATTCGAAAGCGAAGAAATCCAGAATATCTTCCGCGCAATGGGTGTCACCATCGGTACCGAAGAAGATCCGAAAGAATTAAACCTGAGCAAACTGCGCTACCACAAAGTGATTATCATGACCGATGCCGATGTGGACGGAAGCCACATTGCCACCCTGATTCTTACTTTCTTCTTCCGCCGTATGCGTGCGCTGATCGAAAACGGATATGTCTATCTGGCCACTCCTCCTCTCTACCTATGCAAGAAAGGCAAAGTGGAAGAATATTGCTGGACTGACCAACAACGTCAAGCATTCATCGACAAATATGGCGGCGGTAACGAAAACCAGATCCACACACAGCGATACAAAGGTTTGGGAGAAATGAACGACCATCAGTTGTGGGATACGACCATGAACCCGGAAAACCGTACGCTGAAACAGATCACGATCGACAGTGCTGCCGAAGCTGACCAGATATTCGCCATGCTGATGGGTGAAGATGTCGGCCCGCGCCGCGAATTCATCGAAGAAAATGCAACGTACGCAAAAATCGATGCGTAAAGATTTATGATTTATAATTTATGATTTATGCACCGATAATAAATCATAAATTATAAATCATAATTCAGAAATTATAAATCATAAATCATAAATACATGAAGCTCCGTCGTCCGAATTTAGAGGCCATCTACAGGGAAGTAGATCATTATATTCCGAAAAAAGAAAATCTTCAACCTCCCCGTATAGGAATATCCGCCAATCGGAAAGACGGACTTTCCTGCATAGCAGAAACCTATGTACAGGCGGTACTGAAAGCTGGAGGTGCTCCGGTTCTGATCCCGGTCATTACGGATATCGAAGCGTTGACGGCAATAGTGAACGGGTTGGACGGGCTGGTCATGAGCGGTGGTGGCGATATCAACCCGCTTTACATGCAGGAAGAACCAATTCCCGCCTTGCAGGATGTAGATACCTACCGGGATGAATACGACCTGATACTGCTCCGCTTGGCGACCAACCGCCAGTTGCCGGTCATGGGAATATGCCGCGGCCACCAGATACTGAACGTCGCATTTGGCGGCAACGTATACCAGGATATCCATACCCAACACAATCAAAAGCTACTGAAACACAGCCAGACGCTTTCCCGCGAACAGGTTTCCCATTCCGTCACACTGAACGAAGGCCCCTCTAAGCTCCGCACCATGCTGGACAGTGAAAAAGAACTTTTGGTCAACTCTTTTCATCACCAGGCAATCAAAGAGCCGGCTCCCGAATTTATCACTACGGCGACAGCTCCCGATGGGATCAACGAAGCGATGGAGCATCCGGAAAAAGAAATATTCAGTGTCCAGTGGCACCCCGAAGCGATGGCTGCCAATGACGATGAACAGATGTTGAAACTTTTCAAGCATCATGTCGAATCGTCCCGCCTATTCAAAAAGGCCAAATACATCCACCACAGGAACGTGACGCTCGACTCCCATACCGACACTCCAATGATCTTTCCGGGTGAATTCAACATCGGGTTGAAAGAAGGCGGTAAGGTAAACCTCCCTTTCATGGAAGAGGGGCTGATTGACGCGACGATCATGGTAGCCTATATTCCGCAGGGACCGAGAGACGACGCTTCACTGCTGAAAGCGACGGACTTCGCCATGAACCGCCTGCAGGAAATACACCGGCAAATGGAGTTGAACCGTACACGCATGTGCATCGCCTACACGCCACAGGAAGTCCACGTACTGAAAGCCGCCGGAAAGAAAGCGATCATGTTAGGCGTGGAAAACGGATATGCGATAGGCAAGGACATCGAGAATATCACACGTTTCCGGAAAATGGGAGTTTCCTATATCACTCTCTGCCACAACGGGAGCAACGACATATGCGACTCAGCAAGAGGAGACGCGGAATGGAACGGCCTCAGTCCTTTCGGGAAAGAAGTCGTCCGCAAAATGAATGAGACAGGGGTATTGGTCGATATCTCGCATGCCGCCGAAAGTACCTTTTATGACGCACTTGAAACAAGCACCTACCCGATCATCGCCTCCCATTCTTCTGCCCGCGCGCTTTGCAACCATCCGCGCAACCTGACGGACGAACAACTGAAGGCGCTCGCCGAACAGGGAGGTGTCGCACAGATATGCCTCTACAAAGGATTCATCAACGAAGATGCCGAAAAAGCGTCCCTGAGCGATGCGATCCGTCATATCGACCACATCGTGGACCTGATCGGGATCAACCATGTCGGGATAGGTTCCGACTTTGACGGTGACGGCGAACTGATCGGCTGCCGGGCGAGCAATGAACTGATAAACATCACAATGCGTCTTCTAAAAGAAGGATATACAGAAAATGATATTGCTAAAATATGGGGAGGTAATCTGTTGCGCGTGATGAACAAAGCGCAATCCGCTCCCGATAACTCCTTATAAACGACAAGATATGACTAAACTGATTTTATTATTATTCTCCATGACCCTGTTCGCATGCGGTCAGAAAGGAACCAGCGAGACAACAGTTCCCGTAACGGAAGTAAAGAAAGCTCCAGCAACAACCGCCCCATTGTTTGATGCGGACAGTGCTTATGCTTATGTCGAGAAACAAGTATCATTCGGTTATCGCGTCCCGAACACGCCAGCCCATAAGGCTTGTGGCGATTACCTAGCATCCGAGCTGAAACGTTTCGGAGCACAAGTATACGAACAGGAAGCTACACTTACAGCTTACGACGGAACCCCATTGGAATCACGTAACATCATCGGTTCCTTCAATCCCGATAAAGACAAACGCATCCTGCTTTTCGCCCATTGGGACACGCGTCCTTATTCAGACCACGATCCCGACCCTGCCAACCATAAGAAACCGTTGGATGGGGCTGATGACGGTGCAAGCGGTGTAGGCGCCTTGTTGGAAATCGCCCGACAAATAGGAATGAAGGCTCCCGAAACAGGGGTAGACATCATCTTCTTTGATGCCGAAGACTACGGGACCCCCGAATTTGCTAAAGACAGGTACAACGACACGAGCGACACCTGGTGCCTCGGCAGTCGCTTCTGGGGGAAGAACCCGCACAAACCGGGCTACAAAGCCGAATTCGGTATTCTACTCGACATGGTCGGTGCCAAAGATGCGGTCTTCTATAAAGAATACATTTCGATGAAATATGCCGCCCGTTATGTGGATGAAGTATGGGAAGCGGCCCGTAACTTAGGATACGGCAAATATTTCATCAACGCAAACGGCGGAGGCGTGACAGACGACCATGAAGCAGTCATCGAAGAAACCGGTATTCCTTGCCTGGATATCATCAACTATGATCCGAACTCGGACAAAGGTTTCCGTGACCATTGGCATACGCAGAACGACAACATGAGCAATATAGACAAAAACGTACTGAAAGCCGTCGGCCAGACAGTACTCGAAGTTGTATATAACAGATAAAAGATAGAAAAGAAATGACAATCAATGAACTTCAAAACAACGTCATCGAAGAGTTTGCAGACTTCGACGACTGGATGGACAAGTATGCGTTACTGATAGACTTGGGTAACTCGCTTCCCCCTTTGGAGGAAAAGTATAAAACGGAAAGCAACCTGATCGAAGGTTGCCAGAGCCGTGTTTGGCTGCAGGCGGATTACGTAGATGGCAAGATCCTGTTCAAAGGCGAGAGCGATGCGGTAATCGTCAAAGGGATCGTCTCTTTGCTGATCAGCATCCTGTCCGACCACACCCCGCAGGAAATACTGGATGCCGATCTTTACTTCATTGAAAAGATCGGCTTGAAAGAGCACCTCAGCCCTACTCGCTCGAACGGCCTGGTGGCAATGGTCAAGCAGATGCGCATGTACGCGCTGGCATTCCGTACTAAGGAACAGCAAGGGTGATCTCCAAACCACCTATGTTTAAAATCAAAAAGCTCTTTCTTTTTTTAGCAAAGACAAGCACATAATTCCGTAAACACCCCCATGTTACCCTCCTTAACACCCGGATGTACCAGCTCTCTACACCCGGATGTAAAGGATGGCAACATGGGGGTGTCCGGCAACTAAAGTACCGTGCCGGACAATAAAAACCAACAGGTTTTACCTATTTTACAGCCGTTTTTTTTGGAAAATGATCGAGTGATTTGCAGGGATGGGAAAAACTGCTATTGCCGGTGATAGGGCAGTGATAGAGAAAACGGGCATGTATCACAGACGAAACAAATTGAATATCAACCTGTAAAAAGAAATCAGTGACACAGTGACAGAGGAAATGGGAAAAACCTAAAAGGCTTTCTTCAGAAGCAAAGTCTATAATGGAGATTATACCGACGAAGAAACAGTCTACTTAAATTCAAGAAGACCGATAAATGGCGAAATTCCTTCCTGGCAACATTTAGAAGCGGCAGATCTCATTCATGATTATGAGAGAGATCGGCTAAAAGGTAAACTGAAAGAAATCGCCTCCGAATTGAAAGAAGATTCCAATCCGGTCATCATGCTGATCAAACAGAAACAAAAATAAAAATTCCGTCAGAACTTCAACTCCAACTGTTCCGGCAGCAAAGTAAATGTCTTGCGATGATAAGGAGTTATCCCGCATTCCCGGATGGCTTCACGATGGGCTTTTGTGGGATAGCCTTTGTTTTCCTTCCAATGATAGGCGGGATATTCCCGGTCGAGACTGTCCATATAATCGTCACGATAGGTTTTCGCCAGGATGGAAGCGGCGGCAATGCTTAGATATTTGCCGTCTCCTTTTACGACAGTCGTATGTTTGAGACCGGGATAAGGCGTAAAGCGGTTCCCGTCGATCAACAAATGTTCCGGCTTGACCTTCAACTGGTCAATGGCCCGGTGCATGGCAAGGAAAGAGGCTTTCAGGATATTGATCCTGTCGATTTCTTCAGGCGTAACGATACCAACAGCCCAAGCAATCGCCTCCCGCTCGATAATCGGACGGAGTGCATAACGTTTCTTTTCGCTCAATTGCTTGCTGTCATTTAAATCTTCATTATGAAAGTCCGGCGGTAAGATAACCGCAGCGGCATCCCCCGACCCCGCCAAACATCCACGGCCGGCCTCATCACAGCCGGCCTCTATACGATTTGCTTCTAAGTAGGATAATAACATGGTTAATCAACTTCTTCTATCAAATTCATCAAATGGCGGGATCTTGTCGGTAATCCCACAACAAATGGATAAATACATAAACTAATGAATACCAGTCTTTCTCTTCATTATCCAGGGACGGAGGACGAAGTAAGAAAACAGCGTAGCGAGAGTAACACCGCAGATATTCGCAAGGAAATCGAACCAGTCGCCACCACGGTATGTCGTACAATATTCCTGCAAAAGTTCGATTGCTCCGCTCATCAAGACCGGGCACAGGACGGCTCCGATCCAAGCATGCCACAACACATCGTCGTATTTGCGATGGTTGCGCAGGAACTCGATCCACAGCATACCGGACAAGCCGGCATACATACAGAGATGAGCCACTTTGTCTATCCCCACGATTTTTCCGACCTCCAGAGAAGGCGGTTTAAAGAAAGAGAGATAGATCACCACTGCGATAATCGTCAGGGAGATCGGATATTTCTTCAGGTAATACAACATCACTATTACTCCATTCAATATATTCAGAACATCTTCCGCACCCGTTCGATACCGGCGGCAAAAGCGTCTATTTCTTCTTTTGTATTATAGAACGAGAAAGAGGCTCGAACCGTCCCCTCAATACCTAAATCCTGCATCAACGGCTGGGCACAATGATGTCCGGTACGGACTGCAATGCCCAAACGGTCCAGCAACATCCCCATATCATAATGATGGATATTGCCTACCAGAAAAGAAAGTACCGCCCCTTTATGCGCCGCCTGTCCGAAAATGCGCATACCGTCGATCGCATTCAGCTTATCGGTCGCATAACGAAGCAACTCGTCTTCATAGGCCGCAATATTGTCCATTCCCAAACGACCAACATAGCGCAAGGCTTCCGCCAAAGCCGTACTTCCTATATAATCAGGCGTTCCGGCCTCGAACTTGAAAGGCAATTCGTTGAAAGTCGTCTTTTCAAAAGACACGGAAGCAATCATCTCCCCTCCTCCCTGGTACGGAGGCAACTTGTCCAGCCATTCTTCCTTGCCATACAGGACACCGATACCGGTAGGACCGTAAATCTTATGACCGGAGAACACATAGAACTCGGCATCCAAATCCTGCACATCCACTTTCAGATGGGGAACGGCTTGCGCTCCGTCGATCAGTACCGGAACCTCGTGATTATGGGCTTCTTCGATAATCTCCTTTACCGGATTGATCGTACCGAGCACATTCGACACATGTGTAACCGAGACAAGTTTTGTCCGTTCCGAAAAAAGACTACGGAACGTGTCCATGCACAACTCGCCTTTTTCATTCATCGGAATCACTTTCAACGTGATCCCTTTACGGGCAGCCTGTATCTGCCAGGGAACGATATTGGAATGGTGTTCCATCACCGAAACGATCACTTCGTCACCGGCCGACATACATTCGTCGGTAAAGCTGGAAGCAATCAGGTTGATCGCCTCTGTCGTCCCACGCGTGAAAATAATCTCGTTGGAAGAGCGGGCGTTCAGGAATTGCTGCACGGTCTTGCGTGCATCCTCATGCGCTTCCGTCGCCGCCTGGCTCAGGAAATGAACGCCGCGGTGAATATTGGCATTCACATTATAATAGCCACTCTCGATCTTTTCCACCACACAGCGTGGCTTCTGGGTTGTCGCTCCGTTGTCGAAGTAAATAAGCGGCTTATCGTATATCTTATGATCCAGAATCGGGAAATCCTTCCGGATAGACTGTACATCTAACATGACTGTAACTATTTAACTTAATAACAAGCGTCAAAGATAGTATGTTTAACAGTAAAATATACTATTCATACAGTTTATAAGCTAAAAGTTTTGTTTGTACTAATCAAATTTATGCTTTTGTTTCAAACGGAAACACTCTAAGATGTGTCATGATAAAGAATTAAAGGTCTGCGGGACATTGTGGTCCATCATTATTTTGAAATTGATATTGATGTTATCTGGTGGATATTAAGTAATGAACTCCAATCGCTAAAAAAGGCGATCATCTCCAAGTTGTCCGATTTATCCGAATACCCCCTCCCCTTTTCATTTCTTCTTCTGATAGAAACGCACCCAGTCGATCTCCATCTCGACAGGCAGATCCGATGAATCGACTGCTCCTACCCAGCTTCCGCCTAACTGCATGTCGAGCAACAGATAAAACTTTTTGTCTGTGAACGGGAACTGGCCTTCCTTGTCCGTCTCGATGCGAGGATAAGCGAAGGTGCGGGTTTCGTTGATAAAGAAAACGAGACTGTCCTGATACATTTCTACACTATAGACATTATAATCATCGCGGTTGATAAAACCGATACCGCCCTGCTTCGGGTTATCTTTGATTCCCAAAGTGTACGTATAGGCAGAATGAACGGTCTGATAAGCAATCGTATCATTATTCAAGCGTTCCATGATGTCGATCTCGCCACCATTCGGCCAACCCTCATTTTCTGGCAACAACCAGAATGCTGGCCATGCGCCAGTTGCCCCATACAACTTGGCACGGATATCCAGGCGCCCGTCGGAAAAACCGACCTTGCCCTTCGTATAAACGCCCCCCGTGATAAAAGGAGCCGTGTCAGCCGGCAAACTGTAATTGACTAATCCACGCAAAACCAAATTGCCATCGCGCATAGTATAGCAGGAATCGAAGTCCGACATATAATTATTCCAGTCTGACTTTCCACGCGGTATCTTACTCCACGAAGCCTCATCGAAATGATCCTCCTGGTCGAAGTTTTCCTCCCAAACCAATTTCCACCCTTCCTGTTGCGACCGGCAACCTGCCATAATCGACAGAGCCACTGACAGTCCTAATGTGAATAATCCTTGCTTCATTATTATCAACCTATTTTTATTTTTTTGCAAAAATAGTTCTTTTCAACGCAAAGGTACAGAGAATCCTGTTCATTTTAAACATCCAACTCCGTACCTCTGCATTTTATAACTACTCTTTTTCACCAAACTCCGACTGCTGCCGTTCCACCTCTTTAAGTTTCAAGGTGTTCAACTCCTTGCGCAGACGTTCCACTTCCCGTTCTGCATCCGTTTTGGAAGCGGTGTTCTGTCCGGCCGAAGCACTACCAAGCGGGATGCGGGCAGCATCCGCAGCATCATAGACCAACGGGAAAACAGACGGCTTCGATTCGAACTCAAGTTCACCACTTATCGGCATTTGCGAACCTTCGAACAGGACACTCGCCGTAATCCGTATCTTACCCGGTTTCAAGGTAGACTGAACCAAGACAGGCGCAGTTCCCCATTTTACGGGAACCGGATTTGCCAGTACTCCTGGACCACCTAACAAACGTCCTTCACCTTCAATAGAAAAACGGATATTATAGTTATTCAGCCGTTTGATATTCCCATTCTTATCAGCGACGGCTGCCACTACCGTAACGAAATCGGAACCATCGGCTTTCAGGTCCGTGCCTTCATTATCCATCCACAACAGGATTTTTTCGGGGCGACGGGCAGGTACGACTTTATGTGTAGCTACGACCTTGCCGTCGATCAAACCCTCGGCAAGCAGATAGACATCATCTTGTTTTTGAGTTCTTGAAAAAGCCTTGTCCACCATAAAATCATAGACATCCGGGAAAGTGATAACCGGAGAAGGCATTCCGGGACGGTTCTTGTCTTTCTTATAAGTATAAGTCTTTCCACCCTTGTTGAACGTGAGACGAACCTCGTCACAATTGGAATAGACCGTTACATCCTTGCCGGAGAAAGGCGTCATCTCATGGGCGATATACACCATCGGCCCGCTTCCGGCATTTCGGTCATTCTTCACTGCCGGACGTTGCGACATAAACATATAATATGAATATTTCGGCTGGCGGAAGACATCCATCAAACCACCATAGAAAGGATCAGGATGGTAACCGCGCTGATGGTCGAACGAATGCCAGAGACAACCGCCGACATGCTGCGGAGACTGCTTATAAAGAACATCGTAGCTGGTCACCGGATAATAAGGGCAGGCATAATGCTGTGCCTGTACGCGCATCGGCTGTTCTCCCCAGTTACGGGCTACACGACTCGGCGAATTGTGTGAGCTCCAATCATCCACATTGTCGCCCCATTCGCGGGTAAAGTAGGTCTTCGTCGGATCGATCTCTTTCCAAGCATCCTGAATATTGGCGGGATGGGCAACATAGACCGGGAAATTCTCATGCCCGCGTGCTTCGCTGTCACTTCCGCTATAACAATAAGGATACGGATATTCGGCATCCACGATATCACGGGTGTTCTTGGCGAAATCAGCCGGATACCAAGTCTCGTTCAGGATCGGTTCCCACAGCCAGACCGAAGGATGGTTACGGTCGCGGCGCACGACATTGCGGATATCGCTATACACACGCTGTGCAAATTCGGGCGCGTCATTCCAGAACTGCCAGCCGGGCGTATTGACGATCACGAACAAGCCCAACTCATCGCAGGCGTCCATAAAAGCCGGATCTTGCGGACAGTGAGCATTACGGATGATCTCCATCCCGACATCTTTCAGTTTCTTGGCATCCCGCCAATGAATACTATTTGCGACAGCGTTTCCGACAACCGCAAAATCCTGGTGGCGGTTAGCTCCGATCAACGGTTTGCCGTACGGTCTGCCATTCAGGTAGAAGCCGTCTTTCCCTTTAAACTCAATGCTGCGGATTCCGATACGGCGGCGGTAACCGTCGATCACATTTCCTTCCTTATCAAGTACCCGCACCAGCAGGTTATACAAGGTCGGTGTCGAAGGGGTCCAAAGCATCGGCTGCTTCACCGGCATCCGGTCGGAAACAGTAGTTGCCCTACCCACCTTCACCTGTATCTTGTCACTCAGCCGGGCGACTTCGGTGCCATCCGGCTGCAACAGCATATATTCCACCCGACCGGAAAAAGGGTTCTTCGTAGCATTGCGCACATGTATCTTTAACTGAACTTCCGCCAAGGCATCCGAAACCTTTCCGAAAGCGACGAACAAGCCGCCTCCTGCTACCTCGTTTTCATAATTTGGATCGGTGATAAACACATTGTTATGCGCGATCAACCAGCAATCCCGGTAGATGCCGCCGAAATAGGTATAGTCCAACACGTCCTGCGCCTTTCCGGGAGGATAGGAAGGATCGTCGCTGTTATCCGCCCAGACGGCAATCACATTATCGCCATTCCAATCCAGCACATCCGTCACATCGGCTATGACAGGCAGGTAACCGCCGAAATGCTCCGTCAACAGTTTGCCGTTCACGAACACCTTACTTTTGCCCATAATGGCCTCGAAATGCAGAAAAAGTTTCTTCCCTTTCAGAGCGGCATCGGGCGTAAAATGCTTGCGATACCAGTCCTCCC
>OGKC01000417.1_pt1 | contig 11543 bp, 7 predicted proteins | sample 1572411 | NCBI WGS metagenome assembly OGKC01 (sample SAMEA2582157, study PRJEB24529) | metagenome
TAACGATAACCTTCTTTCCTGTATAATCCGGCATATCTCCATCTCCAATAGCACGAAGCATCTCTACTGCCGATGTAATGCCGCTCTTGGCATCCTCGCCTTCTATACCAATCTTTTTATCAGCGTGTGCTCCAATTGATATGTATGTAGCATCGTATTCATTGGTTATATCATCAAATGATATATCTTTTCCTACGCTTACATTTTTCTTAACTTCTATTCCTGTTGAAAGTATTGAATCAATCTCCTCATCAAGCTTCTTTCTTGGAAATCTATAATTAGGAATACCATACCTTAACATTCCGCCAAGCTGCTTTCTCTGCTCAAATATAGTAACCTTATGTCCCATAAGTGCAAGATAATAAGCCGCACTAAGACCACCCGGTCCGCCACCGATAATAGCAACCTTCTTGCCTGTCGGTGCTTCACATTCTGGAACCGGAACAATACCTGAATTATCAACAGCCATTTTCTTAAGTCCACGGATATTAACAGGTGCATCTATAATTGTTCTTTTACATCTGTTCTCACAAGGGTGCTCACATATATAAGCACAGGTTGTTGGCATTGGGTTATCCCTTCTTATAAGTCTTACCGCATCAGCATATCTTCCCTGCTGTACAAGTGCTATGTAACCTGGAATATCAACACCTGCAGGACATGACTTAACACAAGCAACCGGCTGGTTACTGTTGCATGAACAGAAACCATTATGTATATGTGATTCAAAATCATCTATACAGCCATCAACTGACTTTAATGCAAGCTTTGCAGCTTCATATCCAATTGCACAGTCTGCTGAATAATATATACCTTCTGCTGTAAGCTTAATATTCTCTACTGTCTCCTCATTTGCCTCACCATCAAGAACATTATCAAAAAGTCTTGCAAGCTGTCTTAATCCTACACGGCAGGGAACACATTTACCACACGACTGTGCAAGACACATTTTTATAAATGACCTTGTAAGGTCAACTGGACAAAGCCCAGGAGGACTGGCTACAATTCGTCTTTCAAGATCCTGATACAAAGACTCCATTGTAACCTGAGCCTTATCTTTAGTTAATATCGTTAATCTACTCACTAATAAATAGACCTCACTTTCTATATAATATTACTGCTTTCAATCTGCAATCCGACATCAATATACCTCTTAATATCAATATATAATTAGACACCAATGTATCATTTAATATCAATATATAATCTGATATCATCATTGCAGCTTTCTTCTATATCCAAACTATTATAGTGTAACATTACCGTTAATAATTGACAACAAAGGTTATTTCTTTAACAAACTAACACAAATACCATATTTTACATACAATTCTTAATACAATGTGCTGTCCTGCAAACTTTTACAACTAAACACCTTATTATCCAAATAATACACGATATCACTATAAATACACCATACAATTAACTTAATCTAATATTATACCGCCACGCACTATTATGCAAGCAGAAACGATTTCGGCATTTCACACTACTATGCAGGAAAAAAGCAGGTGCAAAACGAATTTCACACCTGCCAAAATAAATTATATAACATTTATTATTCTTAATTATCCAGAATAAATTGTTGCTGCTAAATTTTGTAATTACTTAACAACTCTTACCTTAATAACGCCGTCAATAGCTGAAAGCTTAGCTGTTACGTCTTCTGTGATAGCTGAACCTGTATCAAGAACAGAATATGCATAATCTCCTCTTGACTTGTTATCCATAGATTCGATATTAATACCTGCATCACCCATAACGCTTGTAAGCTTGCTTATGATTGCTGGTACATTCTTATGACATACTGTAACTCTTCCTGCTGATGTGCATACACCACAGTCACAGTTAGGATAGTTAACAGAATTAACAATATTACCGTTCTCTATGTAGTTTCTTAATTCCTTAACTGCCATAACAGCACAGTTATCCTCAGCTTCTTCAGTTGAAGCACCAAGATGTGGAAGTACGATAACGCCTTCCTGACCTGCTGTTGTTGTGTTAGGGAAATCTGTAACATACTTAGCAACCTTGCCAGACTTGATAGCATCAAGAATAGCTGGCTCATCAACAAGTACATCCCTTGCACAGTTAATAACTACTGTACCCTTCTTCATCATATCAAAGGCTGCCTTATTAATCATACCCTTAGTGCTGTCAAGTGCTGGTACATGAATTGTGATATAATCACATTCCTTGTATATATCCTCAACATTAACAATATGCTTAACTTCGCTTGAAAGATTCCAGGCTGCATTAACTGAAAGATATGGGTCATATCCATATACTTCCATTCCAAGGCTTATAGCTGCATTAGCAACTAGCTGTCCGATAGCACCAAGTCCGATAACGCCAAGCTTCTTGCCTTTGATTTCCTTACCAGCAAATGCTTTCTTAGCCTTTTCTGCTGACTTTGCAATATCTGCATCATCTTTATTATCTTCTACCCACTTGATACCGCCAAGTAAATCTCTTGAAGCTAAAAGTAAAGCTGCAAGAACGTGTTCCTTAACCGCATTAGCATTAGCACCTGGTGTATTAAATACAACGATACCCTTATCTGCACATTTATCAAGTGGAATATTATTAACACCAGCTCCAGCTCTTGCTATAGCAAGAAGATTATCTGGTAATTCCATATCGTGCATCTTAGCACTTCTTACAAGTACTGCATCCGCTTCTTCAAATGCTGCATTAGCATTATAATCGCTTGAGAAAAGGTCAAGACCTACAGAAGCTATATTATTAAGACAATTTACGTTAATCATTAGGCATTCTCCTTTTCGAACTTCTTCATAAATTCAACTAACTTCTCAACGCCTTCGATTGGCATTGCATTATAGATAGAAGCTCTCATACCGCCAACTGTTCTGTGTCCCTTAAGATTTACAAATCCGGCTGCTTCTGCTTCTTTAACAAACTTAGCATCAAGTTCCTTATCTCCTGTTACGAATGGAACATTCATAAGTGAACGGTCTTCCTTAACAACTGTTCCCTTAAACATCTTAGATTCATCAAGGAAATCATAAAGAATTTTAGCCTTCTTTTCATTGTGTTCTTTCATAGCTGAAAGTCCACCCATCTTCTTAATCCACTTAAATACCTTGCCGCAGATATAGATATTGTAGCAAGGAGGTGTATTATAAAGAGAATCTGCATCTGCCTGTGTCTTCCACTTTAACATTGTTGGTGTTCCTGGAAGTACGTCATCTGTTATAAGGTCTTCTCTTATAATTGCAATAACAACACCAGCAGGTCCGATATTCTTCTGAACTCCACCGTATACTACACCATATTTTGTTACATCAATTGGTTCTGATAAGAAACAAGATGAAACATCTGATACAAGTATATGTCCCTTAGTATTAGGGAGTGTCTTATACTTAGTACCATAAATTGTGTTGTTCTCACAGATGTATACATAATCTGCATCCTCTGGAATATCAAGATCTGAACAATCTGGTATGTATGAATATGTCTTATCCTCTGAGGAAGCTACAGCAACAGCCTCACCATAGATTTTAGCTTCATTAAATGCTTTCTTAGCCCACTGGCCAGTGATAATATAAGCTGCTTTTTTGTTCTTCATAAGGTTCATTGGAACTTCTGCGAAGAACTGCGATGCACCACCCTGAAGGAATAATACCTTATAATTGTCAGGTATATTCATAAGCTCTCTTAAGTCTTTTTCAGCTTCTTTGATGATGTTATCGTAAACCTTGGAACGATGGCTCATCTCCATAACCGACTGACCAGAACCCTGGTAATCTAACATCTCATCTGCTGCTTCCCTTAATACTTCTTCGGGTAATACTGCTGGACCTGCACTAAAGTTATAAACTCTTGCCACTTTCTCTTCCTCCTGATTCATTTCAATAATTAATCATAAACCTTTAATCATAAGTAAATATATTCAAAATAACTTAATATATTAAAAATTTATTAACATTTATTCTATTCCTGCTAAATCGCTCTGTCAAGTTAATATTTTATCATAATAAAGTATTTGCTGTACTTTTTTTAATACCAAAAGGCTGATGCTTAATTAGCACTCTCCTTTTTATTAAGATCATCTCTGTCAAATGCTTCTGATATAGGTGCTCCAGGTGCAACCATAGGGAATACCTTATCATCTTTGCATATATCACATTCAATGACGCAAGGTATATTAAGCTCGATAGCTTCTTTAAGAGCCTTCTCAAAGCTTTCTATATCTGCTACGCGGTATGCCTTAGCTCCCATACCTTCTGATACCTTAACAAAATCAACCTGATCGTTAAGTACTGTTGCAGAATAACGCTGTCCATAGAAAAGATCCTGCCACTGGCGTACCATACCAAGAACGTGATTATTAAATACAACTTCAATTATTGGAATATTGTAACGTGTAGCTGTTGCAATCTCATTCATATTCATACGGAAACAGCCATCTCCTGCTATATTAATAACAACCTTATCACGACAGCCAACCTTAGCACCTATGCTTGCACCAAGTCCATATCCCATTGTTCCAAGTCCACCTGATGTAAGAAGTGTTCTTGGACTTTTGAACTTATAATGCTGTGCAGCCCACATCTGGTGCTGTCCTACATCTGTAGATATAATTGCATCTCCGTTAGTAATCTCATATATCTTTTCCATAATATATGGTCCATTAAGAACATCTTTTCTATACTTCATAGGGAACTTTTCTTCATAATTTTTGATATGTTCCATCCATTCTGTATGCTCTGACTGCTCAAGCTTGGCATTGACTCTCTTTAGTATCTCAGCCGCATCACCTATTACAGAAGCATCTGTATGTATATTCTTATTAACCTCAGCCGCATCTACATCAAACTGAAGAATTTTCGCATTCTTTGCAAATTTCTTTGTATTTCCTGTAACCCTGTCAGAAAATCTTGCACCGATTGTAATAAGAAGGTCACATTCTGACACACCAAAGTTAGATGTCTTAGTTCCGTGCATACCAAGCATACCTGTATAATGAGGATCTGAACCATCAAATGCACCTTTACCCATAAGTGTATCGCATACAGGTGCATCTATCTTTTTAACGAATTTTCTTAATTCATCCGAAGCTTCTGATGCAATAACTCCGCCGCCAACAAATACATATGGCTTCTTAGCAGCTTTAATCATAGCAACTGCATTTTCTACATCTTCTTCTGTGATTGTATCTGTAACTCTCTCAATTGGCTTAGGAGTTTCTTTAATGTAATCACACTCATTAGCTGTTGCATCTTTAGTTATATCAACAAGAACAGGACCCGGACGTCCTTCCTTAGCTATCTTAAAGGCTCTTCTTAATGTAGCAGCAAGATCCTTTACATCTTTTACAATAAAGCTGTGCTTAGTAATCGGCATAACTATTCCAGCTATATCTACTTCCTGAAAACTATCTCTTCCAAGGAGTGGAAGTGTAACATTACATGTAATGGCAACGATTGGAATTGAATCCATCATAGCTGTTGCAATACCTGTTACAAGATTAGTGGCACCAGGTCCTGATGTCGCAAAACATACACCAACCTTTCCTGTTGCTCTCGCATATCCGTCTGCGGCATGAGATGCACCCTGTTCGTGAGATGTAAGTATATGTGTTATCTCATCTGAGTGCTTATATAACGCATCGTAGACGTTAAGAATGGCTCCACCTGGGTATCCAAATACAGTATCTACACCCTGTTCTTTTAAACATTCAACTATAATCTCTGAACCATTTAATATCATTAGTCTGTCTTCCTTTCATTATATTTATCATTCTATTTTATCTAAATATACTTATTATGCCTCTGGTGTCTTTAAAACAGCACCTCTGTTACCTGATGTAACCATTGAAGCATATCTCTTAAGATATCCTGTTGTTACCTTAGGTTCTCTTGGCTGCCATTTTGCTTTTCTTGCAGCAAGTTCTTCATCAGAAACTTTAAGTTCAAGCTTTAAGCCTGGAATATCAATACTTATGATATCGCCTTCCTCTACTAAAGCAATAGGACCGCCTACTGCTGCTTCTGGTGAAACGTGTCCGATAGAAGCACCACGGCTTGCACCTGAGAAACGTCCATCTGTAATAAGTGCAACTGATGAACCAAGTCCCATACCAGCAATAGCTGATGTTGGGTTAAGCATTTCTCTCATACCAGGGCCACCCTTAGGGCCTTCATATCTGATAACAACAACATCACCAGGTACAATCTTTCCACCCTTGATAGCTGCAATAGCATCTTCTTCGCAGTCAAATACTCTTGCTGGACCTTCGTGTACAAGCATTTCATCAACAACTGCTGAGCGCTTAACAACCGAACCATCTGGTGCAAGATTACCAGAAAGAACTGCAAGACCTCCTGTCTTACTATATGGCTTATCAACTGGTCTTATGACTTCTTCATCTTTATTATAAGCCGTAGCAATGCACTCACCGATTGTCTTTCCTGATACTGTCATACAATCTGTATTAAGAAGTCCAATATCAGCAAGCTCCTTCATAACTGCATATACACCACCAGCTTCATTAAGATCTTCCATATATGTAGGACCTGCTGGTGCAAGGTGGCAGAGGTTAGGTGTCTTTTCGCTTATTGGGTTAGCAAATTTAATATCAAAATCAAATCCAATCTCGTGTGCAATAGCTGGAAGATGTAACATACTATTTGTTGAACAGCCAAGTGCCATATCAACAGTAAGAGCATTCATAATAGAATCCTTTGTGATAATATCTCTTGCTGTAATACCCTTATTAACCATATCCATAACCGCCATACCAGCGTGCTTAGCAAGTTTAATTCTCTCTGAATATACAGCTGGGATTGTTCCATTTCCACGAAGTCCCATACCAAGAGCTTCTGTAAGACAGTTCATAGAATTAGCTGTATACATACCTGAGCAGGAACCACAAGTAGGACATACTTTTTCCTCGAATTCAAGTACATCTTCTTCTGTCATTGTCCCAGCTGCATACGAACCAACTGCCTCAAACATAGATGAAAGACTTCTCTTCTTACCCTTTACGTGACCTGCAAGCATAGGACCGCCCGATACAAATACTGTAGGAAGGTTAAGTCTTGCTGCTGCCATAAGAAGTCCCGGAACGTTCTTATCACAGTTAGGTACCATAACAAGTCCGTCAAACTGATGTGCAATAGCCATACATTCTGTAGAGTCAGCTATTAAATCTCTTGTTACTAAAGAGTACTTCATACCAACGTGTCCCATAGCAATACCATCACACACTGCGATAGCTGGGAATACTACTGGAACACCACCAGCTTCTGCTACTCCTAACTTAACTGCATTAACAATCTTATCAATATTCATATGACCTGGTACAATTTCATTATATGAACTTACAATACCAATCATAGGTTTCTTCATCTCTTCTGCTGTGAAGCCAAGTGCATTAAAAAGGCTTCGTGCAGGTGCCTGCTGCATACCGCTTCTTGCGTTATCACTTACCATAACTATTCTCCTTGTAAATCTAATTCTTTAAGTTAAAATGTTCTCTTAGCTCGCATATTTACATAAAATACATAACTTATTCCAATATTCGTTAAGCCTTCATACATTATACTGCTTCACTAATTATCCAGCTTTTATACATTATGCTGCCAGGAAACATTTATCATTACTGTCTATACTTTATTTATACTCTCTCTGCTATAAGGTCACCCATCTTGTCTGTTCCAACCTTTGTGCAGCCTTCTGAATAAATATCTGTTGTTCTGTAGCCTTCCTTAAGGACTGCTGCAACTGCTGCCTCAATGGCATCTGCTTCCTTATCAAGGTCAAGTGAATATCTTAACATCATAGCTGCTGAAAGGATAGTTGCTATAGGGTTAGCTATATTCTTTCCTGCTATATCTGGTGCTGAACCATGGCTTGGCTCATATAAGCCTAACTTAGTCTTACCAAGGCTTGCTGATGATAACATACCGATAGAACCTGTTATCATACTTGCTTCATCTGAAAGAATGTCACCGAACATATTCTCTGTAAGAATTACATCAAACTGTCCCGGATTCATAACAAGCTGCATAGCGCAGTTATCTACAAGCATATCCTCTAATTCAACTTCTGGATAATCTTTAGCAACTTCGTGTACAATCTTTCTCCAAAGTCTTGAAGAATCAAGTACATTTGCCTTATCTCCACTTGTTACTTTCTTTCTTCTCTTCATAGCAATTTCAAAGCCCTTGATTGCTATCCTTCTAATCTCTTCTTCATTATATGTAAGAGTATCTATGGCAGTCATAAGTCCGTCAACTTCTTCTGTGTGTCTTTTACCAAAGTAAAGACCACCAGTAAGCTCTCTCATAATAACCATATCGAAGCCATCTCCGATTATCTCTTCCTTAAGAGGGCAGGCTGCCTTTAACTCATTGTATAAATATGCAGGACGAATATTAGCAAATAACTCCAAATCCTTACGAATCTTTAATAATCCAGCCTCTGGTCTTAGGTCAGGTGCAACATCATACCATCTTGAGTTACCCACGTTGCCACCAACAGCACCAAGAAGCACTGCATCTGAAGCCTTAGCAATTGCTACTGCCTCATCTGTAAGAGGTACTCCACACTCATCAATAGAACAGCCTCCCATTAAAATCTTCGTATAATCGAACTTATGTCCATATTTGTCAGCTACTGCATTTAATACTTTAACTGCTTCTGCGACTATCTCTGGTCCGATTCCATCACCGGGAATTAAAGTTATTTTACAATCCATAACGTATCCTGCCTTTCCTTCTTGTACTAACGCCCTACTTAAGTTTATTAACCCACTTTCAGGCTATTGGTTAATATATTACTCCATAATAGTGCAATTTTCAAGTATTTGTACAATATCAGCAGTACCAAAACACACATTTTTATTAAAATAGTAAAAGCTAATTTTCGCATCGTATTCGGTCGCCTGCACCAACCTATATATTCGTGCGAGTGTGTATTATCGTCACATAATATTTTTTGTATAACAGAGAATCCTATCAGAATTTCCTATTACACAAAAAGCTTCCAGCACCATTTACCGGCACTGGAAGCTAAATCTTTTAATTCTGATTTATTATTCTCTCTGATTATTCTTCTGATGAAGCTGGCTTTTCTACCTGAGCAATTGCTTTCTTCTGCATTGTTATACGGCAATTCTTATTGTTACCAAATTCAACGATAACATCATCTTCTGTTATATCAAGAATAACACCATAGAAACCACTTGTTGTAAGAACATAATCACCTATCTCCATAGAGTCCATAAGCTGCTGCTGTTCTTTCTGCTGTTTCTTCTGTGGCTTAATTGCGAAAAAGTACATTAATGCACCAAGTGCAACTACATATACTACAATAATACCAAGCTGTCCCATATATATTCCTCCTAATTACTTGCCTTCATATAGGCTCAATATTGTTATAATACCTTAATTGTGGTCATATGTCCATTGTTTAATGATAAATTTATAGCATTTTTATGATTTTAAATATTTATGCACTGCCATTAATTATTTCTTATCATAAGTCTTAAGCAGATACAATCTCTCATCCTTAAAGCTCTTATAATTTCCTGCATCAATAGCCCCCCTTATATCTTCCATAAGGTGATTATAAAAGTAAAGGTTATGAAGCACACAAAGTCTCATTCCAAGCATTTCCTTAGCCTTAAGCAAATGTCTTATATATGCTCTGGAATAATTCCTGCAGGCTGGACACTGGCAGCCCTCCTCAATAGGTGCTGTATCTTTTTCATACTTTGCATTAAAAAGATTAATCTTTCCAAACTTTGTATACACATGTCCGTGACGTCCATTTCTTGATGGATATACACAGTCAAAGAAATCAATACCCCTGTCAACCGACTCTAAGATATTAGCTGGTGTACCAACTCCCATAAGATAAGTCGGCTTGTTGTGTGGAAGGTATGGAACAACCTCGTCCAGAACGTGATACATTTCTTCGTGTGTCTCACCAACCGCAAGACCGCCAACTGCGTATCCGTCAAGATCAAGCTCTGATATGCGCTTTGCGTGGTCAATTCTTATATCATCATAAATTGCCCCCTGATTAATACCGAATAACATCTGACTCTTATTTATAGTATCTTCAAGTGAATTAAGACGATTCATCTCCTTCTTACAACGCTCAAGCCATCTTATAGTTCTCTCAACTGAATTAATAATATACTTTCTATCAGCCTTAGCAGGCGCACACTCGTCAAATGCCATTGCTATAGTCGAACCCAGATTAGACTGAATCTGCATACTTTCCTCTGGCCCCATAAATATCTTATGTCCATCTATATGTGACTGGAAAGTTACTCCTTCTTCCTTAATCTTACGAAGTCCCGCAAGTGAGAACACCTGAAATCCGCCTGAATCTGTAAGAATAGGCTTATTCCAGTTCATAAACTTGTGAAGACCTCCAAGCTCTTTTATAAGCTTATCACCCGGTCTTACATGGAGGTGGTAAGTATTGGATAACTCTATCTGTGTTCCTATTTCCTGTAAATCTGTTGTAGCAACTGCACCCTTAATAGCAGCCACTGTACCAACATTCATAAATACAGGTGTCTGCACAGTTCCATGAACTGTTGTAAATTCAGCTCTTTTTGCTCTTCCATCTGTCTTTAATATCTTGTACATATTCTCTCTTCCCTTATATATAATCTTAAATTAATTGCCCTTAAATATACAACCTATATTTCTCAACAAATATATATAATCTGCATCTCTTAATAAAATGCAATCTATATATCTAACAAATATATAACTCTTAATCACTCTGTTCTATAATAAATAATTCCTGATTAATCTCTCTTATAAAACTCTGTTATCCTGTCAATTCTTGATGTCATATTGGCAAATATCATATCCACAAGCGTAACTGCTGTCATCGCCTCGACAACAACTACAGCTCTTGGAACTATCATTGGGTCGTGTCTTCCCTTTATTGATACCTCTATATCTTCGCCAGATTTGCTGACCGTCTCTTGAGTTCTTGCTATTGAAGGTGTAGGCTTGACTGCCGCTCTTATGATTATATCAGAGCCATCGCTCATACCACCAAGCACACCACCACTGTGATTGGTCTTTTTGACAATCCTTCCATCTTTAATAGTAAAGCTGTCATTATTCGTACTTCCTGTACTGTCTGCTGCTGCAAATCCATCACCAATTTCAAAGCCTTTTACAGCACCAATGGACATTATAGCCTTTGCAAGATTAGCATCCAGCTTCTCAAATACAGGGTCTCCAACACCAGCCATCATACCAGTTACAACACACTCAATTATTCCACCCATTGAATCCTGCTCTTTCAGCTTCTCATCTGCGTACTTCTCAACCTGCATAGCAGCATTACTGTCTGGCATATTAAATGCGTTATTATCACGTTCTTTCAAATCAAAATTATTATAGTCTATATTAATTCCGCCAATTCTTGATGAATATGCGCATACATTTATTCCAAGCTCCTCTAATATCTTAACAGCTATCGCACCTGCAGCAACCCTGCCTATAGTCTCTCTTCCAGAACTTCGTCCGCCGCCTCTGTAA
>OGKC01000421.1_pt1 | contig 11380 bp, 6 predicted proteins | sample 1572411 | NCBI WGS metagenome assembly OGKC01 (sample SAMEA2582157, study PRJEB24529) | metagenome
CGTACCGAAGCCGGGCATCGTGATGCCGATGATCTGCCCCCGTGGCATCTTCAGAGCGTCGAACGTCATGACGGTCACGAGCAGAGCCAGGGTGGAGTCCAGCCCGCCTGAAATACCGACGACAGCCGTTTGAGCATGTGCATGGACGAGTCGTTTGGCAAGGCCGGCTACCTGTATGTGGAATATTTCTTCACAGCGTTCCTTCAAAGCCTCTCCGGAGGGAGTGAACGGATGCGGATCGACCGGACGCGTCAGGCTGAATCCGTCCGAAATCCGGACTTGGAAGTCTACAACCTGTGCCTTTTCCTTCGGTAGACCGGATGTGCCATACATGAAGCTGGTGTTGACTTGCCGGTCGTTCTGCAAAGTCTCTATGTCGATCTCGCTGATGACAAGCTGTTCTTCCATCGTGAAACGGGGAGATTCGGCAAGCAGGTTGCCGTTCTCGGCAATGATCCCGTTACCGGCAAAGACGAGGTCGGTGCTCGATTCGCCGAAGCCGGAAGAGGCATAGACATAGCCTGCCATGCAACGGGCGGATTGCTGGCAGATCAGCGAACGCAGGTAGGCGTGCTTGCCGATCAGCTCGTTGCTGGCGGAGAGGTTGAAGATGATGTTGGCTCCTTCCATCGTCAGCAGGGAACTGGGGGGGACGGGAACCCATAGGTCTTCGCATATCTCGATGCCGGCAGTCAGCCGTCCCGAACGGAACAGCAGGTGGCTGCCCATCGGATATTCTTCTTTCCCGATGGAAATTGTCGATTCCCGAAGTTCCGTGGCAGATGTGAACCAGCGTTGTTCCTGAAACTCTTTATAGTTGGGCAAATATGTCTTGGGGACGACACCCCGTATGGCTCCTTTCTGGAAGACAACGGCGGCATTGATCAGCCGGTTTTCCGTCCGTAGCGGAACGCCGACGATGGTCAGGATATCCAGGTCGGCCGTGTTGCTGACCAACTGGAGCAGTGCCGCTTCTGCGCCATCGAGCAACGTCTGCTGAGCGAAGAGGTCGAGGCAGGTATAGCCGGTGACGGACAGTTCCGGGAAAGCGATGATCTGCACGCCTTTTTCCGATGCTTGCCGCATCAGTCCTTCTATTTTTTCTATATTATAAAAACAATCCGCTACCTGTACAAGCGGTACGGCGGCGGCAACTTTTACAAATCCGTAGTTCATATTTGTTTATATTTGTCTTATAGTTTTTTGAGCTTGTCGGGGTTCTGACGGCAATCCCATGATAAAACGACTTGTATCGTGTGATCGTTTTCTCATGGTATAGATAATTTTATAGTAGCCTTCTACCAGAGAGCGATACTGCTTTGTCCTGTTTGCAAAGGCAGGTTCTCCATTTCTTTGATACCTTTTCCTTCGCTTAATTCTTTTTCGGCAATATCGATTTCAGCATTTGCTTCGTCTATATTGAAAGCGATAGGGGATAGAGCCACCGGCTTTTTATTTAGTATCCGTTTTGTATATTTTTCCAGCTTATCCATCACTTCCAGACTGTCTATCTCGTCCAGATAATCGCGGATAAAGTTCTGTTTCCATTGTTGTAATTCCATTGCCGTTATGACGTAAACTCCTTTCTTATTGAATTATGCTCCAAAGGTATGCAATTCCTTTGTAATAAAAAAGAAGGGGATCCATACTTCACAGCACGTTCCCCTTGCAAACACAAAACAATCAACAAAAAACTATCTGATAAATAATAGTTCCCTGTATTTCGGCAATGTCCAGATCTGGTCGTCGACAACCAGTTCTAATTTGTCGATGTGGTAGCGGATGGCTTCCAGCATCGGGACGATCTTGTCGTGGTAGGCGATTGCCTTCTCGCGTTCACTTTCGATCTTGTTAGCGACCTTGCGGGCTTCCACCATTTCATCGACCTTCTCTTTGATGAAGTTGGTGCGGTTGGCGATGTCTTCGATGATCTCCAGGTTGCGGGACGAAAGGGCGGAAGCCTTATCGGCAGGGAAGAGGTCTTTCATCTTGTAGACGTTGTCGATCAGGGAAGTCTGGTATCTGGTGGCGGTCGGGATGATGTGGTTCATCGCCAGGTCACCGAGTACGCGAGCTTCGATCTGGATTTTCTTCGTATAGGTTTCCCATTTGACTTCGTTACGGGCTTCCAGTTCCTTGCGTGTCATGACGCCGGTGGATTCGAACATCCGGACGCTGCTTTCTTTCAGATAGTTGTCGAAAATCACCGGCACGCTTGTCTCGCAGTCCAGGCCACGACGGGCTGCTTCGGCTTTCCATTCGTCACTGTAGCCGTTGCCGTCAAAATGGATCGCCTTGCATTCCTTGATGTCTTTACGTAGTACTTCGAGGATGGCGGCGAATGTATCCTTGCCATCGGCAATTTTTGCATCGACCTCGGTTTTGAATGTCTTCAACTGTTCGGCTACGGCAGCATTCAGGGCGAGCATGGCGGAAGCGCAGTTGGCCTCGGAGCCTACGGCACGAAATTCGAAACGGTTGCCGGTGAAGGCAAAAGGTGAGGTACGGTTACGGTCGGTATTGTCGATCAGCAGTTCGGGGATACGGGCGATGTCGAGCTTCATGCCTTGCTTGCCTGCCAGCATCAGGTCTTCCGGTTCGCTTTTTTCGAGATGTTCCAGGACTTTCGACAACTGTGTTCCGAGGAAGCTGGAGATGATTGCAGGAGGTGCTTCGTTAGCTCCTAAACGATGGGCATTGGTGGCACTCGAAATGCTGGCTTTCAGTAATCCGTTGTGGCGGTAGACAGCCATCAGCACATTGACGATGAAGGTGATGAAGCGGAGGTTTTCTTCCGGTGTCTTGCCCGGAGCCATCAGCAGGATGCCTGTGTCGGTTCCCAGTGACCAGTTGTTGTGTTTGCCGGAACCATTTATGCCTTTGAACGGTTTCTCGTGCAGCAGGACACGGAAGCTATGTTTGCGGCTGATCTTGCGCATCAGAGCCATTACAAGCAGGTTATGGTCGTTCGCCAGGTTGCATTCTTCGAAGACGGGAGCCAGCTCGAACTGGTTCGGGGCGACTTCATTGTGGCGTGTTTTCAAAGGAATGCCTAATTTGAGCGACTCGATTTCCAACTCCTTCATAAATTCCATGACACGGGTCGGGATGGCGCCGAAGTAGTGGTCTTCCAATTGCTGGTTCTTCGAACTTTCGTGTCCCATCAGCGTACGGCCTGTCAGCAACAGGTCGGGACGTGCGGCATACAGTCCTTCGTCGACTAGGAAGTATTCCTGTTCCCAGCCCAGGTAAGCGTATACTTTCTTTACATCCGGATTGAAGTAATGGCAGACGTCTGTGGCAGCCTTGTTAACGGCTTCGAGGGCTTTCAATAGCGGGGCTTTGTAGTCCAGCGATTCTCCGGTATAAGCGATGAAAACAGTCGGGATACAGAGTGTGTCACCTACGATAAAAGCGGGAGAGGAGGGGTCCCAGGCGGAATAGCCACGTGCCTCGAATGTGTTCCGGATACCGCCGTTCGGAAAACTGGATGCGTCGGGTTCCTGCTGGATCAGTAGCTTGCCGGAGAACTCTTCGACCATGCCGCCCTTGCCATCGTGTTCGACGAAAGCATCATGCTTCTCGGCTGTTCCTTCGGTCAGCGGATGGAACCAATGCGTGTAGTGGGTGGCTCCCATTCCGATCGCCCACTTCTTCATGCCGGCAGCTACGATGTCGGCTGTTTCTCGGTCGAGCGGAGCGCCGTTGTCGATGCAGTCCGTGATCCGTTCGTACGCTTTTTCAGGAAGATATTTGAACATCTTCGCCCGGTTGAATACGTTCTGCCCGAAATAGTCGGATGGACGTTCGGCTGGAGCCGGTACTTCTGCAGCCCGTTTCTTGAAGGCTGTTTCTACTACTCTGAATCTTAACTTTGACATAGATATAATGATTTGATGTGATAATTTTCCAAATTAACCTGTGGATTGGAATTCATCGACTGTTAGCTTAGAGCAACCACTTCTTCAGCCTGCTCATGGCTTCCAGCGTGTCGTCTCTGTCTCCGAAAGCGGTGAGACGGAGAAAACCCTCGCCACCGGGTCCGAACCCCACACCGGGAGTCCCTACTATATTGACTTCGTAAAGCAGTTTGTCAAAGAATTTCCATGAGGAGAGGCCGTCTGGGGTCTTTAGCCAGAGGTATGGGGCGTTATCGCCTCCGTACACCGTGAGACCGCAGTTTTGCAGGCCCTCTTTCATGATCTTCGCGTTGGTCATATAATAATTGATAGTAGCTGTTACTTGCTGTTTCCCGGCGGTGGAATAAACCGCCTCCGCACCCCGTTGGGTTATGTAGCTGGTTCCGTTGAATTTCGTGCATTGGCGACGGTTCCATAATTTGTTCAACTGTACCCGTTGCCCGTCCAGCGTGAAGGCGTTCAGCTCCTTCGGAACGACCGTGTATCCGCAACGTATCCCCGTGAACCCGGCGGTTTTAGAGAAGCTCCGGAATTCGATGGCTACCTTCTTCGCTCCTTTGATCTCGTAGATAGAGTGGGGGATATTCGGGTCCTGTATATAAGCCTCGTAAGCGGAGTCGTACATGATAAGCACGTCGTTGGCGAGGGCATAGTTTACCCATTTCTTCAATTCGTCCTTAGTCAAGGTCGTTCCGGTCGGGTTATTGGGATAGCAGAGGTAAAGGATGTCCACCCTGCGACTGGGCAGATCCGGTACGAAGTTGTTTTCCTCCGTGCAAGGGATGTATACGACATCGCTCCATTTCCCGTTTTCCAATACCCCGGTGCGTCCGCTCATTACGTTCGAGTCGATGTAGGCCGGATATACGGGGTCTGTCACCCCGATACTATTGTCGTGGCGGAGCATGTCACCTATATTTCCACAATCACTTTTCGCTCCGTCGCTGATGAATACCTCGCTCGGTTCGATAAAGACTCCCCGGCTGGCATAATCGTTCTTGATGATAGCGTCGATTAGGAAAGGATATCCCTGCTCGGGGCCATATCCGTGGAATGTATCCTTGCTCGCCATTTCTTCCACGGCTTTATGCATCGCCTCGATAACGGCGGGGGCAAGTGGTTGCGTAACGTCACCAATACCCATTCGAATGATCTTATCCTTGGGATGGGTAACCTTGAAGCTGTTTACCTTTTTCGCGATGTCGGAGAAAAGGTAATTGTTCTGTAGTTTCAGGAAATGTTCATTAATTAGTGCCATACTCAGTTCTTTTGTTTTTATGTTGTTGTTTTTGTTGTTTTGTCTTGTTCCCCGTGTCAGACTTTGATGAATCCCTCGAACACGTTGACCGCTCCGCCGGTCATAAAGACCTTACCGCTTCGCTCGTCCCACTCGATGGTTAAAGGGCCCCCATCCATGACGACCTTCGTCTTTCGCTTTGTCTTCCCACGTACGACCCCGGCCACGGCGGTGGCGCAAGCTCCGGTTCCGCAGGCTTGGGTGATGCCGGAACCTCGTTCCCACACCCTCATCCGTACCTCGTCCGGCTTTAGCACCTGCACGAACTCCACGTTTGTCCGGTCCGGAAAAAGCGGGAAGCATTCCAGTAACGGGCCTACGCTTGCCAGATCGACCTGGTCCATCTCGTCCACGAAGATAACCAAATGAGGATTTCCCATGGAGATGACGGTGCCGGTGTAAATTTCTCCTCCAGCCTCAACCTCCAAGGCGATCTCGCCTACGGCAGGCATTCCCATATCTACCGTGACCTCGGTGACCTCTTCACGCTCTATTTTCAATTGTAGCTCTTTGATACCAGATAAGGTCTCTAAGGTAACCTTGTTCTTTTGCGTTAGGCCGGCCTCATAGACATATTTGCCAATACATCTGGATGCGTTTCCGCACATCATCGCCTCGGAGCCGTCCGCATTATAGATATGCATGCTGAAATCGGCGATGTCTGAAGAACCTATCAAGACCAAACCATCAGATCCTATGCCTGTGTGCGGCTTGCTCCATACGATAGATAATTCCTCGGGGTTGTCTATCGGATAGACCATCGTGTTTACATAGATGTAATCATTTCCGGCACCGTGCATCTTTGTGAATCTGATTGATTTTGTCATTTTGATGATATTATTCTTTATATTATTTCTTTTTGTTTTATTGTAATGCAAATATATAACGTTTTGATAAGTATATAACAGATGAGAGGCTCGAATGTTTTATAAATATGAGGTTTGTAATAGATTGAAGTTGTAATATATGCTTTTAGTTATAAATGATAATTAGAAGTGTGTGTTTTGGTTTTATATCGTAATATGTGCTTTGTGAATATGGGTTGCTATAACTGTAAGTAAAAAAGCTATATATCTATCTATTTGCTTAAAATAAGTCTGTTTGTCTGACGAGCCTCTTTTTCAAGAAGCCTCAACTAGGGATAGATAATGGGTGAAAATACGTATTTAACCACTGATTTCTACGTAAAAGGTCATGTTTTGTCACACGAAAGGTCGCGTTGGGCGACGCAAGTAGTGGCGTTAGCCAACGCGATAGGTCGCGTAAGGCGATACATATAGTCGCGTCGGGCGATACAACCGTATGAAATGCCTCTTTTATCCGTATAAAAAACATGTTTTGACCCGTATAAATGTGAACTAGCATGAATTATTTCTCTAGAACAAAAGGTCGTATTTGGTTAATATATTACTAAACAATCATTTGCTAATATTTTTTCTCATATTTAGGGACGAGAAGTACATCAGGCCAGAAAAATCAACTCTCCGGGAGTTTGGTTTACAAATTGACAAAAAGAAAGGAGCTACTCGGTTTTGTTTCCGGATAGCTCCTTTTATCAGATTAACTAATTATCTAGATAATTTATTTTACGAACTTAACAGTTGTCTTATGAGCAGATCTCAAGAGCTTAGACTGATCGATTGAGATCATATAAATACCGTTCGGCATATTCGGAGTGCTGATGTATTGCTCATCGCTAGTGATGATACCCGTAGAAACAACTCTACCTACCATATTAACGATTACATAATTACCCTTACCATTCTTTACATAAAGACCGCTAGCGGTTGTAGATACCGTAACCTCTTGAACCTCGTCACTGATAGTCTCGTTATCGGTGATGATACCCATAGCGTCAGATGTAATATATAATGTCGCCATGCGGACATTTTCTTTAACGCCATCGCCATTAGGATCAACAGCAGGACTAAAGTCTACCGTAATCTTAGTATCATTTGTAGGAGCCGTAGCCTTGATATTCATGACATTCTCTTTATTGCTTCCTTTCAAGAAGTTGATATCTACGATCATCTTTGTATCTTTTAAGCTCGTAGCTTCAACTTTTGTCGTTGCGTCGATTTCCATTACACGAATAACCTCATCTTTTTTAGCTTCGTAAATGGAATCGATTGTAATAGTGTAATTGGTTTCTGCGCTTGCTTTAAGATTACTAACGACACCATTAACAAGAGAGGACATAATAGAATTGATTGCTGTGCTCATTGTTGCTGGCATTGTAACGATCTGTTTAGACATTGGAGTCCAAGCTGTATTTACGTCAGCACGTACTGAATCTGTTGTCGTTAAAACTAGATTTGCTCCAGATACGCCAATTGTCGGAGTCAACTTCTTATATCCTTTGACTTTGCTAGATGCAGCATCATATGAAGTCAAGACAATAGAATCAGCAGGCATGCCTGTTGTTGATTTCAAGTTTGCATATACGACGGCGTCCCCCATTGGCAATTTTGCGTTAGGTGCTTGTAGAGGTTTACCGAATAAGCTAGCCTTGATTACATTATCAGTCATTAATTTCGTCATATCAACAGATACTTGGAAATTAGGGACTTGGGCCAATGATTCAGAGAGGCTACGTAAATTTTCTTCTAAAGTAACATTGTAATCAATCGTACCTGTACTATTAGAATTCTCTGCAAGACTAATTAATTTACCATCTTTAAGAGGAAAATTAGGCATCATGCTACCTAGTGTTCCCAAGAAGCCTAATTTTAACTCTACAGATAAACTACTGAATGGAAGGATAACTCCCTTATCTTTCGTGTTTATTAATATTGATAGCAAATTAGCAGGTATACCAGTCTCTGCATCAGTCATAGCAGCGGCACTAACATCAATTTTCTCGGGCAATTCAATTTTTACATTAATTCCATTAACAGTAACATTATATTCTTTATAGTTACTGAATGAAAGTTTTACGTCATTTACTAAGCCCGCAATGATATCTCCCATTCCTGCATAGTCAGGAGGCAATATTTTAGAGAAATCTAAAGAACTGAGATTTAACTTTAGACTATCCGGAGTAGCCGAGATTGTGTTTAGTTGATCGGCACGTAAACTTGATACTTGAGGCAAAAATAAAGGGGAATTAATTATGCTTTCGATATTAGGATTTGTGAGAGACATGAAATCAACTCCACTGATTTGCTTTACTTGATCAAAAACGGCAGGAACAATAACTTTAACAACAGCAGCCTTTTCTTTATCTGTTAATTGTTTTTGTTGTTGTGCCATCACTGGGGTGGTAGCCATGAATGTAGCGGCTGCCAAACTAATGCATGTAAAGATTTTCTTCATATAAATTTGTTTTAAAGTGTTTTATGACTCTAGCAGGCAAAGTTATTATAAAAATTAAATGCACCAGCGTTTATTATTCATAAAAGTTGGTGCATTTTGCTACTAAAGAAAAGAAATATTCGTCAATAAGCGGATTCATGTACGTCTTTTATGGCCCTGCCGCTTGGCTCGTTCATGTTTTTGAAAGCCGAGTCCCAAGCTAAAGCCTCTGCGGTAGAACATGCTACGCTAGGAATGGAAGGTACGCTTCTCGCCGCGCTTTCGCTGGGGAAATGCTCTTCAAAGATGGAGCGGTAATAATACTCTTCCTTGTTTTGGGGTGGATTGATCGGGAATCGTTTGGCGGCATTCGCCATCTCTTCATCAGTGACCGACTCGGAGGTTATTTTCTTTAATGTATCGATCCAGCCATAGCCTACCCCATCCGAGAATTGCTCTTTTTGACGCCAAGCGATCTCCTTGGGCAAACTGTCGGAAAATGCTTCTCGAAGTATCTTCTTCTCGATGGTCGTACCCGGGCACATCTTTGCCGCCGGATTCAGACGCATGGCCACATCAAGAAACTCTTTATCCAAGAACGGCACTCGTCCTTCTACGCCCCATGCGCAAAGGCTTTTGTTCGCACGCAAGCAATCATATAAATACAGTTTGCTTAATTTACGCAGGGTCTCTTCATGGAAAGCCTGTGCGTCCGGGGCCTTATGGAAATATAAATATCCCCCGAATACCTCGTCCGCACCCTCGCCGCTTAGTACCATCTTGATACCCATGCTCCGGATCACACGGGCCAATAAATACATGGGGGTAGAGGCTCGGACGGTAGTGACATCATAGGTCTCGATATGATAAATGACATCTCGTAAAGCGTCCAATCCTTCTTGTATCGTATAATGGATCTCATGATGAACCGTACCGATCGCATCCGCTACTTTACGGGCGGCGAGCAAGTCCGGGGCATCTTTCAATCCGATGGCGAACGAGTGGAGTTGAGGCCACCATGCGTCCGCTTTCCCATTGGTCTCGATGCGTTTCGCCGCGTATTTCTTGGCGATAGCGGAGGTGATGGAGGAATCCAGACCTCCGGATAGAAGGACGCCATAAGGGACATCGCTCATCAGTTGGCGTTTGACGGCGGCTTCCAGCGCATCGTGAAGTTGTTGTACGTCGGTAGGATTATCTTTCACGTTGGCGTAATCCATCCAGTCACGGGTGTACCATCTCGTGAGTTTACGGTCTTCGCTATAGAAATAATGACCGGGGAGGAACGGCTCGTAATGAGTGGCGAAGCCTTCAAGTCCTTTTAACTCAGAAGATACCATCAAGTGTCCCTCGTCATCGTATCCGATGTAGAGCGGGATCACGCCGATCGGGTCACGGGCGATCAAGTAAACCCCTTTCTCCTCGTCATAGAGAGCGAAGGCGAAAATACCATTGAGATCCTCGATGAAATCAATCCCTTTCTTCTTGTATAAGGCGAGGATCACCTCGCAATCGGAGCCGGTTTGGAACTCGTAATCGCCTTTTAACTGTTCTCGTAATTCCTGATGGTTGTAGATTTCTCCGTTGACGCAGAGGATGAGTTTCCCGTCGGGGCTGACCAAAGGTTGTCCTCCGGAGGCGGGGTCTACGATGGAGAGGCGTTCATGGGCTAAGATAGCGGTTTTGCCTTGGTAGATACCACTCCAGTCCGGCCCCCGGTGACGGATTCGTTTACTCATTAATAACGCTTGTTTACGCAGGGCTTGCGCTCCGTCGTGTATATTGAATATCGCTGTTATACCACACATGATCATTAAAAATTGAAAGTTGAAAATTAGTTGGTTTGTAAGAAACGGTCGATGGATCGGGCGACATTACGGCCGGAGGCCATCGCTTTTACGACTAAGCTCGCTCCGCTGACAGCGTCTCCGCAGGCGAATAGGTTGCTGTTGGCGGTATATCCGGCGTTGTCTACGGCGATGTTATCGCGGTTGTCGGTAGCCAATCGCAGTTCTTTGATCAATCCTTCTTGTTCCGGATGCAGGAAGCCCATGGCGAGGAAAACCAGATCGGCCTCGATGATCTCTTTCTTGCCGGTCAGCCTCATCTGCGGACGGCCTCCGTCTGGGGAGGGAACCCATTCGACTTCTTCTACCTCAACCCCTATCAGGTTGTTTTTCTCTCCGATAAAACGGTTAGAGGTTAGGTTCCACCGGCGGATACAACCTTCCTCATGGCTGCTGCTGGTTTTCAGTTCTTGGGGATACATGGGCCAAGGTGTCGCCGGATTTTGTCCGACGGGTGGCTGGGGCATGATCTCGATCTGGGTGACACAGGCCGCCCCATGACGGTTCGCTGTCCCTACGCAATCGCTACCCGTATCGCCTCCGCCAATCACTAAGACTTTCTTGCCTTTGCAATTGATCTGGCTTTTGGGCGGGATCGGGATGCCTTCTAAGATCCGGTTCTGCTGGCCTAATAACTCCAAGGCGAAATGTACGCCTCTTAAATGACGTCCCTCGATAGATAGATCTCGGGGAACCTCGGCGCCGATTGCTACGCAAACAGCGTCGAAATCTTTCACTACATCTTTCGCTAATATCTCTTTGCCGACCATCGTGTTTACACGGAAAAGAATCCCTTCTTGCTCCATGATACGGATACGGCGATCGATAATGTGCTTGCCTAGCTTGAAATTGGGGATGCCGAAGCGTAGCAAGCCGCCCGGTAACTCATCTTTCTCGAATACGGTGACTTTATATCCTTTCCGGTTCAATTGGTTCGCTACGGTCAATCCGGCGGGACCGCTACCGATCACGGCTACCTTTTTCCCGTTGCGTACCGGTTGGATAGGCTGTACGTATCCTTC
>OGKC01000435.1_pt1 | contig 10916 bp, 6 predicted proteins | sample 1572411 | NCBI WGS metagenome assembly OGKC01 (sample SAMEA2582157, study PRJEB24529) | metagenome
CTCGTGGAACGCCTTCCGGGCCTCATACACGGCACGGGCGTTCGGGTAATGGCCGGTCAGCAGAAACTTGGCAGCGGCGATATAGTCCAGCCAGAAACGTGCATGCATCACGTGCTTCAAATCCTTTTCCGGTAAGTTCTTATATAGCATCAGCAGGTTGTTTCGGAAGTTGAGGAACGTCTTGCGCGGACTCTCGACATTCAGCGTGGCGACCGACGATGGCGTACAGACCAGCCGGTAGCCGCGCGAACGTAGCCGCCAGCACAGATCGATTTCTTCCTGGTGGGCAAAGAACCCGGCATCGAGGCCGCCCACCTCTTTGTAAGTGGCCGTACGGACGAACAGGCAGGCTCCCGTGGCCCAAAGCAGGTCGGCAGGCGTGTCATATTGTCCGGCATCTTTCTCGACGACATGCAGGACGCGTCCGCGGCAATACGGATAGCCGTACCGGTCCATATATCCCCCTGCCGCTCCGGCATACTCGAAGTATTCTTTATTCCGTTGGGCGCGTATCTTGGGATGGACGCCGGCAATCGTTTTGTCGGCGTCCAGCGCGGCGATAGGTGCATCCAGCCATCCCGGAGTGACTTCGACATCGCTGTTGAGCAAGACTGTGTATTCGTGTCCGATATGCTTCAATGCCTGGTTATATCCTTCGGCAAAGCCGTAATTCTTGTCCAGCCGGATGATGCCGACCGTCGGAAACTTTGTTTTCAGCATCTCGATGGAATCGTCCGTAGAGCCGTTGTCGGCAACGATTACATCTGCCCATTCGCCGGGTGTGCAAGCGACAACGGAGGGCAGGAATTCTTCCATCAGCGCGCGGCCGTTCCAGTTTAGGATGACGACGGCAAGACGTTTGTCCGGTTGAAAGTTGAAAGTTGAAAGTTGAAAGTTTTCGTTTGTTTTCATATTGTGTGTGCTTTTTTTGTAATTTAACTTTCAACTCTCAACTCTCCACTTTCAACTCTCTTATGTTTCCATCTCTTATGCGTCCAAAGCCACCCCGACGGATTGCGCAAGATACATTTTTCCATCAAGCGGGCATATTGTTCGGTAATCCAGTTCTCAGGAGTCTCTTTGGGAGTCTCGGTCACCAGTTTCATATCTATGGTATAGTAGCCGCGTTTCACCTGCTTCGTGTCGAGGAATATGACCGGCAAATCCAGTTTGCGGGCAAGGCGTTCGGGGCCGGTCAGGATGGAGGAATCCTGGTTCAGGAAGTTCGTCCAGTAGTGCAGGTTGTTCCGGCTCGGTGTCTGGTCGGCGATAAAGATCACGACACAGCGGGTTTTGTCTTTCTTCAGGGTGATGACATCGCGCACGGTGTCCTGTTTTTTGATCCCGAAGGAACCGAATTTCGTACGCAGGTTAAAAAACAGGCGATCGAATGCCTGGTTGTTGAGGGGTCGGTATATCTGGTAGATGCGGGAATCCTTGAAACGGGAAGTCGAGCCGGAAAACCATTCCCAGTTGCCGTAATGTCCCATCAGGAGGATAAAACAGGTGTGCCCTTTCTCCATCAACGTGTCTACCAGTTCGGGATTTTTCAGGAAAGCCCGGCGTTGTAACTCTTCGAGGGAGATGTGGGCGAGCTTGATCGTCTCGACCACGTAGTCGGCGAAGTGATGATAGAACTCGCGTTCCAGCCGGCGCAGTTCGGTGTCCGATTTATCGGGAAAAGAGGCTTTCATATTTTGCCTGACGACTTTCACCCTGTATCTGACGACCTTATAGACCAGAACATAGAGGATATCCGATAATATATAAAGCGCCCACATCGGCAATAAGGCATGAACCTTTACCCAACTGTAGATAAGCGCATATTGTATTTTATTCCACATGATGGTTTTATTAGTTTTTATTTGTGTAAATGCTGATTTATCTGTTGCTTTTCTCTTGAAAGAAAAGTAACCAAAAGTTCAAGGCTAAAGTTGCTTCGCTACTCCGTTCCCTTCGTTCGCTGTCGCGTCTGAAACTCGCTTCGCTCAGACAGCAGACGTTCCGGGTGCTCACTACGGTCTCTGCGCTTAACGCTCACCGGCTTAGGCCGGAAATAGAGCCTGACGGCTCTTCGGGGATTGCCGATGCTACCTGCTCCTTTGCGATCCCACATTTGATGTGGGAACAGGCTTGTCCCCCGTGCTTGACACGGGGGTGCAGAAGTACTGTCGGTTAAGCCTTGATCTTTTGGCTACTTTTGGATCAAGCCAAAAGTAACGGATAAATCATTTATTCTATAATCTTTACTACTAACGCCGTTTTGTCCTCGTTCCAACCTTCCAGTATGACCTGCCGGGTTTCGTTGACCAACGAGTGGTCGTACGGGATCTCCACCTTGATATAATTCTCCGTGAAGCCGTGCATCATGCCTCCTTTGCGTGTTTGTTCAAACAAGACATTCGCCTTCTGGCCGATATGCGCTTCGTAGAAAGCATGGAGCTTACGGTCGGATATGTCCAGCAATTGCTGGCTGCGGGCATGCTTGGTTTTCGGGTCGACGACGTGGTCGATCTTGAGTGCCTGCGTACCCGGCCGTTCCGAATAGCTGAACACGTGCAGCTGGCTGATGTCCAAGCTTTCGATAAAGGTGCGGGCCTCCTCGAAACAGGTATCCGTTTCACCCCGCGTACCGACGATCACATCGACGCCGATAAAGGCGTGCGGCATGACCTCTTTGATCTTTTCGATCTTATGCCGGAACAGGATCGTGTCGTAACGGCGGCGCATCAGTTTCAGCACCTCGTCGCTTCCGCTCTGTAACGGAATATGAAAATGAGGAGCGAAACGTCTGCTGCATGCCACGAAATCGATCGCCTCGTCCGTGATCAGGTTCGGTTCGATGGAGGAGATACGGTAGCGTACGATCCCTTCCACCTCGTCGAGGGCGCGGATCAGGTCGATAAACGTCTCCCCGGTGCTCTTCCCGATGTCGCCGATGTTGACGCCTGTCAGCACGATCTCTTTTCCCCCGTTTGAGGCGACCTCTTCGGCCTGCTTCACCATGCTGGCGATCGTCCCGTTGCGACTGCGTCCGCGGGCAAAGGGGATCGTGCAGTAGGAACAGAAATAATCGCATCCGTCCTGCACTTTCAGGAAATGGCGCGTACGGTCGTCTGCCGAGCAGGAAGGGGAGAAGGTACGGATATCTTTCGTCCGGGAAGCGATTATGGCGCCTCCCTCTTCTCTCTTTTTCAGATCGTCCAGATACATTAACAAATCCAGCTTCTGCTCGGCTCCCAAGACAAGGTCGACTCCTTCGATATGGGAAACCTCTTCCGGCTTTAACTGGGCGTAGCAACCGGTCACGACGATGAACGCCCCTGGGTGCTGTTTGCCGATCCGGCGGATCGCCTGGCGGCATTTCTTGTCGGCAAGTTCTGTCACGGAGCAGGTGTTGACAACGCAAATATCGGCCTTTTCACCCGGACGTGCTTTGCGTACGCCCTGTTCGGCAAGGACTTTCCCTATGGTCGAAGTTTCGGCGAAATTCAGCTTGCATCCTAAGGTATAGTATGCGGCTATCTTGTTCTCAAAAACAGTCTTATCAATCATTGTCTTTTAATTATCGCGCAAATTTACGGAAAATGTTTGGAGATAGTATATTCTTATCGTTTATTGTGGAACCGGTAACCTATCCCTAACATCAGGTTGTTGGGGTCTTTGAATTTGCTCAACTGGTATCCCACGTGCAGGAACAGGTTGCGTGTGACAGATGTTTTCAGTGCCAGGATTTGGTACATCCCTTGCGTATCGGTGCATTTGTGGTAAACATTGTAGCCTATGCCTACATTGATCGTGAAGATCGGCATGACCAGTTCGCCCCGTACGGATAGCCCGACTGCCAATTGTTCTTTGAATGGCGGACGGTAAAACCTGTGCTCGGCCTGGTCGTTGTAGTCGGCTTCGTATTCCTTGATGTTGGCACTTTCGTCGTATTGTACGTCGAGCGATGCTCCGGCACGGAAATATTGGTGGAAGTTATACATAGGATTGAAATTGAATCCTAATACGCCGAACGAGCCGGGGGCCAGGTAGGCTTCATCGGGCTTGATAACCCCTTTTCGTTTCGAGGCGCCGTATAAGACGATGTCGTAGCTGATGTGAGGTTTGATGCGTTGTGTGGTCCGCCTGCCTGTCATCACCGTCCCGGCATTTGCTCTGAAGGTGTGCACCAGACCTATCCTGCCTCCAACGGTATTGACGCCTGCGTTGGGGTACTGGGTGTTTCCGTTGGAGAAGTGGCTCAGGTCGATGCCTGTCGTCAGTTGCCATCCTGCCGCCAGTTGCCAGTTCAGCAAGAATCCCAAATTGATATAGGCATTGATCTTTGACCCCACAACATAATTATAGGCGTTGGTTCCTGGATGGTACTTTTTCCATCCGAAAGAGGCCCCGAAGTTCCATTCGTAATCCAGTGACAGGCGGGAGGAGAGCCGGGTTATGCGTGCTCCCTGGAATGCATATACTGCAACCGGAGTCCCGATCTCGGCCTTGTCAAAGAAAGAGTGGTATGAGACACCGATTCCCTGGTACGTGTGCGGGTATAATTTCCCGTAGCGCGAATCGGGATGAAACCGGAAAGAGTATTTCAGGTGTGCCGACACGGACTTACGCAAGGGTTGCCATGCAGCGTTCTCGCCGGCAAAGAACTCATTGGTGGGGATGAGGTAGACGGGACGGAAGTCGATACCGACCCCGTGTGTGAGCGGATGGCGGGAGACGGTGTCGTTCGCCCCTGTCTCTTGTGCACATATACGAGTGCATCCTAACACACATATTGTTATAAGTACTTTCCAGTTCTTCATGTCTCATCCGTTTATTCGGTTGCCAAAGATAGGTAAAAATTTAGTTTGTCAAACCTTTGGGTATTGTTGTACTGTTGGTTAAACTCTGGCTATCTGTTGTGTATTTGTCGGATAGTCTGTATTTTTGCGCGAATTATAATACAGTGTGCAGTATGATACAAGAGAATTTTATCAAGATATACGAGAAAAGTTTCAAGAAGAACTGGGAACTGCCCGCCTTGACGGATTACAGCAAAGGGACGACCTTTTCTTTCGCCGATGTGGCCAAAGAGATTGCCCGTATCCATATCCTATTTGAAGAATGTCAGATACGGCGGGGAGATAAGATTGCTCTGATCGGAAAAGACAGTGCCCGCTGGTGTATTGTTTATATGGCCGCTGTGACCTACGGAGCGATTATAGTACCTATCTTGCAGGACTTCAGTCCGAACGATGTGCATCATATTATCAATCACTCCGAGTCGGTTTTCCTTTTTGTCAGTGACCGTATCTGGGATACACTGGAAGAGGAAATGATCGAGGACGTGCGTGGTGTCTTTTCGCTGTCCGATTTCCGTTGCCTGCATCAGCGCGATGGTGAAAGCATTCAGAAGCTTTTGAAAGGCATGGATGAGAAGATGGCGGAAAAGTATCCGGACGGTTTCGGCAAGGATGATATCGAATATGCGGAACTGGACAATGACAAAGTGGTCCTGTTGAACTATACTTCCGGCACGACCGGTTTCAGTAAAGGGGTTATGCTTACCGGAAACAACCTGGCGGGGAATGTGATGTACGGCATCGAGCTTGGCGTATTGTACAGGGGGGAACGCGAACTCTGTTTTCTGCCGTTGGCACATGCTTATAGTTGTGCGTTCAATTTCCTGGTTCCGATGGCTGTCGGAGCGCATGTTTACCTGTTGGGGAAGGTTCCTTCTCCCAAAATCCTGTTGAAAGCCTTCGAGGAGGTGAAACCGAACCTGATCCTGACGGTCCCGTTGATCCTGGAGAAGATTTACAAGAAAATGATCCTGCCGCAGCTTAGCAAGACGACTATGAAGGTGGCGTTGAATATTCCATTGCTGGATTCCCGTATCTATGCACAGATACGGAAGAAACTGGTTGATGCCTTCGGCGGACGTTTTCGTGAAGTGATCGTGGGAGGAGCGGCCATGAATGAGGAGGTGACGAATTTCCTTTATAAGATCAAATTCCCGTTCACGATTGGTTATGGTATGACGGAATGTGGACCGCTGATCAGCTATGACCATAATGACGAGTATGTTCCCGGTTCATGCGGCCAGATATTGAAGGGCATCATGAAGGTGCGTATCGACTCGGAAGATCCTTATAATAAGGTAGGAGAAATTCAGGTGAGCGGCGAAAATGTGATGAAAGGTTATTATAAGAACGAGGAAGCGACTTCCAAGGTTTTTACGGAGGACGGCTGGTTGCGTACGGGTGACTTGGGGACGATCGACGCCGATAACCGTATTTATATCCGTGGCCGTAGCAAGACGATGATCTTGGGGGCGAGCGGACAGAACATTTATCCGGAAGAGATCGAATCGAAGCTGAACAACTTGCCGTTCGTAATGGAAAGCATCATAATAGAGAAGAACGGTAAGCTGGTAGGGCTTGTTTATCCGGATTACGATACGGTGGACAGCACGGGAATTTCGCATGAAGATCTTCCGATCATCATGGAGCAGAACCGGATCGAACTTAACAAACTTTTAGCACCTTACGAAGCTGTTTCCGCCCTGCAATTGTATCCGACAGAATTCGAAAAGACGCCTAAGAAAAGTATTAAGCGTTACTTGTATAGCAACTATTGATTAGTTTATATGGTCTGTAAATCAAATCGTTGAGGCTTGTGTATAAAATATTTTGAAAAAAAGCGCAATATGTTGTACAACATATTTGATTAATACATACATTTGCATCGTTTTAAGACAAGAAGATATTATAGACCGTTTAAATTAAAAAACAAAATGAAAAAGTTAGTTGCATTTGCTGCTGTTATCGCAGCTGTATCATTCGCATCTTGTGGCAACAAATCAGCAGAAAACACTGAAGTTGCAGAAACTGAAACAGAAGCTACAGTAGAAGAAGTTGTCGCTCCAGCTGAACAAGCTACAACAGAAGAAACTGCGGTTGCTGAAGGTGATTCAACTGCTGTTGAAGCTCCGGCTGCTGAAACTGAAGCTGCTCCTGCTGAATAATCATTCGGCAATCAGTGACGAGGACAGTCTGTATGCATGTAACATACAGACTTTTTTTGTTTTTAAACTTATGTGATTTATATATATGAAACGAACACTATTACTCCTTCCGGCTATTGCTTGCCTGAGCCTGTCTGTTTTCGCACAGGTTCCTGTAGATAAAACTGTCTCGTTGCAGAGTGTTGAAATCCAGGGAAAACGCTTTGGAGGCTTGACCGGTGGGGAAGTGAAACGCCTGCAGGTGGACAGCAACCTGAGTGGCCTGACGGGGACGACAGCCGACGTATTCCGCCTGTTGCCTTCCGTTGTGACCGATATCGAGGGAGGAATCACGTTCCGTGGTTCCAATAATCCCGGCTTGCTGATAAACGGAGTGCCCTACGGCTTGCTGGAAGAGTATAGCGGGGATATGCTGATCCAGCTTCCGGCACTGTTCTTCGACCGGGTGTCGATGACGTCGACTCCTTCCATCGGGCTTGTGCCGGATGGAGATGCAGGGATTCTGAACCTGTCATCTGCTGTTTATACGGCTGCTGATTCGCCTCTGGTCCTGACGTTGGGAGCCGGATTCCAGGAACGTTATAATGCCGGTGCGATCCTGAATTTGCATCCGGGCAAGTTTCATATTGTCGGAAAATATAATTATCGCCGGGAGTTCCGTAAGCGTACGTTCAGCAAGTCGACGACGAACAAAGGGGGGACAACCGTCATGAACAATAATGCGTCCGCCCGCCCCGATGTGCATCTCGCCGATCTGAGTGTCGGATATGACCTGACGGCAAACGACCTGATCACGGTTTACGGTCTGTATAACCTGATGGATTACAGCCGCTACGGGAAGATCCATAACAATAAGCTGGTGGACGGGAATCTGCAACCGGTGATGTTCCGCCACCGTTATAACGACCAACGGCAGGAAGCCTATGCCGCAGAGGCGCGTTGGAACCATACCTTCGACAATCCGAAGGATCGTCTGGACGTCGTGTTCAATTACAATAATTTCGGGTATGACGAAGATAACGAATACAAGAACGAGAAGCCGGAAACAGGCAAGATCATTGCCGAGGATAATTACTATGTCAATCAGGACAAGAATAATTATTACCTGTCTGTCCTCTACGGCAAACTCTTTGCCGATGACTGGCATTTGCGGGTAGGATACATCGGGCGTTTCAAGGATGAGAGCTATCACGCTTACGGGAACAAACTGGCTGCCGGAGAGTGGCAGTCCGACCCGCAGAAAGAAAATGAATATAACTTTAATCGCCGTACGAATTTGTTGCTGGCTGCTTTGGAAAAGAGATGGAGCAGTTTCTATGCCGAAGCCGGCGTGCAAGGCGAACTGAACTTGCAAAAGATAGATACGCGTTATCAGACCGACGATGTGCTTGAAAAGATACCGATGGTTAAGAGCACTTCTCGTTTCCATCTCTTCCCCCGTTTGAAGTTGGGCTACCGGGCGGATAAAGTCGGGGAGTTGGCTCTCAGCTATGTGCAACGCGTAATCCGTCCTTACGGCAGCTACCTGAATGTGTTCACCGACCGTAGCGACGCTACGCATGTCTGGAAGGGGAATCCTGATTTAAAAGACGAGATGATCCATTCGGTCGAGTTGTCTTATTCGTATGCTACTTCTGCTTTCTGGTTCTCACCGAGCCTGTATTACCGGAATAAGAAGAACCGCATCATGGACAAAGTCCTGGATGAAGGGGAAAACGGAACGATCTGGACAAAAGAGAATATCGGCCATAGCCAGACATTCGGTTTTGAACTGTCCGCAACCTGGCAACCGATCCGTATGCTGTCTCTCGGTTTGTCAGGCGATATCTATCGGGATGAGATCGACGGGCGCACGATCGGTTATGACCGGAAGAAGTCGATGGTCTGCGGCGATATCAAAGGCTCTGTCAACATCAGCATCACGCCGACAACGGAGTTGCAGCTCGATGGCTTTTACATCTCCGACCAGTTGACCCCGCAGGGAAAGATCAAGCACCGTTCCAGCGTCAATGCCGGTATCTCCCAATATTTCATGCACCGCAAGCTGCGTGCCAACCTGAGCATCAATAACATCTTCAACGGCCTCGAAGAAACAACGATCGTCGATACGAAAGACTTGCAAATGACCCAGGTCCGCAACCGTGACGCACAGGTGACGTGGGTGACGCTGACGTATAATCTGTGATATTTGCCAGGGGATTCTTTAGCCGGGGGGATTAATCCCCCGGCAAGAGTGAAGTCAATATCTTCTTCAGCACCGTTTGTGCTGAAATCTCGCGGTTGGCGGCTTCGGGGATCACGATGCTTTGGGGGCTTTCGATCACGTCGTCTGTCACGATCATATTGCGACGGACAGGCAGGCAGTGCATGAAGTAGGCATTGTTGGTCAACGCCATCTTTTCCGTGTCGACGGTCCAACTGCGGTCCGTGTTGAGAACCTTGCCGTAGTTGGGATCGGCATAGGCTGCCCAGTTCTTGGCGTAGATGAAGTCCGCGCCTTCGAACGCTTTCTTCTGGTCATATTCTACGCGAGCGTTGCCGACGAAGCGCGGGTCCAGTTCGTAGCCTTCCGGGTGGGTGATGACAAACTCGTAGTCCGTCGCATTCATCCATTCGGCGAAACTGTTAGGCACGGCTTGCGGCAGGGCTTTCGGATGTGGTGCCCAAGTCATGACGACTTTCGGACGGGCAGTCTTCTTATACTCCTCGATCGTGATCAGGTCGGCAAAACTCTGCAACGGATGGCGGGTAGCCGCTTCCATGCTGAATACCGGACGGCCGGAGTATTGGATGAACTGGTTCAATATCTTTTCGTTGTAATCATCTTCCTTGCTTTCGAAACGGGCGAATGAACGTATGCCGATCACGTCGCAATAGCAACCCATCACCGGAATAGCCTCCAGGAGGTGTTCGGGCTTGTCGCCATCCATGATCACGCCGCGTTCGGTTTCCAGTTTCCAGGCTCCCTGGTTCACGTCGAGCACCATCGTGTTCATACCTAAATTCATGGCAGCCTTCTGGGTGGAGAGGCGGGTACGGAGGCTGGAGTTGAAGAATATCATCAATAACGTCTTGTTCTTGCCCAGCCCGGTAAACTGGTAACGGTCTTTCTTAATCTCGAAAGCCTCGGCGAGTGCCTGCTTGAGGTTGCCCAAATCCTGTACACAAGTGAAGTTTCTCATATCATGTCTCATTTAAAATTGTTCTGCCTACAAAGATAAACAATGATTTCTGATTTATGGCAATACCGTTATATCTGTATTGTTAGTGTCATATGATAATACTAACACCGAGGCAGGGACTATTTTCGTATTTGTCCGTCTCCTTCGATGATATACTTGTAGGTCGTCAGTTCAGGCAACGCCATCGGGCCGCGGGCATGTAACTTCTGTGTGCTGATACCGATTTCCGCTCCGAAACCGAACTGTGCCCCGTCGGTGAAAGCCGTAGATACATTGGCGTAGACGCAGGCGGCATCGACCATTTGCTGGAAACGGCGGATGGCTTCTGTCGATTCACTGACGATGCTTTCGCTGGGTTTCGAGCTGTAGCGGGCGATATGTTGCAGGGCTTCATCCAAGGAGGAGACTGTACGGATCGCCATTTTGTAGTCTAAGAACTCGGTGCCGAAGCTGTCTGCCGTAGCCGGCTGAAGCAAAGCGGTAGGGTAGTGCCCTGAAAGAGCGGCAAAAGCGGGTTCGTCGGCATAGATAATGACGTTGCTACCGGACAGTTTTCCACACAAATAAGGGAGGTCACCTAATCGGTCGCGATGGACGATCAGACAATCCAAAGCGTTGCAGACGCTGACGCGGCGTGTCTTGGCATTGTTGACGATCTCGCGCCCTTTTTCTTTGTCTCCATCTTTGTCAAAATAGGTATGGCAGATACCGGCTCCCGTCTT
>OGKC01000462.1_pt1 | contig 10170 bp, 7 predicted proteins | sample 1572411 | NCBI WGS metagenome assembly OGKC01 (sample SAMEA2582157, study PRJEB24529) | metagenome
GACGACCGGATGGCTTCATTGGTGGAACTCTTGTCAGGTATACAGCCTGAAACGGAAATATCCGATCAGGTTGTCGTTGAACTCCACCAGCGTTATCCTTTCAACGTGGAGAAAATAGCGGGATATATGGAAACGATCCGAGAAGACGGTTCCTGGCCGGATATTAACTATAACGACCAGAAACGATCGGGCTGGTCTGTCAAGGAACATGCCGACCGGGTGCTGGGACTAGCCAAGCTGTACAGGGCTGAAGAGGGCGATTGTCATTGGGAACCGAAGCTCGAATCGGTCATTCACCTGGCATTGGGCTACTGGTTCCGGGAGAAACCGGTCTGTAAGAACTGGTGGTATAACCAGATCGGTGTTCCCAAGACATTGGGACCAGCTTTCCTCCTAATGAAAGAACAATTGAACCCGGAGGAAAAGGAAGCCGCCATCGAGGTGATGGAAAATGCCAAGTTCGGCATGACAGGACAGAATAAAGTCTGGCTTGCCGGGAATGTGTTGATGCGTGGACTGTTGCAGGATGATTTCGAATTGGTAAAGGCTGCCCGTGATACTATTGTATCCGAGATTATGACTGGTATGCAGGAAGGGATCAAAAGCGACTGGAGCTTTCATCAGCACGGACCGCAGCAACAATTCGGAAACTACGGATTGGCTTTCCTGACGGAGATGAGTTCTTATTCCGGCCTGTTTGCGGGAACCGTTTTTGCCCTGAACAAGGAACAACAGGGAATTTTGAATTCTTTCCTTCTGAACGGCTATCGTTGGATTGTCTGGAAAGGGTATATGGATGTCAATGCTCTGGACCGGCAATTGTTTCATAGCGGGCAGATACACAAGGCATTCAGTCTGGCTTTTGCCACAAATGCCCTGATGCGTGGCAGTTCCGCTGAAGATATCCGGCAGATGAATGAGTTCCTGAAAGATAACTATGCTCCCGAAAGAAAAGGTAGTGCTTTCATCGGGCATAAACATTTCTGGGATTCTGATCAGACCGTTCATCGTTTCTCCACCTGGATGGCTTCGGTCAAGATGGCCTCTGACCGGGTGATCGGCACGGAGTTGGTGAACGAAGATAATTTGAAAGGCTTTTATATGGGCGACGGTGCTCTTTATACGTACTGTCGTGGTGACGAGTATCTGAATATTTTTCCTTTCTGGGACTGGCGGAAGATTCCAGGCATTACCGCTTATGAGAGCGAGGCTCCCGTTCCTGCTTTTTTCAATTATGGGGCGCATGTGAGGAATAAGACTGCCTTTGTCGGAGGTGTGACGGATGGTGAAACCGGAATGACGGCAATGGTCTTGGATCGGGATGGTTTGCAGGCGCACAAGTCCTGGATCTTTACCCGCGATTATGTCCTTTGCTTAGGTGCCGGGATTCGTTCGGACAGCATTTTGGCGGTTACGACATCTGTAGACCAGCGGGTGAAACGGGGCGATTTGCTCCGATATGCCGATGGTAATTGGTTGCCGGTACAGGGAAAGTATGTTTCTTCTCCGGAGGAACAACGTTTCTTCCATGATAACACAGGGTATATTCTGTTACAACCTTCCGCCTATGTGGCCATTTCGGAAAAGCGATCCGGGCGCTGGTGTGATTTTATGGGATCATATGCTCCTAAAATGGTAGAAGGAGAGATTGTTAGTCTCTATATCGATCATGGAAGAGAGGATAACGCCGATTACCAATATTTGATCCTTCCAGCTTCTACCGCCGAAAAAACCGCAGCTTTTGCAGTACAGGATATCCGGGTGATCCGGAATGACACATCCATTCAGGCTGTTGCTGCCGGCAACTGTTTTTATGTGACGGCGTATGAGCCGCAGGTAGTAAACTTGCAAAAAGACTTGCAGGTCGATTTACAGACTCCGGGTATTTATATGTTCCGTCTGCATAATGGAAATTGGTTGATCGAAGCTGCCGATCCGACACACAAGCAACATTCCCTGTCGCTCAAAATGAATGGGAAGGATGTGAAGATCGTCTTCCCTCCCTGCCATGAACCGGGAAAAAGCATTTCTGCCCAACCGTTTATCAGTGCTCCTTTTTCCAAAGGAATCAAAGTGGATGGTAAACAAGACGACTGGAAAAACGTCTCGGCTGTAACTGGTCTAATCGCTCCCTGGGACGGGGCGGAAAAAGACAAAACCGCTTTTTATGCCTGTCATGATCAAAAGAACCTGTATTTCCTGTATGAGGTGTCTGATACTACTTTGGTTTATAATGACGAGAAGACGGAGGCTTCTGTCGGTAATGGAGACCGGATCGAGTTTTTTATGAGCAAGGATCCGGAGATGAAGACGTATTATTGTGCGGAGATCGATCCGAAGGGGAAAGTGATGGATTATGAAGCGCATAACTATCGTAAGTTTGATTTTAACTGGAACTTCAAGGATCTGAAGTTGGCAACTTCCGTCGGCAAAGATTCTTACCGTGTGGAAGGGAGCATTTCGTTGAAGACGCTAAGAAAATTAGGGTTGATTTCTCCGGAAGGTGAAATCCGCATGGGTGTTTACCGGGCCGATTATTTCGACGATGCCGGGGAGCGCGTGATCTGGTCATCCTGGATCGTCCCTGATGCTGCCGAACCGGATTTCCATATCCCGTCTTCTTTGGGAATATTAAAACTGGAGAATTTCGTACCTTTGTCACGACTAAAATAAAAGAAATATGAATAGAACGCTGATAAAAAACGCCACTATCATTAACGAAGGCCGCACCTTCACCGGTTCGGTACTGATCGAAGATGATAAGATTGCCGCAGTATATGAAGGGACAATTCCGGCTGAGTCCGGTGATGCGACCGTGATAGATGCTACAGGTAAATACTTGCTTCCGGGTGCTATCGACGATCAGGTGCATTTCCGTGAACCGGGATTGACGCATAAAGGCGATATCGCTAGCGAAAGCCGTGCTGCCGTAGCTGGTGGGGTGACTACCTTCATGGATATGCCGAATACGAAGCCTCAGACGACAACTCTTGCCGATCTGGAATGGAAATTGCAACGGGGAGCTGAAATGTCGGTTGCTAACTATTCCTTCTTCTTCGGCGGGACGAACGACAATATGGATGAAATCCGTAAACTGGATCGTAGCCGTGTGCCGGGTCTGAAACTCTTTCTCGGTTCTTCCACCGGTAATATGTTGGTCGATAAGAAGGATAGCCTGGAACGTATTTTCGGCGAAGCCGGGATGCTTATCGCTATCCATGCCGAAAAGGAGGAGGTCATCAAACGGAACATCGCTCATTATACGGGCTTGCACGGTGACGACCTGGATATCTCCTTCCATAGTAAGATCCGTAGCGAGGAAGCCTGCTATGCTTCCTCGTCCGAGGCAGTTGAACTGGCTACCCGTCTCGGTTCCCGTCTGCATATTCTGCATCTTTCGACAGCAAAAGAACTTTCTTTGTTGAGTAATAAGCTTCCGATTAGTGAAAAGAAGATCACAGGTGAAGTATGTGTGCATCATCTTTGGTTTTACGATGGCGATTATGAACAGTTCGGAAACCGTATCAAATGGAACCCGTCGATTAAGACGCTGGCAGACCGTACGGCACTGCGTGAAGCCGTTAATAACAACACGATCGATATTGTGGCGACCGACCATGCCCCGCATCTCCTTTCCGAAAAGGAGGGAAGTTGCCTGAAAGCCGCTTCCGGAGGTCCGCTGATCCAGCATTCGCTTATTGTTATGCTGGAATTGGCGATGGAAGGCCGTTTCACTTATGAAAAAGTGGTGGAAAAGATGGCTCACATGCCTTCAGAACTTTTCCGCGTGGATCGCCGTGGCTATATCCGTCCAGGTTATTATGCCGACCTTGTCTTGGTCGATCCGAAAGAAACCTGGACAGTGGCAAAAGAAAATATACTGTATAAATGCGGTTGGTCTCCTTTCGAAGGCTATACATTCCATCATGCCGTTTGGAAAACATTCGTCAACGGGCAACTGGCCTATGACAATGGACGGGTGAATGATGAGGTTCGCGGGATGGAAGCTCGGTATAGTTGAAAGGTGAAAGTTAATTTTACGTCTCTTTATAACTTTCACCTTTCAACTGATATCAATAAGTTTGTGCGTTTGCAAGCTGAGGTGCCATTGGGGGTGGTGGAGGATGTACTCTACCACCTCTTTTGTATTCAGGCAGGAACAGGGTTGGAGGAAATGCCAGGTTGCTTTCAAACCGGCGTATTCCGTCAGGTCCTGTCCTGTATAGACCACTTTGATCTCATCTATATGTGTCAGCCTCAAGGGAAACCCTTTCGGGGAACAGGTCACCCAGTCGATGCCTTCCGGCAACGGGTTTGTCCCGTTAGTCTCGATGCAAATATATTTTCCTGCCATGTGTAGCAGATCGATAAAAGTCTGGTCGATCCAGAGCGAAGGTTCGCCTCCTGTCAAGATAACGACATTTGAAGGAAAGGCTGAAATAGCTTGTAAAATATCTTCATCAGACATCAAGATCCCTTCCTCGTGTCGGGTATCACAAAAACTGCATTTCAGGTTGCATCCGGAGAAGCGGACGAAAACGGCAGGCGTACCCGTATGGAAACCTTCTCCTTGGAGACTGTAGAATATCTCGTTAATCTTTCTCATAGATTGCCGTGTTTCCTTCTGATTCCTGAACTTCTACTTTGTAGCAGGTGGGAAGCTGGTCGCATATCCACCGGGCGATATTCTCGGCTGTCGGGTTAAAAGGGAGCACCTCGTTGAGGTTCCGGTGATCGAGCTGATCTTTTACGACCTGCTTGATATGGGTGAAATCGATCACCATGCCATCTGTGTTTAATTCTTTGGAACGGCAATGCACGGTGATAATCCAGTTGTGACCATGCAGATATTCGCATTTGCTCGGATAGGAAAGCGACAGACTGTGAGCTGCCGAAATCTCCATACGTTTGATAACGGTATACATACGATAAAACTGTTTTAGAATATTATGCCTGCACCTAATGTCACCTCGGTACAAGGTGCAAATTTACTGAAAAAATCGGGTTCCGAAGCGGTACTTAATGTATTGAAATATTAAAAATATCTGTAACTGTTTGTATGTATTTAAAACAAAGATCAGGGGAGGATCTATCGTAAAAATGAACTTTTTTGTTGTGAAATAAAAATATTATGTATTAATTTGCTTCATAATCAAAGATATGAGGTGGTTTTAATGTCTCTGAACCAGTATTTCGGCAGCAGTCCTATATTGTTAAAAAATAGAAGAAGCTGCAAATAAGTTTCGATAATCTTAAAAATGTGTTTTATAATATCTTTTTTTATTTGTTCAGTAATTTAAAATGCCTCATCTTTGTAAGCAGATAACCTAAACAATCTTTTTGCCTTAAAGACTAATACCTATTAAAACCTATAAAGAGGACCTTTGAGAAAAGGTCCTCTTTATGATTTTTAGAGGGTTACTCTTCCGTTTCTTCTATTTTTGACGATATTTTCCCAATCGCATCATTGAGTTTTTCTTCAGGTGGGATCATGTTGAAGTTGCCCCAGAACTTTTCATCGTAAGTAAATCGGGTTTCCGCAAAGATTGTCCGTGTCGGTAATGCTTCGCTACGGGCAAAGCGGCTTACTCGGTTCGTGTCTATTTTGCAGGTAACCATCTCGAACCAGGTATGCAATGGGAAAGTTCCGAACAGTTGTTTCCTTTTCTTTATCCTGAAAAAGAGGTCGCCTCGGACATGGTTGATGTAATATTGGCCGTTGTAAGGTTTGTATGTTACGGTATAGATCACTTTTTGGGGAGTGATCTTTAGGTTGCGACTCTTTTTCTCCACCAGCATCCCGGTAGCCTGTTTAATGTATTTGGGGTTGATTTCGAAATGGGCGCGGAGCAATGCGTTGTTTTCCGTGTCGATATACAGTTCTCCCCGGTAAAGGGCGGAGTTGATGTTTCCTTTTTGTTCGAAATAGATCACATGGGCTAACCGGTCGTCGATCACGGCGATATCGGAAGATGCATACATATAAGACTCTATCTTTTCATCTGTCAGAAGGAAGTCAGGCAATTCTTTTATCAAGTCCAGGCTCAGGCTGGCGTTGATTCCCGACTTCATCCGGGCGATGATCGTGTCTTTTTCCTGCTGGCTGATGATCCGGCGCATTTTGAGCAGTTTGACCTGGTCCGGTGCCGGATTGGGCTTGTAGGCCGATTTGTAAATTTTGAATACAGCTTCCGTCAATCCTACGAATTTATTTTTTCGTTCGATTCCTTCCCGGTAGAAAGTAGTCAGGTAAGCGGGTGATTGCGGGTAGTTTTTCCGGATGTTTTCTTTCATGTCTCGAAGCAGGCGGAGTGGGTTGACGATGCGCACTACGACTTCTTGGATCGGGATTATTTTGGCATCGAGCGTGATCACCGTGTGTTGTCCGGCGAGAAGAGAGGCCTCTATCTTGCGGGGTTCGTAGCCTAAGTGGGAGAAGTAGAGCGTAGACCGGCGAAGCGAGTCGGGCAGCGTGAGCCGGAACTCCCCGTTTGCATTGGTGATGCTGCCGATTGAAGTAGCAAGGACTCCTATAGTGCCCGCCTTGATCGGTTCATTCGTCTGTTGGTCTTGTAGGATTCCTTTGACAATAAAATAGTTGTCTGCCTCTTTCGGAGGAATGGTCTCGGGAATGGCTGTTTGCCTGGCAGGTTGCGGCCCGGAGATCAGGATGTGATCGCCTATCACACGCAAGCTCAGTTCTTTGTTTCCTGTGATCAGGTAAATTGCCTGCCGGATGGTGTAGTCTCCTTTCGGGATGCGTACCGTTTTTTCATTATCGATCAGCTTGCTGTCATAGATAAAGAGAAAGCCGGTTTGTTCCGATACTTTGTCAAGCAGGCGGTAGACGGTATTTTTTTCTTTGGATAAGTGAATCATGCGGGCCAAAACATCATCGCCTCCCTCTGCGCATAACAGGCCTGTCGGAAGCAAAAGCATCCAAAAGCACAGACAGAGAAGGCGAAAAATCTGAATCATTAGCTTCACTATATAAATAACATTTAATTGTCAATTGAATAAAAGGATCATGTTGTCCTGTCGTGTTTTCTTCAAATCGAGGGCAAGGCAGATCAGTTCAGCCATCGCTTCGGGTGTATCATTGGAGAAGGTGACGGTAAGCGTCCGGTTCCATAGCTCTGGTGTCGTTTCCAACCGGATATCCGGATTTTGCAGATTGATCACCCGCAGGATATTGCCTAATTTTTCGTCTTTGAACCTGATTCGTTTGGTATAACGGTCGAATAGTGCCGGATCGGGCGTCATGCTCAATTGTAGTCTCCGGGAGAGGAGCGTGACGGTTTCTCCGGCTTTTACATGGATGTCCTGTCCGTCCTTCTTCAACGTCACTTTTACTTCCCCTCGCTGTACAGACAGTTCGAAAGGAGAGCTATCGTTACTTTTCACATTGAAGGCCGTCCCTAACACTTCGATACGTGTATCTTCGGTTTCAATTATGAACGGCCGCTTGTGGTTGCCGGCTACATCGAACAGGGCATTCCCTTGCAAGCTCACTTCCCGTCGGTCGGATGAGAAATGTTCAGGAAACTTCAATGAAGTATTTCCTGCCAGGTAGACCACGGAACCATCCTCAAGGGTGGTTACCAATGTCGTTGCCGTCTCACTGTTCTGACGGGTGAGCAGGTTCGGATCGGTATCCTGCCCAGACCTGTTCAGGTAGGTGACAGAGATAAGCAGGCAAAGAAGGGCGACGGCAGCAGCGGCTACTCCTCTTTTCCATGCAGGGCTTCTGAATGGCGAAGCCGGTCTGCCCGAAAGCAAACCTTCTTCATCCAGACGTTGGTACAACGTATTCCAGGCCCGGTCTGTTTTTCTTTTATTTCTTTCTGTTTCAATCATATTTCATGTAAATCTCTAATTCGTCTCGTAGTGTTCGGAGTGCTTTCGTCATTTCGGCCTCGACTGTTTTGACTGAAAGGGAGAGGTTGGATGCGATTTCCGCATATTTCTTTCCTTCGAAACGATGCATCCGGAATATGCGGAGACGACGTTCGGGAAGCTTTTCGAGTGTCCGGTTTACCAGAGCTTCCAGTTCCTTGTATTCGATCTGCTCCTGTGGGTCGTCCGGTGTGTCGTCTTTATCCGGGTGGGAGAGGATGGCATCCCGATAACGGTTGCGTACATCCTGGTGTTCCCAGTACTGGAGGGATTGGTTACGCACGGCCCCATACAAATAGCTTTTTATCGTATGAAACAATTGTAACCGTTCCCTTTCCTTCCAAAACACATAGAATAATTCTTGTACGATCTCTTCCGCAATATCCATTCTTCCGGTTATGCTGGCTGCAAACATACAAAGAGGCATATAATACAGACGGAATACTTGTTCAAAAGCTTTGACGTCTCCATTTTTGATCTTTGTAAGTGTAAGCAGGTCTTTCATGTTTAATAATTATTCAATGTGCCAATTGAGAAATGTTGCTAATTTATACATTAATCTGCTCATTGGCAAATTGGCACATTACCTATGTTGCTTCTTCAGTTTGTTGACAGCGTGTTCCAATGATTCTGTCGGCTCGATGATATTGTAGGAACCCCAGAAACCTTCATCGGCAAAATTGGAAACCTTGTCCGATAAGGACTGGTTGGATCTGAATGCCATCTTGTAGGGAATAGTGTTTATGCCGCTTTCCTTGCCATCCGTTACGACCATCTCCGAAAGGATGGTGTAATTGGTTGAGAACAATTTGCGTTTCCAGTCGCATTTGAAGCGGACGCCGTTACGGATGTAACTCAGATAAGTCAGCCCATTGCGTTCCTTATAGTTGACCAGGAACGAGACTTCGACCGGTTTGAACCGTAACCCGAACGGCTTTTTCCGGAGGATCGCCTGCGTGGCCTTGTTGCGGTCGTTCATGTCGAGAAAGAATTCGGCCCGCGTGAAAGAGAGCCGTTCCTTGTCGATGTATAGTTTTCCATAATAAAGCGCATACGGTAATATGGCTTGCGGCTCGAAATTGATAACGTATTGTGGCCGGTCGTTGATCGTTGTCGATTCTTCCATCCGGAATTTATAGTAAGGCAGGCTTTCCAGGTCGAGCAGTACATCCGGATTCTTCACCACGTCCACATAGACGGATAGGTTCGGGCCTCCCAGCAGTTTGACGGCCAATGTGTCGCTTGCTTTCTGGCTGAGCAGCTCGTCATAAGGAGTCTTGTAGATATCGATCACCGCTTCCGAGATGTTGATATACCGGCGCCCTTTCTGGGCCGTTTCACGATAGAATCCGGTTAGGAGGCTATGCTTCGAACTGTAGTTGGCCGGAATCTTTTTGATTGCTTCTTCCACCAAGTAACGAGGATCGCGGGCATGGATGATAACTTCGTCGAGCATATTCGTGTAGGGGGTCAGCCACACGGTCTGTTCTTCCACATCCTTGCCGTTGAGTTCTATTTTACTGTTGAAATATCCGAGGTGCGAAATCTCCACTTCTTTGGCATGGATGGAATCCTTTACCTTGAAAGAAAACTCACCGTCGGCGTTCGTGACCGTGCCGGTCGTACTGCCCGGAATAGAAATATTGACATATTCCAGGCTCTTTTTGCTCTTTTTGTCTTTTACGATACCACTGACCGTGATGTAACCCCCTTCGTCAGCCGAATCCGTTTGTGCCTGTAAAGGCGTGAATCCCGCCAGCGACAGTGTAATGAGCAAGTATCCCCATAGTTGTTTATGCATCGCTTTCATATCTCATATAGTTTAATAAGTAAATACTCGTGCTTGTATTACTAAGATGGTTCAGCCGGCAAATACCCTATGCTTCGTCCCTGGATTTTTTTATTATGATGGACATAGTTTGAAAATTTGACTATTTTTGCGCAGGTTATACTAAGATGAGACGATGACAGAGCAGGAGATAAGGAAATATTTAAGGCGGATCGAAGAGGAGAATTCCCAGACTGCTCTGCGTAGCTTTTATAATCTTTGCTTCGACCGTTTCTTTCGTATAGCCTACTACTATCTGCATACGGAAGAGTGGGCACAGGAGGTCGTCCTCGATGTATTCCTGAAAATATGGGAACGTCGCGAGTCTTTGCACCATATAGCCAATTTGGAAGATTATTTCTTTATCACGATAAAAAATGCCTCTCTGAACTATCTCGAAAAGGAACAACGCCGGAAAGACATGACGGCGGATGCTTTTGACGGTG
>OGKC01000465.1_pt1 | contig 10122 bp, 5 predicted proteins | sample 1572411 | NCBI WGS metagenome assembly OGKC01 (sample SAMEA2582157, study PRJEB24529) | metagenome
GTGTTCCGTTCGTGAACTTCTTCGACGGTTTCCGTACATCTCACGAAATCCAGAAGATCGAAGCATTGGAAAATGAAGACTTGGCTCCGCTGATCGACCAGAAGGCGTTGGCTGAATTCCGCGCACGTGCCTTGAATCCGAAAACTCCGGTTGCACGCGGTATGGCTGAAAACCCTGACCACTTCTTCCAGCATAGAGAATCGAGCAACTCTTACTATGATGCAGTTCCTGCTATCGTAGAAGAATATATGAATGAAATCTCTAAGATCACAGGACGTAAATACGGTTTGTTCGATTACTACGGAGCTGAAGATGCAGAACGCGTAATCATTGCAATGGGTTCTGTTACGGAAGCTGCACGCGAAGCTATCGACTACCTGACAGCTAAGGGTGAAAAAGTAGGTTTGGTTTCCGTTCACTTGTATCGTCCGTTCTCGGCTAAACACTTCTTGGCAGCTGTTCCTAAGACTGCTAAGCGTATTGCTGTTTTGGACCGTACAAAAGAACCGGGTGCAGTAGGCGAACCTCTGTATCTGGATGTAAAAGACTGTTTCTATGGCCAGGAAGATGCTCCGGTTATCGTAGGCGGCCGTTATGGTTTGGGGTCTAAGGATACGACTCCTGCCCAGATCCTTTCCGTATATGAAAACCTGGCACTGCCGATGCCGAAGAACCAGTTCACGATCGGTATCGTAGATGACGTAACATTCACTTCCCTGCCTCAGAAAGAAGAGATCGCATTGGGTGGCGAAGGCATGTTCGAAGCTAAGTTCTACGGTTTGGGTGCAGACGGTACTGTCGGTGCCAACAAGAATTCAGTCAAGATCATCGGTGACAATACAAATAAATATTGCCAGGCTTATTTCTCTTACGACTCTAAGAAATCCGGCGGTTTCACTTGTTCTCACCTGCGTTTCGGTGATCATCCGATCCGCTCTACCTATTTGGTAAACACACCGAATTTTGTGGCTTGCCACGTTCAGGCTTACCTGCGTATGTACGATGTGACTCGCGGTTTGCGTGAGAACGGTACATTCTTGCTGAACACGGTATGGAATGGCGAAGAATTGGCAAAACACCTGCCTAACCGTGTAAAACGTTATTTCGCTCAGAAAAATATTACGGTTTATTATATCAATGCTACACAGATCGCATTGGAAATCGGTTTGGGTAACCGCACCAATACAATCCTGCAGTCTGCATTCTTCCGTATCACAGGTGTAATTCCTGTTGATCTGGCTATCGAACAGATGAAGAAGTTCATCGTGAAGTCTTATGGCAAGAAGGGTGAAGATGTTGTAAACAAAAACTATGCTGCTGTTGATCGTGGTGGCGAATACAACCAGTTGACTGTTGATCCTGCATGGGCTAACCTGCCGGATGATGAAGAGGTTGTAAACAACGATCCTGCATTTATCAACGAAGTGGTTCGTCCTATTAATGCACAGGATGGCGACCTACTGAAGGTTTCTGCTTTCAAGGGCATCGAAGACGGTACATGGCATCAGGGTACTGCAAAATATGAAAAACGTGGTGTAGCTGCATTTGTTCCGGTTTGGAATGAGGCAAACTGTATCCAGTGTAACCAGTGTGCTTACGTTTGTCCTCACGCTTCTATCCGTCCGTTCGTTTTGAATGACGAAGAACAGAAGGGTGCAAACTTCCCGATGTTGGATGTGAAAGCTCCGGCTACAATGAAGGGGATGAAGTTCCGTATGCAGGTAGATGTTATGGACTGCTTGGGTTGCGGAAACTGTGCCGATATCTGTCCGGGATTCAAGGGCAACAAGGCGTTGTCTATGGCTCCGCTGGAAGGTCAGTTGGCTGAAGCTGATAACTGGGCATACTGTGTGGCTAATGTAAGTTCTAAGCAGAGTTTGGTAGACATCAAGTCTAATGTGAAGAATTCTCAGTTCGCAACTCCGTTGTTCGAGTTCTCAGGCGCTTGCTCCGGTTGTGGTGAAACTCCGTACGTAAAACTGATTTCCCAGTTGTTCGGTGATCGTGAAATGGTTGCTAACGCTACGGGATGTTCTTCTATCTATTCGGGTTCTGTTCCATCTACTCCGTATACGACAAACGAAAAGGGTGAAGGTCCTGCATGGGCTAACTCTCTGTTCGAAGACTTCTGTGAATTCGGTTTGGGTATGGAATTGGCTAACGAAAAGATGCGTGCACGTATCCAGAATGCAATGGAAGCTGCCATTGCTTATGAAGGCACTCCGGCCGAATATAAGGAAGCATTCACTGCATGGATCGAAAATCAGAACGATGCCGATAAGACGAAAGAACTGGCAGCTCTGATCATTCCGATGGTTGAAGCAGCTAAGGATAAATGTCCGAATTGCGCTACTATCGCCGAATTGAGCCACTTCTTGGTAAAACGTTCACAGTGGATTATCGGTGGTGACGGTGCTTCTTACGATATCGGTTATGGTGGTTTGGACCACGTGATTGCTTCCGGTAAGAATGTGAATATCCTGGTTCTGGATACTGAAGTTTATTCAAATACAGGCGGTCAGTCTTCAAAGGCTACTCCGGTCGGTGCAATCGCCAAGTTTGCTGCAGCCGGTAAGAGAGTCCGCAAGAAAGACTTGGGTTTGATGGCTACTACTTACGGTTACGTTTATGTCGCTCAGATCGCTATGGGTGCTGATCAGGCTCAGACTTTGAAGGCTATCCGCGAAGCTGAAGCTTATGACGGTCCTTCTTTGATTATCGCTTATGCTCCTTGTATCAACCACGGTTTGAAGAAGGGTATGGGCAAATCTCAGGCTGAAGAAAAAGAAGCTGTTGCATGTGGTTACTGGCACTTGTGGCGCTACAATCCTGCTCTGGAAGCTGAAGGCAAGAACCCGTTCACATTGGATTCTAAAGAACCGGATTGGAGTAAGTTCCAAGACTTCCTGAAAGGTGAAGTTCGTTTCGCATCTGTTGCAAAACAGTATCCAGCTGAAGCTGCTGAATTGTTTGCTGCCGCAGAAGAAAACGCTAAGTGGCGTCTGCGTAGCTACAAACGTATGGCTGCTGAAAACTGGAGTGTAGAAGAATAATTTGATTATGATCATCTAAGGGTGGAAATCCTTTTTTCACCCGAATAAAATAGAAAGCGGAGTCTCACCATGAGATTCCGCTTTTTATTATTCCAATAAAGACCGGTAAAAGGCTTTTGTAATATGAAATTCATGTCCTTCTGGTTCTTCGGCAGAACAAAATGGAATATTTCTGTGTTTAATTAACGTATATAGTAAAGATAAAAATATGAATGTAACATATGAAGATGTCCGCAAATCCGAAGAGATCCGGACTTATATCAAACAAGCGGACGAGTCGTTGAAAGCAATCGGCTACACGGAGCATAGCTTTGCCCATTGCACGAAGGTTGCGAAAGTAGCAGGGGATTTATTGGAGAAGTTAGGATATGATGCGCATGAGGTGGAACTGGCTCGTATCGCCGGTTTCATGCACGATATAGGCAATGTGGTGAACCGCATCGACCACGCCCAAAGTGGGGCTATGATGGCTTTTCGTATTTTGGATAAGATGGGAATGCCGCCTGAAGATGTGGCGACCGTTATTACAGCTATCGGAAACCATGACGAACAGACGGCTGCTGCTGTAAATGCCGTTGCAGCTGCTCTGATAATCGCTGATAAGACGGATGTGCGTCGCAGCCGTGTCCGTAACCGTTCCACGATTAATTTCGATATCCATGATCGGGTAAATTATGCAGCCGAAAAATCGGATGTTATATTGGAGCCGGATTCGAAAACGATCACTCTCGATTTAAAGATCAATACTGAAATTTGTGCCGTGATGGACTATTTCGAGATTTTTACCGGACGGATGCTACTTTGCAGGAAAGCAGCTGAATTTCTTGGCCTGCAGTTCAAGCTGGATATAAATGATGTCTATTTATTGTAATATCATTTGTTTCATATATTTTGGAAAAAGTTTATCTTTATCGCGTTTTAACGAAATAAAGGTCTAACTAATCTAATGAATATGAAACATTTTTTATGCCTTCTTTTTTGCTTATCTTTCCTTCTTTTCCCTGTTTATGCACAGGAATCGTATGAAACGTATAGTGGAGATACATTCAAAACCGGTGATGTGCTTACTCTCGGAGATTTCTATCTGAGTTCGACTAAGTATAGCCATTTGAAATACGCGTATACGGATACCTATGGAAAGGTTCGGTATGAGGCGTTCAATGGAAAGGATTTGCCTTTCTCCAAGGTAACAATCCGTGAGATTATCCGGCCGGAAGATAAGAATATGTTCCTGAACGAAGCTGTCGTGTTTGCCTTGGAAAGTGAGAAAGCTCCCGATAAGAAACTGTTCGTGGAGATTGATCGTGCGATCGAACAAGGCGAGATCGTCGTGAATATGCCTGAACCTGTTATAAAATGCGAGGAGATGACGCTCGAACAAATGTTTATTTGCTGTGTTCGTGTCAATAAATTACCGATAGACGACAAGGTGGTCTTGAATTATATCAGTGTCGTCAATAAAGAATTGGGGCAGGAATGCCGGCGCGATCAGTTTAAATTCCGTAAACTGAAAGGCGAATATCAGGCTCGCTTGGAAAAGGGAATGGCCGATTTTGATTTTACGAAAACTTATTTCATAAAAGTGAACAATAACCATAACGGTTATGATTTTGACCATAAAGGCTATCCATTGTCCTATCCGACACGTTCGGGCAGTTCTCCCAAACAATGTATTCCTTTCAACGGTTTCAATTTTATGCCGGTTAATCCGGATCAGGCGTTCTTTATCCCTGTGAGCATGGATGATGCAGAAAAATACGAGAAACGGAGCAGAGGAACTGGTCAGAACGGCTATGTCAGCCCGTTGGTATATACGGTTGTCTATTTGCAGCCCTTGGATAAGTATATGGAACTGCCAAAAGGAAAATACAATGTTCTCAACGTGGAGAACCTATATCGCTCGACACTGATCGGTGTCAAGGTTAAAGGCTTGGAGGTCTATGATAATAAAAATTTCCGGTATAATTTGATTGGATCGGCTTTGTTTGAATGATCCCTTGTAAATCCGTTCCTAAAAGACCATGGCAAAGGTATTTTGACACCCTCATTGTGATTTCATTTCTGGGAATAGAGGGTGGCAAAACTGCCTTGAAAGAGAAAGTTTAGAATACCGGAATCGAATAGACCAGCCCTAACGAAATACGATGCGTGTCGGGATCGACTGCTCCCATATCCAAGGCTGCTTTTTCAAGTTTTACGCCGCGATATGTATAAAGGAGAAAGATGAAAAGATCACTGTTCTTGATCGGGAAAAATTCGAGACTGCTCTGTGCATTCCAGGAACGGCGGTACATGCCTTTGGCAAATGGTCCGTTCGCCTTGTACACTTTTCCGGTTTCATAAGCACCTTTCACATAGAGGTTCCAGCGCGGGTGAATCCGGTAGTCCACATCGGCGATGACCGATAGATACTCGGTATTGCAAGCTGTCTGGGCTGTCTCTGGCAGACGGCTGATAACGCCGTGCTGGTCCAATCCCTGCCGGGTGTACATGATGTCCAGATAAGTCAGCAGAGGTCCTTTCTCGATCGTGTTGCCGCAGGTGAAGTAATAAGAATAACGTTTCTGTGTCTGTTGTCCTACGGAAGCGGCATAACGGAGTTGCAGGATGCGGTCGAAATAGTAGCTGTTCCAGTTTACCGTATACATGAAAGGAACTTTTGCTTCTCGTGTGTTGTCGGGCAATCCGGTCGGGTAGATTTCGTTGTCCTGTCCGCTTCGGTTGTTCACGATCTGGAAGCAAAGTTCGTGGTCAGGATTGATCTGCCAGTTACCTGAAATACCAGCCTGATAGCAGGTCAGTAGGTTGTTGAACTCACTGAATTCACGGACTTTTATCGAATTGACAAAATATTCGTATCCTCCGAAATTGACAAACTGCTTACCGATCGTAAAGCCGAACTTGTCATGTACTTTCAGGTTGACATAAGCCAATTCGAGCGAGGACGAAAGGTTGTCCAGCGAATAAGGGTCCGAATATTTATTAAACGACTGCCGGTAATGATAAGAAAGGTTTTTCCATACATTCCCTTTTATTTCCAATCGGACACGATTCAGCTTGAAGTTCATGCCGTCGAAATCGGAACCGATGAAATTGGCGTTTGCCGAAGTAAAAAGCTGAAAATTCATTTCTGCGCTTTCAATCACCTTTTTCCCTCCTGTAAGTCGTTCGACCAAAGTCGGTTCTTGTCCAGGAACGGTTTCTTTCTCAATCTTTTGTGCAAAGACGGATGGAACGGATATGAATAGTATTGTCAATAAGTAGAGATGTGTTTTCATGTTTGCAAATAAAATGTTTCAGCGTTCAAATATAGTGATTTTATATGACCTTTGGAAATCCGTAATTATTCTTACCTTTGTTGAGGTTTAAAAGGTAATGAGTTTAGGTTATGATTAAAGCAGTATTTTTTGATATTGATGGGACATTGGTCAGCTTTAAAACACATGTAGTCCCGAAATCTACCCTTCATGCGATCGAATTGTTGAAGAAGAAGGGGATAAAAGTATTTATAGCAACTGGTCGTCATCGCCGTTCGATTAACAATCTGGGCGATCTTGAGTTCGATGGATATGTAACTTTGAATGGTGGCTATGTGTTTGCCGGAAAGGACGATGTGATTTATAAGCATAGCATTCCCGATAAGGATATCGAAGCCTTGGTTCGTTACCAGGAAAAAGAAGGCGAATTCCCTTGTGCCTTTGTGCAGGAAGACGAGATTTTTATGAACTATACGGATAAGGCGGTCAATGATGTGTTTCATCTGTTGTATTTACAACCGATTATTACTCAATATTTTATAGATAATAAGTCAGAAATATGGTTGTTATTTTTAATTGCACATTCTAAAAGGTGAAGATTTAACGCTTTTATTGATTATTAACTCAAAAAGGACATCAACTTGGGTCGTTTCTTCTCTTTTCCTTGCTATTCGTTTCCGATATTCCACTTTTGTTTTGGTCTATCTCATATGTACTGCAAAGGTATTGATTTTTGTTTGATATTGCTCCTTGCTTGCTCCTTGTCGTAGATTAATTTTCACACAGGAATTTTTGTTCTCTTTCTATAGGGGCTTGAAACAATCCATTTATTGGAAACAATTAAAGACGGAGCTGGTTTGCCCCAGTGCTTTTTAAGAAACAGGGCAATTATTTTATCTCCACAAAGGCTCTTGTTCCCAATTATGAGGAAAGCCTAATAAACGAGTTCTTACTGATGGGTATTTCGATAAAAGCTGCTTGAAATCTGCAACAAAAGTGTTGCCCATAGAAATGGAGTTAAGCCAATACACCACATAGCAGAGTTGCGGATAAAGTGTTTGTTCACGGAACGAGAAATCCGTAATCCATGTGTTTGGCATACGCATAGGCATCATTGGCTTGACAGGAAAGACCCGATTTGACAGTCTTGAATGATGGGCGCAGCAATTACGAAGTACGGGTCTGGGTACGGATTAAAAGGCTAAGTGATTATTTCCAGTCATTTAGCCTTTTTAATTATCTAATTTTTCCCCACATTTTCCCCACAGCTGTCTATTTATATATTTTAGAAACATATTTTTCCAAAAAGTTATGTACCTTTGTCGGCAAATAAAGATATTCTCGTCAAACAAATATAAATAATATAAACATGGAAAAAAACAGAAAAAAACAAATCGTAGTTTTGAGTATAGCTTTAGTTTGCATTTTCATCTTGGTATTTTCATTGTTCCATAAATCAGCGACAAAAGATAGCGCAAATCCTCCTTTAACAAATGTTTTGACTGATAGCATTTCTCAAATTGTCTCAGCTTGTCCTGGCGAAATTGGTGTGGCGGTTATTGTTAATAACAGAGATACGGTTAAGGTCAATAATAAGAGTGTTTATCCTATGATGAGTGTGTTTAAGGTTCATCAGGCATTAGCTCTTTGTAATGACTTTGACAATAAAGGAATTTCACTTGATACCTTAGTAAATATAAATAGGGATAAACTTGACCCAAAGACTTGGAGTCCTATGCTGAAAGATTATTCAGGGCCAGTCATATCATTGACAGTGAGAGATTTGCTGCGTTATACTCTTACTCAGAGTGACAACAATGCAAGCAACCTTATGTTTAAGGATATGGTTAATGTCGCTCAAACAGATAGTTTTATAGCCACACTCATTCCTCGTTCAAGTTTTCAGATAGCTTATACGGAAGAGGAAATGTCGGCTGACCATAACAAGGCTTACTCTAACTATACATCTCCTCTTGGTGCTGCAATGTTGATGAATCGTTTGTTTACTGAAGGTCTTATCGATGATGAGAAACAAAGTTTCATTAAGAATACGTTAAAAGAATGCAAAACAGGTGTAGATAGGATAGCAGCTCCACTTCTTGATAAAGAAGGGGTTGTTATAGCGCATAAGACAGGTTCAGGTGATGTTAATGAAAATGGTGTTCTTGCAGCTCACAATGATGTTGCCTATATATGTCTGCCTAATAATATCAGTTATACCTTAGCGGTATTTGTTAAGGATTTCAAGGGAAATGAATCACAAGCGTCACAATATGTTGCGCATATATCAGCTGTAGTATATTCTTTATTAATGCAAACTTCAGTAAAATCTTAAACTGCACTTGCTTTGATAATTAATGATAAACAATCTAAAAGCACTCTAATCGTTATCGGAGTGCTTTTAGATTACTAATCAAATTGCTTCTATTATAATTTGAATCCTCTACTTTTTCTTTCTTCCTGTTGCGGCACTCTTGCTCCATATCTAAGCCTGTGCCATTGCTCCCTGAACCAGTCGGCAATCGGCTTCCTGTTTATTGTCAGGTTCAGCCTGCTTTCATCGTCAGGGTCATTTTCCACCCTTAAAATATCATCCTTTATATCAAAGTTCCGCCTGTGTTGCTCGGAATAGATTTTACCGCTACATTTCAGGGCTTCTTTTTTGACTATAAGACTTTCAGTCATTTCTTTAGAGAATCCCAGCATGGCACAAAACTTTTCCATGCGCAGCATTTCCCTGAACATCGGAAACCACCTGAAAGCCTTGTCTATGATTCTGGCGAGCCGTGACAGTTCTTTTTCTTTCATGTCAAGTTCCTGCCTGTGCATTTCTCTGAGATTGTGGATTTGCGTATCATGCTGTTTCTGCATCTGCTGTACTTGGCTCTGCAATTTTTCAATATTGGTGTTCCGTTTTGAAACCTCGTCTTGCAGTTTTTCGTTGGCACGTTCCAGTTCTTTCAGTTTTCCACTCCCGAAAAGAGAAGCAACTCCACTAGTTATGGCTGTCGCTGCCGTGGTGGCTGTCTTCTTTAACTTGTCAGTGCGTATTTCTGATTTCACCTGTTTCAGTTCCTGCTCGGCAAGATTTATCTGTTCTTCTTTGTGCCGTTTGGCTGCATCCATGCGTTGCAGTTCAGCTTTCTGCTTCTCAATGATAAAGTCGTTCCGTTCCAGATGCTCCTTACCAGTGACAGCCTTTGACTGCCCGCGTTCCATCAGCAGGATGTCGGATGCAAGGGTCTGCATCTGCATCATGTCATCGTCATTGAGCTTTCGGCTCTTTCCTGTTTCGTGGTTCATCCAGTCGAAAACGATATGGGCATGATAGTTCGGCTTGAACCATCTGTCCCCGACTTTGAAGCTTTCCCTGTCTTCCGCTTCCGGCTGACCGTTCAGCCAATGCCCTTCATCCTTGTGCAGGAAGATTTGCAGCGGTGTGATTCCCCAGCGTCTTTGACACTCCTCACCGAATTTACGCACGTCTGCCAGTGTGGTGTCCGACCTGACAAGCAGCACTCCTTCACGTATGGGGGAGCATCCCGCAATCTTGACTATTTTACCGTTCTTGCCTTTGCGTTCACGCTCCTTTTCCTGCATGGCACGTCCGGTCTTTTCCTTTACCATCTGTCTGATATTGTCATAATGCATCCGCAAATCCGGACTGCCGAAGTCGGGATTTATCCACTGTTCGTTATCGGTGGATAGTTCAGGAACGACATAGATTCTGGACTCTCCGATGTGGCGCATGTATTCGGCAGTCCTCCTGTTGTGAGCCTCGCTCGATGCGATGTTGCAGGGCTTGATATGTA
>OGKC01000474.1_pt1 | contig 9927 bp, 6 predicted proteins | sample 1572411 | NCBI WGS metagenome assembly OGKC01 (sample SAMEA2582157, study PRJEB24529) | metagenome
GTTTGGATCGCAAGGTTTGCCAACGTCCCATCAATCCCGTCAGTTTCGTTACGTGGGCGAAACCCTCGTGTACCGCTTCCGGGATGATATCTACACCCAATTCCGTTCGTAATATATGGATGGCGGATAATACGGTGACAGCATTTCTTACCTGCACCTCACCGCCAAGTTCTCCTTGGATTTCTCCATATTCAACGGAAGGGAAGAACCATTTGCCACCGACCGTCAGCCTGCACTCGTCTTTTACCATGTCCATTCGTTGGGCGTAGTAGAAAGGTGCGCCAACTTCTTCCGCCTTGTTTTTGAAAACGTCGTAAACCGATTGTTTCTCGGCTTCCCCAAGAAGTGCCGGTACGCCTTTCTTGATAATGCCGGCTTTCTCCGCCGCTATCTTCTCCTCCGTATCTCCCAAGAATTGCGTATGATCCAGACTGATATTCGTGATAATACTCAAGATCGGAGTGATAATGTTCGTACTGTCCAAACGACCGCCAAGCCCGACCTCGATAACCGCGTAATCTACCTGCTGGTCGCGGAAATACTCAAAAGCCATGCTGGACGTTAACTCGAAGAAAGAAGGATGGAGAGGCTCGAAGAAAGAACGATGACGCTCGACGAAATCAACCACGTAATCTTGGGAGATCTTTTTCCCGTTCACCCGGATGCGTTCCCGGAAGTCCACTAAGTGGGGAGAGGTATAAAGCCCGACCTTGAACCCGGATTGCCGGAGAATGGCCGCCAATAGATGGCTGACCGAGCCTTTGCCGTTTGTCCCGGCTACATGGATGGTCTTATAGGCTTTATGCGGATTTCCCAGATAATCATCTAGGGCGATACTTGTACCAAGACCGGGTTTGTAAGCGGAAGCTCCGCTGTGTTGGAAGACCGGGATGCTGGTATATAGATAGTGTAGCGTTTCCTCGTATGTCATGTTTTTGTAAATTAGATGCTACAAATGTAGTTAATTTTATTTATACCTTTGCGACTCGTTTATAAAAAGGAGAGAAAAAGAAAATGGAAACACGACGTATAACCTATACGCCTCAAGGAGGTGTTTGTTCTAAGTTGATGGTGATCGACGCGAAGGATGGCGTGATCGAGAATGTGCAGATTGTAGGAGGTTGCCACGGTAACGGGCAAGGCATGTGCGCCTTATTGAAAGGTATGCGCATCGAAGACGCTATCGGTCGTTTGTCTGGCATCGATTGTCATGGAAGGGGAACTTCATGCCCGGACCAGATGGCACAGGCATTGAAGCAATTCAATCAATGATCAGTTTATATCCGATTCCCCGGATATTCAAAATCTTGATAGACTCGTCTTTCGATAACTTATGACGTAGCTTGGTGATAAAGACATGCAGGCTGCGTGCGTTGAAGAAAGAATCATCCCCCCAAAGGTCTATCAAGATCCCTTTCATCGGTAATACTTGGTCCTTATTGTCGCAAAGGCGCTTCAATATCTCGGATTCCCGGTTGCTGAGGAGTTGTTTCTCTCCCCGGTAGACCAATGTCTGCGTGATGGAATCGAACGTATAAAGCCCGATACGGAAAGAGGTGGCTTCCGGTCTTTGGACGGACACCTTATGCAGTAACGCCTTGATGCGCACGATCAATTCCGCCATGCCGAAAGGCTTTTTCAAGTAATCGTTGCCGCCCAGCTCGAAGCCCTCTACCACGTCGTTGGCCGCGGAACGGGCCGATAGGAATAGGACAGGGGTATGCGTATCCGTCTTACGGATCAACTTGACCATCGTGAAACCATCCATCTTAGGCATCATGATATCCGCTACGATAATATCCGGCTTGATCTCCGCGTAACGGGAGAGGCCCTCCTCGCCATTCGCAGCTAGGGTGATATCGAACTCGTTCCCATCCAGCGTATCCTTGATGATCATGGCCAATGTAGGCTCGTCTTCTACTAGTAGTACTTTTATCTTTTCCATATTTGATACTTTATTTTCGGATTATTATTTAAAATGCAGGGTAAAGGTGGAGCCTTTGCCGGGGACGCTTTCCACACGGGCTGTTCCTCCATGTTTACCCATCATGTCTTTTACGTAATATAATCCTAGGCCATAACCTTTCACGTTGTGGATATTCCCGCTGGGAACCCGGAAGAACTTGTCGAATATCTGCCGCTGGTTGGCTTCGCTGATACCCGGGCCGTTATCGGTTATGGAGATTGTCGTTTCGTGATTGTCTTGCCGGGCTGTCGCTTCGATGCGGCAAGGTTCCTTGTCGGCGTATTTGATCGCGTTATCGATAAGGTTGCTCAACATATTATATAGGTGGGTACGATCGGCCACCAATTCTATATCCTCGGGGATGGAGCAAGTAAACTCCACGGGTTTGCTCGCTTTCAGTTTGTATTGCTCGATGAGGGAGTTCACCAACTCGTTTAATGAGATGGTTTCGGGGCGCAAGCGGAAGGTACTGCGGTTCTCTACGGCGAGTGTCAAGATTTGTTCCACCAATCCGGTAAGATGGATAAGTTGGTCTTTAACGATCGTCAGGTATTTCTTCTGTTTCTCGTTGACGGGATCGCTAAAGTTCAATAATGCGTCTACGGCGGCATAGCTGACGCTGATCGGGGTTTTCAGCTCATGCGTCATATTGTTGGTGAAATCGGTCTTCAATTCTTCCACGGTCTTTTGCTTTAAGATGGTGCGGAGTAAGTATATGAAAGCGCAAATGATCAGCAAAAGTAATAGGAAGGAGGAGATCAGGATGCCTTTCATCTGGGTGAGTATCACGCTGGCCGGCGATTTGAGGAACAGGCGATATTGTAACGTGCTCTCGTTATGGAGCGGGTAATCGAAATGCACGGGGTTTTTCCACGTAGTGAATCGTTCCGGCTTGTCCAGATGCATCCAACCCTTCTCGTCCCCGTTGTTTGGTTTATAAATCGTTACCAGCTCATGTTCCGTTACGATGTTTCTTGCCTCCAGCTCCGAGGTTAATAATTTGTTGTAGGTCTTGAAATCAATTGGTTTTATAGAATCTATATTCGCGTGCATCGCTTGCTGCACCATGTCCTCCACCTCGCCGATTACATATAGGTAATCCGTTAGGGTAGAGTCTATCGAGCTAAAGTCCTCCTCATCCCCGTAATCGATATGTAGTTTCATGTGTGAGTCGGGATTTGCCGTCTTGAAGATATCTTCCCGGTTAAGGTCAGGATCTTCTTTCTGCGGATGGATCGAAGCTTTTGCGTCCATCTTCTGCTTATTAGACGGATCTAGCTCTGAGCTGAAGTACACATCTTGGGTTTGAGGTCCCAGCGCTCCCTGTTCTTTTTTGATAGATCGGATGCGCAGGAACAACTCCTTATAGTCGGCGATCTTCATCGCTTCCTCTATATTGATCTCCATCTGTTTATATAATGTATCATATAAACCTTTCAGCCAGTATCCTTGGAAAACCAAAAGCCCGGCCAGCGATAGGACGATCAACAAAGCGATTAACTTAAAACGAAGTCTGATGTTCATGAAGTCTCTTTATGCTTATAATCGAATTGATCGCTAAAAATAGACAATTTTATTACATGAACTTTTAATACGCAAGATAAACTTTATGCGGGCGCTTGTAAATATTTACTAAGGATGCCCATCAACGCCCCAATATCAATCGGTTTAGCCAAATGATAATTCATGCCCGCTTTGATAGCGTTTGTCACGTCTTCGGAAAAAGCGTTGGCGGTCATGGCTATAATTGGCATATGTGCGATATCCCTTCGTTGGAGGGAACGAATCTGCCGGGTCGCCTCATAACCGTCCATGATAGGCATCTGGATATCCATCAGTATTATCTGGTAAAATCCTTCTTCCGATTGGGCGACTTTATGTACGGCGTCGAGCCCATTTATCGCCGTATCGATAGTGATACCGGTGCTGCCGATGATCTCTACGGCGATCTCACGATTTAACTCGTTATCCTCCACCAGCAAGATGCGTTTGCCGGAATAATCGGCGTTTGATAACTTGAATGGGCGGATCGGTTCCGGTTGGTCTCCTTTGTCAAGGAAAGATCTCAATACTTGGAGTAGCTTGGACTTATAGAGAGGCTTGGTGATAAATCCATTGGCCTTTACCTCCTTAGCCTCCGCCTCATATTCCTCAAGATCGTATGCGGAGAGAATGATGATCGGTACGTCCGCTCCCACGAAACGTCTGATTTGCCGGGTTGTTTCAATGCCGTTCATTTGAGGCATCTTCAAGTCAATGATCACGGCGAAATACTCTTTCTCCGCTAAATGATGCTGTCGTACTTTTTCTATAGCTTCGCTACCTGAATATACGCATTCACTGTTTATCCCGATCTCTCGCAAACAGCTAGACGTGTTTAGACAAGCGATCTTATCATCATCTACCACAAGAACCTCTAAACCTTCTACCTCTATCTTATCATCGGGCTTCTGATCCCGACAAACCAATGGCATGTCGATGGTGAAGCGGGAACCTTTGCCATATTCACTCTCCACCTTGATATCTCCTCCCATCATCTGAATGATCTTATGGCTGATCGACATCCCGAGGCCAGTGCCTTGTATCCTCTTGATCTCATCATCGCTCGCACGCTCGAAAGGCTCGAAAATCTTATCCAGAAACTCCGGTTTCATACCTCTTCCGTTATCCTCAAACACGAATTGATAATTTCCGATGCCGTTATGAGGGTCCTTCTCGTAGATTTCTATCGTGATTCGCCCATTCTCCGGCGTATACTTAATTGCGTTCGAGAGGATATTCATCAATACCTGTTTGATACGCTGCGTATCGCCTTTTACATTCTCATGCCTAAGGTTCTTGACGTGTATATTTAAAGTTTGTTGTTTGTTTTTGATCTCCGGTTGCATCATAACGACCAAGTCTTGCAAGAGCTCACCCACATTGAACTCATCCTCCCCCAAAAGAATTACCCTGCCACTTTCGATCTTGGACATATCGAGAACCTCATTAATCAGACTCAATAATAATTTAGAGGCTCCATTGATTTTTTCCATACAATCTAATATTCTTTCACGTTCATCTACATGGGCTTTGGCTATAGTCGCCATTCCCATGATGGCGTTCATGGGTGTACGGATATCGTGGCTCATGCGGGCGAGAAAATCAGATTTGGCTTGGTTGGCTTGTTCCGCCGACTTTAGTGCTTCTTTAAGTTGCTTTGACTGTTTCTCCAGTTTCTTTTGCAACTCCCTCTGTTCGGTAATGTCGGTGATATTGATGTAAACGATAAGATAGATAGGCTCGTCACCTTCCCAGCCGATACATTCCCCGTTCAACTGTAGCCAAGCGCCGTTGCCGTTTTTGTCTTTCGACTGGATAACGAAATGTACAGGTTCCCCTTTTAGCATACAGGGGATATGTGCGTTCATCGTATTACGGCTTGTTTCATCTAAACGGGAGAAAGGACTGAAAGATAAAAAAGAATTTTTATCGATACCAGAGAAGTCCATATATTTATCATTTGCCTCCAGCAATGTAAAACTGCCGTCTTTATGTACCTTATGCTTGGATATGAAGCCGGGGATATTATCATAAGTGATCGTTTGCTCGATCCGCCTTCGCATTACGTCCTCTACATCGGTCATTACCGTATAGGAGATAGGGATGCCGTCTTGTAGTTGGTCGGTAAACGTTGAGGTGATTTTAGTCCATCTTTTCCCTTTTCTCGTTGGCATCTGGATAACGGTTTCGTAACCGCTGGCTTTATTAGCTATCGTCTCGTAAACATTCTTGGATAATATATTCCAAGCTTCATCATAACCTTTAAAATACAAATCGGGTTTATTGTGGAAAAGAGCTTCATATTCTTCTTTGGGGTAACCTATCATATCGTAATAGAAGTCATTTGCCCATAAAAGTGTGAAATGCTCATCCAATAAATGTTTGCTGACGCTAGCTCCCGTAAGCCCCATCAATAAGTTGTATTCTAGATCCGTCTCTCGCCCTTCCATCGTATGTCTTTTTATATTATTCTACAAAAGTAAAAATTATAAAAGGTACCCTTGAAATTCTTCTTTTTGATAATATGTTCCGTTTTTGCTTTCGGCTAGTCGGATGTTTTCTGGTAACAAGAATAGGTATACGATTTACCCCTGTATTCTTGTGGAGTCATGCCTACATTTCGACGGAAGAACTTATTAAAGAACGATAGATTATTAAAGCCGAGGTCCATCGCTATGTTTTTGATTTCTTGGTTAGTCCCTTTTAACTGTGTCTTAGCGTCTATGATTATTGTTTGCGTGAGGATCTCTTGGGGAGTCTCGCCGATCGCTTTTTTGATGGATGTCGAGAAATAGGAGAACGTGAGGCCCAACTTCTCGGCATAAAACGATACGTTATGCTCTTTTGTATAGTATCTTAATACCATATTTAGGAACTCTTGATAGATTTGTAACGGACGTGTAAGTTCCTGTTTCTCTAATGGGTAATTTTTACTGTATATTTCTGCGATACCTTGACTACACATCATAAAAATGGCCTTTATCATCTCTTTATTGTTCAAGATATCGGGATATACGGCATATTGATAGAGAAGCTCGTAGAAGTTCGTGATCAGGTTGGCCCTGTTTTGGGATATTTTTATAATCGGATACCTGTAAATCATAAGTAGATAACCCATCGTGCTCTTGATAAAATTTGCGTAACACATAAAATCGAAAGAGAACGCTATGAAATAGATCAAGATGTCGGGGGATATCTCATGTATTTGTATGCGACTATTGGGCAATAGCGTTACAACATTGAGTTTCGAGGTGGTCAATTCTGACATATTGATAGTTGAGCGTATTTGCCCTTCCATGCAAAGGATAAAGACCCCGGCTTTTATCTTACAAGGAATATTTATAAACTCCTTGAGTTCATCGGCGGATATGTATTTACCAACCATAAAGTCTGTAGGTGAATCAAGGCAGAGGAACTGTTTATCCATATTGTAAGATTTTTGACGTCAAATATAAATATTAATTGAAACTCAAATGTTGTAAAAGGAAATATGGAACATATTATCCCAAAAAATAGTTAGCCAAGACTAAATAAGATCCTTTACACCCATAAACTTGAATGGTTGCGCCGGCTTAAAGTCTTTTGAAGTGTTGCCATGATAGGTCTCACCGTTGGCGATGGATAGTTTAAGTACCGGCGCACCCTCCGATAAGTCCATGTCTCTCAGTCGTACCCAGAAAGTGTTCGGGGTCAGGCTCGACTCAAAGAAATAAATCAGGTTCTTGCTTTCGGATACCGTTCTCCATTGCGTGGTGGATATCTCCGGACTCTCGGGAGTCGATATGCCATAAGGGACAGAGGCGTTACGGATCACGCTGAATACACAGGCGATAGCTATCTTCTCATCGTCCGTCTTAAGTACGGCATCTATATAAAAACTAGCTCTGGCAAAACGGTCGGATGCACGGTTGGTACCCGGAAGGAAACTCAGCCCTCCGATCGATTTCCAATATTCACAAAGAGCCAACTGTTTATTATAAGTAGGGGAGTTAGTCATCACCTTGTATTCCTTACTGTGATAAACGGTCAGTTTACCTCCTATGTATTCGAAGATAGCGCAATCACCGGTTGCGTCGGAAATCGATAAATGTAAGGTCGCCAAGCGGGAACCGTCCGGCATCTTATCCGATACTACTTGAAACGTATCTTCGTTGATAAAAGAGACCGCTTCTTCCACCGTAGCGAAATTATCCAACATATATTGTACCCATATCGTTATGGCAAGGCCCGGTTTATTCTTATCTCTGGCCGGATATTGGGCTTCGGGTAACCAGAGCAAATTAGCTACCAAACCTTTCTCGTTCATTCCGTCCGTACTGGCTATCTCGAAAGCGGAGGTGATGATGCTGCCGTATTTGGATTTCCACTTTAAAGAATCCTTTCCTGTCTCCCCGTTTCTCTCCATCCCCCTAGGAAACACCCATAGGTTACTATGCATATCGGTCTTCCAGTCCATCGTGCGACCAGTCGCTACCATCCCGTTTGTTCCCGAATAAACTACTCTTGTACACATGATTTTCAACTTTTAATAGGTTATCTTCAAATATTTGATTGATATATCAACAGTTAGAACCTCTTAATGTTCAGTTTACGTTTTCGCATCAAAGAGTACGGCGGCCTCGAAACCTTTTTCCTGCAATTCCCTTAGGTGAGATTTAGCACAAAGGATACCATTCATACTACTTTTCTGAAGGTGTTTTCCAGATTATCTTGTTCCTCTTTGTTGGGTTTGATAATTGGCGATAAGACTAAATAACATTCCTGATAAGACAAGGTAAGACTTCGTAAGTGAGTGGTAACATAGTTTCTTTTAAGAATACGTTTCTTTTGTATGAACGAAAAATGATAAAAACAAACCGATATGAAACGTACTATTTACTACATGATTTTATGCTTGCTGATGAGTCTCGGTGAGATTATGGCACAAGGTATTTCCGGAAAAGTGATGGATGGCAAGGAACAACCGATAGATGGAGTGGCGGTGATTTTACAGACCCTTGACTCTGTATATGTGGATGCCGTGGTTACCGATACGCTTGGGGATTTTCGATTGAATCATCCGCTAGACCAGTCGTATCGACTTATTTTCCAGCACATCTTATATAATACGATAGGGAAAAAGATAACTACCGCCAACGTAGGTACGGTGGTGCTGGAGGAGAAAGATTATCAGTTAGCCGAGATTACCGTAAAGGGAGAACGCCCGCAAGTGAAACTGGAGGGAGGCAAGCTGACCTATGATATCCCTCAACTGATGAAGGATAAGACTGCCACGAACGCTTTTGAGATCATCAAGGACTTACCGGGGCTTATCGAGCGGAATGATAATCTGGAACTGGTAGGGGCCAGTCGTTTGAATATAATCTTGAATGGGCAGTTGACGACAATGTCGGCAGATCAATTAATCCAGTTACTGAAAACTATGCCAGCCTCAAGGGTCGAAAAGGCTGAGGTGATGTATAACGCTCCAGCTAAATATAATGTCAAGGGGGCGTTACTCAATGTCGTATTAAGTAAGAATGAGTCCGAGACTCCTTCTTGGCAAGGTGAAACGGGTGTGGATTACACCCAATATCGCCATGCGGGGGGAGATGCGCATGTGAATTTACTTTATACGAATAAGGGCTTTAGCTTAGATTTCCTGTTGAATGGTAATAAGAGACGGGATGTGATGGGGGAGGATATGTTGGCCCGCCATACATTAAATAGTGGTATGACGGAAATAAGCCAACATAATCGGGCCCTTGTCCATGTAAATAGAGGAACGGTTCGTCTGGGAATGGATTATACGTTCGCGAATGAGGATAAACTCTCTTTGGCATATTATCTGAAGGGAGATAAAGTCTTATCGGACCGTGATGCCTTTACCTCATATCTGGATCTGTCGAAGCCGGAAAATAAAAGTGAGAGTACGAGCTTGGTCCGTGACGACGGGCACTCCGCTATCCATAATATACGTTTACAGTATGACGGACATGCCGGGATATCGGCAGGAGCGGATTTTACTCGTTATCATTCGCCCTCGGTACTTGATTACCATGATACGAATACGAATGGTTCCCGGACTGATATGATAAATAATACGAGACAGGATGTATCCCGCTGGTCCGTATTCCTAAATAAGACACATAGTTTCGCTTCCGGGGGGGGATTGAATTACGGCGTGCATGGAGGTTACGCCTCGTCGAAAAACTATTCGGAGTATTTATATGAGCAAGGTGCTGGCTATGAGATGGACGAGGAAGCGTTGGAGGATAATACACAAAAGGAATACATCGCTGATATTTTCGCAGAGGTATCGAAAAGCTTCGGAGAGCGTTTCTCTGCTACGGTTGGGCTGAAAGGGGAGTATTTTAAGTCTGACTACACCTCTAGCCGGGAAAATATGAACCTATGGAATGAGGGGGTGTTGTTTCCTA
>OGKC01000484.1_pt1 | contig 9640 bp, 8 predicted proteins | sample 1572411 | NCBI WGS metagenome assembly OGKC01 (sample SAMEA2582157, study PRJEB24529) | metagenome
CTGATCCTAGCCGATGAGCCAACCGGCAACCTTGACTCGAAGAACGGCAAAGAGGTGATCGAGCTACTTACCGAGCTGAACAAAGCGGGTACCACGATCATAATGGTCACCCACTCCAGCCATGACGCAGGGTATGCCGACCGGATCATGAACCTCTTCGACGGGAAAATAGCGAACGGAAAACTACAGACTATTCACGATCAGCTTGATAATACCAAGGATTTTATGTAAGTTCGCGATTCTTAAATATATAAAGAATATGGAACATCCATTGAGTATTTACAACACGCTTACGAGAAAAAAGGAGCCATTCAAACCCCTGCATGAGCCGCATGTAGGTATGTATGTATGTGGTCCTACGGTTTATGGTGACGCTCATCTGGGACACGCACGTCCGGCGATCACGTTCGACTTGCTATTCCGTTATCTCACTCATCTAGGATATAAAGTACGTTACGTACGCAATATAACCGATGTCGGACATTTAGAGCACGACGCCGATGACGGGGAGGATAAGATAGCAAAGAAAGCGAGACTTGAGCAATTGGAGCCGATGGAAGTCGTTCAATACTATCTGAATCGTTACCATCATGCTATGGAGGCATTAAACGTACTTCCTCCCAGCATCGAGCCGCACGCTTCCGGACATATTATTGAGCAAATCGAGCTGGTCAAGAAGATTCTGGATAATGGCTACGCTTACGAGAGTCAAGGCTCCGTCTATTTCGACGTGGAAAAGTATAACAAGGATCATAAATACGGCATCCTTTCCGGCCGGAATATCGAGGATATGTTGAATACGACGTGCGTTGGCCGGGCAGGACGAAAAGCATAACGCCATCGACTTCGCCCTTTGGAAATGCGCCCAGCCGGAGCATATCATGCGTTGGCCGTCTCCGTGGAGCGACGGCTTCCCCGGTTGGCACTGCGAATGTACCGCTATGGGCAAGAAATACCTCGGGGAGCATTTCGACATCCACGGAGGTGGCATGGACTTGATCTTCCCGCACCATGAATGCGAGATCGCACAAGCCGTGGCTTCCCAAGGAGATGATATGGTTCATTATTGGATGCACAACAATATGATCACCATCAACGGGCAGAAGATGGGTAAATCATTAGGTAATTTCATCACGCTGGAGCAATTCTTCACGGGTGATCATCCCTCCTTGCAACAAGCGTATTCCGCCATGACCATCCGTTTCTTCATCCTGCAAGCGCATTACCGTAGCACGGTCGATTTCAGCAACGAGGCTTTACAGGCTGCCGAGAAGGGCTTGTCACGCTTGATGGAGGCATACGGACATTTGATGAAGTTGCAGCCGTCCGCTACCTCTACCGTAGACACGAAAGGTCTTCGTGAGAAATGTTTCGAGGCCATGAATGACGATTTGAACTCACCAATCGTGATTTCTCATCTATTCGACGCTACCCGTGCGATCAATTCCGTAAAAGACAGTAAGGCTACTCTGTCCGAGGAAGACTTGAAAGAGTTACAAGAGGTATTCCATTTATTCTTGTTCGATATCCTTGGCATGAAAGACGAGGCTTCCGCCAGCGGCAGTAATTACGAGACTTTCAGCAAGGCCGTAGACTTATTATTATCCATCCGCCAACAAGCGAAGGCAAACAAAGACTGGGCGACTTCCGATAAAATCCGTAACGAATTAACCGCGATGGGATTCGAGATAAAGGATACCAAGGATGGTGCGGAATGGAAACTAAGCAAATAATCCACCAAGCGAATAGTAAGAGGTTATGACAATCCATGAATTTCTTCAAGGCGATAAATTCGCCTTGCTTGCGGGCGTTGAATTATTAGAAACGGGCAACGGTTACGCCAAGGCGCGTATGCTCATCAAGCCCGAACATTTAAATGGTGGAGGCGTATGTCAAGGTGGGGCGATCTTCACGTTGGCGGATCTGGCTTTCGCCGCGGCGACTAATAGCCACGCACGCCTGACATTATCCATTACCTCAAACATCAATTTCTTTAAGGCGGAGAGTAAGGGATACTTATATGCGGAAGCGAAAGAAGCGTTCAGCCATAAGAGACTGGCGAATTGCGAAGTCCGTATCACCAATGAAGCCGAAGAATTAATCGCGACTTTTAATGGTACAGGTTACCGCAAAGACACGGAATTACCCTTCACTCCGTTGGTTTAAAAAAGAAATTCTATAAAAAGCTCTCGCCCCAGCTCCGTGATGAGCTGGGTGCGAGAAACACAAGCCTATCTAAAAAGCTTTCATTTCTTCTGCACCACGATACGGCAAGTAAGCGGGGCACGCAGGTTATAGGAGTCTTTATAATAGACCTCCGCCGCCCCGATCTTCAGTTTCGCCCGGATCTTTACCGGGATATGGTTCTCGTCATCACCGATCCAAACCTCCGCCGCTTCCTTGGCTTGGGAAAATGCCTCATCGTAGATATCGATATAGAAATGACGGGTACGGAATTTCGCCTCCTTATGCTCGACGATCTGTTGTCCCGTATAGCGGAAACGAGCGTTCACGAGCTCCCGGCCGATAGCGATCATGAAAGGGAACTCCGCACCATAACTCATCGTCCGCCAATCCAGCGAACGGAGATACATCGTAGCTCCCAGCATATCAAATACACGCCCTTTCGCCATCAGCATCGTATCGATCTTTGTCTCCTTTAACGTATGGCGATGCGAGTGGATCTCGACCCTACCGCTTCCTCGATACTCAAACTGAAGATTATCCACCAGATAGTAATCTCCCTCGTTCGTACGCTTCGAGCTGAACATGAGCCGAGGCTCCTTTGAGTAATGACAATCCATCGTATCACGCATCCTGAAGACCTTCTCAATCACGCCACCGGAACGGAACAACAGGTTATAATGCCATGACGGCGCTCCTTGGTATTCCGATTCTTTCACGGAAAGGGTAGCCAATCCAGCCTTCGACATGATCAGCCCCCATTTGAAATAAAGATCGTAATCCACCCGTTCCCCGTGGGATAACGGTAAGGTTTGTGCCCGCAAAGACGTAAGACTCGCTATACACAAAAAGAAAACGCATATATACAGTTTAGAAGCGCAAGCCGCCCACACCGCTGTTCCTATTGGACGAAGACTGTGTTCCCTCATTTTTGTAATCTCTTTTCTTTTTTGTTAGCTCTTTCGGTTTATTCTTCGTGATATCGATCGGTTTCTGCCGTTTCATCGGTGTAGCCTGGATGTTCCAAGTCTCCTCCACTTGCCAGTTCTGCATGATATTGAACATCTTCGGGCAATAGAAGACAAGTTCCGGTTGCCGTTTATCGGCGTAATTACCGGTATCCCAGACACCGTTATCATTCACGTCTAATACTAAACGGGCATAATATTTATCCGGTTTCAAGTCCATGAAGAGCACGCCGCCATCTTTTACCTTCACCTTACGGATCGGCTGGTCGCTGCTATTCAACAATTCCACGAACGCAGTGGTATCCGCTCCCTCGATATTGATATATAAATGCCCATACTCATCTTCCTTCTTGATCTTGAATTCCCCGCTATACACATCGTTCCATTTACCATAGGCGCTGAATATCGTGGCGGAGTCTACTTCCAAACGGTATTCCTCTCCATACTTCCACGGGCGCTTGATGAAGAAGTTCAAAGAGTTCGTCGTATCCGGGAAGAAATTAAAGTCTACGGCTTCCCAAAGCGTATCCACTTTCTGATCCAGATAGAAATGATCTTTCGTCAATCCCGCTACCGGCTCGCTAAACGTAACAGCGACCGTATCATACAGGTTGATCGAACCGGAAGCATTTACGTTCATTCCCAGAAACTCGATGGGTTCCGGCTCCTCGTCTTTTTTCTTTTTCTTCTTCTCCACAGGACGGCGACGCATGGTAAATTGTACCGTGTCGGTCTGTGGACGAAGTATATTCATGGAATCGCTTTTCAGGTAATTCACCTCCACTTGTAGCGTATCTTGCTTCCAGATCAAAGAATCGGTCAACCAGTAATGTGCGGTTTTTCCTTCCTCCGCTGTCTGCAAGAAATACCAATTACTATCCGCCGGGGTGAAATTCAAAGGAACCGGTACCGGAATAGTATCCAAGGAGGTATTGAAACGCAAGGTTAGTATTTTCTCATCCGTACGCTCCGGCTTCAACATATATTGACGTTCTACTTTCTCCTTAAACAGGCGCAACTCGATATTGTCCGGCATAAAATGGGTATAACCGACTGTCATCACCGTATCGATCGTCAAGCTATCTTTCCAAATCGTATCCTGACGGGTCGCAGGTTCGAATGCGGGGACGATCAAGGAATCGTAAAAAGCGATCTGCTGCCCGGGCTGGCTGTACTTGTAGGAGCGCATCACATCCTCCAAGGCATAGATCCGATAGGTTCCGGGGGCCATATTACGAATCGTAAACTCTCCCTTGTCGTTCGTACGGGAAGTACGGACAAATGGGATCGTCGTAAAGGCGGAATCCTCCAGATTCGTATGCACACCGATCGTAATACCCGGCATAGGCTCCAGATTCTCGGCGTTCAGCAAGACCCCGGACACCTCCATACTGTCGATGGATTCGCCGGTAGAGAACGCGAAGGAATAATTCTCCAATACATTCTTCTCATTATTATCGGAGATCGAATTGGTAAAGTCTATCGTATAGGTCGTATTCTCCTTCAACGTATCCATCAGCTCGATGACCGCCTTCCGGCCGTTCGCCCGGATAACGGGTTGCTCCATTTGGGGTGGAGTGATAATCACGTTCTCGGTAGGCTTATCGATCTGGATCAACTCATCAAAAATAATCTCCACCTTCTTTCCCTTATAGTTTATCTGGCCGGGCAACGGCGTACTGCTTACGAACTTAGGCGGAGCCTCATCATAAGGCCCTCCGTTCGGCGAGGCTATATTCGCGCACGAATACAGCACGACCAGCAGAAGTACCCCTATAAAGAACCGTAAACTATTTCTCACATATTTATCTTCCATTCAATACTCTCATTTCAATTGAGGGACAAAAATAGGGAAAAATCCCGTGAACGATAAGGATATATACGCTAATTAATCTATCTTAAAATGAAAAAGCCCCTATCTCCTATTAAATAAAAGAGATAGGGGCTCTACAAGTATCTCAATTATTTGAACGCTACTCTATGAACCTCAAAAATCGCATCGCTTACTTGTATCCTTAAAATATATATGCCGGAATTCACTTGATTAAAATCAAGCGTACCCCCGCTTCGTTCCATTTTCCCCTCAGCGACTAATAGGCCTGTCGCTTGATTATATAGCTGATAAGAGACTTGATTTGAAACAACCACATCAGACAAAATAGATGACTCGTCATTCTCTAATTGATTTTCTATGACATCCACAATTTTACTGGATCCATCAGAATAAACCATATAAGAGCTTTGCACGGATACAGTTGTTGATGCCGCAGAGCCCGCCGCCCCACACTGAGTAGTATAAGCACGACACGCTATATAATAACTGCCCGGAATCGAGAATGTTATATAATTTGTATTACGAGAAGGAGATTGGCTCGCTCCCTGACTTGGTGATACGGTCCATTTATACTCACAAACACTATTATCATAAAGAGGATTCGCTATAAAACTCCCCCCTTGATTTAGGCGTACACTCGAAGGTCCGGTAACTTTAGTTACTGTTGGATATCCTGCATAAATCGCTTTAGATACCGCAGCACTTTGTCCTCCTAAACTAGCGGTCAAGCGTATCCACTCATCTCCAAACTTACCCGGAGCTATCCCTACAGATACTGTTTTCGTACTCTGTCCTCCCTGTATCTCTAGCTTGCCATTAGTATAGCTCCAAGTCAATTGTACCTCAGAAGGAACAGTTACATTACTAATCGTATAATTACCATTATAGCAAATCACGGATTCTCCAGAAATCAGATAACGGAAAGGTGATACAATAAATGTCTTAGAGATAGTTCGCACACCGGAACAACCCGACAAGCTAACAACAGCTTGCACCGTAACAGATCCGGACTTCGTAAATATCACTTTAGGGACAGCTGTTCCTTGCCCTGATGCCACATATATACCCGTTCCGGACCATGTAGCCTTGCTTAACGAAGAAGAAGCGACATCCAACGCTAACGTACTATATTCAAATTGGTAAGCAGCTGTAGAAGTTATCGCTGGATCTGAAATTCCTTTATAAGGACAATTATACCATTGAGATACTTCACCATTTTTCTTCAACCGGACCTTAACTATTCCATCTGTAGGGCACACACTTGAGGTGATACTTACGCTATTCAATTCCAACCCTTCCTTCGTATTTCCTCCATTATTGATTTTCCATCCGGAGGGCGTACTCCATTCATAAGTCATTCCTTTCACTAATTGAGTGGTAAATGTATTAGTCTGAGTTTTTCCAAAAGGAACAGAAGTTGGATAAGCCGTAAAGCCAAATTTACGAGTGAAAGATATAGAGGAATACCCACTTTTATCAAATTCAGCACCTTGATTTACACCACGTACCTTGACTGTTCCTGTACCGACATTATTTGTCGTAATATTGATGGATTCAGAAGAAGTAGTAAATACACCTGTTTGAGTACCACTTTTCCATCCTTCAGGTAAAGTCCACTCATATTTAGTAACCAGATTTTTATCTCCAGTTGTTGTTTGTCCCGGGTAATAAAATTTTTGACCAAGCAAAACTGTTATATTCTGAACTCCATAGTCTAAATTAGTAGAAGTTTTTGAAGTAAGAGAAGGCGGAGTTACTCCATTCAAACTTTTTATTTTTTGAGTGTAAGAGGCTGACTGCACTCCGCTAACTCCCGAACTATAATAAACTTCAGCCGTTAATTTCCCTTGAGGAGTACTACCATTTGTAGACTTCACATTATCCCAATATACGGTTATACCATAGAAATTCCCACCGGGGATTGAGGTTTGGGATGAACCAAGGGAAAAAGACCCACCCGAGACAGTCCAATTTACTCGGGCAATATTACTCCCTGCATCCAATACATAATAATATCCCATTTTTGGAGTAACGAACTCTGGTACGTCTTTGTCTGGTTTTAACACTGGATGCTGTGCCATCGCACTAACTATACTGAAAAAAACATACCAAAACGGATAACAACAATTTCATTCGTTTCATAATAAATCAATTTAAAGGTTTAAAACAAAAAATACACTCCACATCGAAAAGCATGATCGATATGTGTATCATAATCCACTTCACGAGGAAGATCTGAGAATTGTTCGGAATAATGATCCAACCCTCTCACGGAGAAATAGCATCTATAATCAAACTCAACACCTACAAATTTCCACGTATATCTCAATCCCACTTTGGGATATAAAGAATAATCATTGAATCTATCACGTTGAAAAGGGAAAGGCTCTCCTTCTTGAACCTCCTGATATCGATTATAAAATCTCTGGTATTCCAACCCTCCACCCGCAAACAGATCTAAGTTCTTGTACGACACAATGGAATAATCATATCCAATGCCCAAACCATACAATCGCATTTTATGAGTATAGTAACCCCGTATGACGGGATCTACGGAAGCATAATCGTCTCTCCAACTTTTCCATCCCAACGGCACATTCACATAAAATGAATGCTTTTCTGAAAGATTATACCGTACCGTAAGCTCTATCGGATGTATTAGCTCCTTCACCCGATCTTTAAAACCATAGGCGATACCAATACCAAACCGAGCCGGTTTCTTTTCCTTTGTAATCTCCTGCGCATTGGCTGTCGCAAATAATAAAAGAACAGCCATAGACAAAAACCATTTACTCCTCAATATATACTTCTTACTCATACTCCATCCCATATTGCACGTTCATAAATATTCGATATAAAAACTATCTTTCAATAACTCCATAAAGATAGCCTCCCAAAGCCCTTACCAGTTAACTGATAACTTCCCGATCCAACCTCAGAGATATCAAGCATATATAGTACTCCGTATCCCCGAATATTCGTCAGTATATGACTAAGGCATAAATATGCCAATAACATGATAAAATTTTTGTTTACTTCCACCTTCCTCTCTTTATTAACAATAGGTTAAATCCTATCAACAAATATAGGTCTTACATTTAACTATTCCAAGATATTTGAGTAGATAAAGAGAGATTTTTTTTAATCATATCATGTTATAAATAAAGCATTGTCCGGATATTCCCACATCACGGATTTCATATCAACTAATTTTTGTAAGACAGTAAACAGAAGCCCTTATTGTCATTTTTTTCTCTTAAAGTATGTCATCGCAACTCAGACAGGAAAAAACATTAGCTTGTTTTCCAGAAAACACGTACATGTTTTCGAAAAAACACCATAGTGTTTCGCAAAAAACATGTACGTGTTTTTCTGAAATTGGTTATCAATCATTTACAAAATGGCAATTCGTATCGAACTTATTGTAAAATAAATCACTAAAAATGAAGCGGGCATTTATATAAAACAGTATCTTTGCATCTAATAGGAATATAACCAAATAAATACAACGACTATGTCAGAAGTATCAGGTATCGAATTGGAGAAAGATGCGGCAGGGAACAACAGCTACGTCCGTATCGACTTAAAGAAATATGGGGATATGATCAATCCTATATTGAAACAGCTAGGAGTTATCGGACAAACTCAATTTGACAAGGATTGGGAAAGAGCACTCGACCCGGAGACATTCCGGAAAGAAGCGAAAATACGATTAAGAGAATTATTCAATCAAAAACATAGCCATGAAGTAAACCAATAAAGTAGCCTTACTCCCTGAAGTTTACGATTTTTTAGATGTTTTAGCCCAAACCTTACTTGAGAAAGATTACGTCTCATACATAGAACATGGAGAAAACATCGTAGATGATATCATTGACTTCGTAAAAACGATCCCCTATGCGCCACATTATCATCTTACCCCCTACGCTCAAGTCTATTTCAGCAGATACGGGCAGAATTTACAATATACCTTTTTTAAAAGGAAAAGCAGTAAGCATACCACTTGGTATATATTTTTCTCCCGGCAGGAAGACTTATATATAATTATATTACTAACAACCACAAAGACGGCAAATACATACATGCCCCCATCAAGGAGGAGGATTAACACTCCGTTTCAGCAACCTGAACCCAATCCGGCAATACAAACACTTTCGCTTCTCGCAATATTCTCGTTTTAACTGGATGAGTGATTGCGTATCACCAGCGTTATGGACTTCGATACCGGATCGAGCGAAAGCGGTTACGATATGATTGCGTTCCGGCGGGATACTCTCCAAGAGGCGGGTCGCACGCAGGCAATACTCAGGAAGTTTATTTCGACCGCCGTAAGCGAATAGCAGAGGGACTACCGTATTTATTAACAGGATATTCAAGGCATTCTCCCCGATCATTTTATCTTTTTCCACCGAGGCGTATTGGAAATGATAATGATTCTTCCAATAATCCGAGGGTTGGATACGGAAATAATCCTTGATCTCTTTAGGAGAAGAAGCGGACAGGATCATCGAGAATAACGTATCGTACCGATGCCAGATAGCGGCCAGTTGCGCCAACTTCACATGCGGGAAGTTGGTCGGACGGATGCGAAGGCTTTTGAACAAGGAGTCATCCAAAGGCTTGAGGCCGAACTTATGGCGGAGAAACTCATATT
>OGKC01000493.1_pt1 | contig 9497 bp, 7 predicted proteins | sample 1572411 | NCBI WGS metagenome assembly OGKC01 (sample SAMEA2582157, study PRJEB24529) | metagenome
TGTTTCTAATGCTTCTTTAAATATCTTTCTTTGAAGCAACTTTGTATTATCCTCAAACTGCTCTTTCAGTTCATCTGCCTTATTAATATCTCCCAGCCTGACATACATATTATAATCAACTGCAATATTATAACATTCTACAAATGTATAATAATCCTTCTCATCTTCAGATATACTTTTACCAATACCCTTATTATAATTAACCTTCTTAGAAAGTCCCGCATAATCTTTTTCTATAAAATCATTAAACAGACTCTCTTCTTCATATCCGGCATATCTTCCCTTGACTCTATATATCTCGGCTGCTGTATCTGCTATCGGAGCAATGGATATTATGAGTAATATTGCAGATATAATATATAACAGCACAAATGGATTAAACTTTTTCTTTCGCATTATCCGTATATCCTCCTTGTTAGAAGTGTAAGCACCTCTGTCTGATTCATATCCGGCAATTTCGCAATATCGTCATCTGTGAAATCGCAGTAAGCTTTGATAAATAAGTGTGCCTTATCAAGTATATTCTCTGCATAAGACTGACTTTCTTTACTTCTGCTCGTATCAAAGGAAACCAGCCTGTTTATGGTGTCCTCTAAATCCACTATTGATCTTGCAGCTCTGTTAAGACTATCGTCCCACGAATAAGATGATGAATCGCCTTCTGCTTCTTTTATCCCACATATTGCCCTTCTTATTTCAAGATAATCATATAAAATGCTATAGAAGCTGCTCCAGCCATATTTATAATCATCTGTTATAATAATACGGTCTGCTGTTTCATACAGCTCATAAAGTGTTCCATAATCTTCATTATCAAGCAGCTCTCTAAGCTGTATCTGAATTTCATCATTATGTTCTTTGTTATATTTTTTGTTGGAATTCTCCGCCAATCTATATCCCAGCATTGAATTATTAGCTATAAGAGCTGCTGCAAGAACTATTGCAGATAACATAACAACCGCAATTGGTGTTATATTCTTCACAAACCACTTACTATTGCTTATTACTTTGCTTCTGGTTCTATTAAACTTCTTGTCATAGTTCTCCATATCATTGACATGCTTTAAAGCCTGCTCATTAGGAGAACCACAATTAGGACAGAACTTTTGATTAAGCTGAAGCGGCGCACCACAATTATTACATTTCATCTTCTACTCCATTCTTCATAATACTTATCTTCATATGATTGTCCAAGCTTATAATCATAATAACCATCTGGATATAATTCATCTATCTGCTGCCTTATATCATCTTCTGATAATCCAGCATAATTAACCAGGTAGTCTCTGGCATTCTCTACCCACATATCTATTATCTGTCTGTCCTCTTTAGAACAAGTCATATAATTTCTATTAGCATATGAGCCTTTATTTTCTTTCATATTTACAAGGTCAAGAGCATGCCTATAGCCATTCTTAAACTGGTATTCCATTACCTCTGCTTTATCCTGTCCTTTAACATTCTCGTATACCTTTGAAAAAGCATCATAATACCAGTCATATAGCTGTATAAAATTATAATGTTCCCAGCTTGCCATAAGGCTTGTATTCCCATCATAATTTCTTATTATATCTCTGGCTTCTGAATATCTTTGAAGTGTATACAATTCATCAAGTTTAGCAGAATTGTCATCGTACCAATCCATAGCTTTATGAATCTCATTACGTTCTTTTCTTGAATCGTTATACTGCTTATAATCAAAACGTCCTATAGCCACTCCTATTACTAAAGCAGCAGCCGTTCCAATCAATACATATCCTATACTTTTGGCTATGCTTAATAAAGCATATCTTCTTACATTCTTATCAAGATTATCCATATCACTGTTAATCTTATATAAGTCGTTCATATACTTCTTCTCTGAAGCCTCGTACTGCATAGCACCACAGTATGGGCACTTTGTATCTTCACTGCTAATATCTGCTCCACAATTACTGCATATCATACATATCCCCCTTATATTAGAATAATGTTAGCTGGGTGTAGGTTAATATTAATAAATGAGGCCTCCCTATTATACGGAAGCCTCATTTAATATATGTACAGATAGAAACCTTTTAAAATTCTATTCCATTAACCTTAAGTAATTCCCTTGCACTTTCAAGTGAATCCTTACCTGTCTTATTCTTAATAGGTGCAAATTCGTAATTACGTTCAACTTCATATGGAACACAATTGTCCATCATCTCAACCATATCAAGAACAAGCTTTTCAAACTTATAGCCATTAGGTGTTTCTGGCTTAACAAGGTTATCATTCTCATCTATATAAGGTATCTTCTTTTCTACTATATGTAATGGAAGCTTTCTGTTAGCTATCTCAACAAGCTTGTTAAAACTGAATAAATAATTAAGAATAACTCCAAATCCATATGTAAGCTCGCCATCTTCTCTTCTCATATTGGCAAGTTCTTCTGACATCTCATAATACTCAATAATTGAAGGATGTCCGTTCACCTTACACATTACACCAACCTTCTCGTCTGGTGCACATTTTCTAACAACTTTAGAGCCACAATCTGCTCCTGAAAGTATTGTTGCACCTACAAATGATGGATCTGCAATTCTCTGTAAAATATTATCTACAGCAAATACATTTACCAATTCAATGCCCTTGCTTTCCATATCCTTATCAATCCCTGCATCAATAAGTGATGTAAACCAGCCACCATTGCCATTAGGTGACATTGCAAGACTGTCAGTACTTTCCATATAAAGCTTACCATTATAATCAACAGATGGTGCCATACTCTGAATAAAGAACTTAACATAATCTTTATCATATCCAAAGAAGTTATGTTCTTCAAAAAATGCTACTGTATCATTATTGTTCTTATCACTTGTCATAATATAAAGTGGCACATATGCACCTGACTGGTTAACTACATCTAATAAGTTATTAATCAACTGCTCGAAAAGGAATAAATCCTTATTAATACCTACATTAAGGGTTCCCTTTGGCTTATCAAGTCCAAGTCTTGTACCCTGTCCACCTGCAAGTAATACTGCGGCAACCTTGCCAGCCTTGATAGCCTCTATACCTTTAGCAGTATATTTATCCTTATTAGCTTTAATATCCTTTATCTCAACAGCTTCCAAAGGCTCTACTTTTCTATCAGATGAATTGTCCTCTGCTTTGTGATTAATGCTTTCAACAACACTCCAGTCTATGCTTGCAACCTGTGCAATAAGCTTCTTAGCTGAAACTTCATCAAGAGCCTCAAGTCTTTTAATTACATGCTCCTGATTGTGTTCTTTTAACGCATTAATTGCTTCCTGCTTATTCATTGTAATTCTCCTCATATATTATCAAATGTTATTCTTTTTAATTATACAACTTTTTATAATGTAAAGCAAATAAACATTAAATCCTGTATGCCCATCCATTTACAATGTTATATCTTACACCATTGTATACATATGAACCATTCTTTGAAAAATCCACTTTTCCATTCTCTATATAGAATTCTCCATTCTCATTGCTGGCTACTCCTGTAAAGTTAAAATTGACCTTACCATTTTCTATTCGCCACCAGCCATTTTCATTATTGGCTATTCCTGTGTAATCAAAGTTAACTTTGCCACCTTCTATTCGCCACCAGCCATTTTCATTAGGTCTTATACCTGTATAGTCATATCTTACTTTTCCATTTTCTACATATAACCAGTCTTTTCCATCATATGTAACATTAGTATATGAAGTATCCACTACTCCGTTTATTACATAATAATTATTCCCTGCATAGCTTACAAAACCTGTATATGTCTTATCTGCCTGTCCATTATTAAAATATATAAGCGTTCCATTAACATCTCTTAAACCAGTGTATGTATCTTTCTGCTTTACTGTTACTGTACAGCCTGCTGTCTTTCCATTACTGCTTGTTGCTGTGATTACTGCTGTTCCAGCTTTCTTCGCCGTTACCTTTCCGTTACTGTCCACAGTTGCTACTGCCTCGTTACTACTGCTCCACTTTACTGTCTTATCACCAGTTGCATTTGATGGTGTTATTGTAGCTGTTAATGTCTCGCTCTCACCTTCTGTCAATGTTGTTGCACTCTTATTAAGGCTTACTTTTTCAACATCCACAGTTGTTGTTTCATTGTCTGTAAATGCCTTAATAATAAAGTTACCACCATATGATTTATTACTAAAATCATTCCAACCATTATAAGGACTATTTATAAAGCTCTGATTAGCCTTGACTGATGCTGTACACCAATATCCTGCCTTACCAGACTGCATACTGCGTTCATATGCTAAATATGCTGTCTTACCTGAATTACTATTAACTTCTACAACAACTGAGAACTTTTTCCCTTCATTAATATTCACAGAACTGTCAAGCACAACTGTATACATTCCGTCATATGTTGTAACACCGCTTTTCTGTGCCGCAAGCGTTCCACTTTCTGGATTAGTATCATCTGACAGATTAGTATATACACTAACTGTATAATTAAGATTAGTAGAACTTCCTGTCATAAATGAAACAGCCTTAATATTCTCGCTTCCACCCAGATTGGCTTTGGCTTCAAATATATTAGAATATTTATTAGAGCCTCCATATCCCATATATCCATAAAGCATCGCACCATCATACTGATAATTATTATTATAATTATCTGAAAGCTCTGCCTCAAGTGTATACCCTACTGAATATATAGATTTATCATAGTAAGATAAGTAAAAATATCCATCTTTACCATATTCACTGCCCCAGCTATTTCTTACTATCCACGCACCATTACCTTCCGGTTTAGTAGCAAAATTATCTGATGAATAATCATCATCCCAGCCTACAATATTCACCGCATGATTGGTTGTGCGGCCTTCTGGACAATAATATGCTGCTGTTAAACTATTATAATACTTCGTACTCCAATCACTACTCTGATCTGACCAGTACGATATGGATACAGCACCATAATCCATAACTGCTTTCTTAACATCTTCCTTACTTGTCGTGTTCACTCTGTAAAAATTCTGGACGTGTGCAACATCCTTTCCATATGCAAGTGAATCATCCAACTGATTATTTTCAACCTGTCTTACATACTCTATTGTATAAGGAACAACATCCTCGTTAACAGCACCTTCCCAATCAAGAAGTGAATTAGCTGCCATCTCTACATTACCACCATACTGCATAACTGAACCATATGATGTATCAAACTTGTTAATATCACCTTCAAGTCCACCCAATGGGTCATTAACGCAATTATATGTATAATTTACAAGATGTAATTCCGATAAATCTATATCATTAGATACAAGATTGTTCTTTATAAGATTAGTTTCTATCAATGATATCGTAGAAAAAGCCCAACATACGCCATAACTCCCCTGATCTCTTACATCAGGAAGATTAGCAGTTTTATATGTGCTTGGATATGCAGCTGCCTTTGTAATCTCTGTTCCATCTATATAAGAATAATTATCATTAAGGACATCTGGTATTATCTGATATTCTCCATCTAATTCCCTATAACCTGTTGCGTGATAATTTTCATTAATATCTGCTGTTTCATTCTGATAATTCAGATACACATCTTTGCTGTCATTATCAGCAGCAAATGTTAATGCTGATGATGTGACAATCATATTAACCGCAAGAATACCCGCTAATATTTTACTTACATATTTCTTGTTCATATTGTACCTCTTTTCTTTTATACTCTGTATGCCCGTCCATTTACTATGTTATATCTTACACCATTGTATACATATGAGCCATTATTATCTGTTGTTAATGCTATGCCATAAGAATCATCGGCTGAATAGTGTATATTCTGCCATTCCACTTATCAACCCTTACATAATTAGCATAATGACGTGTTGACACAGCTAACTCCTGTACTCCACTGCCCGACACCTGTTGTGCCGGTGTGATGCTTACTGTCCCAAATATAAGCATAATGCTTAGTGCTGTTGAACAATTCTTTTAATATTGCTATCAGCCATATAATTCCTCCGTTTCTATTTTTTAATTTTCATATACTTGTCTTATGTAACAATATTAATTTCCACCAAATTTTATTAAATCAATATCTTTATGTAAAATTCTTATACTTTTATTCACGTATACAGGTAAGTCTAATCTTATATACAGTATATTATATACGAGAGTATAAGTAAACAAAAAAATGGTCTATGTACTGACTTTTAATAACCAGTATTTCCACTAAATATTCAGTAAAAATGCTGATTATTAAAAATAAGTTAACATAAACCAGTTTATAATCTATTTATTCAAAATTCTTTTATCTTGTTCCATATGCAATATTAACATCGCAGCCACCGGCTATACCAGGAACATTTGCTGTACTTGTATACTGCCATATTCTATATCTATAACCTATGTCTGGAACTTTGTCACCATCTGCCCATAATCTACCTGTTTCATAATAAGCGTCCCAATACCAGGCAAGCCATATATCATAGTTTGATGATAACTTATCTGTATCAACATAGTTAAGATAATCATACTTGTTAATGTATATCATTGGGTCATACCCCCTGCTCTTAACAGTATCACAAAATGCTATGCTCATAGCTGTACGAAGTTCGCTATTACTTCGTAAATCCTCCGTTCTATAACCTGATGTTGTCTCCCAGTCAAATACAACAGGATATGTAATATTATAACCTGCAATTAAATCGCAAATATAGTTAGCTTCTTCAACAGCTTCATCTACAGACATTGCCTGTGAGAAGAAATATACTCCAACCTGTAAACCGTTCGCAAGAGCTCCTCTGATATTTTCATCATAATAATCATCTGTATAAAGACCACCATCTTCTTTTATAGATCTTCCAGCTACTTTTACCATTGCAAATTTATAACCTGCATTAGCTACTTCTGCCCAGTTAATTACACCTTCGCCATTATCATTATTGTGGTGTGACACATCTACACCCATAATCTTTTCAGATATATTGTCTTTAGATACAACCCAGCCTTCTCTTACACTATACATATAATCATCCTGATTAATTGTTCCTGTATAACTAAAATCAACCTTGCCATCTTTTATAAAGAACTCACCATTCTCATTCGCTGCAATACCTGTAAATTTAAAATTGACTATACCTGACTCTATTCTCCACCAGCCATTGATATTCTCTCTTATTCCTGTGTAATCATATCTGACTTTGCTGTTCTCTATATATACCCAGTCAGCACCATCTTGTATTACATCTGTATAATCAAAATTAACTCGGCCATTTACTATATAAAAGCGGCCATTTTCATTATCTGCCAGTCCATTATAATTAAAATTAACCTTACCGCCTTCTATTCGCCACCAGCCATTCTCATTCTCAGCTATTCCTGTATAACTATAATCGACTTTGCCGTTATTAAGATATAACCATTCGCCATTATTATCTTCTATACTGTTATAATCATATCTGACTTTGCTCTCTATGAGATAGACTAAATCATTGCCATCCTGCATAAATCCAGTATAATCAAAATTAACCCTGCCATCTTCTATATAAAAACGACCATTTTCATTATCTGCCAATCCTGTATAATCAAAATTGACTACTCCATTCTCAACTCTCCACCAGCCATTTTCATTCTCTGCTATTCCTGTATAACTATAATCAACTACTCCATTTTTTATGTATAACCATTCATTATAATACTGTTTTATTCCTGTGTAATCATATCTGACTTTACTATTTTCTACATATACAAGATTTCCTCCATCCTGTATTATTCCTGTAAAATCAAAATTAACCTTGCCATCTTCTATATAAAAGCGGCCATTCTCATTGTCTGCTAAACCAGTATAATTAAAATTAACTACACCATTCTCTATTCTCCACCAGCCATTACAATTATCTCTTATGCCAGTGTAATCATACTGAACAACGCCATTCTTAACGTATACCCATTCATTCCCCTGCTCTATAATGTCTGAATTTTCATCATATGCAAAAGCATTGATATTACATAACAACATTAAACCACAGGCAAGCCCTACACCAATTAATAATTTTTTCAAAATAAAACCTCCTTAACAAAAATATATATAGTATTTAACAACCCTTAAAACAAAAATTTATACAACCATCTTTTTTATAAATGGAATCTTTTTTATGATTATTGTTAATACAATACATATAAATGTAATAATTATCGTTTTTAAACTATTGGCTATAGTAGAATAATATTCAATCCCTATACCAGGATATAAATACTTATCAAACACAGCTAATATTATATAATGCATATAATAAATTCCCATCGTTGATTGTCCTATTAATTTACCAAGCCCTAGCTTTATATCACAATAGAAATCGAAGCAAAGATAAAGTCCTACCGACATTATTAATGTTGATATTCTATTATAACCATTGGAAATATAAATATTATTCCACCTAAACGAACCAGTTTCCTTATACTTAGCAATAAATAACAACATAAATCCAATAACAAATAATATTATTGGCATATTCTTTTTAATTTTAATATGTATTATTTCCCTATATTCTAAAAGAAAAGCACCTAGAACAAAATAGAAAATCATATACGGATAATTCAAATACGGTGTCAGATAAGCAGCATCATATATAGAAAAATTAATATAATGTGTTACAATCATATTCATTGTTGGAATAAATATACCTGAAAATCCCGTTACCACCATTATGTTAAGCATATATTTTTTTCCACCATTCATTAATAAGAACCATATGACAGGATATATCATATATGTAACCAGATAGGCCTTCATATACCAAAACACGTCCATATTAATTCCATTAATGCCCGACACAAAGAATATTCCTGCTACTATATCTTTACCTGTATATATATTTCCATTCATTACAATATAAATTAGAATATATACTATTCTCCATAAAATTATAACAACATATAACGTAATTAATCTTTTTATATATTTCTTCCAATCAAAATCAGACTTCTTCCTGCACAACAATCCCCCTGTAATCATCATAAAGCAAGGTACTGCTGCCCACGCTAATGTCATAATAGCATTACCAACTACTGAACTACCTGATAATAACGTATAATGGCAAAATACAACTAATAATATGCAGATTCCTTTTAAATTATCCATATATAGCAGTCTGCTATTCATATCAACCTCCAAATTATAGAACGTATTTAAACATTTGACAACCTAGTATTCTTAAATATTCTTTATCTAATGCTTAATGAGAAATATATATCGGGCAACATATTTATTTCTGCTCAACACCCCTACAATAACAGCAGATAGTACTATTGTTATAATTGTTAAAAATGCTGTTTCTAATGAAAGGCTTGCAAATATTTGCACCATATACTTTATTTTAGTCACAATGACTATAATATGTACAAAATATATACCCATACTTATTCTACTTATATAAGTAAATATATTAGACATCCTCTCATTTATAACATTATCATCAATCCTTGTAAATAAAGCAAATAAACAAGCAGTGCATATTAATAAAAACGGCGCATCATACCAGAC
>OGKC01000494.1_pt1 | contig 9471 bp, 8 predicted proteins | sample 1572411 | NCBI WGS metagenome assembly OGKC01 (sample SAMEA2582157, study PRJEB24529) | metagenome
GATCCCGAAGGACCCGATAGCCGTTTTTCTATCTTATGTGGAGTAAAGGAGCGATTAAAACCGCTTCTTTTTATTTTACTTCCTCAAAGTCAACGTCCGTAACGTTACCGTCTTTGCTGTTGTTGCTGCTACCTGCATTACCGCCAGCTTGTTGACCACCGAAGTTAGGATCTGCTTGCGGACCGCCTTGAGCGCCGCCACCTTGAGCGTTGTACATTTCTTGGCTAGCTGCTTGGAATACGCTGTTCAATTCTGCCATAGCAGCATCGATACCTGCGATATCCTGAGCCTTATGAGCTTCTTTCAATTTGTTCAAGGCACCTTCGATCGGAGCTTTCTTGTCTGCCGGAAGCTTGTCGCCAAGATCTTTCAATTGTTTCTCGGTCTGGAAGATCATGCTATCCGCTTGATTCAATTTATCGATACGCTCTTTCTCTTTCTTATCGGCCTCTGCGTTTGCGGCAGCCTCTTCTTTCATACGCTTAACCTCATCATCGCTCAAACCGCTGGAAGCCTCGATACGGATACTTTGTACTTTACCGGTTCCTTTATCCTTGGCGGATACGTTCAAGATACCGTTGGCGTCGATATCGAATGTAACCTCGATCTGAGGGACACCACGTTGTGCGGCAGGTATTCCATCTAGGTGGAAACGACCGATAGACTTGTTATCTTTAGCCAAAGAACGCTCACCTTGCAAGATGTGGATCTCAACAGAAGGCTGATTGTCTACGGCAGTCGTAAATGTCTCGGACTTCTTGGTCGGGATGGTCGTGTTAGACTCGATCAATTTAGTCATTACACCACCCATTGTCTCAATACCTAAAGACAGCGGAGTAACATCCAACAGCAATACGTCTTTAACCTCACCTGTCAATACACCACCTTGGATCGCTGCGCCTACGGCTACTACTTCATCCGGGTTAACGCCCTTAGACGGAGCTTTACCGAAGAATTTCTCAACGATAGCCTGTACAGCCGGGATACGAGTAGAACCACCTACCAAGATCACTTCGTCGATATCAGAAGTTGATAAACCTGCGTCTTTCAAGGATTGACGGCACGGTTCGATACATGCTTGGATCAGACCGTCAGCCAATTGTTCGAATTTAGCACGAGTCAAAGTCTTAACCAAGTGCTTTGGAATACCGTTTACCGGCATGATATACGGCAAGTTGATCTCCGTGCTAGTCGTACTTGACAACTCGATCTTCGCTTTCTCGGCAGCTTCTTTTAAACGTTGTAAAGCCATCGGGTCTTTACGTAAGTCTACGCCTTCCTCTCGTTCGAATTCTTCAGCCAACCAGTCGATGATTACGTGGTCGAAGTCATCACCACCTAGGTGAGTATCACCGTTTGTTGATTTTACCTCGAATACGCCGTCACCTAACTCAAGGATGGAGATATCGAATGTACCACCACCTAAGTCGAATACGGCGATCTTCATGTCTTTGTTCGTTTTGTCCAAACCGTAAGCCAAAGATGCGGCAGTCGGTTCGTTTACGATACGGCGAACGTTCAAGCCTGCAATTTCACCAGCTTCCTTAGTCGCTTGACGTTGTGCGTCGCTAAAGTATGCCGGAACGGTGATAACGGCTTCCGTTACTTCCTGTCCTAAATAGTCTTCAGCTGTTTTCTTCATCTTCTGAAGTACCATTGCTGAAATTTCCTGAGGAGTATAAAGGCGTCCTTCGATATCGACACGTGGTGTGTTGTTGTCACCGCGGACTACTTTATAAGGAACTCGATTGATTTCCTTTTGTACTTGGTCATAAGTTTCACCCATGAAACGTTTGATAGAGAATATTGTTTTTTCCGGGTTTGTGATAGCCTGACGTTTTGCAGGATCACCAACCTTACGTTCACCACCTTCAACGAATGCAACGATTGAAGGAGTCGTTCTTTTACCTTCGCTGTTTGCAATTACAACCGGTTCGTTACCTTCCAGTACGGCAACACAAGAGTTGGTTGTTCCTAAGTCGATTCCGATAATTTTTCCCATAATTTTCTATTATTTTAATTGTTATTATTTTCCTGTACTTGCTTTTCTCTTTCGAGCTGCATTAACTGTTCTACAAATCATATGCCAAAGTAACAAGGATCGGTTTGTAAAAGTTCAGGTGGCAGGAAGTGTGACAATACGTCAGTTTAGACATTTGCCGTCATGTGAAAGATATGACGGGTTATGCATGAAATGTTATAGGCCTTTATTATTCTATAGTTCTTAAGGAACTGTGGTATTTGTAGATAAAAAATTAACACTCACTCAAGTTTTTGTTATTTGTGGCCGCAAACATACACACTTTATTTAGAAAATGCAAACTTAATTTTTTATTTAAACACAAAAAAAACGATTTATCACACCACAGTTCCTTAAGAACTGAAGTAAGAATTAAATGTAATATCATGATGTCTTTGTTTTTATTCTCAAATATTTCCTTTTGGTTTTCTGCAGACAGTTAATGTCTTAGTGGAATTTTTTGTTGTGATTTTTTATGTCTAATATATTACCTAAAATCAAAATGCAAAAGTGTAAATTGAATTTTTTGCTACGATTCGGTTTGATTTCAATTCTGTTAGGGCTGTTTGTTACCCAGTCTTTTGCTCAGAATGTGACGATTACCGGTGTCGTAAAAGACCAGTCGGGTGAACCTCTGATTGGCGTGAACGTGATGGAAAAGGGGACGACCAATGGTTCCATCACGGATGTGGATGGTAAGTACAGTGTTTCTGTAAAAGGGGGCAAAACCATCCTAGTGTTCTCTTACATCGGTTATATCTCCCAAGAGATTCCGGTTGGGAATCAGAAAACGCTCAACGTGACGATGAAAGAAGACACGGAAGAACTGGAAGAAGTGGTTGTGATCGGTTACGGCACGGCCAAGAAGAAGGACTTGACGGGGGCGATCTCGACCGTTAAAGCCGAGAGTTTGGAAAAAGAAACTCCCCGTTCCGTCCAAGACTTGTTGAGAGCCAATGCACCCGGTGTTTCGATTGGGGCATCTGTCAATGCTGAAGGTACGGCTTCTGTTCAGATTCGTGGTAAAAACACGTTAAGTGCGGGATCCGATCCTTTGTATGTGCTGGATGGTGTGATCTTCAACGGTGACTTGTCGGATATCAATCCGATGGATGTCCAGTCTATCGATGTGTTGAAAGACGCCAGTTCTGTCGCTGTATATGGTGCAAAAGCAGCGAATGGAGTTATTGCCATTACTACGAAAAAGGGTAAGACCGGCAAACCTGTTGTCAACTTCAATTCGAACTTTGGGTGGGTGCAGGCTAATTCGGTTCCGGAAGTGGTAGACGGTGCCGGTTTTGTCAAATTTCGTCAAGAATATTCTGAAAGTTTGCTGACTCCGGAAGAATTGGCCGCCAAAAAAGGAATGTATGACGATCCGCGTACGTTGGGTAGCTTAGGAGTTGACCCGCTGACTTGGTATAATTACGACCAGTCGACTCCTGCTACGGCTTTGCCTTCTGAAGAACAAATGTTGACAACTTGGTTGGGACGTCTGAACTTTAAGAACATTGAAATCCAAAATTATTTGAACGGAGTTGAAACAGACTGGACCGACCTTGTTTTCCAAACAGGTTTCCAGCAAGACTACACGGCCAGCATCTCTAACCGTACAGACAATTTTTCCTATTTTTGGTCTATGGGATATGCCGATCGCGAAGGTGTCAAAGTTGGTGACCGTTTCAAAACATTCCGCACCCGGTTGAACTTGGAGTCTAAGGTAACGGATTTCTTGACAATAGGTTTGAATTCTTCTTTCGGAACGAAGGATAAAGGTGCATTGTCTGCCGATGTAGGACAGCGTACGAACAATTCTCCTTTTACAACAAATGAAATCGATGATCCGGATAGTCCATACAGAATGTATCCTTCTGGCGACAATAATACTAAAAATCCGTTCTTCGATAACTTGTACAGAGATCGTAAAGATATGGAACACAAACTGAACGCCAATATCTATGCGATTGTCAAACTTCCGTTCGGATTTGAATATCAGATGAACTTCAACCCATATTATAAATGGTACGAATACTACAATCACGACTCTTCCCAGCATCCGGAATGGGCCGGAGAAGGGGGAAAGTCCGAACGCAAAAATCAAAAGACATTCAACTGGCAGATCGACAACATTGTCCGTTGGAAAAAAGAATTCGGCAAGCATCGCGTTGAAGCGACTTTCCTGCAGAATGCGGAAAAGGGACAGTTTTGGGAGACTATCGCCAAAGCGTCTCAATTTACTCCGAGCGATATTTTAGGCTATCATAATATCGGGGCTGGAACCGTACCTGTTGTTTCCAGCAATGACACATATAAGACCGGTGATGCCTTGATGGGACGTTTGTTCTACTCTTTTGCAGACAGATATATGGTGACGGCTTCTGTGCGCCGTGACGGGTATTCCGCTTTCGGGCAGATGAATCCGCGTGCCACTTTCCCGGCTGTGGCATTGGGGTGGGTGTTTACCTCTGAAAAATTTATGGAACCGGCCAGTTCCTGGTTGAACTATGGAAAACTGCGTTTCTCTTGGGGGCAGAACGGTAACCGCGACATCGGTCAGTATGATGCATTGGCCAAATTGAATTCCGGTCTGCATCCTTATATCGACCAGAATGGCAACATTTATGTCACTTCTCAGATTTATGTAGATCGTATGGCTAATAAAGGGTTGAAATGGGAACGTACGTCATCCTACAACATCGGTTTGGACTTTTCTTTATTCAATGATCGTTTGAGAGGTTCTATGGAAACCTATATGACCGAGACGACTGATTTGCTGGTCGACCGTGCCTTGCCTTCTATTTTGGGATTTGCTAGTGTAAAAGCCAATTTGGGTAAATTGGCGAATAAAGGTTTCGAGTTGTCATTGAACGGTGATATTATCCGTACGAACGACTTCACGTGGACCTCTTCCGGTAGTTTTTCTTTCAACCGTCGCAAGTTGAAAAGCCTGTACGGCGACATGGAGGATGTTCTGGATGAAAATGGCAATGTGATCGGCCAAAAGGAAAAAGATGACCCGAAGAACGGGTGGTTTATTGGCCATGATCCGGATCAGATCTGGGATTATGAGTTCGGAGGCGTGTGGCAGCTGGGACAGGAAGAAGAAGCTTCTAAGTATGGTTGCAAACCGGGTGACTTCCGTTTCATAGACCAGGATGGCAACGGTGTGCTTGATGACGATGATAAGACGTTCCAAGGCTATAAGACACCGCGTTTCTTCTGGTCTTGGAGAAATGAATTCATTTATAAGGACTTCAGCCTGTCTTTCATGCTTTATTCTGATATAGGCCATTATGATTATTATAACCATGCTTCCAATAGCGGTGGTATGTTTGACCGTTATTCTACGTACGACCAACCTCGTTGGACTCCTGAAAATCCGACGAATGAATACGGGCGTATCGGTTCGTACCGGTTTGCCAACTATTATAAGAAGAAAACGTTCGTCCGTATGGATAATATCTCTTTGTCATATGCAGTACCCAAGGATTTCCTGAAGAAATTCAAAGTGCAGAATATGCGCATTTCCCTTACGGCACGTAACCCGTTCACCATAACCGGTTGGGATTATTTCGATGTCGAAGCCACGAAAAAGAATCGTGACGATGGGCTTTATGGCATGAGATCTTATAATATAAGTTTTAATTTCACTCTTTGATAAAGACGAAAGAATATGAAGAACAACAAACAAAAATATATCATCGGAGCATTGGCCTTGTTGCCTTTGTTGACGACCGGCTGTAAAGAGAGCTGGCTGGATCCGAAACCTCTCTCTTTTTATACGCCTGAAAACACCTACGTGGATGCAGAGGGCATGTATTCGGCTATTGTAGCTTGCGAGCGTAATATGCGTCATGAGTTTTTCGGAGACCAGTCACCGATTTTGACCGAATATTATACTTCTGACGTTGCCGTGAACGGAAAGACCGACGAAAGCGGTGCTTTGGTCGATTTTGACAACTATATGCTTCCTACCCAAACCCAAAATAATGCTAAAAACAAGATGCAATGGTATTGGGATGAGGGTTTCAAGGGAATCAAATATGCCAATATCGTATTGTCGCGTATCGATGCTGGAACCTACAAGGATGAAGCGGAACGGAATGCTGTTTTGGGTACTGCCTATTTTCAACGGGCTTACCGCTATTATAAGTTGACCCACCAATTCGGAAATGTCCCCTTCCTGGATCGGGAATATACGGAACCGAAATTGGATTTCTACTCTCATGACCGTTGGAGCATTTTGGAGCAATTGAAAAAAGATTTGGAATTTGCTTATGAATGGGTTCCGGAAAAGGTGGATCGTGGAAGAACTTCCAAAGCTGCCTGCGGTGTCTTGCTGATGAAAGTCGCGATGTGTTTGGGTGACTTTGACCGTGCTATCGAGATCGGTAAAGAGATTGTCGCCAACCATCCGTTGATGACAGCTCGTTTCACCTCGAACAAGAACAAGCCGAACACGAATTTGATGCACGACTTGCACAGTGTAGAGGCGAAGATGGACATGTCGAACACAGAAGGTTTGATGTATGTCGTGTCTTATCCGGACGTGGAAGGTCGTGACAGAATCCAGACCATGCGTAATGCGACTCCCTATTGGGCGAAAGGTGCGGCTATCGTCACCCCTGACGGGAAGACCGGTACGGCTATTTCACCTGCGGCAGCTGATAAAGGTACGGAAATCGATAACGACTTGCATGTCGGTCGTGGCATCGGTTCCTGTCGTGCCAACAACTACCTGCAATATGACATTTGGGGTGAAAAAGAAAAAAACGACCTTCGCAGTCCTAACGCATCGGGTAGTTGGCGCCGTATGACCGATTTGTATTATAATGACCCGGGCTTGAAAGGTAAATCCGAATGGTATGGAAAACATTTGGTTCGCCCGACCAATATGAGCGTGTCTGATTCGGTACGTTGCTGGTTCTCATGGCCGCATTATAAGTTGTTTGTTCCGGATCCTACGAAGGATACTGACCGTAGCGGTGGCGAGACTGCTTGGTATATTTATCGTTCAGCCGAAGTCTACCTCTTGATGGGCGAATGTTATTATTGGAAAGATCAATTGCAGGAAGCGGCCAACATGCTGAACGTCGTTCGCGAACGTGCAGGAGCTGAACCGCTGAATGGATCTGAAATCAATATCGGCGCTATCTTGGCTGAACGTGCCCGTGAGTTGTATTACGAGGAATGCCGTCATATCGAGTTGGTTCGTATTTCTTATATTTATGCTAAGACCGGCAAACCTTGTGAGGTATTCGGTGGCCGTGTATATAAGTTGGATAACTTCTCCGGTCCCGGTGGAACAGGCTCGAATGTGAAAGAGCCTGGTTATAACTTCTGGTATGACTGGATGATGACGGTCAATAACTTCTTCCGTGACGGGACTGAGGTTGCCAACGGTAAATACCGCATCAGCGTCCATCATGTGCTATGGCCTGTCCCCTATAATGCGATCACAACCAATACCGGTGGCGTTATCAACCAGAACATCGGCTATCCGGGGGCCGAGAATAACATCACCCCGTTGAAAGTCGGTGAAGAGACTCCGGCTGGAAAGTAGTATAGGGAAAACGCGCACAATAACAACACCGTGTAAACGAGACGCACCCCGCGGAGGCCTCAGGGCCTCCCACGGGGGGCGGCTTTTTTCGCTGCGTCGAACGAAGGACAGGCCTTTTGGGGGTTCAAGTCGCGGTGTCCTACGGTGAGAGCTGCCGGGAAGTTGCGGCCCAGCTCTTGCAACAACTGCGTGAGGGCAGCCTTCTGGGCAGGCGTGCGAGTGTCTGCCGGGAGGCCTTTGCCGTCCAGTCCCCCTTCGTAGCAGATGCCGATGCTGTGGCGGTTGTGACCGAAGCAGTGCGCCCCCTCCAGAGAGAGCGGCCGGCCGGGATGTACCCGGCCGTCGCGTGTGATGTAGTAATGGTAGCCGATGTCGCGGAAGTGCCGGCCGTCGATATGGTCCCGGCGGCAATCCTCGAACGAGTAAGGCTGCCCGCAGCGCGTGGCGCTGCAATGGATGATGAATAGCGTGATGCGTCTCATGTGCGGCTCTCCCTGTCCTTTATATGCAGGCCGTAACGCCAAAGGCACTACCGATGGCCGTAGCCACGACGATGATTACTTTGAGGATGATCCCCCAGACGGATTTCTTTTCATTTTTTTCTTCCATGAAATTGTGGATTATGAGATTTATGAATTATGATTTATGAGAAGTTTTTGACACATGACTTTGTTTGTGTCTCTCTTGGCTTCTCTTGTCGATTGCTTAAAGTTCTCCCGGCCGGTCATCTTCGCCGCCACCGCCGGTATTGCCACCTTCGATGTCGTAAGGTGAAAGCTCCTTGAGCTGCGCTTCGAGTTTCAGCTGGTTGATGGCGAGGGTTCCGGTGGCGCGGCATTTGAGGCGCAGCCCGACCACGTTGGTAGTGACCGACCAGTCTTTCGACGTGTCGGCAGGTTTCCCGCGGATCCCCACGCCGAAGATGGCGAGGTCGTCCAGCTTCACGTTCTTGCCGTCGAGCAGCAACTCCTTGATGCAGGAGGTCATGTCCTTGAGGACCCCGTGGATCGCGCCTTGCGAATACGGCGTGTTGTGCTTGGCCATGTGTTCGTCTGCCACCGCCCTTGCCAGCCACTTGCCGCTGAGCGGGGTGGACTTGGTCTGGTTCTGATACTTCTTGTAACGAATCATGTCTGTTTGATTTTAAAGTTGATAATTAGGATGAAAAACCGATACCGTTCCGGTGAAGCTGCCCTGCCTTTCTTCCCTTTCCGGTACAACAAAGATAACACCCTCATCTTGTGCCGTTGCGCGTAAGGGGGAGTTGTGGGGAGTTCTGCCGGAAAGATGCGTGTTATAGGGGGAAAACGGGGTGTGGAAGGTGCGCATTGTAGGGTAAAATGAGAGGTGAAAAGTTGCGTGTTATATTTTTTAAGACTAATTTATTCCGGCTTATATGGTGTTCTATTATAGAAAAACTATATTTTTTATCACCTGAAACAGCTTGAAATTCATTGTTTTTTTCGTATATTCGTAGAAATAAATCAAATAAGGAAGACATGGAAAAACAGACTGATTTCCGCATCCGCAGCTACGGTCGTACGGAGCTGGGACAACTCTACAACCCCTGCCTGACCCCCAAGGCCCCCTACCGGAAGCTGGTCGGGTGGATCGACCATTATCCCGGCCTCGCCGTCCGCCTTGCCGAGCTTGGCAAGCTGCCCGGTTCGCGTTCCTACACCCCTGCCCAGGTGCGGGAGATCGTCGAGGCGCTCGGCGAACCGTAACTCATAGCTTTAGGGGGGCTAAGGCTATGGGTTAGGGGGGCTAAAGCATAGCTTTTCTGTTACTTTCGGCTTGATCCGAAAGTAACCAAAGGATCAAGGCCGAACCTGCTTCGCTACTCCGTTCCCTTCGTTCGCTGTCGCGTCTGAAACTCGCTTCGCTC
>OGKC01000507.1_pt1 | contig 9301 bp, 7 predicted proteins | sample 1572411 | NCBI WGS metagenome assembly OGKC01 (sample SAMEA2582157, study PRJEB24529) | metagenome
GACTGGTTAGCATGCCATAACGTATATCCCGCCGTAGCGAACGCCATGGCGAATGAGTCCACAGGAGCGTCCAATCCCAACCGGTCAAAGACATCCACGAATGTAAGGTCCATATAAACATCATCGTACAATCCGGGTACATTCTCGTACCACCACTTGATATATCCGTCCGGCCATACGATCGGTACGTATTCTTGAATCATCGTTCCGTTATATTTGAACTCCGTCGGACCGCCATACGTACAGCCTATGGTTTGTCCGGCCCAACCTCCCTTAATCTTATCCATCAACTTTTCTTTACTAATCGTAAACTCAGCGGGCACCGTCGTTTGATCCTTTGCCGAGGGTTGTTGGGAACATGAGGTCGCCCCTAGAAATAAAGAGGCTACCGTTATCACCGCAAATACTGTTTGTTTCATAATATTAGATTGTTTTTATAGATTAATCAAAAATATCCACCTCATTCCGGTAAGGAACAGAAGATTGCGCTCCCACACGAGTCACGGAAATGGCGGAAGCTTTGCAAGCGAATCTCACGGCTTCCCTTAAATCCCGCGCCTCAGCGAAAGCCACCGTTAAAGCGCCGTTGAAAATATCCCCGGCGGCAGTAGTAGCAACGGCTTCCACTTTTATCGCAGGAACCATATCTACCATGGAATCACAATAGATCAAAGCTCCTTTTGAGCCTAAAGTAACGATTACGTTCTGTACTCCCATCTCCATTATAACTTGCGCCGCCTTCTTTGCGGAAACCTCATCCGTGATCTTCACGCCAGAGATCATCTCTGCCTCTGTCTCATTCGGGGTAATCATATACAGATGCCGGAGTAACGTAGCCGACAAAGTTTGAGCTGGAGCCGGATTCAATATTACCCGTTTGTTCTTCTTCGATGCCATCTTAGCGACAAACTCGACAGTATCCATAGGAATCTCCAATTGCATTAAAATCAAATCGGCTTTTTCTATCGCCTCTTCCGATTTCGCTAAATCAGAAGGTAATAGATTAGCATTAGCTCCGGAGGCCACCACAATACAGTTTTCAGCATGAGCATCCACCGTAATCAACGCTACGCCAGATGGATTCTTCGGATCTGAGAAAATATAGGAAGTATCAATCCCCTCTTCCTCAAATAGCTGCTGGGATTGATGTCCGAATATATCACTGCCTGTTTTACAAATAAACGAGACCTGTCCCCCTAACCGCGCAACAGCAACCGCTTGATTCGCTCCTTTCCCACCCGGGTTCATAAAAAATGTTCCGCCTAATACCGTCTCTCCCGGACGAGGGAGATGATTCGTCTTTACGACCATATCGGTATTGCTACTTCCAACAACCAATATATTATGATTCCGTAAGTCTTTCATGCTTTTCTCTTATTAATCATTCGTTTAACAAAAATATCATATATTCCGCTTGGTACACCAGATTTCATGTTAATTTAAATTCATTCACCGATGTCGCAAATATAAAAAGATCCAAAATATAAAAATCATCAATTAATCTTCATCGTAGATAAACCCAAATCGATATATTTGCATCATACAATTTCTCATATTCACTATATATCAAACACTTGATAACATCAAAAGTCCATGAATAACACATACATATTATTAATGCTTGTCAACACCTTGACAAAAGCTGAGAAAAGATATTTCCATCTTTGCGCAAACCTTCAAAACGGTGATAAGGTATACCTCACCCTTTTTAATCTAATAGACGCTAATACGTCTCCCGAACAGCTGTATACACGCTTTTGTCAGATTCAAGACGGGAAGAGTTTCGAGACCGCAGTCAAACATTTATATCGGGTACTTCTAGAATGTTTAGTTAGACTAAGAGAAAAACAGGATGTCCAAACAAGAATTTTCAATTATATATCAAAGGCTGGCGTATTATTCGAACGAGAAATATTTGATGAAGCTTTCATTGAATTAGATAAAGCAAAAAAATTAGCGATCACTTATGAAAATGATTCCTTGCTTTTATTGATTCGGAGAACGGAACTGAAATACTTAAGCGCTCTTGATTTTAAAACAATCTCAGAAAAGCAGCTGGTAAACAAGCAAATGAAAATCAATGAAGTATTAAAATACGCAAGAACCCTTAATCAACATACACAGCTATACGATATTCTTAAACACCGTTTAATTAACAAAGGCTATATCCGTTCCGACAAACAAAAAGAGGATTTAAACGATCTCGTATTGAGCGAACTCCATTTAATCGCAAACAATTCCTACCAAGGATTCGAAGCGCAAAAGTTACATTTGCTATTCCAAGCCACTTATTATTTTAACTCCGGCAATTATAAATCGGCTATCCGATATTACCAAGAGCTTATCAACTTATTTAACGACAACCAACATTTAATATTAAATCCTCCTATCTACTATTTAAGTGCCATACAAGGTATTTTAGACAGTTTATGTATTGCCGGATTATATCATGAAACTCCCTTTTTCCTTTCTAAACTAGAAGAATTAACACAAAATGAGTACTCCACTGAATTCATCTTACATCTGAAAACCTTGATATATATCTACAAATCCAATAGCTTGTTACAAGCCGGAAACTTTGAACAGGCCTTAGAGCTAAGGGATAAGCAAGAAAATGAATTACTAAAAAAAGTAACATCATTAGGACTTGAGTCTCAATTACGGTTATATCTAAGCTTCGCTGTATTAGGCATGTATACGAAAGATTATGTACAAGCTCGCAAATACATGAAAAAGATATTTAGTTTGGGAAAGTTATTTTGCGCATTTCCTTCTTACAAGATAGCAAGATTGGTAAATCTTTTACTCCAAGCAGAATTAGGCAATTATGATTTCTTTAAGAACGAAATTATTTCCATCAAAAGAAACATCCGCTTCGAGAAACAGACTTATATCACAGAAAAGTTAATATTCAAGTTTATACAGGGCTATCCGCTTCCATCATACGAGAAAGCTAGAAATAAACGCTGGCTACAATACCAAAAAGACATTCAAAAAATCGAACAAGATAAATATGAACGCCAACTTTTAAAGACATTTGATGTCCTTGCTTGGATTGAGAGTAAATTAACCCAACGGTCGCTGGCAGATATTTTTGCAGAAAAAGCTCACTGATAGATTAATGCCAGAGCAAGTCATGACGTATGTAAAACCCGGCTTTCCATAATACCACTCATCTGCTGCAACGCCCAATCCACCAAGCCTTGGATATGGGGAATAAGACTTAATCCTCTTTCCGTTAAGCAGTATTCTACTCGGGGAGGAACTTCCGCATAGACCTTTCGTTCGATCAGACCATCCGATTCCAACGTGCGCAAGGTTACGGTCAGCATACGTTGCGATACATCCGCAATGGTTTTATGGATATCACTAAAACGCATGGTACCGTTAGCACTTAAAGTGATAAGCACTAGCATAGACCATTTATCTCCTAGCCGGCTCAATACGTCTCTTACGGGGCAATTCCCTGTCGGATGAAAGTTTTTCATTTTTTAACCTTTTCTATTTACTTGAATCTCAACAATGGTTACATCCATGTAAGTTCCTTATTTATAAGTGCCTTCTTGTTTTCTCTAAAAAAGGGACTTACTTTTACACCACAAAAGTAATAAACTTACGAAAAATAACTATTGTATCACTTAATAATTTACGATTATGGCAAAGAAAGTAGCAGTTTTAGCGGTAAATCCAGTAAATGGATTTGGTTTGTTCCAATATTTGGAATCATTTTTCGAGAATGGCATTACTTATAAAGTATATGCGGTTGCCGATTCAAAAGAGATCAAAACGAACTCTGGCATAGCTTTGACAGTAGACGATGTGATCGCTAATTTAAAAGGGCATGAAGATGAATACGACGCAATGGTATTCGCTTGTGGCGATGCGGTTCCTGTTTTCCAGCAGAACGCTAGCAAACAATACAATATCGATCTAATGGATGTGATTAAGAATTTCGGGGAAAAGGGTAAAATTATGATTGGACATTGCGCTGCCGCTATGCTCTTCGACTTCACCGGAATCACGGAAGGAAAGACGCTAGCGGTACATCCGTTGGCTAAGCCTGCCATTAGCAAAGGACAAACAACAGATGAGGATTCCGTAGTCGATGGCAATTTCTTTACAGCGAAAGAAGAACATTATATCTGTACTATGATGCCTCAAGTTTTGGAGGCCTTGAAGAAATAAGTTCTAAGTATCTTAGCTTCATCAGCAAAGTATCTTAAGTTCGTCGGCAAAGTAACCTAAGATACTTTGCCGATGAAGTTAACTTCGTTGCCGATGTAAGTTGCCTATAACATATCCACCGGATTCTCATTCGCCGCCCTCCAACTTTGGAACGTGACCACTCCTACCGTCAGGATACTGATCCCTAGCAATGCGACAAAATAAATCAAATAACCGACAGGGGCTTTCTCCATAAAATTACTGGCCCATCTCTCCATAAAATAATAGGAAACTGGAATCGAGATAACAAAACTAATGAGCAAGACCTTTAAATAGACTTTATTCAAACGATATAGTATCTCACTCACGAAAGATCCATACACCCGCCTTATACCAATTTCTCGCCGCTGATAGTGGACATCAAACAATACCAGACTTAAAATACCTGCCAATGCCATCCAGATAGATAAAACACTGGATAAAATAACCCGGTCGCCAAACTGGATTTCTTTTTCATACAGATGCCGGGAAAATGTATCGCAAAACTCAAAATCGGATAAACATGAAGGAGAAAGTTCGCTGAGCATGTCCCTAATATAAAGTAAAACATTTCCTTTATCAGCCCCCGGCATCAACTTAATATAAGCATAAGGCATATAAAATTCCTCATTCGTCACAAAAGCGACAGGATAAGTAGCTAGCAGCTCCGATGCTTTATGTGTGGAAGCGATCACCACCTCATCCGTAAATCCTAATACCCGGGCATCATTCCCCCAAAAGGTTTTCATACGGTCACCCACATGAAGGTTTAATTGCCTTTTCGCTTTTTGGTCAAAAACCAAAAGCAACTCTTTATTCCTCCCATCTTCCATCCTTGAGACACGCCCTTCGTTCGCGGTAATATCCATAAGGGATAAAAAATTAGGTGATACATTCAAATAATAAAAATAAATAGTCTCTCCATTAAACTCTGCGGCCCCGCCACGATTCTCATTGGTCGCTCCTATCTTACTAGCGGCGAAAGCCACATCCTCAATTCCCGCATAACCACGCAAACGGTTGGTAAAATTCTCTTTATATTTCTCGGTTATCTCCTTATTCAATTCTACGACAACTACATTATCATTCCCGAAACCAAAGGAATGACTCCGCATTGTCTCTATCTGCTTATAAATAAACAGTGACAGGACGATCAATATAATTGAAACCGTATACTGAAAACCAACCAGACATTCCCGCATTCTTTTTCCCTTTGGAGACAAACCGAAAGAACCATTCAGCACGATTCGCTGAGGAATAGAAGTCGCATAAATAGCCGGATATGCACCGGCCAATAGTCCCGCACACAAAGCCATAAATAATCCACCCCAAAAAACTATTCCCTTCATATGAAAGCCTCCTCCAATGCAACCTTCATAAACCAATAACAGCAACAAGGATATAGCATAAGACAATAGCGCAAAAAGAAAAGACTCTAACCAAAGAAATCCACGCAACCGCCATACCGAGTCCCCTAGAATTTTGCGGATGTTAATACTTTTTATTCTTGCCGGAACCAATGCCATTGTAAAGTTTATAAAATTAATCACTGCTATCAATACCACTAGAAACGAAGCGCTAAACAACAAATCCGTTTGTCTTTTATTCCCTGATTTTATGTAAGTAACACTATTCATATCATTCATATAATAAATATCGCATAAATTCACCAAACGGGTCTGTACCTCTTGGAGCCTCTCGTATTGCTTGAAGGGAAATGCTTGGTTAAACTGGGAGCAAATGAGATCTTTTTGTGACGGATCATCTAAAAGGACATAACAAAGGAAAATCCAGTTATCCCAATCATCCATACAATAAGTCGACGATAAAGAAGTATAAATGGCATTATTCAATTGTGTGTTTTCCGGGAAATCTTTATAAACTCCTCCTACGACTAGTGATTTTCGTTCCTTGCTCCAAATCTCTTCTTCCGCAAGCAACTCCTTACCAATAGCCGATGACTCGCCAAATATCTTCCGGACCATACTTTCCGGCAAAAGGCATTTCTCCGGATCATCTAAGCAATCTAGTGAACCTTCCACCAATTGGAAGTCAAATATAGAAACGATCCCCGGAGTACAGGTTATCACCGGTTCCTTATAACCTTTGAGAATCTCGTCCCTCCCGATCGTAAAATAAACTTCCCCTACGTAAGGATTTATGATCGTACTTACCAATATATGTGGAGAAGACGAGGCAAATGCTTGGGCGAAAGGCAGGATTTGCGTAGGCCATTGACTTTTACTCGTTACACAATCCAATCGATAAATAACCTCGGCTTTCGAGTGTATTTTATCAAAAGTTCGTTCGGATTCCGTACGGATAGCTACGCTATTAAATAAAGTAAAGGCGATTACGAGGCCGCATATATTTAGTGTTGCCGCCATTTTATTTGCCTTCAACGTGATAATAAAATTTCGATATATAGAGTTCATGATACGCTTGTTTTTCGTATAAAATAAATTGACACAACTCTCCTCTATGCCCTTGAAGACAGGGCATAATCATGTCTAATTCAGCATACGACAAAGCACATAGCAAGAGTATCGTTCTTGCCAAAAGACGGATTTTAATCGAACATAACTTACCCTCCGTTCGTAAAACAACAAAGCTACCGACAGGGTAAACAAAGCGAGGAAAAAAGTCAATGAGGCAATAAGGTACAAAAGTTTCTCCCCAAAAGCGGAGAAAGACGTCAAAGGAGTTATGATTTCTTGAAAAGAGATGAAAGCAGCCGGCTCTTTATTCGCTATTGAAAATAAAGATGTAGAAGCACACACCCGTACCTCCTTTTGGGAGAAAGAATCGTTGGCGACCACAGTCAATGCGGCAAAAACGACCATGCACAAAAACATTGCCTTTAACCACTTCATAACAAGAACAAAATTGATCAAAGGCAAATGTATGGATTTTCACTCAATAAATCCAAACAATAAGCATGCAAATAACACGAATATGTAAATCATTGATTATCATCATCCTTAAAAACATGATTATATTTCTGAAAAAACACGTACATGTTTTCCACAAAAGTCGTACATGTTTTTCGGAAAACACGTACACGTTTTTACCGGGTCATACGACAGAAGACAAGAACAAATATAGAAATAGACAATAACCCTCCTTATCATGATGAGAATTTCCCTCATCAGTCCCGTGTAGGTTTGAGGCTATATCAAAACCCAAGCCCCAACTCAAAGGCGAACCGGAAACTATCCGTCGAGCCGAACCAAGAATATTTAGTGGTGAACTTATTCAAGAAAGTAAGCCAAATCCCGCCACCATAGGAAGTATGCCAACTATGGGAACGCTCACCGGGAAACCAGACCCGCCCATAATCAAAGCCCGCGAATAGACCATATTTTAAGGGAGTGAACGGATTCTTTAGTTTTCCCATGTCCAAGCGTAAATCCGAGTATTGGTAAAAGGATTGCTTTCCGATAAAACGGTTCTCACGGAATCCCCTTAAATCAATCGTGGCGGCTTGATAGAACTCATAGTCATTATCGAATAATACCGTTCCCTTCATCAAGGAGGCCCAAGTAAAACGATCCGAGAACCGTACGTTCCATGAAAGGCTTCCCTGCGCATAGGGGAAATTACGTTCCGGCTTTTTCAAATTCATTTTCCATCCGGCCGTCCATTCGGTTTCCAATAGGGGAAGCCACGAATAAGGCTGTTTCGTTATCCGGTAAGTAGCGCCAAGACCTACGAAATAATTCGTGCGGAAAATAGGATGATCTTCTCCATAAACCGTATAAATATATCGATCATCCGTACGTTTAGCCTTGTACATATCCAAAGAGCCAAAGAATGTCATCACCTCTTCTTTCCTCAAATCCATCTCGAAGGATGGATTAAACATATACGTCCGGAGCTTCACCCGGTTATAATTCTTTTTCTCCTCTTTATAGCCCGCCGTATTATTTCCAAATCCGAAGAAGTTCTCGAAGTTACGGGGTGAAGAAATGGAGGCATTTAGGTATAAACGTCTCCGGCCATCATAATTAGGGAAGATACCTGCATACATGAACCCTTTCAAATAATTATACCCGATCCGATGCTGATAGGTGAATGGGGCTCGTTTAAAGCCATACATCGTATATGTAAAGAACGTACCCAAACTAATACCTTTATCCGAATCATATATTCCCCACGGGGTAAAAGATATCTTATGGTATTTTATCTTTTGGTAATCATATTTATAATCTTTATCGTAGACATGTATTTTCCGGTTATGATTCAATTGGTATTGGTTCTCCCCCTCTCCGGAGATCAAGTATATCGGAAAATCTTTCCGTGTATTTCCCTTCACTTCAAACGTATCGTTTCCCGCAAGCCCATATAACCACAGTTCCTTGGTTTCCTTGCCGGAGAATTGTTGTTCCAACCTACAGTCTCCGGTCTCGGGATCATAAATCCGTAAAACAGTCCGGTCCGGCGCTTGCCGCTCGATCAAGAAATAATCGGATTGATTGGTTCCGGCAACCACTGGCGTACGTTGCAATAAGCGATAATATTGGCTGGCAACCGCTTCCAGCTCTAGCCTCCTTCGTTTCAACTTTCGTTTAATCAGTTCTATCTCATCATGTTTTACACCTTCCGGCAAATAAGTAAAAGCGCTATCGATCAAAGAGTCGGTCATCTGTCTCCGAATTTCTTGGGCTTGGCGTATCCAAACCGACTCATCACTGCGGCCTGCTACCGCCATATCCAGCGCAAAAGCTAGCTTATTGATTTTCTTTGTATCTTTTAAAATCAGGCTATCATAATTACAGATAAAATCCAACGATAACATCTTCAACATTTGCTTGAACAATACTCCGTCCACCTTCGTGAAAGCATGATTCCTATCGATCACGATCGGGGTATAAATTACGCTATCATTGACGGTATGTGACTGCCACTCCCAGTTTTCGTTCGTCTTATTCCAATCTCCGGTCCACATATCGAAAATACGTTCCCGAATGTATAGATTTTGATCCGCCATATAGTTTTTACTCACTTGAAGGCTGTCTAGAAAGTCTTCCGTGGTATACAAATTAGACCTTAAATTAATATCCGGAACATTGATTAGATTGACCAGCCTATCTTGTAT
>OGKC01000517.1_pt1 | contig 9091 bp, 5 predicted proteins | sample 1572411 | NCBI WGS metagenome assembly OGKC01 (sample SAMEA2582157, study PRJEB24529) | metagenome
AAGCTCGCCCAACGTCCGGTATGGACCAGTTCTTTCTGTCCGGCCTCTTTCCGGAAATAGGAACGGTAGATATCCATCGTAAAGATCGTGGAGATACTGTTCATCATCGAAGCGAGCGAACTGACGATTGCGGCTGTCAAAGCAGCAAACGCCACCCCCTTCACCCCTACCGGAAGGAGGTTGCCGAGCAACCACGGGTAGGCTTCGTCCGATTTCTCTAACGGAGCCTCCAGCGCAAAGGCGGCAATGCCGGGAATCACGACCAAAAGCGGGATGAACAGCTTGATGAAACCGGCGAAAAGCATCCCGTTCTGCGCCTCCCGGACCGATTTGGCGGCCAACGCGCGTTGGATGATATACTGGTTGCATCCCCAGTAATAAAGGTTTGCCACCCAAAGACCGCCGAGGATCACGGAGATACCCGGCAGGTCCTTATAACCGGGATGCGACTTGTCGAGGATCAGATGGAACTTATCGCTCGCCTCGCCATAGAGGTTGACCATTCCCTGGTACACGCCGCCACCTTCTCCGAGGAGGTCGAGGGCGATATAGGTCGTGACCAGCCCGCCGCCAACCAGGAACACGACCTGGACCACATCCGTCAGCGCCACCGCCTTCAATCCTCCGTAGATCGAATAGATACCGGCAAAGGCCGCCAGCCCGATTATGCCGTAGAGCATCGGGATCCCCATCACCTTCTCGATCGTCAAGGCTCCCAAGTACAAGATGGAAGTAAGATTGATAAAGATGAAGACAGCCAGCCAGAAGACCGCCATCACCGTCTTGACGCGCTTGTCGAAACGCTCTTCGAGGAACTGGGGCATGGTGAAGATCTTCTTCTCCAAAAAGATCGGGATGAAGAACTTCGCCACGAGGATCAGTCCGAGGGCGGCGATCCATTCGTAGGTCGCCATCGCCAGCCCGATGGCATAGCCGGAGCCGGACATGCCGACAAACTGTTCGGCGGAGATATTGGAAGCGATGATAGAAGCGCCTATCGCCCACCAGGCAAGCCCGCGCCCGGCGAGGAAATAATCGCCGGCATCCCGCTCGTCCCCCTTCCTGCCGCGTGAGACAAAAAGGCCGACACAGAGGATCAGGAGGCAGTAAGCTATAAAGATTATTAAGTCGATCGTGTTCATGGTATCTGTTTCTTATTCATCCTGCATCAACGCCGAGCGCCCACCGTCCATCAGAATCGTCGTCCCGCTGATAAACCGGGCATACGGGGAGGCGAGATAGACGCATAACGCCCCTACCTCCTCGACCGTCCCGATCCGTTTGACAGGATGCAGGTCGATCGTCCGCCGGCGTTCCGCTTCGGGATCGGGAAAAGAGTCGAACCAAGTGTCGTTCCGGGAGCCACACCAACCGTACGGACAGCCGGCCCCCACTCGATCGCCAGGCTGCGCACCAGGCCGGTGATAGCCGTCTTCGTCACGTTATAAGGGAAGCATCCGGGGATGGAGCTGAAAGCATGGTTGGAGGTCATCAGGAGCAGGACGCCTTCGCCGCTCTTTTCGAGATAGGGCTTGCAGAGCCGGGCCAGACGCCAGTGGGAAGCCAGGTTCAGATCGAGGTTGTAATGCCAACGCTCCTCCGTGCAACCTTCGGCTCCCTCGAACACGTTCATGCCGGCATTGGAGACGACCATGTCTATACGTCCGAAGGTACGGGCCGCCTCTTCGACGAAGCCTTTCAGCTCCTCCGCATCCGTCACATCCGCGGGGCGGTAGAACGAGCGTACGCCCTCCTGTTCTACCACCTCGCGGAAAGCCTGCACGCTCGCATCGTCCGGAGACTTGCGCGAACAGCCTGCCACATGGGCACCCGCCCGTGCGAACTCCCTGGCGACACCTAAGCCGATCCCGGAGGAGACTCCGGTGACCAGGACTACCTTATCTTTATAATCGAGTACAAAGCTCATAGGGATCAGATATAAAAGTTATCGGGAGCATCCGTCGTGATGCCGGGGTGTTTCTCCATCTCCTCTTCAACGAGGTCCACGCCCAAGCCGGGACGGTCGGACAGGTGCAGGTGGCCGTCATAGACCATCTCGGCTATCGGATGGTCGATCACCGTGTCGCGCCAGGGGACATCGTTGAACATAAACTCCTGGCGGAAGAAGTTCGGGATAGCGGCGCAGACATGCGAAGAGGCGAGTGTCGAGAGAGGGCCGTTCGGGTTATGCGGGGCGATCAGAACGTTGTAGGCCTCCGCCATCGTAGCCATCCGCTTCATCTCGGACGGTCCGCCGCAACGGGTGATGTCGGGCATGATCACGTCGCACACATGCTTTTCCAACAGCGAACGGATGCCGAAACGGGTGTAATGGCGCTCGCCTACACAGATGGCGACATCCGACGGGATGCGTTCGCGCATGGCACGGAGCGTCTGCGAACTTGCCGGGCCGGCGGGTTCCTCATACCAGGTGATATCGAGCTTTGCCAAGCGTTCCGCCATCTTGACGGCAACCCGGTAGTTCAGCATGGCGTGTGTCTCGATCATGATGTCGCATTCCGAGCCGACAGCCTCGCGCACGGCTTTGGATACGTTGAACGCCAGGTCCTGCTGTTCCGCCGTCAGGGTCAAGTTGGAGGCAAGGTCTTCGCCATAGAAATAGTTCGTGTGGGCGAAGGGGTCGAACTTCAGCCCCGTAAAACCGGCGTCCATGACACGGCGTGCCTGGGCGGCATAGTCCGCCTCGTTGTGTCCGCCGCCCGTAAACCAGTAGTTGGCATAGAGCTGGATATCTTTCCGGTAAGCCCCGCCCAACAGTTCGTAGCAGGGAACGCCCAACACCTTTGCTTTCAGGTCGAGCAGCGCCATGTCGATACCGCTGATCGCACACAGGCTGGCTCCGTACGGGCCGATCCAGTTCAGATCGCGGTAGAGCTTCGTCCAGATAAAATCGGTCTTCATCGGGTCGAGGCCGATGATGCGTTGTCCGACATGCTTGGCGGCTTCGAAAACGATCGGGCTGCCGGGCCAGTTGGTAGCTTCGCCTACGCCGGTATAGCCTTCGTCGGTATAGATTTTCAGTAATGTCCAGTTATATTTGATGCCCTGGACTAACCATACTTTTACGTCTGTAATCTTCATTGTATTGTCTCCTTCCTTATTATATCATCTTACATTATTCCGTATGTATCGAAAGCGTCGCGGGCTTTCATCCCTTCCTGTATCTTCTTCAAAACCATCCGTTCACCACGGGCTTTCTCCAAGGCGCGGGTGAATACTTCTTCCTCGATCTCACGAGGCACGACACATACGCCGTCGATGTCGCCGACCAGGATATCTCCGTCATTGATCCGTACGCCCTCCATTTCGATCGGCACACGGTAGTCGATCACCTTTCCACGCGGCGCCTGATCCTGGGCATAGGGACCGTAGGAGAAACAAGGGAAATCCAATGCCAAAATTCCCTTCGTATCGCGGGAGTAGCCGTTGACAACCGCTCCGGCCGCCTTGCACTGGATCGCACGGGCACTCATCAGCTCGCCCCACAAGGCATAAGCAGGGGAAGAGCCGGAACAAACATATACCTCGCCTTCTTTCAAGTCGTCCAACGCTTCGAGCATCAGGCCGAAGGAGCGTTTCAGCACCGGGTTCACCCCTTTCTCCTTTCCGGCATCCAGCACATCGGCTTCCAATACCGTCATGGCACGTCCGGCCACCAGCATGTCGTCACGAAGCGGACGGATACGGGGAGGCAAAAACTGGCGGGTATAGCCCATCTTATCCATAATATCACCGACCACTGCGGTGTAAAGTTCTTCCTTTATCAAAGCAAACAGGGCCTTATCGTCTTTCCATTCTTTCATTGTGAATTCCTTTTTACAGTTCGTCTTTCTACCTGCAAAGATAGAGCCCGGAGGGAAGAAGATACGGCAGTAAAGCTCCCGGTTGCTTATGCTACGAGGAACAGAACAAGGGAAAAAGTAGAGAAAACGGCACTCTCTATTTCGTCACTTCCCGCGGAGAGATGCCCATTTGTTGTTTGAAGATACGGGAGAAGTATTGGGGGGACTGGAAACCGCAGGCAAAGCAGACTTCCTTGACGGACATCTCCGTGTTCCGCAGCAGCTCGATCGCTTTGTTGATCCGGATCTGGTTCAGGTAGTCCAGCGGGGAGAGGTTCAGGTACTGGGAGAACAGTTTGCGCAAGTACCGTTCTCCGACTCCGGTTTGCGACGCGACATCGCTGATCGTGATATCGGACTGGTAGTTCAAACGGATATAGGAGATCGCCTTTTTCAACGAATCGTTTGTACAAATCGGAAGATAGGCCTCATCGAGATAACGGTAAATCAGGATCAGCAGCTCGGCATAGTACATGACAACCAGATATTGGTAGTATTTGCTCTTCTGGTTCATCTCGTTGACAATACGCTGCACGGCGCGCATGATCCGGACGTTATTCACAATCTTGATCAACCGGTTTTCTTCGGAAAAGATCGTGACAGGCGCCAGATCCTTCATCTGCCCGTGCCCGTCCGGATTGAAGCGGGAGAAGACTTCCGGCAGAAACTCCAACTGCATCAGGGTCGTATCTTCGGAACCGGCCTCGAAGGTATGCTCCACATTGGAACAGATCACCATCATCTCGTTCTCGCTGAAGCTGATACTCTCGTTCTCCAGATGCAGGATGCAATTGCCCTTCTTCACATAGTTGATCTCGATCCGCAGATGCTTATGCGGCCCGAATGTCTCGAACGGGCGGAACGACACAAAGCGAAACACATCCGCCAGCCGCTTGTGCTTCAGATTCTCGGTGATGCCTTCCAGCATTCCCCATAACGATTGTTCAGACGGTTGTTCCATACGGCTCTGCATTTGATTGACGCTTACAAAGTTACAAAAATGCCGGTAATACCCAATAGCCCGTAAGGTATTTTAGTCACCTTACGGACTGTCGGGCAATACCCTATAGCCTGTAAAGACACAGGTTATAGGGTAAGTTAAGAGGTTATTCCACTCTCACCACAATCTCTCCACCGATCCGGTCTCCTTTCTTCAACGGCTTGCGGTAAGGAGCATAATAGCTACTGAGGAACATCTCGTTTCCTGCCGTCACAAAGTCGGCAACCAGGAAGCGGATCTTGTCTTTTTCCAACCAGGAGCGCCAGTGCTGTTTGCCATTGGAAGGGACGGTAATCTTACTACCGTTTCCGTCTTTCAGACCGGCATACCAAATGTTCCGGCGGGTGGAACGGAAATCATTACTTCCCAGTTCGTTATAATCCATACTCCAAGACCAGGCAGGTTCCGTACGCGGATCGACTTTCGCAGGGAGTCCTTCATAAAAAAGGCTGGCTTCACCTACCGGACGGCTGATATGGTCGGCCGGATAAACGCTCCACATGCCATCCCGGCGCCAGAAGGTCTTATCATAAGAAACAGGAGCTTCAAAAACCAGTCCCCACTGCCTCGGATTCACATCTTCAAGGGCATCGAACGAATAGGTTACCGATAGTTCGCCTCCTGCATTTATTTTCAGGTCATAAGAGCCGGAAAACTCTTTATAAGCGCCTGCCACCTTTACCAGAACGTCATCACCCTGTCGGACCGCCTCTACTTTTTCTACCTTCCAGTCCGAGCAAAGGTCATTGAACACAGGCGTATTGGCATTATGATTCGGGTAGCATCCGCCACCTGTCAACGGCAAGGCCATCAGCCACGGTCCACCGTTCAATATTTCTTTTTTCCCTTTCTTCACCGAGAGTATCTGGCCGGATACACGACTGATCTCACAACTAAAATCTTTTCCGGTAATGACATAGCGGTCTTTCTTTTCTTTCAAGCGGGTAGAAGCAGTTGGCAACGCCTGCAATTCGTTTTGTACCTGTCTGCCGACAGGGATCAAATACTCATCGGCAGTAAAGCCGCGGGGATCGGCAAAAGACAGATAGAGCTCATTCGCCTTTTCGGGATGGGCAAGCCGGATGCGAAGTTGTCCTTTTTCACCGGGTTCCAGGTCTGCGAAGGCCGTTCCCTTCTCCTCTCCGTACGTCCACGTGATACGCAGTTCATCCAGGTTTGTATAGGTGTACCGGTTTTCAAGATCGATGACCAGTTCGTTGGCTGGAGATAGCGCCTCGGTCGTCACACGGACCGGACTGTATATCTTTTTCATATCCCAGTACTCCGGTTTCGGGCGACGCCAGCCGTCGATCGGTCCCCAGGGGCCATAACCGACTGCATCCCCGTTAGGCATCTGGAAAATATCGTCGATACCAGACCAGATAGAACCGCCTAAAACGCCCGGTGTCTTATACATATTGTCCCACGTAGGAGCCAGCGCCAATGCCCAATCGCTACGGATGCCGGGATCAGTCACCAGCTCGCTCCGGTTATAGACATTCAGGTGGCAGTATTCGCCATACGTCATCGGCCGGGCGCTTTTGGCGGCGACCTTATATCCGTTGGGACCCGGATAATGGATATTCGCGATCGGGGCCGTGCTGCCTTGGTTGTTGAACCCGCCATAGGCCTGGTCGTGAAAAGTGAACGGACGGGTAGGATCGGCTTTTTCCATATAGACCTCTACCTGTGCAAATTCCTTATTCCAGTACGATTCGTTCGCCATCGACCAGAAGATGATGGAAGGATGGTTCCGGTAGAACTGGATCATCTCCATATTCGCCTGCAATACATACGGATAGTATTTAGGATCGCGGTAGTTCAGCACCTTCCAGTTCTCATTCGCATGATGGCCGATCCAACAGACCGGTGCTTCCACTTCCACGAACATGCCCAGTTCGTCACAGACTTCGAGCAGCTCTTCACAAGGAGGGTAATGGGAAGTACGGATAAAATTGCAGTTCGCATCCCGGTACAGCTCGACATCCTTCCGTTCCAGGGCAGGATTCATCACACGTCCGGTCAACGGATGCATTTCATGTCGGCAAACCCCTCTCAACTTGACAGCCTTGCCATTTACCAGTAAACGATTCCCTTGTATCCGGATCTCGCGGAAGCCAAAACGTTTCTCTATCTGCTCGACAACCTTGTCCGAGGTTCCGACTTCGATTTTCATCGTATATAAAGATGGATGCTCGTTATCCCACTTATCCGGAGAAACGACTTTGCCAGTCAACCAACCGCTCCAGGAAGACCCGGCGGCAATCTCCGGAATATGCCGGCTCAGGACAACAGGCAGTCCGGAGAGGGAAAGGCGAACCGATACATCTTTTTGTATCTCATCCGAGCTATTCGTTACCGACAGATAGACTTTCAAGTCTGCATCTTTATAGTCATCGTCCAGCTCCGTCACGATACGAAGGTCCGACAAATGGATATCCGGAACGGCAAAGAACGTCACTTTACGGGTTATGCCTTCCAACTGATGTGCCGCATATTGAGTCAGGCTCCCTAACATGTCTGCCAACGACTCGCTGCGAACCCGCAGGGCCAACAGGTTTTCACCCGCCTTCAGCCCTTTCGTGACATCCAGTTCAAAAGCAGTCATTCCTCCCATATGGGAACCGATTTCCTTTCCATTCAGATACACGACCGACTCGCTGGAGACACCGTCGAAACGCAGTTTCACCTGCTTTCCCTGCCAATCCGCCGGCAATGTGAATGTAGTCTGATAGCCTCCGAAACCGGCAGAATCGACTTTAAAGCCTTGCATGGACCACTGTCCCGGAACTACGATCGGCTTCCAGTCCCGCCCGTTCTGTTTCTGTTCATAAAAACGGGCAGCAGGCTTTTCATTGAACAACCACGTCCCGTTTAAGGATAGGACCGGATTATAGACACCGGCTACCTGATGGGGCTTGATGGTATATACAGGTAAAACTTTTTCCGCACAAACAGTCGTATCCACCGTATAAGCCTGGGTATGCACCAATTCCTTTTTACGTTCTTCCCCGAAAGGTTTCAGCTGGGCGGGATTGGACGAATACAGGTTCAGCTCCGAAACAATCGCATTATCTCCCTTCAAGGCTTCAAACACCAAGACCAATTGTCCGTAGGCGTAGGCTTTCTTCGGCAGGTCGATCATGTAGCGTTGCTCCTTCCCTTTTTCAAGTACGACGGGCCCCTGCACTTCGTTGCCGTCAGCCACGATACGCTGTTCCCTCCGGTTGTCAGCCAGATAGACCACCTCCATCCGGTAATCGGCCTGTATATCCATCTGATCGAAAGCATAGATGACCGTCCCGCCGAAATTACAGGTTTTCGCCTCTTTGCTTCCCGTGAAAGAATCCGGCAATGTATAGTCATCCCCTTTGATCAGGAAAGCTTGTGTATTCGTTACTCCGCAGTCGTTCGTAGCCACCCGCCGCATCTCCTTGTTCTGGGCCTGCAAGCCAAGGCACAAAAAGAGCATAAGCCCGGTATTGAACAGCTTGTTTTTACATAGATTGACCATACGCATATTGGTTTTCGTTTTATATTTACATTATCTGATATGCAAAAGTACGGACAATCCCAACATCTTTCCTCTCTCTATTCTAATTGAGTACACACCTGCCAGGAACAAAAAACAGGAAAACTAACACAAAACGGAACTGCTCCCAGACGCGGCAGCCGATCAGTAGACCTTAAGCTTTTGCATGCCTCCTTTTTCAAACTCGATCGCCCCCGGATACGAGTTTTTCCGGCTTCTTTTATTACCCAGATAATCCCTATTCAAGACTTTCGGAGTCTCCGCTCCTCCAACAAAAGACTGATGGGAAATAGCTAGGTGCGACCAAAACTTGTTTATCTAAATCCTAAACATGCATAAAGACAACAGGGCAAGCATTACCTTGCTATGCAATAAACTTATTAGCTTTAACACATGACCTGCCCCGAAAGTGACGAAGAACTATGTTTCCCATTTCCTCTGTCACTGTATCACTGATTTCTTTTTACCAGTTGATATTCAACTTATTTGATTAGTGATATATGCCCGTTTTCTCTATCACTACGGTATCACAATCCTATCACTGGCAACTTGGATAGGAAACAGGTATTCCGCTTATACATATCTGCATATTAACATATTACAAATAAAACAAACGATAAACACCCTATTTCCATCCCTGCAAATCACTCGATTATTTTATGTAAAAACGGCTATAAAATAGGTAAAACCGGGTGG
>OGKC01000520.1_pt1 | contig 9028 bp, 9 predicted proteins | sample 1572411 | NCBI WGS metagenome assembly OGKC01 (sample SAMEA2582157, study PRJEB24529) | metagenome
GAACGATTCTAGCCATATCTTACACAAAAAATCACAAAAAGGAAGCCTTTATACAAAGACTTCCTTAATCTATTAATGCGGAAGATGGGACTTGAACCCACACGATGTCACCACCGGCAGATTTTGAGTCTGCTGCGTCTGCCATTCCGCCACTTCCGCATAACAATAAAATAATACCATAACATAATTAAAAAGGCAAGTAGAAAGTTTCTTTTACTGTTAAAAAAATGCCAGACCAACATACATCAGTCTGGCAGGTAAATAACAATATTCAATTACATAACACACAGCACTATATTTCATAATTCTCGTGCAGTTTTTCTGCACATGTAAAGTTCCGTAAGGAACTTCTAAGTGACTACGAAGTAGTCATATTATATCCTAGAACAAAGAATTATATAATTCCTCATACTTCTTAGCTGAACTCTTCCAAGAGAAATCTGCTTTCATTCCTCTGTCAACTATCTTGTTCCACTCTCTCTTGTGGTTATAGTATACGCTCTTAGCATAATTAATAATCCCAAGCATTTCGTGGGCATTGTAGTTAGCAAATGAGAAGCCTGTTCCTGTACTCTCATATTCATTATATGGCTCAACTGTATCCTTAAGACCACCTGTCTCTCTAACTATAGGCACTGTACCATATCTTAAAGACATAAGCTGGCTGAGTCCACAAGGCTCAAACAATGAAGGCATAAGGAATGCATCACAAGCTGCATATATCTTATGTGACATCTCCTCTGAATAGTAAATATTAGCAGATACTCTGTCATTATATTTCCAGTCAAAATGTCTGAACATATTCTCATATTTCTCTTCACCAGTTCCAAGAACTACAAGCTGTACATCTTCTGCACATAACTCGTCCATAACATAAGCAATTAAATCGAGACCCTTCTGGTCTGTAAGTCTTGATACTATACCTATCATAAACTTGCTCTTATCCTGTGCAAGTCCCAGTTCTTTCTGGAGAGCAACTTTATTCTTCCACTTTTCTTTACGGAAAGTAATCTGATTATAGTTAGCCGCAACAGATTTATCTGTCATAGGATTATATACTTCGTAATCTATGCCATTAACAATACCACTAAGGACATTAGCTCTTGCATTCATAAGACCATCAAGATTCTCACCATAGAAAGGTGTCTTAATCTCCTCTGCATATGTCTCGCTAACAGTAGTTACCCTGTCAGCGTATACTATGCCACCCTTAAGATAATTAGCATCTTTATATGCTTCAAGCTTATCTGATGTAAAATAGCTGTCATCTAATCCGGTAATATCCTTTACCTTCTTAAGATCCCATATACCCTGGAACTTAAGGTTATGTATAGTCATTATTGACTTTACACCATTGTAGAAATCCCCAAGTGCAAAACGCTCGTGTAAATATACCGGAATAAGTCCTGTCTGCCAGTCATTGCAATGTATTATGTCTGGCTTAAAACCAATAACAGGTATTGCTGACAAAGCAGCTTTACTAAAGAATGCAAATTTCTCAATATCTTCGTGTATCCAGCTATAAGGCTTTGGTCCTCCAAAATAGAATTCATTATCAATAAAATAGAATGTAACTCCATCATACTCCATTTCAAATACGCCAACGTACTGTGTACGCCAAGCTAAATCAATATAGAAATGAGTCTTGTATACCATCTTCTCTCTGTACTCCCAAGGAATACATGTATACTTTGGAATCATAACACGAACATCAAATTCATCCTTATTAAAATACTTAGGAAGCGAACCAACAACGTCAGCTAAACCTCCTGTTTTAATGAAAGGTACTGCTTCTGATGCAATAAATAAAACATTCTTCATATAATCCCCTTTCTATACATCTATGTAACTAAATGTATAAATATAATCAATGTAATAACTATATTAAAACATATTTTTCAAAATATATCAATTACCAGTATCTTCTTACACCAATTATCTGCATTCCGATATTAACTGAAGAAACCTTTACATAATCACCAGGTACAGAAGCATGTATCATCTGTCCTCCGCCGATGTAGATACCAACGTGTCCCGGGTAACATATTACATCACCTGGCTGTGCGGCACTTATGCCACCTGATACAGCAACGCCTCCATATGCCTGTGAACTTGATGAACGAGCAACACCAGATATACCTGCCTGTGCAAGTACATATGATACAAGACCTGAACAGTCAAATCCACTTGGTGAAGCTCCACCACTTCTATAAGGAACACCAACATATCTGTAAGCTATTGAAACAATGTTAGATGCAACTGATGAATCATTATTAGCTGATGTAGGTATTGATGTAACTTTTGTCTTAGTTGTTGTCTGACCGCTTGTTGCAGCTGCTCTTGCTGCTTCTGCCTGTCTTTTCTGTTCTAATGCCTTAGCAGCTTTTTCATTAGCTTCTGCTAATAATTCGTCAAAGTTGCTGATATCACTCTGTGCAGCATCAATTGCTGTATAAAGTGTAGCCTGCTTGTTAGTAAGCTCCTTCTGCTTGTCATTAAGAGCTGCCTGCTTAGTCTCTAAATCACTTTTATATTCAGCGATAGATGCTGCTGTTGCAGCCATCTCTTCAAGCTTGTTACGATCATAGTCATATACCTATTAATAACATCACTCATATCAGATGCTGTAAGGAATACATCTGAAATTGATGTTGACTGGTCTTCATACATATATTTAATTCTTAATTTAGTATCATCAAACTGTTTCTGCTGTAACTGTTGTGCAGCTTCAAGATCAGCGTTAGTCTGGTCAATCTCATCTGAGAGATCTGCCATATCCTGTTCTAAAGAACTCATCTCTGTAAGAAGATAGGCAGCCTGCTGCTGCAGCTGATCAAGTTCATTCTGTTTATCCTGCTTCTGCTGTGTAAGTGTACTGATTTCGTCAGCAAATGCTGTTGAACCTATAATTGTTGTTCCCGCAATAGTTGTTGCCAATGCTGCTGCAGCAAACGTTTTGAATACTCTTTTACGCATATATAAAACTCCTAAATATTACAATTTTGTTAAAACATTTTTACAAATACGTTAATATTATAATATACAAATTTCAATATAGCAAGAAAAAACCGCAAAAAAGCTGATAAACTGTCAGTATAATTCCTAAAAAACCATCAAACTGCTGTCTGATGAAGCCTTATATTATCTGATATAAGTGCTATGAATTCTGAATTAGTCGGCTTGCCTTTGCCATTGCTGATTGTATATCCGAACAAATCGTTAAGAATATCCGGATTGCCTCTGTTCCATGCAACTTCAATAGCGTGTCTTATAGCTCTTTCAACACGGCTTGGTGTTGTGTCAAACTTTTTGGCTATAGTTGGATAAAGGACTTTGGTAATACTATTTATTATATCCGGATCATTAACCGCAAGTGTGATAGACTCTCTCAGATACTGATAACCCTTTATATGTGCAGGAACACCAATCTCGTGTATCATTCCTGTAATCTCATTCTCAAGGATATGTTTGTTATGAGGAATACTGTCGTTAACCGATTTTTTTATATTGACAGGCTTTATATTAATAATTCCTCCAATATATTTAATGCGGTCAATCAGCATATTATTATCAAATGGTTTCATAACATAATATGTAGCTCCCATATTGAAAGCATCCTCTGTCACTGCTTCCCTTCCAACTGCACTAATAACAATAAATGCAGGATTAACACAATCATTATCCTCCCTTATCCTCTGCATAACAGTTAGTCCGTCAATCTGCGGCATAATAATATCAAGAAGTACAATATCAGGCTGTGTCTTTTTAATGACATCAACTGTATCCTCGCCATTCGTTGCTGTACCTACAACATCTAACTGCGGCTCTCCATTAATAACCTCTTTGATTACATCTACCATTCTCTTGTTATCATCCGCAATTACAATTTTCAATGGATTCATAAGCAATTCTTCCCCTCGTCATATAATAATATATAAATATGCTTTCCGCCAAAAGAACCTATCTTTCAGCACCGCATAATGAATATATTTATTATTATATATTTAAAAATGTAATTTTACAACGAAAACGCATCGCAACTATCGACATAATTCGACAAATAAAATTAAATCATATAAATATATTGGCATTATAAACCTTTTTATTTAGCTTCATTATTGCAGATAATAATATCATCAGATAAATTTCAAATAAATTTTAAAGGAGGAAAACCATGCTTATTAATAAAAATACATTTTCTAATAAATTATTAAATAAGTATATTTACTGGTCAGGAATAATAACACTTTTATTTATTCTTATTACATCTTATGTAAACTATGTTAATAAGCATTTTCCTGAACAGATATATATAACTGAGCAAAGCGATACAAGTATCAACCTGTCACTCCCCGTTACCGGAAGCGTTCACAACACGCAGAATGGTACTAATAACAGTCTTGCAAATGCTGATTTCAGCCGAGAAGTCACTTTTATAACCGGCAGTCCTGGAAGTTACCACATCGACCTTCATCTGTTCGGCTTCTTATTTTTAAAGACAGTAAATGTCAATGTGGTTGATGAAAAATACGTCTATCCCTGTGGCTTTCAGGCTGGCTTATATCTGAAAAGCAGCGGAATACTTGTAGTAAAGACCGATTCCATCGAGAGCAAATCAAGTGGTACAATAACCCCCTGCGAAAATATTATTACCAAAGGCGATTACATTTTAAAAATCAATGATGAAGAAATCAATTCCAAGAAGCAGTTATCTTGCAAGGTAAATGAATGTGCTGGCGAGAAGCTTAATATAGAATTACTGCGTAATGATGAAATAATAAATGTAACTGTAACCCCTGTTGAGGATAAAAACAGTGAATATAAGCTAGGTCTGTGGGTAAAAGATGATGCACAGGGTATAGGAACAATAACTTATATTGATACAGATTATAACTACGCTGCACTTGGTCACCCGATAACTGATAATACCACCGGCAAAGCCCTTAATATTAAATATGGCAGATTATATAACACAAGAATTCTATCAATAATAAAAGGACAGAATGGCACTCCTGGAGAATTGCAGGGAATTATAGACTACAAGAACAGTACCCCGATAGGAACAATTGACAAGAACAGCTCTTACGGAATATATGGAACAATCGACAACTCTATTGTAAAGAAACATTCTCTTTCACTTATGAGTGTAGGTTACAGATACAGTGTCCACAAAGGTAAAGCATATGTAAGATTTTACAGGAATAATAAATATGATGACTACGAAATTAAAATTACACAGCTTAACAATAACGATTCCAAAAATATCAGTTTTGTTGTTACCTCTGAAGAACTTCTTGATATGACTAATGGAATTGTACAAGGTATGTCTGGCTGTCCTATTATTCAGGACGGAAAGATAATCGGTGCTGTAACACACGTTCTTATTGATGACTCAAGAAGCGGATATGGCATATATATAGAAAATATGCTTAATGCTTCATAAAATTAACAGCTGGTATATACATACCAGCCGTTAATTTTTCAGAGTGCTTTTACTGTTCCAGATATAATTATTATAATAACTATATCTAAAAATCACAACTCTGATTTCACTTTATCAGCCATAATCTTTAATTCTTTGGCATTCTCAAGCACAGAGTCTGTAAGTGTCTCACCGGATAACATTCTGGCAATTTCATTAAGACTATCATCTCCTGCGACCCTCTGGATATTACTGTAGGTCTTATTATCGTGTACACTCTTTTCTATTATGTAATGGGCATCTGCCATAGCCGCAATCTGTGGCAGATGTGTTATACATATTATCTGATGTGATAACGAAAGCCTTGCAAGCTGATTAGATACCTTTGAAGCCGTCTTACCACTTATACCTGCATCAATCTCATCAAATATAAGTGTCTTATCTGCATCTTCTGACATAACTGTCTTTATGGCAAGCATAATTCTTGAAAGTTCACCACCCGAAGCAATCTTTGATAATGGCTTTAAATTCTCACCAGGGTTCGTTGATATCATAAATCTTACATTATCACAGCCCTTTGAAGATAAAGATGGTTCTTTAGCAAAATCTATTCTGAACTTTACATCTAAAAAGTTAAGATTCTTTAAAGAAGCTATGAATTGCTCTGCAAGCTTTACTGCTGCCTGCTGTCTTATGGAACTTAGCTTTTGGGCTATATCCCACGCCTTACAGCATGCTTCTTCATACTCTTTTTTCCTTCTGCTTATAAGCTCATCAAAATTGTAATAATCTGCAAGCTTCGCATTAACAGCCTTTAAGGTATCATTAATAGCCTCTATTGAACTTCCATATTTGTTCTTAAGATTATTAATAAGATCAAGTCTTTCCTGTAGTTCGCTAAACTCTCTTGGATCATATTCAGAGTTCTCTATATATGAACTGATACTGTGTCCGGCATCACGAATAAGTCCTTCAGCATCAGACAAAGTATCACAGCACTCTTTCAATACATCATCATATTCACTTGCTGTTATAAGTGACTTTAATGCAGTTCCTATCATATCACTTATATTATCATTACCTGAATTCAAAAGCATATCTGCATACGAAAGCTCATTAGTAATCTTCTGGTAATTATTAAGCTTATGATATCTTGCTTCAAGCTCCTCATCTTCATCTGGCTGTATATCGGCCGTCTGTATCTCATTAGCTTCATACTCAAGAAATGCTATCTCTTTTTGAAGTTCATCTTTATCCTTATCAATAAGTTCTAACGCTTTCTTTGCTTTAACCATATCTTTATATGCATCTTCCATAGCCTCTCTTAATTCAGCTATTTCATCAGCACAGAATGTATCTACAACCGTCAGATGATTAGCATCATCCATAAGTATCTGGTTATCGTGCTGTCCATGAACATCTATAAGATAGCGTGCAAGCTTCTGTGTCTGTGCCGCTGTAAAATTCTGTCCATTAACCTTTATCTGCGAACGTGTTGGTGTTATCTTTCTTGAAATAAGCAGTTCACCATTCTCAATATCTATAACTCCAAGCTCTTTTATGCGTTCAATTACATTATCATCTTCAATATTAAAAAGCAGTTCTGAAAGTCCATATTCTGCACCTGTTCTTATAAAATCAGGCGATGTCTTGGCACCTAGTGCCGCATTAATAGAACCCAATATAATAGACTTACCTGCACCTGTCTCTCCTGACAGAATATTAAGCCCCTCTTCAAAATCAATATTTTCTTCTTCTATAAGTGCAAGATTCTTAACATGTAAATTAGATAACATATTCCTCCTCTGATACTATATCTTTATAATACTATGCCTTTATAAGTTTCTTAAGTTTATTAGAAACATTTACAGTATCCTTAACAGTCCTTACAGCACACATAATAGTGTCATCACCTGCAATAGAACCAACTATCTCATCAAGCTTAAGTGCATCCAGTGCCGCACACACCGCCATTGCCATACCCGGAACAGTCCTTATAACAAGAATATTCTGTGCCATATCCATAGAAAGATAGCCTTCCTTTAGCACTCTTATATATTTGTCATTAGGTACAGGACTGCTATGTGAAAGAGTTGTATACTTCTGATTAACCCCGTCAATTGTGACCTTGGTAAGATTAAGTGCTCTTATATCCCTTGAAACAGTCGCCTGAGTTACATTATATCCTGCTTTATTAAGTGCATCAGCAAGCTCTTCCTGAGTTCCTATATTATTATCAGCTATAAGTTCTAATATTTTTTTATGTCTGTCTGATTTCACTTTTCTTCTCCTATTCCGGCTACATTTTATTCCTTATCCTTTCAAGGAAAGAAATTCTGCTTGTCTTTATAAGCCGTGCTGTCTTATCAGAACGGGTAATAACAACTCTGTCCCCTGTTATGACATTACAATAGCTTTCTCCATCATATGTAGCTACTCTTTCTTCTGATAATTTCTTATTATCATTCATCTGTATTACAATCTCATCATTCTGTTCAAATATTATGCTTCTCTGAGTAAGTGTATGTGCACATATTAGTGTAATCATTATAAGATGTGCATTCGGCTGGACAATTGGTCCGCCTGCCGATAAAGAATAAGCTGTAGAACCTGTCGGCGTAGATACTATAACTCCGTCTGCTGCGAACGAATTAAGATATTCTCCATTGACATATATATCAAAATCTATAACCCTTAATATTCCCCTTCTGCTAAGAACTACATCATTAAGTGCTACATCTTCATATATAAGCTCGTCATCACGGTATATCTTTCCATCAAGCATCATCCTTGTATCTATCTCATAACAGTCATTAATAAGGCTTTCAAGGGTATCATACACTGTGTTCATATCTGTATCAGTAAGATACCCCAGCGTTCCTATGTTAACACCAAGAAGAGGTATATTCTTAGAATTAAGGTCTCTTGCCGCCTGTATAAGCGTACCATCCCCACCAAGAACAATTATGCATTCTGTATCATCTGGCACAATATCAGCATTCGTATAACAATAATCAGTATGTTCTACATCTGCCGAGTCAGGATTATATATACAGCTTACATTGTGCTTGTTAAGATAATCCAGAATACTGTTTGTATATACAAGGTCTGGATCTTTAGTTGTATTCGTGACTATGTAAAAAGATTTCATTAATACCTCTATACTTTAAATTAATATTAATATCTATATGAATATATTACAATGTTTCGTGGGCTTTGTCTACTATATTTTGTATTGTGAAAGGAATGTTATCATAAGTTCCTTCTATATGCTTCTGTAAATGAAGAAGATATTCGATATTTCCTTCTGGTCCCTTAACTGGCGAGAACTCAAGATTAAGTATCTCAAAGCCAATTGAAATTGCATAATTAATAACCATATCTATAACTTCGATGTGTACCGCCTTATCCCTTACAACACCGTGTTTACCAACCTTTTCTCTTCCAGCTTCGAACTGTGGCTTTATAAGACATACTATCTGCCCGTCATCTGTAAGAAGATTTTTCACTGGAAGCAGCACCTTTGTAAGCGATATAAATGATACCTCAATGCCCGAAAAATCTATCTTATCCGCCATCTCTTCCGGTGTTACCTATCGTATATTA
>OGKC01000530.1_pt1 | contig 8847 bp, 4 predicted proteins | sample 1572411 | NCBI WGS metagenome assembly OGKC01 (sample SAMEA2582157, study PRJEB24529) | metagenome
CGCCCAGTGGAAATTGGCGAAGACGAACCTGAACGCCGCTGGCAGTAAGGATACGCTCACGCTGGAGGTATCCGGCAATTCCTTTAGTTTTTCTTCCTTCCAGGTGGATTTCACCTTGTCCGAGGGTATCTTGCTAGATGGAACCCCGATCCTCGGCGAGTTGGCAAATGATCATGCTCTTACGTGGAGTAAGCAAAGTGACGGCAGCTTCCGTTGCGTGGTATACAGTGCAGGAAACAAGGATATGAAAGCCCCGGAAGGCCCTGTGCTCCGTATCCCGGTAGTGCTGGCGGCCTCTTTTGAGGGAGGAAAGTTCACGGCGAAAAACGGACTCTTGTCTAACAAGGCCTCCAATGGGCAGTCGGTGAAGGACTTGAGTGGAGCGACCCTTACAGCGTATAAGGAAAGAGCCCATCTGGTGGTGAACGTATCGGGCCAAGAGCAAGTGGTCAACCCGGCTATAGCCGCAGGATTGAGCTATACGACCATCCCGGAGGATAAGACGCTTACGGTCGCTTATTTTAAGGATGATTCTTGTAAAATAGCGGCTACCGACAATGACCGCAAGGAAGAGGGTATCCTGTATGTCAAGCTATCCTATGCGGGTGACACTGACTACGCTGAGTTCGAGGAGGTCTATGTCATGAGTCTGACGAGCAAGATCGCTATTGACGCAAGTAAAATCACGAAGCCGCAAACGACAGGTATCAAGGAGGGGCAATTGCTTTCAACTTCTTTACTGTCCGGTGGTAGCGTAAAGGATGAAGATGGATATACGATTGCCGGTACCTTCGTTTGGACGAACGGGAATGCGGTGATGCCGGCCGGGAAGCAAAGCTGTTCCGTCACTTTCTATCCGGATAACTCCTCTTATTACAATACAGCGGAGGTGTCTGTGGAGGTTGAGGTAACCCCTACGTATCTAGTCACCGCTACAGGGACAACAGGAGGTACCGTAAACGTATTGGGCAAGACCGAGGATGACGTGTACGTGAAGGGTCAAGAGATCTCCTTGGTAGCCCTGTCTCTGCCCAATTATAAGTTCGAGAGTTGGTCGGTAACGGGCGCGAGCGAGACCTTGCCGGCGAATGATTCCATCTTTGTTAAGGCGGATAATAATAAGACCTATACGGCGAACTTCTCCCCGATCATGCGTGCGGTAACGATCAATCATGTAGGCAACGGCAGTCTCTCGGTTACGGCCGAAGGTGCGAAGGTTGCGTCTGGAGCTTTCTTGCGACAAGGTACGATCTTGCAAATCGTGGCTACACCGGACGTGAACTCCCAGTTGGAATCATTGACTATAAACAAGAAGCCTCTAGAGGGTAACAAGGTGACGCTTACAGCGGATTTGGAGGTCAATGCCGCATTCAAGCCAAAAGAGGGGGCACTTGTCTCCATCGATAAAGATGTGGCGAACGGCTCTATCTTATTATATAAGGAAGACGGCAGTTTGATCGCTTACGGTTCTTCCGTTCCTGTTGGTACGAAGCTACGTGCGGTTGCGCTTCCGGATGCCGGGTATAGCTTGGATGGCAGTGTCACCTTATCGGGCGTGACCGGCCCTACGAACGACCTGTGGACCGTGACAGGCGATGTTACGGCAAAAGCTGCTTTCGGTGCGAAGAAATACATGGTGAAGGCCTCTGCCGTAAGCAGCAACCCGACTCAGACCGCTTCCGGTACGATCACGTTGGAGCCATCCGGAGAACAACCTTATGGTACGGAGGTTCGTATAGCGAGTGCCGAGGGACAGAACGGAGCGAGACTGCTTACCATCTTGGCGAACGGTAAGGAAATATCTCAAAATGATGTCTTGACCGTAACCGGCGACCTGACGGTGACAGCTGTATTCGATCCTCGGGTAAATATCGAGAAGACATACATCCTTTGGCCGTATCAAGAATACTACTACAGTGGCGTATCCCGCAACTTCGTGCCTTTCGCTTCGCAGACTTACGCTGGTTTCTCTTTTGAGGTCTTATATAAGAACACTAAGGGTGAGAAGACTGCTAAGGCAATCGATGCGGACAATTATACGGTCTTGTTGCATCGCGAAGAGGATGGTTTGTATAATGAGTTCAAAGGGGAGTATAAGGATGGCTTAGTGATCCATAAGTCCAAGGTCTCGGTAACGGAAGCGCCTACGAACGGAGGTAATCCGAAGACTCGCCCGGCAGAGGTGGACATCACAAGCACAACTACCAATGGCGTGACAAAATACGTGATTGAGCCTAACAGCGATGCGGCTAAAAAGAATTACGAAGGCACGGTTTACTATCATTCTACGAAAGATCCGGTAAACTTATCCTTTGGTGAGTCTATCCTACGTGCGGGAGGGGAACCGGTATCACCGATGGGCTACGTACGTGTCACTAATGGCGGTATGCCATACGACGCAACGGATGGTAAGGTTTCTATCCCCGCCGGTATAACGGTGACGCTGGAAGCTGTGCCTGCGGAAGGCGCTAAGTTCTCTCATTGGTCTGATATTGAGTCTAACCCTGTTGACGCAAAGAAGAACCCTCGGGAATATGTGGTAGCGGAAGGCTCTACGGGGGTTACTCCTGAATTTGTCGGCAAGGATAAACTAGAGTTCAAGTTAGCTCAAACCTCCTCCGTATATAACGGTGCGGCTCAACTCGTATCCGTGACAGGTACGGGCAACGAGGCTTGCCAGATCACGTTCTTCTTTGACGAGGCCTGTACGCAACCGGCTGTCTTGAAGAATGTCGATAAGTATTATGTACGTGTTTATCGTTCAGCTGATGCGAAGTATAAAGAATATACTGAAGTATTCCCCTATGCGATAGAACAAGCCGAACCTGCGATTACGAAGTGGCCGGATGCTTCCGATATCTTGCTCGGTCATACACTGGCCGAATCAATTCTACAAGGTGGAAATCCCGGTATCGTAGCCGGAACATTCGCTTGGAGCAAGCCGGAAACAGCGCCTACGGCCACCGGTCAGCAAGAGGTTACCTTTACGCCGACCGATCCGAATTACAAGCCGGTTAGTAGCAAGATAGAGGTGAAGGTTGTTTCCGCTACTTTCTTGGATCCGGTTACTCCTCCTGTAGACCCCGTAGATCCGGAGAATCCAGACAAGCCGGACCAACCGGATACGCCAACCGGCATCGAGTCCATCGAGGAAGGCATGAGCCTGTATACAGCCAATCAATCTATCTTCGTGAATATGCCTCAGCAGGTAGCCTTGAAGGTAGTCGATGTGTCCGGCATCGTTCTTTACGAAGGTTCGATTCTTGGCAAGGCTGAGATCCCGGTAGGGCATGCCGGAGTCTACTTCGTCCGCTGCGAGGCCTTCGGCGATTCGTTTGTACGGAAAGTCGTGGTTCGCTGATTCTGCCACTGCCCATCGTAAGGTGCTTATGATGGGCATTGTAAACACCTTATACTGCCCATCGTAACAACCTTACGATGGGTAGTGTTATTTCGTAAGGTATACGATCGTTTGGCTTACGGTTTATAATAAATAATAAGTAAAAAACTTCGGATTATATTTGCTGGTCTCGAAAAAGGCCGTATCTTTGCAACGTTGAAACAAAAACAATAAAGACAAGAACAATGACACGCAACTTGCAAAATAGTCTCATTATTTCTCTAAACATTATTCTACTCTGGGAACGGGATAGGAAGTGAGACTGTATGCTTTGCGAGCATTACGATATATGAAAGAGCCTTTCTCACTTCCTTGTGAGAGAGGCTTTTTTAGTTAGTATAGGATATTAGTAAATTAAGAATATAAGATTATGTCAGACAGATTATTTATTTTCGACACCACCTTACGTGATGGTGAACAGGTTCCGGGATGCCAGTTGAATACAGTGGAAAAGATTCAAGTAGCTAAGGCGTTGGAACAGCTAGGTGTTGATGTGATCGAGGCTGGTTTCCCTGTCTCCAGTCCTGGGGATTTTAAGAGTGTGGTTGAGATCTCAAAGGCCGTGACTTGGCCGACCATCTGTGCCTTGACCCGTGCGGTGGAGAAAGATATCGACGTGGCAGCTGAGGCGTTGAAATTCGCTAAGCGAGGACGTATTCATACGGGTATCGGTACTTCTGATTCTCATATCAAATACAAGTTTAACTCCACGAGAGAGGAGATTATAGAGCGTGCGATCGCCGCCACGAAATACGCTAAAAAGTACGTGGAGGACGTAGAATTCTACTGTGAGGATGCCGGGCGTACGGATAATGAATATCTAGCCCGTGTCGTGGAGGCCGTGATCAAGGCCGGGGCTACCGTAGTGAATATCCCGGATACGACAGGATATTGCTTGCCGGATGAGTACGGGGCGAAGATTAAGTATCTGATGGAACATGTGGATGGCGTACATAACGCGATCTTGTCCACCCATTGCCATAATGACTTGGGCATGGCTACCGCGAATACCGTACAAGGCGTGTTGAACGGAGCCCGTCAGGTGGAGGTAACCATAAACGGCATCGGTGAGCGTGCGGGTAACACGTCATTGGAAGAAGTCGCCATGGTTTTCAAGAGCCATAAAGAACGTGATATCATCACCAATATCACGACGAATAAGATCTATAGTACGAGCCGTATGGTTTCTAGCTTGATGAATATGCCGGTACAACCGAATAAGGCTATTGTCGGACGTAATGCGTTCGCTCACTCCTCCGGTATCCATCAAGATGGCGTTTTGAAGAATGCGCAAACCTACGAGATCATCGATCCGAAGGATGTGGGTATTGATGATAATGCGATCGTATTGACTGCTCGTAGCGGTCGTGCGGCGTTGAAGCATCGCCTGCATGTTTTAGGTGTGGATCTGGAGCAGGAGAAATTGGACAAGGTGTACGATGAGTTCTTGAAACTGGCCGATCGTAAGAAAGATATTAATGATGATGATGTTTTGATGTTGGTCGGGAAGGATCGTACGGCCACCCACCGTATTAAATTGGAATATTTACAGGTAACTAGTGGTGTTGGAGTACAATCAGTCGCAAGTATTTGTTTAAATTTGTCGGGAGTAAGAAGATATGAGGCCGCAGCTGGTAACGGTCCGGTTGACGCGGGTATCAAGGCGGTGAAAAAAGCCATTAGTAATAGTGACATGACGATTCAGGAATTCTTGATCCAAGCCATTAATAAAGGTAGCGATGATACGGGCAAGGTGCATATGCAGGTAGAGTATAACGGGGCTACCTATTATGGGTTCTCTGCGAATACCGATATTATCGCTGCTTCCGTGGAGGCTTTCGTGGACGCCATCAATAAGTTTATAGTAGACTAAAAATAGACAAGACAATGAGCAAGACATTATTTGAGAAAATCTGGGACAAACACGTGGTGGACACGTTGCCCGACGGAACCATACAATTGTATATCGACCGTCTGTATTGTCATGAGGTGACTAGCCCGCAGGCTTTCGCCGGATTACGTGTACGTGGATTGAAGCCCTTCCGTCCTGCGCAAATCACTTGTATGCCGGACCACAATATCCCGACATTGAACCAAGATAAGCCTATCGAGGACCCTATATCCAAGAATCAAGTGGATACCTTGGAAGAGAACGCGAAGTATTTCGGCTTGACGTATTACGGTCTTCAACATCCGAAGAATGGTATCATCCATGTGGTAGGTCCGGAGACAGGCTTGACGCAGCCGGGTATGACGATCGTTTGTGGCGACTCCCATACTTCTACGCACGGTGCCATGGGCGCTATCGCCTTCGGTATCGGTACGAGCGAGGTGGAGATGACCTTGGCTACCCAATGTATCATGCAGCGTAAGCCGAAAACGATGCGTATCACGATCGATGGTGTACGCAAACCGGGCGTTACGGCGAAGGACTTTGCTTTATACATTATTAGTAAGATGAGTACCAGCGGTGCTACGGGCTATTTCGTAGAGTACGCTGGCGAGGCGATTCGTAATACGACCATGGAGGAACGTCTGACGATCTGTAACCTTTCTATCGAGATGGGTGCCCGTGGCGGTATGATCGCTCCGGATGATGTTACTTTCGATTATTTGAAAGACCGTGAGTTTGCCCCAAGAGGCGAGGAATGGGAGCGGAAGGTGAGCGAGTGGCGTCAGCTATATAGTGATCCGGACGCTAAGTTCGATAAGGAGATCGTTTTTCACGCCGAGGATATCGACCCGATGGTTACGTACGGTACGAACCCGGGCATGGGTATGAGTATCAGCAAAGATATCCCCTCCTTAGAAAGCGTGCCCGAGGCAGGCCGTATTTCTTATAAGAAGTCTTTGGATTATATGGGCTTCAAGGCAGGCGAGTCTATGTTGGGTAAGAAAGTGGATTATGTCTTTTTAGGTAGCTGTACGAATGGCCGTATCGAGGATTTCCGTGCTTTCGCCTCTTTGGTGAAAGGAAAGAAGAAAGCGGATGATGTAACGGTTTGGCTGGTTCCCGGCAGTTGGCAGGTAGAGCGGGAGATTCGTGCCGAGGGGATCGACAAGGTTTTGGCCGAGGCCGGCTTCGTCCTTCGTCAACCGGGATGTTCCGCTTGTCTGGCGATGAATAAGGATAAGGTTCCGGCGGGTAAATATGCGGTCTCCACTTCCAACCGTAATTTCGAGGGCCGCCAAGGACCGGGTGCGCGCACCATCTTAGCGGGGCCGCTTGTGGCCGCCGCCGCCGCTGTGACAGGTAAGATCACGGACCCGAGAGAACTGATGTAAAGACTAATCTAATAAAGTAGCATAAGATGAAAACAAAATTCAATATAATCACAAGCACTTGCGTACCTCTTCCTTTAGAGAACGTGGATACCGACCAGATTATCCCAGCCCGCTTTCTGAAAGCGACTACCAAAGAAGGGTTCGGCGAGAACTTATTCCGGGATTGGCGATATGATAAGGAAGGTAATAAGATCGAATCATTCGTCTTGAACGATCCTACGTATAGCGGAAAGATATTGGTAGCGGGAAAGAACTTCGGTTCCGGTTCCAGCCGTGAGCATGCGGCTTGGGCGATCGCCGATTACGGTTTCCGTGTCGTGGTCTCCAGTTTCTTCGCCGATATCCATAAAAACAACGAGTTGAACAACTTCGTGCTGCCGGTTGTTGTGACTGAAGAGTTCCTCGCTGAATTGTTCGATTCGATTTACAAGGACCCGAAAACTGAGGTCGAGGTAAATCTACCGGAGCAAACGATCACGAACAAGGCTACGGGCAAAAGCGAGCATTTCGAGATCAACGCCTATAAAAAGGATTGCCTGATCAACGGATTGGACGATATCGACTATTTACTGGCAAATAAATCAAAGATAGAAGCCTTCGAGGCAGCACGCTGATTATGATAGAAATAATGGATACAACCCTCAGAGATGGGGAGCAAACTTCGGGCGTCTCCTTCGCCGCTCACGAGAAGCTTAGCATAGCGCAAGTGCTGCTGAACGACTTAGGCGTGAACCGGGTGGAGATCGCCTCCGCCCGTGTGTCGGACGGAGAGTTTGAGGCCGTGAAGCGTGTAGCCGCTTGGGCCGCCCGTTCCGGAAACCTAGACAAATTGGAGGTCTTGGGTTTCGTGGATGGTACGGTCTCTCTCGACTGGATTGAATCCGCAGGTTGCCGTGTCGTGAACTTGCTTTGCAAGGGCTCTTATAAGCATGTCACCGAACAGCTTCGAAAGACTCCCGAGCAACACGTTGACGATATTCGTACGGTCGTATTGGAAGCGGCGAAACGGAAGATCGACGTGAATATCTATTTGGAGGACTGGTCGAACGGTATCAAGCATTCCCCGGATTACGTATTCTTGGTAATCGATGCGTTGAAAGGACTTCCGATCTGCCGTTTCATGCTCCCGGATACCTTGGGAGTCTTGAATCCCGGAAATACCTACGAGTATTGCAAGATGATGGTGGACCGTTACCCTGATTTACGGTTTGACTTCCATGCGCATAACGACTATGATCTTGCCGTAGCGAATGTATATTCCGCCATCCGTGCGGGTATCAAGGGAATCCATACGACCGTGAACGGTTTGGGAGAGCGTGCGGGTAATGCTCCATTGAGCAGCGTCCTTGCCGTCATCAAGGATCAGTTGGGAGAGGAGACGAACTTGAGGGAGGAAAAGATAAACAAGGCCAGTCGTTTGGTCGAGACCTATTCGGGGGTGCATATCCCGCCCAATAAGCCGATTATCGGAGAGCATGTGTTTACGCAATGCGCCGGTGTCCATGCGGACGGTGATAGCAAGAACAACCTGTATTGCAACGACCTGCTTCCTGAGCGTTTCGGACGGGTTCGCGAGTATGCCTTGGGCAAGACCTCCGGAAAAGCGAATATCCGCAAGAATCTGGAAGCGCTCGGTATCGACATGGATGAGGGCTCGATGCGTAAGGTTACGGAACGGATCATTGAGTTAGGGGATAAGAAAGAAATGGTTACCCCGGAGGATCTTCCTTATATTATCAGCGATGTGCTTCATCATGATAATGCGCTGGAGGATCAGAAAATACGGATCTTGAACTATTCCTTATCCTTGGCCCAAGGGCTGAAACCGGTGGCTACCTTGAAGATCGAGATCAATGGCGAGGCTTACGAGGAATCGGCTTCCGGTGATGGCCAATACGACGCTTTCGTTCGTGCCCTACGCCGGATTTATTCCCGTTTGAACCGCCCGTTCCCGATGTTGACGAACTATTCGGTATCCATCCCGCCGGGAGGACGTACGGATGCGTTCGTGCAGACGGTCATCAGCTGGAATTATGCCGGGGTCGATTTCAAGACTCGTGGTCTGGACGCTGATCAGACTGAGGCGGCGATCAAGGCGACATTGAAGATGCTGAACAAGATAGAGGATTAATAATTAAAAAGGTAAAGGGTATGAAAAAGTT
>OGKC01000535.1_pt1 | contig 8808 bp, 9 predicted proteins | sample 1572411 | NCBI WGS metagenome assembly OGKC01 (sample SAMEA2582157, study PRJEB24529) | metagenome
CCGCCGCAGAATAAAAGAAATAATAACAGTATTCGTTTCATTGTCATAATTCTGTCTATGCCAATTTATTTATATCAGCTATTTATTCAATCTCTGTACGTTTGTCCGTGCCGTGCTTCTTTCTTTAGAGGTAAAAAAGCACCGAACCAACAAATAATCAGCCGGATAACTGTCAGTTATGCCGATTTATTTGTTGGTTTAATCGTTCGTTAAAAAGACTATCGGAAAAAAGGTCGTATTATTCGGACACTCCGGGAAAATTTGTCCTACTCAAAGAACTGAAACGCAATTTTTTGCAGATTTTTTTTGTGGATAATTCGTGTTTTTGTAATTTTGTGGCTGAAAACGAACGATTTAACCAACGTAAAATCATACCCTCCGTTTTTGCAACTCCCCTTTCCGTCTTATCTCTTTCTCTTTCATGGCCTTATCTATTTCCTTATAGCGGCTACGGAATTTCATGAATGTATCCCGCGAAATGTCGAAACGCCTGCATATATCGGCAATCGTACAGTTCCGCTTCAACATGCCAACGATGACCTTTCGGTTTTCGATCAGCACGTTCATTTTCGTGTAGCTGCCTTTTTTCCGACCAAGGACGACACCCTCGGCTTTCCGGAGGGCGAGAGCCTCCTTCGTGCGCATCGAAATCAGGTTGCGTTCAATTTCCGCTACCAGACCGAACGCGAAACAAAGTACCTTGCTGTTGATGGAGTTGTCGAACGAATACCCCTCCTTGGTTGTGTAAAGGTTGATTCCCTTCTCCAGACACTTGCCCATGATGGCCATGAGGTCCGTCAGCGTGCGGCTTAGCCGCGAAACTTCCGTGACAATCAGCGTGTCGCCCCGTTTCATGCGCCGTATCAGTCCCCCTAATTTGCGGTCGCCCCCCTTCTTCTTGCCGCTGGCGACCTCCGTCACCCACTGGCTGACGGAAAGATTTCTACTGTCGGCGAAACGCCGGATCTCGTCTTGTTGGTTAGCCGGGTTCTGTTTGCCCGTGCTGACCCTTAAATAACCTATTATCATAATCCTTAATTATTTTACGGGAGCGACATTGCCCCCGTCCGGTATAAATAAGGCATGATGGTTCGAAATGAAAGGATTCTGTACATAATTGTATGCGTAACATTTTATTCTTCAACTATTTTAATGTCTTTTCGGAATCTCGTCGGGAAAAACTGGCACGTATGTTTTCTCCGGACAGGCCGTAAGCTCGTGAAAAACATAAACCGTTACGGAGGAAATGCCTCATTCGTGGAACTGCATGAAGTCGGTGCCTATGACAACAGCCATTCTCTGATGCCGGATTTGAAGGGGCAACGAATGGACCGGATGCCCCAAATGGTTGGACGAGCAATGCTGAAATCGAATGATATGCCGAAAAATAAAGAAAAATGCGGTCTTCTCGACAGTAAGCAAGAAGCCGCATTTGTAATAAGTACCCCGATTTCTGTAAGAACGCTTTGTCCGGAAGTTGTCCGTTGAATAGGTTGTGCTTATTTCAATGATTTGCGTAGCAACGGAAGGCGTTTCAGTATATGGCCGATAGAAAGGACAGTTGTAACGATTCCTGCCCAAAAATGACATTGCCCGACCGGGGAACCTGCTCCTTCTATGCCTAACAGGGCAAATCCGGTCAGAACCACGGACAGGAACAGGACCGACAGTACCGCCGTGACCTTGCTTTTCCGGCCTATTCCGTTCTTGGCAGTTCCCTTGTACCAGCCCCAATGCGTCGCTATATGAAATATGGAGGCCATGAGGAACAGCAGGCTCGTCAGGACATGGAAAACTGCCCAATTATGCCATACCTCGTGATTGCCTTCATAGTCGGCCACATGCAATTCGATTCCGGAGTATGCGGACAGGACAAACACGGGAATCAGGCTCCAGTCTATTATAAAAATCTTTTTCATCTGTCTTTCGGTTTTAATAGATGCGGCAAAGTTCGCATCTTCGACTGGAACCGGACGATAACAAATGTAAAGAAATGAACTATCGCCTGTTTCTGATCCTCGACAGGGAAACAGAAGTAATCCCCAAATAGGAGGCAATATAATGCTGGGGAATCCGCTGTATGATAGAGGGGTGTTCTTTCAGCAGTTCTTCATACCGTTGTTGGGGGGTGTTCTTTATGCGGGAAAGGAAGAGCCGCTGATAAACATGGAAGCGTTCGATGATTTTTTCCTCGTATATCTGCCGTAGCGCGGGCTTCTGTCCGAGGTTTCTGAAAAAATCTTCCCGCTTCATAACCGACAGTTCTGCCGGCTCTATGCTTTCCAGGGAAAAAAGGCTCGGTGTCCGTTGATACAGGCTGTCGAATGACGCGACGAAATCCCCTTCGAAAAAGAACTGGAAAGTGATGTCCCGTCCTTCGTTGTTGAAAAACAGGCGCAGGCAACCTTTCCGGATCAGGTACATTCTGTCGGCTACCTTGCCTTCTTCCAACAATATCGTTTTAGGAGGAACGGATAATTCGGTTATCTCCGGAAGCGATAGAAAATAGGCGTTTTTATCAGAGTTCATTGTCATTTCATCTTTATTCGTCATGGTTTGATAGTGTATTGTTCATCACGTACTCGGCACAAATTCTGATAGAGACTCATCTACTTTAATAACTTGCGTTCGCTGCCGCCAGTTCCCAATATTCTCATCTGTTGAATGGCTATCTGATTGAGTTTAATCAACCGCTCACCCTGCGGAATACCTTGGTCTATAAATACTGCATTGAGGTTTTCCATATTTGAGAGGCAAATAAGCTCATTGATTGTGGCATAGTCCCGGATATTCCCTTTCAGTTCGGGGTGTTGCTCACGCCACATCTTGGCGGTCATACCGAACATCGCCACATTCAGCATATCGGCTTCATCGGCATAGATAATACTGGCTTGTTTGGCGGTTACCTCTGCCGGGATAAGGTTCTGTTTTATGGCATCGGTATGTATGCGGTAGTTGATTTTCGACAGTTCCCGTTTGGCTGACCAACCGAGTTGCTGTTGTTCCTCGGTCTTTAATCGTTGGAACTCCTTTATAATATACAGTTCAAATTCAACGGAAATCCAGCTTGCAAACTTAAATGCTATATCCTTGTGAGCGTAAGTGCCGCCGTAGCGTCCCGATTTGGAGAGTATGCCTATTGCGTTTGTCGTACTTATCCATTTTGTCGGTGATAAGGTAAAGGCGTTCAGCCCGGCTTCCTTTTTAAACCCCTCGAATTCGAGGGGTTTAAAACTCGGGTTGTACAAACTCTCCCAAATACCCAGATATTCTATTGTATTCCGGTTACGCAGCCAGTTCCCGATAACCGCAGTCGGGTCATCGCTTTTGTATCTTGCTATGTCTGTCAGGCTGATATAATCATTCTCGTTGACTGATATAATTGTGACACTTGTGTCTTTTACTGTAATCTTTGCCATTTTATATTTGATTCTTTGGGTTTTATGTACAAAAGTAATTATAATCTATGAGACTTTCTCCTTTTCAATGAACAATATGACTTTTCCTTTCGGATATAGACAAGGATATAGACAAGGTATTTCGCTACCTCCGGTAATACCTGCTTTTCCCTTATTTCAATCATGTAAAATCACCATAAATAGGTATTGTCCAGTAAATTCAAACCCCGTACTTTTGCAAAAATATAATCGGAAACATCGTTCATTATTTATGCAGGTACTCAAAGAAGACATACGCGGCCGCATATTGGCAGTCGCCGAACAGCGATTCGGGCAGCAGGGGGATTCCAAGACCTCCATGCGCGAGATTGCCGGAGCCGTCGGTGTCGGTGTGGGGAACATATATAATTATTTCCGGAACAAGGACGAATTGTTCTGTGAAGTGGTCCGTCCCGTCCTGCACGCTATGGAAGCCATGTTGCAGGAGCATCACGGCATACGCGGCGAGGACGTGATGACGATGCGTTCCGAAAAATACCTGAAAGCCTGTATCGACGAATACGTTTCGCTCATCGAAACGCATCGCAGCCTGCTGGAGATCCTGTTGTTCCGTGCCCAAGGCTCTTCGCTGGAACATTTTCGCGAAAGCTACACCGACCGTTCGACCGGGCTGGTCAAGGCCTGGTTCGCCGCCATGAAGAAGAAGTACCCGAATATAAATACGGCTGTGTCCGATTTTATCATTCACCTGCATACGGTGTGGATGTTCACGCTGTTCGAGGAGCTGTTGATGCACGCGGTGCCCAAACAGGAAATGGAATCCATTCTGCATGACTATATTCTGTTTGAAATTCAAGGTTGGAGGGCCATTATCAAGGTATGACAGATAGAAAAGACACATACGGACAAGCTGCCGTAACGGGGCAGCGGGAAAAGAGGAAATCTTCACAAAGGTTTCCTCTTTTTTTATTCGTGAACAAATCTGAATATCGTTCATTAATAAATATCATAACAAATGAAACAGAGACATAAATTCGAGAGCATTGTCGCCGAGACATTGCTCATTCCGCTCTATTACAGGGCGAAAGAGAGCCGCCGAAAGAACCCGATTCTGAACGACAAGGTTGCGGAGGGGCTGGTGGACAGTCTGGAATACGACTACTCCCGTTTCGACGGGGCGAAGTTGAGCGAGGTCGGCTGCGTCGTGCGCGGGTGGTTTTTCGACCGTGCCGTGCGCCGCTTCATAGGGAAGCACGCCGATGCGGTGGTGGTGAATGTGGGCTGTGGTCTGGACACCCGTTTCCAGCGTATCGGCGACGGGAAGGCCGTATTCTACGACATGGACCTGCCGGAAGTCATCGCGCTGCGCCGCGAGCTGATTCCGGAGCAGCCGGGCAACCCCTACATTGCGGCCTCCCTGCTGGATGCCGGCTGGCTGGACGACCTGCGTCGCCGGCATCCCGATGCGCATTTCATCTTCGTGGTCGAAGGCGTGCTGATGTATTTCTATGAAAAGCAGGTAAAAACATTTCTGCACCATGTGGCCGAGCGTTTCGGGGGCGGCGAACTGTGGTTCGACGTCTGCGGTACGATGATGAGCCGTCACGGAGTGAAACCCGATTCGCTCCGTGAACACGAGGCGCAAATCCGCTCCGGTCTGAGCGACGGGCGTCTGGTAGAACAATGGGAACCCCGCCTACGCCTTTTGGAACAGGCCAATTACATGAAGTTTTTCCGTCCGCGCTGGGGCTTCTTCTTCGGGCAAATATTGGGACGGATGACGCGGCTGTGCTACAAGTTCAGTTCGATGTTGGGATATGAAATCGTATCGAATTCCCGTGACACGGCGGCAATTCTCCATGAAAGATGAAAGAGACGACGATTGAACCTTATCTCCCAATGTTGGAACGGTTCGAAGAATTTTTCAGGGAAGAACTGGCATCCCGTTTGTCGGTCGAATCCGTTGATTCCGTGATGGAAGCGGCTGTCGAGAATTTTCATCGTATCTCCGCAATCATTCCGGATGTCCCGCCGACATCACCATGGGTGAAAAACATTATCGGTATAGCCTATGAGATCGGTCTGTGGCAAGAACTGTCGGCCAGAGGATGGAGTCCGGCAGAACTTTCCATTGTTACGCAGAAAGCATTGAAAAAGCTCACGTTGTCGAGTATCCCTTCTGAAAAAATTTCGGAAATACGCGAAATGTTGTGTTCGCCCGACTATGTGCGTCGCATCGCTTCCGCTTCGCATGTTTCCACAGAGGACGATTGGCTGTTCGATTGCGTGTTGCCGAATGCGGACGATACGTTCGATGTCGGTATGGACATTGCCCGGTGCCCGGTCGCCGAACTCTGTTCCCGTATTGGCGTCGAGTGCTTTTTCCCCTATTTCTGCGTGAATGATTATATCACACACGATGTACTCGGTATCCGGCTGACACGGACCCGCACATTGGCACACGGTGCTTCGTGCTGCGATTTCCGGCTGACAAAAGAGCGGGGAGCGGCTGACGGGGCTGTTGTAATCCGGCCGGAAGATTTACAGGAATTTACCAACAACGGATAGAGAGAATCGGATAAAATTCAATATATGGAAACAAAAGAAAAGAAGAAAGAAGGTCTGTCCCGCCTGTTCGAGATCGCGGGGCAGAAGAAAGGGCTGCTTTTTCTGGCGGGTCTGCTGTCGGCAGGCAGCGCCGTGTGTATGCTCGTACCCTATTGGGCGGTGTACGAGGTGTTGAAAGAGCTGCTGACGCACGGTACAAGCCCGGCTTCGGTGGACGAAGCCGGCATGATTCGTTGGGGCTGGATCGCCTTCTGCGGGCTTATCGGCGGACTGGTGCTGCTGTACGCCGCCCTGATGTCCTCGCACGTGGCTGCATTCCGCATTCTGTACGGATTGCGTGTCCGGCTGTCCGAGCATATCGGCAAACTGTCGCTGGGTTATCTCAACAACACCTCTACCGGAGCCATCAAGAAGACGATGGAGCAGAACATCGAGAAAATCGAGGGATTCATCGCCCACACGATTCCCGATTTGGTGAACGTAGTGGCGACGGTCGTGGTGATGCTCGTCATCTTTTTCTCGCTGGATACATGGCTGACGGCGGTCTGTCTGGCCGTGGTGCTGTTGAGCTTCGCCCTGCAATTCTCCAATTTCATGGGGAAGAAGGCACGGGAGTTCATGAGTATTTACTATGATGCGCAGGAAAAGATGAGCGCCTCCGCCGTGCAGTACGTCAGGGGAATGCCCGTGGTGAAGATATTCGGACAGAGCGTCCGCTCGTTCCGGCAGTTCAACGCCGAGATACAGGCTTACAAGACATTCGCCCTGAAATGCTGCGACACCTACCAGAACGGGATGATCGCGTTCACCGTCCTGCTGGGTTCGATGGTGACGTTCATTCTTCCCGTGGGTATCCTGCTGATACAAGGGAATCCGCAGTCGCTCGCATTGGCCGCCGTATGGCTGTTTTTCATCATCATGGGACCGGGTGTGGCTTCGCCCATCTACAAACTGACGTTCCTGGGCGGAAACACCAAGGAGATCGACGAAGGCGTGGCGCGTATCGACCGCATTCTGGAGAAAAAGCCCGTTCCCGAACCGGAACACCCCGAAGTGCCGCAGTCGTATGAGGTGGAGTTCCGCCACGTGTCATTCTCCTACGAAAATACGGAACAGGGCACACGTACCGAGGCGCTGCGCGATGTTTGCTTCACGGCGCCGCAAGGCCGGATTACGGCGCTCGTGGGGCCTTCGGGAAGCGGCAAGTCCACCGTCGCGAACCTGATTCCCCGTTTCTGGGACGTGGAGCAGGGCGAGATTCTCATCGGTGGCGTGAACATCAAGAACATCGCTACGACGCAGTTGATGGATACCGTTTCATTCGTCTTTCAGGATACGTTCCTGTTCTACGACACGCTGTACGAGAACATCGCCGTCGGTTCCCCCGCCGCAACGAAAGAAACGGTCGTGGCGGCGGCCAAAGCCGCCCAGTGCCACGAGTTCATCGAGCGGCTGCCGCAAGGCTACGAGACGAGAATAGGCGACGAGGGCGTGTATCTGTCGGGCGGCGAGGCGCAGCGGGTATGCGTGGCCCGCGCCATTCTGAAGAATGCGCCGATACTGGTACTGGACGAAGCCACGGCCTTCGCCGATCCGGAGAACGAATACAAGATGCAGCAGGCCCTTCAATCCCTGATAAAAGGCAAGACCGTGATTATTATCGCCCACCGGCTGTCGTCCATCGTCTCGGCGGACAACATCGTGGTCTTGCAGCAGGGACGGATCGTACAGCAGGGCCAGCACGACGACTTATCCGTCGCCGAGGGGCTCTACAAGAACATGTGGGATGCCTATACGAGCGCTTATCATTGGAAGTTGAACAAAAATTGAATACGGAGATATGAAAAAGAATAGTTTCTTGAACGATATTTTACAGAATACGAGTTGTCCGCAGGGATTCTGGGGACGGATGATTTTGCGGGGAATGAACTGTTTCCACGCTTCGCTGGCCCATCGCGGCATGAAACAGGTGGACTGGCGGCCGGAATGGAATGTGCTGGACATCGGATGCGGGGGCGGCGCCAACGTGAAGCGTCTGCTGAAGCTGTGTCCGCAGGGAAAAGTTTACGGCATGGACCGCCGATGTTTCATACAGCAGGGCGATGTCTGCTCCCTGCCTTACGGGGACGGGGCCTTCGATGCCGTTACGGCCTTCGAGACCGTCTATTTCTGGTCTTCCGTCAGCAAGGCGCTGGCCGAAGTCTTCCGCGTGATCCGGAAAGGGGGCTGCTTTCTCATCAGTCTGGAAGCGAGCGACCCCGAACTCGGAAAGGCGTGGACGGAGCGGATAAAGGGAATGACGGTGTACGGAGCCGAAGAACTGAAACAGTTGCTGTCCCAAGCCGGCTTTTCCGACATCCGGGTAATTCAGAAAAAAGAAGAACTGCATATCGTCGCACATAAATGAAAGGAGTGGAACATGAATGCGATTAAAAACATTACGATAGGCCATACGGAACGTCTTTACAAGCCCGTGGGCTATACCATGCTCGCCAATCTGGTCAACATCATACCTTTCTGCCTCTCCATCGAGGCGGTGCGCATCATCTTCGCCGCGTTCGACGGCAGCGGACGACCGCTCGACACGGCAAGACTGTGGTGCATTTTCGGCATATTGGCTGTCTATATGCTGGTGATGGCTTTGGCCGAACGGGCCTCCTACCGGGCCAATTTCAGAGGAGCCTACGAAATGAGTGCGTCGGGGCGCATTGCACTGGCGGAACATCTGCGGAAACTCTCTCTCGGATTTCTTTCCCGGCGCGACCCCGGCGATCTTTCGTCCATGCTCGTTACCGATTTCACGATGGCCGAGACGGGCATTTCCCACCATTTGCCCCAACTG
>OGKC01000558.1_pt1 | contig 8310 bp, 8 predicted proteins | sample 1572411 | NCBI WGS metagenome assembly OGKC01 (sample SAMEA2582157, study PRJEB24529) | metagenome
CATTATTATTGACTGTTTTAGGATTATATCTTAATGCGGGTCTGATTTCATTTGAAAAAAAGAATAATATGATTATGAATATAAGAGCCTGTAAGGAAAGAAAAAGGTGGCTTATAAAAAAGGCTGTAATTAATTGTGTAATACTTTCTGGTATCGTGTGTCTGGTATATATCTGCTATTATAATAAATTATTTAATATATATGAGATAAATGACTTAAGTGTAGGAATACATAGTATACAGGCATTTTCAGATTATCCATTTAATGTTTCGATATTGGGAGTGGTTGTGCTGGATATTTTATATAAAATTGTATTAATTAATTCAGTAGCAGTTTTTAGTTATGTAACAACAGGATTGTTTAGTTATCAGGTGAGTTTTTTAGTCAGTCTGATTGTTCTTATTCCATCAATATTGGATTTAATAGGCATAAAATTATTTTCGTATTTATCAGTTATTAAGCTTATTTCATTTTTTTATTATTGGAAAGCTTCATACATTGTTTTAATGTTTGGTGGAGTATTAACATTGATGATAATTGCTATAATGGTTATTGTTTATGTATTAGGAGGGGAATATGGAATTAATTCTAAATAATTTAAAAAAAACATATGGAACAGTACAGGCACTTAAAGGGATTAGTTATACATTTAAGCCAGGCATATATGGAATATTGGGGGCTAATGGAGCAGGTAAGTCTACGATGATAAATCTGATTACGGATAATGTGTCAAGAGATAAGAAAAATGGTGGAAGTATTTTATATAATGAGTGCGACGGCTTTGAAAAACAAGGAGAAAGTGTACAAGGGACAGATATTCTTAAATTAGGTAAAAGTTTTAGAGCAATTGTAGGATATATGCCACAGCAACAGGGGTTTTATGAAGATTTTTCCCCAAGAGCATTTCTTAAGTATATGGCAGAGATTAAAGGAATAAAGAAAATAAACACGATTGATGAAAATGGAAATGCTGTAATTAAAACAGTTAAGCAGCAGATAGATGAACTTATTGAAATAGTTAATTTAACCAATGTGGCAGATAAGAAAATAGGCGGCTTTTCTGGTGGTATGAAACAAAGGGTACTTCTTGCACAGGCGCTTCTGGGTGATCCAAAGATACTTATACTTGATGAACCAACAGCAGGGCTTGACCCTAAGGAAAGGATAAATATTAGAAATTACATAGCAGAGTTAAGTAAGGATAAAATTATACTTTTTGCAACACATGTCGTAAGTGATATAGAATGTATTGCAGATTGTGTATTGCTGCTAAAAAAGGGTGAAATAATTGCGCAGGGTACACCAATTGAACTTATAGAAGCAATGTCAGGAAAGGTTGGAGAGATAAAATGCTATATTGATGAAGTTGAAATGCTTCAAAATAAATATAAGATAGGCAATATAAGGCAAAGAAAAGAGGGGCTTGCTCTTAGAATAGTGGGTGATGAATTACCAGAGGAAGCAGTTATTACAGACAGTGATATTGATTTAGAAGATGTATATTTATACTATTTTGAGTAGGGTGAGGTGAGTGAATATAAATATCAATAAATTTATTGAAAATAATACACGCATTGATAAAGATGAAAAAGCAATAGTAAAATTTGGAATAGATATGATGATATCAACAATTATGGCATTTATAACAGCTATTATAATATCAGCCGTTCTAGGAATGTTAAAAGAAGGTATTATATTTCTAATTTCAATTATTGTGTTGAGACAATATGCTGGAGGTTATCATACGAATAGTCAGAGGTCGTGTGCAGTTTTATCGTGTGTAATATACTCAGCAGGATTAATGGTCATTAAAAGCTATAAAATATATAATGGTATTCAAATAGCAATTTGTATTGTTTCAGTACTTATAATATATTTTTTAGCACCTGTTGATAATGCTAATAATGAATTAACAAAATCAGAGAGAAAATATCTTCGTAATAAAGTGAGAATTTTTTTGCGTAGTGAAGTAGTAATATTTGTGCTATTATTAATTAAAGCTAATGAATATTGGAGTGGAATAATTGCAATTTCAATGATGATTGTTGCAATTTTAGTATTGGCTGGGTTTATTGAAAATAGGATTAGGGGATAAAAAAGAATGATTTATCAGATAGGCATATGTGATGATGAGAATTCAACGTGTTCAGAATTAGAAAATATTTTAATTGATTATTTTAAGGTATCAGGTCTGAATGTTCAGGTAAATGTATGGAATTGTGCAGAAGATTTTATGAGAGATGTTCCTTTAAAAGTAAAAGTGGATTTATTATTTCTTGATATAGAGTTGCCGAATTATAATGGAATTTATGTAGGAGAATATATACGCAATGATATAAATAATTATGCTATGCACATAATATATGTTTCATCAAAAACTAATTATGCAATGGAATTGTTTAAAATTCATCCATATGATTTTATAATTAAACCTATTGATAAAGAAAAGGTTATTAAGAATGTTTCAAAGTTATTGGAATTGGATGAACAAGACAATAATTATTTTGTGTATGAATACAATAGAATAAAAAATAAAATTCATTATGGAGATATTGTGTATTTTGAAAGCGACAGAAAGCATATAAAAATAATATGTAGTGATGGAACAGAGAGAATATTTGTTGGAAAGTTAGTAGAACTTATAGACAAGCTTCCGTTTAATTATGTTATGGTTGCGCAGTCGTTCATAATTAATATAAGGCATATAAGAATGTTTAAAAAGGATTCTTGTATAATGGATAATGGGGATTGTATCAATATTGGAAGAAAATACAAAGATGCTTTTAATATAAAAATGATAGAATATAACAAACGTGGAGGTAATGGATGATGCAATTAGAGGATGTTGTTGTATCTGGAGTTACTGAATTTGTGAGAATATATATTATTTTGGAATATTTTAAAATATTTTTAAATGTACATTCTTTAAGACGAAATATTATAAGTTGTGTTATTACATATATTATTACATTATTAAGTTATCTGGTGTTTCATAATGTTTTGGTTAATTTAATAGTTACAGTTGCAGGAATAATATTTTTATCTGGTAGTTTTAGCGGAAAGTTCCAGAAAAAATTATTATTAAGTATAATGCTTTATGCAATTATGTTTGTAATAGATTTGTTAGCTTCTTTTTTATTATATGAAGCACCGGATTCTAATAATTATGATATTGTCAGTTCATTTATTTCTGTATTGTTTTTTTATATAGTTGTAATAGGCATTAAAAATGCTTTTAAGGGAAAAGGCAGGATTGATTTGTCAGGACAATGGTATTTATTGTTATATTCGGCATTATTAAGTATTGCAGTATTGTATGTTGTATATAAGGATATGGTGGTTTCAAGAATTGCGGTGCTTACAATCAGTATTATTATATTGAGCTTTAATTTGATGTTATATATTTTTTATATGTCTATGCTTGACCGTTTTCTATATGAAAGAGAAAATCTTGAATTAAAACAGCAGATGAATATATACGAACGTCAGATAAGAAGTGATATTGAAAACAATAGAAAAATCAGGACGATAAAGCATGATATGAAACACCATATAAGAGAAATAAATGATTTGCTTATGAAGGATAAAATTCAGCAGGCAAAAGATTATTTGCATCAGATAAGTGATGAGATTATAAATGCACAAAATATATATAATACAGGTAATGAAGCCTTCGATGGAATTCTAAACTTTTATGCTGAAAAATATATGAATAAGTCCCTTGAACTGGCTGTGTCAGTTGCAATACCAGAAAATCTTGAAATAAACATATATGATGTAAATATTATACTTGGTAATCTGCTTGATAATGCATTGGAAAATGCATTGGATAATTCAAAAGTAAGTATGGATATTAAATATACTGCGGGAATGATACATATTTCTATGTCCAATTTATATGATGGCAGTATAAACAAGATTGATGGACATATCATAAGTAAAAAGGATGATAAGGATAATCATGGCTATGGTCTGGATAGTATAAAAAGAATCGTTGATAAATATGATGGCTCAATGATTAAATCATATGAAAATGGGCAATTTGAAGTTGATATTATTATATATTTAGAATAATGAAAATATAATAATAATATTATTGACGGTATTATTTTGAGATTGTATATATCTGGATAAATCTTACATAATTTAGTAATTAAACAGACTAAACATTGAATACCGAACATACCAGACAATAAACCAAGGGTGGCGGCACTGCCCCTGTGCCGCCACCCTCGGCTTATTGTCGTTCGTATGCCATTTCGATAGGAAAGTAATATCAAATCTACATTTCAAAGTATCTCACTTCACCCTTCCGGCGGATTGCTCCCAGGCACAATCTGCTTATATATAAGCTCGCAATCCTGTCTTGTAAACTGTATTCCTGCCTGCTTAGCCTTCTGGCTTAATGCAAATATAAGCGGAACGATTTCTTCTTTATTCTTACCTTTGGAAAGAGTTTTGAATTCATTTAAAAGCAGTTGTTTGCGAAAATCATTTTCTGACATATAAATCTCCATTTCTGATTGAGAATAATAATTACAAATATAAATATGTAAGACAAAAGTCATTTATAACAGTTAATTATTATTGGAACTTCCATAATTATTGCCATCATTAAAGTCCAGCTTATCAAGCTGTTTAATATATTCATTGTACATATCCTTCTGCGAAGAATTAAGTATATTATTAATGTTTATATTGTTAAATCCACCAGAGCCAGTGTTATTATTAAAATTACTAAATTCAGAATTATCATTAGAATTATTATTGTTAAATTCATTAGAGCTGGCATTGTTAAAACCGCTTGAATTAACATTATTAAAGCTGTTATCCCCTGAGGCATTATTAAACATATCCATCATACCTAACATATCAGACATTTTGGAAAAGTTCCGGTAAGTGTTTATTAACTGTTCAATGTTGTCTGGGCAGTAAGCCATAATGGTTTTCATAATAGCTTCATTATTTAATATATCATTCAAGGAAGTGTTAGCATTTATTCCTGAGCTATTACTACATGTTTTAAATGTGTTACAGCTATAGGGAGAGTTGTAGAAGCTTAATGTGTGTTTTAATTCATTTGCCCTTATAAGCATAGAGAGCTTTTTTTGCATACCGTATTCCATAAAAGGAATGAGGGCTTTAAATAATTGAAGGTAGTCGGGTAGGGTAAGAATATCAAATTCAGTAACAGGTAATTGTTTCGCCATTCAATCCTCGATTCCTGCGACAAACGCAATATATAATGTGTGTCTAATAGACTTGTTTTAGTATATTCATTAAAATACCAGGATATGAGGCTGTATCCGCAGAATTTAAAATTACGGAATACAGCCTCATTAAATAGATATAAAAGATAATATCAGCAACTGATGTTGATAATTACTTTTGTTCTGCAACTGTATATAAAATGTTATGTTTTATAGCAGTTATTAGCGGATATAATCATTGCTGGAAGTCAGCCGCTATTAGCAGCCACAGCCATTGTTGCAGCCACATCCATTGTTACAGCCGCCGAAACCTAATGCATTACCGCCATCGCAGCCACATAAGCATAAAAGGCAGATGAGCCAGATGCAGTTATTGTTGCCACAGCCACAGCCATTGTTGCAGCCGCAGCCATTTCCGTCAAATAGAAGTAAAAGAATTATGAGCCAGATGATGTTGTTGCCACATCCGCAATCTCCACATCCATTACATCCACCACAGTTATTTGCTGCTAAATCACTCATAAATAATCCTCCGATAAAACATTTACAATACAATAATATGTGGCAGGGCTTGTTTGTGTTACTTATTTTTTTGTGAATATTGCAATATTTTTAAAATTATTATATCATTAACTTTGTGTTGTTATTTAACACATAAGTGACTACAAAGTAGTCTGTTATATAAGAAAATAGTATGTGCCAGTGTACATACTAATCGTGCAGATAATGTCCTTGGTTTGGACATAAGAATGGAGATTAGTGTGAAAAATAAGATTTTTCACACGCAAGATTTGTGCTTACGCACAAACTTGAGATGCGCAAAAGACAGCGCAAGAATGGAGATTATTATGAAAATATCAGTAATTATCCCATCACTTAACCCTGATGATAAGCTTGTAAGTGTTGTTGATTCACTTGTTAAGAAGGGATTCGAAGATATTATAATTGTCAATGACGGAAGTGATTCGGCACATTTATGGCCATTTGAGAAAGTTGGCAGTTACAGCCAGTGTACAATACTTACCCACGAGGTTAATAAGGGTAAGGGCAGAGGTTTAAAGACGGCATTTGAATACTGCCTTAAGAACAGACAGGGGTATGATGGTGTTGTAACAGTAGATGGAGATAACCAGCATAGGGCAGATGATATATATAACTGTTGTGAGGCTATGGTAAAGAATGACAAGGTTGTTCTCGGAGTAAGACGTTTTGATGGAGAAGATGTTCCATTTAAGAGCCGGTTTGGTAACAATATGACAAGTATGGTATTCAAAGTTATGTGTGGACTTAATATTTCTGATACACAGACGGGCTTGAGGGCTATTCCATACCGTTATCTTGATACATTTTGTAATATTGAGGGTGAGAGATTTGAGTATGAAACAACTATGCTGCTTGAATTTAAGAAGTCGGATATTCAATTTATGGAAGTGCCAATTGAAACGGTGTATATAGAAGATAATGCTTCAACACATTTCAATCCGGTTAAAGACTCAATAAAGATATATAAGGTTATATTGAAGTATTCATTTTCACCAACAGTTGTTAAATATATATTAAGCTCATTGGCATCGTGGGTTATAGATAATTTAATATTTAATTTACTTGAATTTTTTCTTTTTGCGTTTACAATATCAATAAGACTGTTATTTAGTACGGTAGCCGCAAGAATTATATCGTCAATATTTAATTTTACGATGAACAGACGTCTTGTGTTTAAGTCAGACAAAGATGTCAAGTCATCTATGGTCAGATATTACATATTATGGGCGTGTCAGCTTATGGCATCATATCTTCTTGTATACATCTTTACAAGATTATTAGTGCTTGGCAGTGTGGCTGTCGCATTTACAAAGATAATTGTTGATTTATGCTTATTTGTAATAAGCTACAACATACAGAAAAAATGGGTGTTTAAATAATCAGACACGGATTACACCAATAGAAATGAGGATAATAATGAAGAATAACGTACTTAAGTGGCTTGGAAGAGTTGGAGCTACACTTTTAACTACTATCGTAATTCTTGTAGCAGGTCTTTATCTTGTTATGGCTATGCTTGCGTGGGGACCTTCTACATTTGCTAAGAAGCAGTTTATATTATCGCTTCAGGAGACAGGAGAGCTTGGGTTTATGGCTAACTGGTTCTGTTCACAGGAAGAGATTGATATGATTAAAGAGGAGAATTCAGTTAAGGATACTACTGATATAACTGATTCAAGTCTTGTTGTAATCGGACAGGATTCATCTAGTGATGAAGAAGACCTTTATGTTGTTGATGTAAAGGCTGGGACATATAGCGGTAAGCTTATGATTGTCAAAGATCCTTCAAGATTATTTGTAGGAACAGTACCAGAATTCAAGCTTGAAAAGGGCTGGACAGTTGCTGAGATAGCACAGAGATATGATGCACTAGCAGGTATCAATGGTGGAGAATTCGTTGACTCAACACCACAGACAGCTATGCCAATCGGACTTGTTATGGTAAATGGTAATATATTAAAGGGTGATTCATCTACAATGTACCACGTTACAGGAATAACATTTGATAATAAGCTTGTAATGGGTAATATGACATCAGCTAAGGCTGTAGAGCTTGGAATAAGAGATTGTGTCAATGTAAGCAGTGATATAGGTCCATTTCTTATAATTAACGGTGAACCACAGGACGTTGATGGTGTTGGTGGAGGACTTAATCCACGAACAGCAATAGGACAGAGAGCTGACGGAGCTATTCTTCTTCTTGTCGTAGACGGAAGACAGGCTACAAGCCTTGGTGCATCGTTCTCAGATTTACAGGATATTATGCTTCAGTACGGTGCTGTAAATGCATCAGCTATGGATGGTGGTACATCAACACAGATGTATTATAATGGTGAGGTTATTAATAAGCCATATTCACCAACAGGACCAAGAACACTTCCAACAGCATTTTTGATTAAATAATTACACGGAGATGAGAAGAATGTCAGAGAATAATAATAATGGAAAGAAGAATTTTTTTAAGAGATTATCAGGATTTAAGAAGTTTCTTGTGATATATGCCTCTGTGCTGGTAGTAATTATTGCTGTTGCGTTAGTGCTTTTATACGGGTTATTA
>OGKC01000561.1_pt1 | contig 8245 bp, 7 predicted proteins | sample 1572411 | NCBI WGS metagenome assembly OGKC01 (sample SAMEA2582157, study PRJEB24529) | metagenome
ATGTAGCTAAATACTGTAAAGCCGATGGAGTAAAAAAACTGCCGGATATATGTCTGCCCGCGCTGGAAGAAGTGATTGTATATGATGCCGAACTGGCACATAATGATACCCCTCTTTCTATGACTGCTGTAATAGGAATATACGACGATCCGGACAGGCAGAGACAGGGGCGGACAGTAATAGAGATAGGTAACAAAAATACTATTATCATAGGAGCATCGCAGTTTGGCAAGACCAATCTTCTCGAATTGATAGTGAGGAATCTGGCAGAAAACTATTCACCGGAAGAGCTTAGCATATATATTATTGATTTTGCATCAATGGTACTTAAAAATTTTGAGAAGCTGGCTCATGTAGGAGGTGTAGTATGCCCATCTGACGATGAAAGGTTGAAGAATCTGTTTAAATATCTGAGTGAACAGATAGAAGAAAGGCGTGAAAGACTGCTTGAAGCGGGAGTAAGCTCATACACATCATATCGCGAGGCGGGATTTACAGATATACCTCAGATAGTGGTACTCATAGACAATTATACTGCATTAAAAGAACTGTATCTGCAGGATAGTGACATACTGCTCAATCTGTGCAGAGAAGGTGGCTCTGTAGGAATAAGTTTCATTATTTCAAATTTACAGACAACAGGACTGGGATATAAGTATCTGGCAAACTTTTCCGGCAGAATAGCTATGTTTTGTAATGAATCAAGTGAGTATATGACTCTTTATGGAAGCTGTAAACTCAGACCGGATGAGACTGCTGGCAGGTGCCTGACAGAAATTGATGGGGAAATATACGAGTGCCAGACATTTTTAGCGTTTGAGGGAACTAAGGAAATTGAACGTGTTAATAATATGCATGCATTTGTAGATCAGATAAATGCTGTATATGGGGATATCACTGCTGACAAGATACCGGAAATTCCTGAATTGCTCACACCGGACTATGTGGATCACACATTCAGAAGAAAAAATGATGAGAATATTATAGGAATTGCATACGACACAGTCGCCCCGGTTTACACAGATCATAATAAATGCAATATCATAACTATCTCCGGAGCTGATAATATGGGCAGAACAAATTTTATAAAATATTTTGCGTTGCAGATGTTAAACAGCGAAATAGATACTCATATATATATAGCTGATGATTTCAGGCGCAAGCTGTCTGATATCGGTCAGGAAAATGTAAGCTATGATCTGGATCCGGATGAATTTATACAGAAAATAATAATGATAGAGGTTCTCTTAGAGGAAAAATATAAGAGACTCATCCATCAGGAAAATCCGGAAAAAGAAAACACCCTGATCATAATAAACAGTCAGGAGGTATATACAGCGATATCAGATAGCAAGGATGCTCTTAATGCTCTTAAAAATATTATGGGCAAATATAAGGTATTAAATGTGTATCTCCTGTTTGGGGCAGTACCAAATGCACAGATAGCATATGGTTCGCCTGATATATATAAAATGATGAAGGAGACTAAAAGCATACTGTTTTTTGATAACCTGGATAATTGCAAGATAGTGGATATACCGCTGGCTATAAAGAGAAAGAATCAAAAGAAAATCGAACCGGGTGATGCATATTATATATTCGAAGATGAGGTCAGCAAGGTAAGGATACCACTGGTCACAGATTAAAACTGATATGATTGCTTATATGGGGATAACCAGGGTGGGTGACACCTATATCTGTGAGAATATCACGACGGATGTGGAGAAAGTGACGAAGATGGTGGATGCATATAATCAGGTAGAAAAGGTATTCAGAGACGGAAAGGGAAATTTATTATGAAGAAAGCAATATCAGTTCTTATGGTAGCAGCATGTATGTTATGTATGGTGACAGCATGTGAAAAAAACAATAAAAAGGAAAATGACACATCAGCAGCTCAGGCAACAGAAACAGATTGCACGGCAGCAGAGCGTGTGACCACAGAGCCGGAAGGTAAAATCACGATATCAGAGATGATAGATCAGAGGATTAAAGAGGAAGGAAAGATAATGATATATAGGATGCATTTTGGTCCGTCAAAGACTCCTTTGGAAATAACAGAGGATTTAAACGTAAATATTATCTCATATGATGGAGAGAAACTAAAAGGCTATGATAATCCTGATGATTTCCTTATGGAGACCAGACTTGGTGACATAATACATAATAAAGTGGATTATTCAACATATAATATAGGCGCATATGGTGGAAACTGGAAAAGATATGATAATGAATTTGGAGATGAAAAATATGTGGAAGAAGAAGGCTATGTACAGCGCGAAATCACTACAGATGATTCTGGCAATAATACTAAGGTGGAGACACTGTATTCGTATTCAAAGGGAACTCTTTATACAAGAGAGGAGGGAAGTGAGGTATGGAACCAGACAGAGAAAGAGGACAGTCTAGATATAGTATCATTTGGAACATTTGAGAGGATAAAGCTGGATGGAAAAACATACATGACATTCTGCGTAAGAGATAATCTGGATTTGATAGAGTATTATATAATTCCGGACAATAAATTCACAGAGAACAAGACAGTTGTATATGACACTCCGGGAACAGAGGGAACCACAGTCAATACAGTGGACTACCTCAAAGAATACCAGGCGGTTCCCAAAGAAGAGCTGGAGCAGATGATAGTTTTCCCGGGCAGTAAAAAAGCGGAAAGCTCACAGGCTGCAGATTAAATACGGTATGATTGCATATGCCAACAAGTTTGCAGAGCTCAGATAATGGTGGAGTCATCGCGACTGGATTATGTAACAGGTGATGGAGTAAGATCGTATCCGGAAGGTGGAGATACTTATGCATATATTAAATTCAAGACAACAGATGCAGAAAAAATAAAGACACCATATGGGGAAATATTCGGTGGAACAAATACAGATGGTCCTCCTTGTACATTAAATGGATTTACAGGTGCAAGGAATGGGCAAATTATACCCGAGTGGTCTTTAAGTGGTGAATATGTAAAACCTAAGAAAGGTGCGGAATTACATAAAGTTGTTAATGGAAAAGATACTGTTGTTGCAATATTTGATGGTAAACATTTTGTAGAAGTGAAAGGAAAATAGAAAATGATAAAAAATGGTGAATTTTGTGTATATAATGGAAATGAGTACGAATTAAATGAGGATAATGATGGAAACTTAATAATAATTACAACAAATCGCGAAATAATAGATGCAACGTTTGTTGATGAATATAATAGCGGAGTATATAGTAAAATAATTTCGCCAAATGAAATTCAAGAAGCATATGAGTGTAGAACTTATGGTTTGATTAATGGTTATAAGGTTAGTATTAGGAAAGAGTTGAAAGATACTTTTTTTGTAGGCACAGGTGATAGAAAAATTGCTGATATACTTGGATTGAATAGAACAGATAAGTACTTGTATGAGAAAGAAATTGCCAAGGATAAAATAGAAGTAGTTCAAGAAAAAAAGAAAATAGAAGTATGATTGAATCAAAATAATGCATACTGCACGGGAAAACTTGAAAAATGGTGGATGAATAAGGAGAAATGATATGAAACAATACGTTATAGGAAGACTAACTATTAAAAGTCAAGCCTTAAAATGATATTTTTTGAATAAAGTACAGAAATGTATTTTAGATATATTTTGAACTCAGTTAGAGTTCTTTGAACCTTGAAAACTGTATGACAAAAAGAGCATCGTGATAGGTGCTCAAAAAAGGAGTATTGAATTAGAGAGATTTAAGCTGCTTTTATGTATTGCTGCTTTGTTTTTTCAAGATGATAAATCACTCGAACCAATTTTTTTACAGCGTGTGATATGGCAACATTGTAATGTTTACCTTCCGCTCGTTTTTTAGCAAGATAGGCTGCAAATGTTGGATCCCAGTGGCAGACATATTTGGTGGCATTATACAAAGCGTATCGCAGGTATCTGGAGCCACGTTTTTCCATATGTGCGTAGGCACCATCCAGTTGTCCGGATTGATATGTTGATGGCGAAAAGCCGGCATAAGCTAAGATCTTATCAGGAGAATCAAAACGATTGAAATCACCGATCTCGGCAATAATCATAGCTCCCATGCGATAGTTGATTCCAGGAATGCTAAGAATTGGAGAGTTGATTTCATCCATGATGATTTTAATTTCATTTTCGATTTCATCAATCTCTGAATCAAGTTCCTGAATAAGTTTGATGGTGTGCTTCAATTCAAGAGATTTGGCTGGCATATTTGAGCCGATAGAAGCTCTTGCAGAATCTCTGAAAGTAATAGCAGTATCTTTACCATATCGACCTTTGGAAGATTCGGAAAGAAGATTTGTAAGTCTGGTAAGGTGTGCAGTAGCTACATGTTTAGCACTGGGAAATTCAGAAAGCAATGCATAAACAGATGCCATATGAAGTGTTGGTACAAGTTTTTCTAATTCAGGGAATAAGATACAGACCAGTCTTGAAACGGAAGTTTTTAGCTTGGCACGTTCTTTTACTTTATCAAAACGATAACGAGTTAATGACTTTAACTCTTCGTTGTGGTAAGATGTGTCTGAGTAGGACTTTAAGTTCACATCAGACATGAGCATGGAAGCAATCGTGCGGGCATCTACTTTATCCGTTTTCGTCTGTCTAAGGCTTAGACTTTTTCTGTACAGATTTGTATGTAACGGATTGATAACATAGGTGGGCAGACCTTTATCAATGAGATATCCAAGGAGATTGTAACTATAGTGTCCAGTGGCTTCCAGTCCTACTTTTACTTTTGTCACATCATCCATAACGGATTCAATCTTTTGATAAAGATCATTAAAACCATCTAAGTTGTTGAAGATGGTAAATGCTTTAAACAATACTTCGCTATCAGAGTTGGTGATAAAGCAATCATGCTTATCCTTTGCAACATCAATTCCTATGTAAATCATAATAAATCTCCTTTGAAATGTATTAATGCTGTTTTAGAACCACAGGGTGCTCCTTGCGATTGTAACCTCGTTCTAAATAAACCGTCATGCGGTATCTAACTGATTAACAAATGAACAAAGAGACTGTGGTTGGAGCCTTCCTAAAACCATCAAGTGGTAGGAGAAATAAAACCAATCCACAGCATCTTATATATCATAGTCGAACCTACAGAAGAGGTAAAGAATGGACTATGACCTAATAGTTGTAAAGACCTTGGAGAGGGTCTATAAAAACTACTACTATATAATACGAGGGAGACAAAAATTCATGGCAGATAAAATGTTTGAAAACAACCAGGTATCAATAATCGGAGAAATCGTTTCAGATTTTCAGTTTAGTCACGAGGTGTATGGTGAGGGCTTCTATATGATGGAGGTTTCGGTCAGAAGGCTTTCAGATTGCATGGACTATATTCCGGTGATGGTGTCAGAGAGACTTATCAATGTGGAGGGTGACTACATAGGCAAAAGCGTATATATAGGCGGGCAGTTCCGCTCATTCAACAGGCATGAGGAGAAGAAGAACAGGCTGGTGCTGTCTGTTTTTGCAAGAGAGCTTGAGGTATTGGACAGTGATTATGATGAGGATGCAGCCAATCAGATTTTCCTTGACGGCTATATCTGCAAGGAGGCTATATACAGGAAAACACCGCTTGGACGAGAAATTGCAGACCTGCTTGTGGCAGTGAACCGCTCATATGGCAAGTCAGACTATATTCCATGTATCTGTTGGGGAAGAAATGCCAGATTTGCGTCGACCTTTGAGGTGGGTACACATGTGCAGATATGGGGCAGAATCCAGAGCAGAGACTATGTGAAAAAGCTCAGTGAGACACAGGTGGAGCAGCGTACGGCGTATGAGGTTTCCGTGAGCAAGATTGAGGCATAGTATTTTAAATGGACAGTAACTACGGATTTGTGATTTTCCCGAAAATTTGCAATAATAGTCAGATTGTGGTATTTTACTAGATATTATTGGTTAATGCTTGTAATTGTTGACGTTTACATCAGGTGTAAACTGTAATGATTATATATCAGGCAGAAAAGCTATGTGTATGGAGGCATGATTATTATGGAAAACGGTGCAGTACAGATTTATTATGGCGAGGGACATGGCAAGACAAATGTCGCTATAGGAAGTGCAATATGTGCTGCCTGTGATGGTAAACAGGCTGTCGTTATTCAGTTCCTAAAGGGTAAAAAGGAGCCGGAGTTTTTGAAAAAGCTTGAGCCGGAGGTGAAATTCTTTAATTTTTCAAGAGCCGGAATACTCTTTGAGCAGCTTGATGAGGAGAGTAAGCAGGAAGAAATCATGAATATCAAGAATGGTTTCAACTATGCAAAGAAGGTTATATCAACAGGTGCTGACATGGTTGTTGTGCTTGATGAGATGCTGGGGCTTTTGGATTTGCATCTGATTTCAAAGGAGGAGCTGTCGGATATGCTTGCTTCAAGGCCTGATGATGTGACCGTGATTATGACAGGCAGAGTACTTGACGATGGAATCAGGGAAATGGCAGATGAGATTTATAATATCGCGTCGGAAAAATAATAAGAAATATTGTCATGTGAGTTGACAATGCACAGGCGTGGTGATATTATTAGTGCAAGTGTGAGGCAGTTATATTATCTGCTGTATACGAATAATTTGATTAACAGATAGAGGTCGCGCGACTTATGAGTAGCTTTCCGGATGCCGCAGGGGCAGTTGATGGGAGATGAAAGGAATAGCGCCGAAGGGATTTATCATCTGCGGATATATCTCTGGGCATATGGCGAACAGCCTTATGACTGTCATCAGATTTGATGGGGGGCTATCGTGATTCATGCAGAATTGGGACCGGCTCTAAGGAGCCGGTTTTTTAGCGCTTAGAGGCAGACAGCGGCATACTTATACGTTAAGAGAATCAAATACCGAATAAAGAAAAGCAAGAAGGAGATAAAATCATGGCAATTTTCAAAGGAGCAGGAGTAGCAATTGTTACACCTATGTACGATAACGAGGAGGTTAATTACGACAAGCTCGAGGAGCTTATCAATATGCAGATTGATAATGGCACAGATGCTATTATCATTGCAGGCACCACAGGCGAGAGTCCATGTCTGTCAATGGATGAGCATGCAAAGGTTATAAAGGCTGCCGTAGAGTTTACAAAGCATCGTGTACCTGTAGTAGCAGGCACAGGCTCTAACTGCACAAAGACAGCTATGCAGCTTTCAAAGGAGGCTGAAGAGTTTGGTGCAGACGGACTGCTCGTTGTCACACCATACTACAACAAGGCTACTCAGGCAGGTCTTGTGAGTCACTATTCGCAGATTGCAGACAGCACAAAGTGTCCTATTATCGTATACAACGTACCGGGACGTACAGGCTGCAACGTGCTTCCGGAGACTATGGCAGAGCTCTTTAAGACAAAGGAAAATATCGTGGGACTCAAGGAAGCTACAGGAAATCTGGCACAGGCTTCAAAGACAATGTATCTGACAGACGGAAAGCTTGATATGTACTCAGGCGAGGATGGTCTCGTAGTGCCTCTTATGTCTATCGGAGCAATCGGTGTAATCTCAGTATGGAGCAATGTAGCCCCTGCAAAGGTACACAATATGTGCGACAGCTTCTTCAAGGGCGATTTACAGACAGCCTTAGAGCTTCAGAGAGAGGCTCTTCCACTTGTGGACGCACTCTTCTCAGAGGTAAATCCAATTCCTGTAAAGAAGGCTATGAACCTGATGGGTATGAATGTCGGACCTCTTAGAAGCCCTATGTGCGAGATGGGTGAGGATAATGCAAGGAAGCTTGCTGAGGTCATGAAGGCTTATGGCTTAAAGCTTGCTTAGTACAACGAGAAAGGATACGATAAAATGACAAAGGTAATTATGAATGGCTGCAACGGCAAAATGGGACAGACTATCACAGAAATCTGTAAGGCTGATGCTGATATCGAGATTGTAGCCGGTATTGATTTATATGATGGAATAGACAATGACTATCCTGTTTTTTCGAGCATCGACAAATGTGATGTGGACGCTGATGTGGTCATAGATTTTTCCAATGCCAAGGCTGTTGACGGAGTGCTGGACTATTGTGTGGACAAGCAGGTTCCGGTTGTTTTATGCACTACCGGTCTTAGTGATGAGCAGCTTGCAAAGGTTGAGGAGTGCTACAAGAAGGTGGCAGTGCTCAAGTCTGCAAACATGTCGCTTGGCATAAACACTCTTATGGCTCTTCTCAAAAAGGCTGCACAGGTTTTCGCACCGGCAGGCTTTGACATGGAGATAAGATCGGAAGAGCGTCGTGTAGGGAAA
>OGKC01000572.1_pt1 | contig 8086 bp, 7 predicted proteins | sample 1572411 | NCBI WGS metagenome assembly OGKC01 (sample SAMEA2582157, study PRJEB24529) | metagenome
CCCGCCGCCATAAAATTATAGCCCCAAAACAGGAACATTGCCGAGCCTGTATAAAAAGCACCCAATAAAATCAATATCGGTAGGTTTCGCATCTCTGTTCTGAAAGATTCCTTTTTTGCTAGAAGCATACCCGATAAGGCGATGGCCGCGAATAAGAAACGATAGAACAATATCGAATCAAACCGCATACCCTTCTCCATAAGAGGCAATGTAAACAAAGGGATTAAACCGAATGTAACAGAAGTCGCTATTCCATAAGCGAAACCTTTTAGATTATTATTCATATTATACTTTTTGATAAAATGACCGCAAACATACAAAAAAGTCTTGAAATAACATGGGGTTAAAATGCCCCTGCTACTTTTGTGGCATTATATGCTAAATGTATAAAGAGAAGGAATCGCTCTCTTACTAATAATGTAAATAAGAACTTTCATCAATGTGAAATATCCTCTATCGTCGGATTATGGCAAGTCATACCTCCATCAGAGATGATAGTCTGTCCGGAAATGTAACGGGTTAAATTGATGACGCCAGCTTTGCTCATACCATAAAGAGTTCCCCGGAAATCTCCTGTCAATCCTCCAATGGAGGCTACGTTTACGATGCTTCCTTTTCCTTTTACGGTCATTGAAGGGGTCGCTAGCATGTCCAATGCCGCTTGCTCCGCCGGTAATAAGTGCTGTTTGTCTATCTAAAATTTCTTTTCTTGAAAACATCCTTTTCCTGTCGCTTGTTTTTATCAAAAATGATACTTATGAGACATTTCTTTATTTTATTTGCGATTGCCGGCTTGCTTATTAATCCTTCCGCTGCAGAGGCTTGCACCGGTATTACCTTAAAAAGCAAGGACAGTACGACTATTGTAGCACGTACGATAGAATGGGGTGGAAGTAATTTGAACAGCCAGTATGTCGTGGTTCCAAGAGGATACACCGAACGATCGTATACTCCGAATGGGGTTGATGGAATGACTTTCACGGCACGTTATGGATATGTGGGCTTGGCAGTGGAGCAAAAGGAATTTATCGCCGAAGGACTCAATGAGGTTGGGTTATCGGCTGGATTGTTTTATTTTCCAAAGTACGGTGAATATGAGAAATATAATGCCGCAGTTCGGGATAAAAGTATCTCTGATCTGCAATTAGTGTCTTGGTTGTTGGGGGAATGTTCAAATGTAGAAGAGGTGAAAGAGGCTGTTAAGAAAGTGCATGTTATCAATATAGATCCCCGTGCGTCTACCGTTCATTGGCGGTTTGCCGAGCCGTCGGGACGTCAACTGGTTCTTGAGATTATTAAGGGTGAGCTACACTTCTATGAGAATACGTTAGGAGTTCTGACTAATTCTCCCAGTTTCGAGTGGCATCTGACGAACCTGAATAATTATGTTAATCTTTTCCCGGGTACGGCCCCCAATCAACAATTAGGAAATATCGAGTTGTCTTCATTTGGTGCGGGAAGCGGTTTCCTTGGGATTCCGGGCGACGTAACTCCACCGTCACGTTTCGTTCGTGCGGCTTTTTACCAAGCTTCGGCCCCACAACAAGAAACCGCATTGGAAACGGTCTTCCAGTGTTTCCAGATATTGAATAATTTTGATATTCCCGTAGGGATCGAATTCCCATTAGGGCAAGTACCTTGCGATATACCGAGCGCTACTCAATGGACTTCGGTTACGGATATGCGAAACCATGTGATTTATTACCGTACGATGTACAATAGCGTTATTCGGAATATAGATTTACGTTCCATTGATTTCTCCACGGTTCGTTATCGTGCGGTATCCATGGATGGGACGAAGCGACAAGCGGTTGAAACGATCAAAATAGAATAGGGCAGTGAGCTCTTTGGGGGATATCTCGTAAGTCAATAGGATAGGTGATAAAACTCAATGGAATAGGAAACATAACTCAATGGATTACGTTCCCTATTCTATTGGGTTTCGACTGATGATCTAAATCTTATAATAGTAATCCGGCCGCAACTTCCTCCGCAACTGCGTCACCTTTTAGTACAGATACTAAAGCTAGGCCAAAATTGAATACCAAGCCCGGTCCTCTACCGGTTACCACATTTCCATCTACCTCGACAGCCTCGCCTGTTACGGTGGCACCAATCAATTTCGGTTCGAACCCGGGGTAGCAAGTGGCTTTGCGACCTTTTAACAAACCTAGACCGCCTAATACCATCGGAGCTGCGCAGATAGCCGCTACGATACGTCCTTCACGGTATTGTTGTAATAAGACTTCTTTCACCGGTTCCGAATTGTTCAAGTTGGATGCTCCGGGCATGCCTCCGGGTAAGATCAAGGCATCAGCATCCGAAAGATCGATTTCGGTAAATGTGGCGTCAGCCGTATATTCCATATTGTGAGCGCCAATCACTTTACGGTCGTCTGTGATGGAGACTGTTTTCGTGTCTATACCTCCGCGACGCAAAATGTCTACGGTTCCCGTGGCTTCCATTTCCTCGAAGCCATTCGCTAAGAATACGATCGCTTTCTTCATAAGATTCAATTATTTAAATTTGTACACGTAAGTAATAGTACCACTCTGGTTATTAGCGCCGATGATACTGTTGAACTTCGCCTTTCGAGCCGCGTCCAAAGCGCTTTTACGCATGGAGGCGTTGTCGATATTAGTTCCCCGGCCTACCTCGGCAAATATAACGTTGCCTTTCGGATCTACGGTTATATTGATAACAATACGCCCCTCCTCTTGGATCGTATAAGCGGGACGGGGGAGACCTCCGGCACCAATGGAACGGCCGTTCAAATTAAATGATCCGTAACCGCCTACGCCTTCATTCGCCCCGTGATCAGAGTTACCGAACGGACTTCCTTGGTTACCGGTTCCGCTTTCAGCGTCGCCTTGGCTGTTACCCTCGGCGTTTCCCATACCAAAAGCTCCGGCCACCTTGTTGCTAATGGCTTGTTCCTTCTTGCGGCGTTCCTCGGCCAGACGTCTCTTCTCGGCTTCTTCCCGGCGGATACGTTCTTTCTCCTCCTCTTCTTTCTGTTTCTTCTCAGCCTCTTGTTTCTTGCGTTTCTCTTCCTCATTCTTCTTTTTAGCCTCCTCAAGGGCTACGCTTTCCTCGATATCTTGAGTGATGAGTTCCTGCTTGGGTGTTTCCACTTGCGGCTCCGGTACGGGAGGAGGGGGAGTGGTCGTTTCCTGAGGCGGTTCTTGCCCGGTATATTTGGGCTCGAACATTCCGGCGGCGGCATCTACATTCCCGAAATTAACGAGTACACCCCCGTCTTCATCCGGTACCTCGGTTTTCAATACGGTAAACCAAAGTATCAGTAGAATGACACCGTGAAAAGCAACGGTACCGATCAAACTGTATATGTCATCCTTATTCAGTCTCATATCTGTTATTTCTGCGGACGGGTGGCAAGCACCATCTTGAATTTATTCTCGTTCGCTATATTCAGTATCTTTACAATCTCTTTGTAAGGCACGGTCTCGTCGGCATATAAGGCGACGAACATCTCCGGTTCCTTTGCGTAACTATCTTGCAAGAAAGGAGTGATCTCATCAAATGAGACCTGTACCTCTTTTTGCTTTCCAAATGCCACGTAGTAATTCAAGTTCGCGTCTATCGTTACCCTCGTAAGAGGTTTCGCCGCTGTTTGCTTTTGCGCTTGCGGCAAGGTAACCTTGATGGCGTTCGGGATTACTACGGTAGAGGTAACCATGAAGAAGATCAGCAAGAGGAATATGACGTCGGTCATAGAGGCCATGCTGAACGCTTCGTTTACCTTTGTTCTTCTTTTTAGAGCCATAATTTTTTATAATTGAAAATTGAAAATGGAGAATTGAAAATTAAATAGAGGAGAGTTGGCTCATCTTCAATTTTCAATTCTCCATTATCAATTAATTAGCCGGTTCATTTAATAAATCCATGAATTCCATCGTACGAGCCTCCATCTTGTTCACGACGTTATCTACTTGAGATACCAGATAGTTGTACGCGAACAATGTAATGATACCAACTACCAGACCGCCAACGGTTGTTACCAAGGCCTCATAGATACCGCCGGATAATAGGGAGACATCAACATTGGTGCCTGCGTTTGCCATATCGAAGAAAGCACGTACCATACCGGTTACCGTCCCAAGGAAACCAAGCATGGGAGCTCCGGCGGCGGTCGTCGCGATCAAGGGGAAACCTTTTTCCAGTTTAGCGATCTCCAAATTTCCGACATTCTCGATCGCTACGAGTACATCGTTCATCGGACGGCCCAAACGGGTAATACCTTTCTCGATCATACGGGCGGAAGGCGTGTTGGTGCTCCTGCATAAATTGTCTTCTTTTCCCGCTGGGCGAATGATGATCAGACGTTGAACAAAAATATAAATAGCCATCAGAGAGAGCAGTAACAATACCACCATAATCCAACCTCCCTTAAAGGCAAGGTCTATCACATTGATTTCCGCTTCCGTAGGAAGGGTTACAGCCGTTAAATCCGGCATTTGATCTGCCGCCTGAGAGCCCACGGCCTGTAGTGAAAGTAAAATACTCATCGTTTCGAATTATGAATTATAATTTATGATTTATAACTATAAACTGTCACTTGTCAACTATTCAAGCATGCCTTGTATAAAGCGATCGTCTCTTGCAAACCATGGTAGAGCGCATCACAAATCAAGGCATGGCCGATAGAAACCTCCTCCAGCCAAGGGATATTCTTGTTGAAGAAAGCCAGATTTTCTAAGTTCAAATCGTGTCCGGCATTTACGCCTAATCCTAAGTTTTTAGCTAATTGCGCGGCCTCGACAAAAGGAGCGATCGCTTTGTCACGATCTTCCGGATAATAGGTCGCATAAGGTTCCGTATATAATTCAATACGGTCCGTACCTGTTTTCGCCGCTAGCTCGATATTCGCCAAGTCTGTTCCGACGAAGATGGATGTACGGATTCCTTGTGAGGTAAAGGTGTCTACCAATTCGCTTAAGTAATCGAAATTGTCCTTTACGTTCCAACCTGAGTTCGACGTGATGGCATCCGGAGCGTCCGGAACCAGTGTGACTTGGGTCGGTTTTACCTTCAATACCAAGTCGATGAATTTATCACAAGGATAGCCTTCTATGTTAAATTCTGTCCGGATAAGAGGTTTTAGTCCATAAACATCGCTATAGCGTATGTGTCGTTCATCCGGACGGGGATGAACCGTAATTCCTTGTGCCCCGAATAATTCACAGTCTTGCGCCACTTTCAGCACGTTTGGCATATTGCCACCTCTCGCATTACGAATAGTAGCAACCTTGTTAATGTTTACACTTAAATTTGTCATTGTATATCGTATATCTTTTTTCTTTCATTACATTTGCACAAAAGTATCGGCAAATTTAGCAGGATTTAGGGAATTAACAGAATAATGTTGGTGAAAGATTTCATAACAAAGGAAATTCCGGTGTTAAAAAGTTTTGACACAGCGGAATATGCGTTGGCATTAATGGAGGATTTTAAACTCAAGCATCTTCCGTTATTGAGTGATAGCGCATACCAGTGTTTAGTGTCGGAAAAAGACTTATTGGCGCTGCCGGATCCTTCGGCTACGATCGGTGAGCCGGTTTTATTCGCTCCGGCGATTTCGGAAAATAGACATTTACATGAAGCGTTGGCAATGATAACCCGATATGGATTGAGCCTGTTGCCTGTGGTTTCCGTGGACGGAACTTATTTGGGGGCGATTACCCGGGATCGTTTGGTGGATGCTTTATCCGAGCTATGTAATGCGGAGGCGGCTGGAAGCGTGATCGTATTGGAAATGATGCCACAGGATTATTCATTAACGGATATCGCCCGTTTGGTAGAGGCGAATAATGCCCATGTCCTTAATTTGCTATCCCATCAAGATAAAGATACGGGCCGTCTGCTTATAACCCTTAAGATCGATTTGGAAGATGCCTCTCCCGTGATCCGTAGTTTCGAGCGTTTCAATTATACGGTGCTTTATCATTTTATGGAGAAGGGGATGGTGGATGATATGTTGCGGCAGCGGATGAATGAGTTATTACATTATATGAATATGTAAAGTAAGGAGCGTAGAATGAAAGTTGGAATATTTGGAAGTGAATATCAGATCGAGAGACAGAATCTGATTAAACGCCTGTTTGAGAAGCTTCGTGAACAAGAGGCTGATATTTATGTGGACAGCCCTTTTTATACATTCCTTACCGATGCTTTTGGTTTTGAGCCAGTGGTGAGCGGGCTATTAGTGGGTGATGAGTTTGATCTGGATATAGCCCTTAGCGTGGGAGGAGATGGTACGTTCCTTCGTACGGCGGCCCGGGTAAATAAACAGGATATCCCTATTTTAGGCATTAATACCGGACGGCTGGGTTTCCTTGCGGATGTCAGCAGTAATGAGGTTGAGGATACGCTGGATGAGATTTTTAAGAATTACTATAAGGTAGAGGAACGAACCCTCTTGCGTTTATATACGGAAGACCGTGCGTTTCGCGGATATAATTATGCCTTGAACGAGATCGCCGTGCTGAAGCGTGATAGTTCCTCGATGATTACGATTCATACATTCTTGAATGGGGAATATCTGACTTCTTATCAGGCGGATGGTTTGGTAGTGGCTACACCTACCGGTTCCACGGCCTATTCGATGAGCGTAAATGGGCCGATTATCGTCCCGCAAAGTAATAGCATTGTCTTGAGTCCGGTCGCTCCGCATTCCTTGAACGTGCGTCCGTTGGTGATTCCGGATTCAGATATAATAACGCTTCGGGTAGAGAGCCGGAATAAATATTTTCTGATCTCTTTGGATGGACGTTCGGAAATATTCCCGGCAGGTATCGAATTAAAGATGAGCAAGGCCGATTATACGACGAAAGTCATCAAGCGCTATAACCATACTTTTTATCAGACGCTTCGGGAAAAATTAATGTGGGGGGCAGATGTGCGAATGAAATAATATTGTGTGCGTCCAGTCTTTGTCCAAATAGTAGCGGATAGTATTGTATTTTGTAAGCTATTGATAAATAGATTATTCTGCATGAATGAACTGAACGTATCTTATGTCTTTTGTCCAGTTTTTCTATTATGGGGTAAAAAATAGGGGGTATTCGATGTCCAGCTATGTCCTCTATTTGTCCAGTGCCCTTTTTTGATACACGCTTTTTAACTCTTTACTTTTGTCGGCAGATTAAATCTAGCTTAATGGAAGTATTTTCAATTATTATTCCTGTCTACAATCGTCCGGAGGAGATAGACGATTTATTAAACAGTCTTACCCGGCAGACATATGTACATTTTGAGGTTATCGTAGTGGACGACGGTTCTTCTATACCTTGTGAGTCCGTAGTCAATGCCTATAATGACCGCTTGAGGATTCGCTATTTCTATATAGAGAATTCAGGCCCGGGCTTGGCTCGCAATCAAGGGGTACGTTATGCGGAAGGAGAGATCGTGATTGTCTTGGATTCGGATTGTATCGTTCCGGCCAGCTATCTGGAACAAGTACACGAGTCCTTGATGCGTTATAAGGTGGATGCCTTTGGTGGTGCCGACAGGGCGCATTCTTCTTTTTCCGCTATACAAAAAGCGGTCAATTACTCGATGACTTCTTTCTTTACGACAGGAGGGATCCGAGGAAGCCGGAGACATTTGGATACATTCTATCCTCGGAGTTTTAATATGGGAATGCGGAAAGAGGTGTATGAAGCCTTGGGTGGTTTCTCTGATATGCGTTATGGAGAGGATATAGATTTTAGTATCCGGATTTTTGCGGCAGGCTATAAATGCCGTTATTTTCCGGGCGCTTGGGTCTATCATAAGCGAAGAACAAATTTCGTCCAGTTTTTCCGGCAAGTATGGCATTCGGGGTACGCTAGGATTATCTTGTACCAGAAGTACCCGGAATCATTGAAATGGGTACATTGCCTGCCGGCCTTATTTGTGGTAGGTCTGCTGGGAGTATGTATTTCCGCTTTTTTCGTTCCAAAGGTATGGGGGCTATTGTTATTTTATATTTCGCTGATCTTTTTTGACGCTTTAGTGAGAAATAAGAACGGAATCGTTGCGTTGTTATCTATCATAGCGGCTTTTGTCCAATTGATCGGATATC
>OGKC01000580.1_pt1 | contig 7914 bp, 10 predicted proteins | sample 1572411 | NCBI WGS metagenome assembly OGKC01 (sample SAMEA2582157, study PRJEB24529) | metagenome
GCGACAAGGAAAAGAACTGTCCGGGAGCCCCTTTTCATGCCGTACCCCGGCATGAAACCACTTTTCTCTCCGGCTGTGGTGAAGGCTCTCCTGCTCCCTCTGCATTGCATATGCGGGTTGTTTTGCCCATATCCACGTCCGCCGGTATTGCCTGCCCTTTCCTTGAGAAAAACGGCTTACCGCAACGGGTGGCGTGACACAGACTTTTCCGGATATGGAGGAACATTCCGGAAAAAAGAGTGGAAGACGGGCTATTATTTGGCTGTATAACAACAAAGTTGTATTTTTGCAAAAAATAATATTATGGCTATAACTATCAAGAACATTCCGGTTTTGGAGGGCGTTACGGCGGAAGATTTCGTACGCAGTGCAGACAAGAACGCCGCAAAGGTAACACCCCGGTTATCAGTGGAGGCAAAGAAACGGTTGCGAAAAGTATTGGAGAAATCCCGTTCATTCCGGTTCAATTAACAGCAATGGACGGTATTTCTTTATATGATGATTGTGTCATGCTTGCCTATAACAAGGAAGTACGGAGGAATTGCCTTCCTTTCACTTGTGGCGAGAATGACCTTGATGATTTTTTTCTCAATGATGCCGATCTGTATGCGGATGAACTCCTTGGGAAAACATATTGTTGGGTGACGACTGAAATCCCGCATCGTATTGTGGCCTTGTTTACCTTGTCCAATGACAGTATCAAGACCAGATTAATATCCCCCAATGATAAAAACAGGCTGCAACGCAATATTGTAAATCCTAAACGTGGACGCAGCTATCCGGCCGTGCTGATAGGAAGACTGGGGGTCAACCTGGAATATCAGGGTACATCAAGCCACGTAGGACGGCAACTGATGGCTTTCATAAAAGACTGGTTCCGTCATGAGGACAACAAGACAGGATGCCGTTTTATCGTGGTGGATGCATACAATGAGGAAAAGATTCTCAGGTATTATGAAAGAAACGGTTTCGTTCCACTCTATAAAACAGACGTGATAGAAAAGCAATATTATGATATTCCGCAAGATGAACCTTTGAAAACCCGTTTGCTGTATTTTGATTTGAAAAAGGACTGACATAATAATATATCAGTAAAATCCTTTAGGGTGACAACGGGTTCCAAAGACAGGCTGTCGCTACGATTACCTGCCATATGGCACCGGCCGTTTTCTTGATGGCGGGCGGTGGATTTCATGGGAAGCCAATCCGGAATGACAAGTAATGCCGCACCTGTGGCATAATAGAGCATTATTTTGAAGGCGGAGACTTTGTCCGGTTCTTCTTTTTCCAAGGTTTTCCGTCGGATGTCTTCAAGTTTTCCACACTTGTTTTAGAATAGTCCGCATTATCAGCAGATTGCGAGTTTCAGTCTGCCGTTCCGATTCTCTTTATTGCATCGTAGCATGTCGTTGATATATTCCAAATACTTATCCATGAATAGGCGACTTATAATTTTGTCTCAGGCAAATATCGAGACACACTCCCGAATGAGGTCTTCCATGATTTTAAAAGACTCCGTATTTCGGAAGGAACAACGTACACATACAATTTCTCCGGAACGGCCGACTTTCCTGTCACTTCCCTGTAATCCTCCCCAAAATCAACACCGCCGTATAAACTGCATGAAAGCCCGGGCACGCTTCCTGTTTCCAATCCCATATCTGCTCCTTCCGCAACATCACGTATTGCCGTTCTCATTTCATATCCTTGAATATTTCTCCAAACATACCAAAGACAGAAAAGCTGCATGGAATCTAAATTCTCACCGGACAGACAATAGATAGAAGGAAGGAATCCATCATCCTCATTTCTTGCGGCAAAAATAGTTGTTTTTCAGGCCGGTCCCGCAAGGCGGCCCTGCGGGCTGGTTGCTCGTGAAAAAATCTTCCTCACGCTTCGCGTGAGCGTATTTTTTCACGGCAAGCCTTGCCGGAGACCGCCGAAAAACAAACTGGAGGAAGCACAAGAAATAAGAATGCCTACCCGTGTAGGCCATGTATAACTCAAAAAAATATAAAGCTATGGCAGACAAGAGCGCAGAAAAGGAAAGACTGTTCAACGAGTGGTTCACAAAATCCTATGACAGGTTGAGAGGAACGTTACGCCGGTACGGAATGCTGGACGAGGACAATTTCCATGACACCTACCTTTTCGTAAGAAGGCAGGTGCTGGTTCCCGGAAAGGACATAACGGACTATGACGCGTATTTCATCGGATGCTACAAAAAGGCGGCCCTGGTAAAGATTAAAAGGGAGAACCGGTATGCACACCCTGAAGATGATTTCTTCCTCCGATGTGGCGAGGAGGCAAAATTCCTTTCCGAGGACGACCTGAACGGGTGCGAGCGGCTGGTAAGAGACATACTGCGTTTCGTAAGGCAGAAGTTCTCCTACGAGGAGTACCGGATGTTCATGCTCAGGTTCTATGAGGCGCAGTTCTCGTTCAAGGCACTGGCGGAATGCATGGGTATCTCGGCATCGGCCATATCGCAGAAAGTATGCAGGATAGTGGACGCAGTACGTACCCACAGCGGTTTCGCATGGAGAAGTCAGATGCTGGCGGTGGAAAGCTTCATGTATTGAAAAACGAAAACAGTTTAACCGATAAAAGAAGGATAATTATGGCACTGATAGTATACAACAGGGAAAATTCCCGTCCGCAGGAAGTCACATACAAGGGTAAGCGGACCATCAACCTTGACAGCAGGGGGACTGTCTATCTGTCAAAGACGATGTCAATCGAATTGGGAATCCTCGGTGGCGGACGGGTGAACTTCGCCCACGACGACGAGACGGATGACTGGTACATCTGCCGGGCCGATGATAGCGAGGGGTTCATTGTCTGGAAGGATAAAAGATGCGCAAGGTTCTCGGCGGGGTTTATCGTGCAGAGACTCATGCGGCAGGCGAAGGTGGAGAGGAAGAGCGTGCAGTTCATGATGGCGAGGATGCCGGTAGAGATTGGCGGAGTGGCCTATTACAAGATACTGCTCTCGAATCCGATACTCAGATAGAGGCATGGGCCGGAGGAGTCCGGCTGTATATGACATGACGGAGACAGGTGCATCCGACGGGACAGGAGCCCGGAGGATGTGCCTGTTTTTATGCGCCGCCATGTTTACGCACGGACATGCGGTTGTCACCGGCCGGCATAAGGTCACTCCGGCAAGACCGGGAAGCAGCATTGCCGGCGGATAATGATACCGGTACGGGATGTGCCGCCATTACGGGAACGGACCGTCCCACCGGTACACGAACAGCCCGCCCCAATTTCAGAATAACATAATGACATAATAAAACAAGGGTCTTTTTTTATAATGGAATCCCCGTATCTTATTGCCATATCGGAAAAATGTTTCCATGTCCCGCCATGTTATGCCAATGTTGTCACCGGATCATAATTCATAAAGAAAAAAACACTCTGTGTATAAGTATTTTACGAGCAAATTAAAGTCGTTCATCCAGTGGAAAGAAAACGAAGGGGCGGTCGGTTGTCATACCGGTCGCCCCTTCGTTCACGATCCCGTACGGAACTTTCCTAAAGTTCCTCCGGCCTGGTTCTCGCCTCCCTGTAGCAACTGTCAAGCAGCTTCTCGATGTCGGAGGAACGGTACAGTATCTTGCCGCCCAGCCGGGTGAAGGCAAGCAGGCCACTGTCACGGTACTGTTGCAGGCTGCGTCGGCTCACTTTCAGCTTTTCAGCCAGTTCGCGGTCCGTATAGAAGTTCTCGCCCGCCATCGCCGGTGACCTGCCGGCAAAGAGACGCTCCATGGAAACGGAGAGACGTTCGACGGTGGAGAAGAACTCTCTTATATGCTCGCTGCTCTCACGGGTGAGCAGACGGTTATCGGTATTCATCATGACTTGATCTTTTTTTTGTTCGACATTCGTTTTTCATGGCCTTTCAGATCGACCTTCCCATACTTTCAGCCCGCTTGCGGCGCTCCTCCACTATCCGGATGATGCTTTCCACGTCCCCGGGCTTGTAATAAGTCTTATGGCAGATCTGTGTATATGCCAGCGTGCCGTTGTCACGCAGGGTCTGCAGGGTTCTCGGGCTGACCTTCAGTAGCAGGCACACCTCCTGGTTGTCCAGCCATTTCTTCTCCTCCATGTCGCCGTACAGCCGGCAGAGGGTGTCCAGCCGGTCCGCGAACGTCCGGAAGGCCGAGAGCATCGCCTCGAAGGTCCTTGCCTCAATGTTCACTATTTCCATAATCAATGTAATTTCAGGTTTGACATCTGTTTCATTCTCTTTTCGGATCCGGATTCCGTGCCGCAATTTAGTGAATCCCGGCGGAACATCCTGAATTTCAAGACAGGATGACTACCTTTGACACCATATGCGTACTTGTTTCGTCCGCAAAGTAAATGATTGTTCCCGGATATGGTTCCGGCCCTTCATCAGATGTCATTATATGTCATCAGATGTCATTGGAATCTGATTTTAACATTCATTTGCTTTCAGTAAACAAGCGTTCAGATGTAATAGGCAAATTTAAAAACAGCATTTTTGGTAAACTTTCGCATCACTTTTCAGTAAGCTAAGAAGTAGTACGTTCAGATCCGTTCCCGGGGAATTTTGGAATTTCCGGTGCGTATATTTGTGAAGTCATCACCGTCAGACCGATCCAACAATATGAATAACGCGGCAAACCCTGCCAATCGGACCCGTCCGTTTCACAGCACTTGTTATTATCGTTTTATTTGCTTCCGACAACCGGGCAAACGGGTAGACCGTGCCCACAGTATCAACCATCTAAAATCCATGTACAATGAAAAGTGAACCGACTGAAAAACCAAGAGGAAAGAAAACGGTGGCATCCGAAACCGCAGACAGAAAGAACGGCCGTAGTCCCGGACCCGGCCACGACGGGTGGTGGGAAAGACTCATGATGGAACCCAGTTCGGGAGAATCCACCGGTACGGATGCGGAACCGGTGATTCCATCCGGGGCCGTTGCGGAAGAGGTGTCCGGGGAAGCGGGAAGAAAGGACACCCCGCCGGAACCGGAAGACCCCGTGAGAAGAAGGACGAGCGGCAGGCAGCGTAGGGCCTCGCTGGAGGAGTACCGGGAAACATACCTCACCGTCCCGAAGATCAGGAACCGCAAGACGGTGTTCGTCAGTGAGGATGTGAGGGACGAACTGGACGCCATCGTCCGCAGGCTCGGTGGGCGTGGCATGAGCGTTTCCGGACTGCTGGAGAACCTTGCCAGGGAGCATCTTGCCGCCTACCGTGGGGACATCGAGCAGTGGAGAAAAATCTGACAGCCTGTTACCGGGCGTGGAGTGTACCCGATGTATGCACCGTCCCCTGTGTACCCGCTTCAATATGGAAAATGCGGGGGGATTTTTCTGTGGGGGGAGCAAGGGTATGTTTCCGGATTCCCGAAAACCCTTGCTCCCCCGCCGGTCGCAGATTTTGGAATGAAAGAAGTACGGACGAAAAAGAAAAAACATATGACAAACGATGTGAATGGGATGAAGAAAAAATGTGGCCGTCCGGCACTGGGCAGGACGCGTAAATTGACCAGAGGCGTGACGGTGAAGTTCTCCCCCGTCAGCTACGAGGCTCTCAGGTTCAGGGCAGGGAAGTCCGGCCGGAGTCTGGCGGTCTATATCAGGGAGGCAGCACTGGCGGCCACCGTTACGGCAAGGCATACACCGGAGGAGAACGCACTGTTGCGCAGCCTGGCGGGAATGGCTAACAACCTGAACCAGCTGACAAAGCTCTCGCACCAGACCGGCTTTTACAGGACAAGGCTGCTGATAGAGGGGCTGCTGGGAAAGCTGAAGCGGATCATGGATGATTACAGACCGAAAGGAGGATAGCCTCATGATAGGGAAGATCAGGAAAGGCCGCTCGTTCGGCGGCTGCATACGCTACGTGACGCAGAAGGACGACGCGGAAATCATCGCCTCGGAAGGCGTGCTGCTGGGAACGGCAGAAGAGATGGCGCGAAGTTTCCGGTGGCAATGCCTGCTGAATCCGGACGTGGCGAAACCGGTGGGACACATCGCGCTCAGCTTCAAGCCGGAGGACGCACCGAGGCTGACCGACGCGTTTATGGCAAGGCTGGCGGGGGAATACCTGGAACTGATGGGGATACGGAACACGCAGTTCATCGTGGTGAGGCATCACGGGACGGACAACCCGCACTGCCACATCGTTTTCAATCGGGTGGACTTCGACGGGAAAGTGATTTCCGACAGCAACGATTTCAGGCGCAACGAGAAAGTGACAAAAATGCTTAAGGACAAGTATTCGCTCACCTATTCCGAAGGCAAACAGTCCGTTAAAACGGAAAAGCTGCATGCTTCCGAAAAGGTGAAATACGAAATATACCGTGCGGTCAAGGAAGCTTTGAGGAGTGCAGATACATGGAAAGAATTTCAAAATAAGCTCTTAAAAATGGGCGTGGAAATGGAATTCAAGTACAAGGGAAACACTAATGAAGTGCAGGGCATCCGCTTTATAAAGAACGGTCTGTCATTCAAGGGAAGTGGGATTGACCGCAGTTTCAGCTGGTCAAGGCTGGATGCGGCATTGGACCATAACCATGTCACGTCCCTGGAAAATGACGTTTCCCAAAAGCAACCATGCCATGAACAAAGTCATGGTTCTGTTATTGATAACCTGGTCGAAGTCATCGGTACGGGCGGCGTGTTCATGCCGTCGGTGGCACCGACGGAGGACGAGAAAGAGGCGGAACGCCTGCGGAGAAAGAAGAAGCGCAGGAAAGGAAGGAGTTTGTGAACCATATGTATAACAAAAAACTTTGAAAGATGAAAGAGGAAAATTATCTGGAAGGCATCTACGGATGCCTTGAAAGGATCGAGAAGAAAGTGGAGGCACTGCCCGTGGAAGGCACAAGCCCCATAGTTGAAAACCGGACCATTTCCCCGGAAGGGATTGCGGAACTGAAAATCCGTCTGGAACGCCTGCAATCCGCAGTGGAGAAAAACAGTTCGGAAATAGCAGCGGTACGTAGCAATACCGCCCGGTTGTCGGAAGGCAGGCCGTTGTCTGCCGAAACGTTTGCCGGAGAAATGGAAAAGACAAGGGACAGCCTGCGGCAGGACAGCCAGGCGGTAAAGGAAACGGTAAGACGGCTGGATGAGAGAATGGTCCTGTTGAAAAAGGAACCGGTACACAAACTGGTGACCTACCGTCTGGAAAGCGCATCCAAGGCGGTGGTAACGACAGCTTCAGCACTGATCCTGGCACTGGTCGTTTCCGTCTGGACCAACTGTAACCAGTACTGCACGAACCGGCTTTTGAAGGATGCCGATTTGAAATACCGTGCCATCAGGATCTGCCTGCCGGGGGATGATCCCGACATCGCCTTCCTGGAGAAGCATTTCACCATCGAGCGGGACGAGGAAAAGATCCGGCGTGTGGAAAGGCTGGTGACCGCTTTTGAGGACTCGGTCAGGAACCGCATCCGTAACCATGAAATGGCAGCCTACAAGGACAGTCTGGCGCACCGGCTGTTCAGGGAGGCACAGGAAATCAGGAAGCAAGTGGACAATCCTAATTCAAAATGACTGCACTATGGCAACAATCAAAACCAAATTCAGGTCCTCGTCCGTGGAAGGCAGGGAGGGGACGCTCTATTTCCAGATCATCCACGGAAGGGTGGCGCGCCAGATAAACACCGGCTACAGGCTGTTCCCTTCGGAATGGGACGGATGCATGTCGGAAATCATACTGCCGGTATCCGGTGATGCCAGAAGAAGCCTCCTGCTTGCGTTAAAGGAGCGGATGGAAAAAGACATCCGCCGTCTGGAAAGTATCATTGCCGGACTGGAACGTTCCGGCGGTCCCTATCCCGCCGGCAGGGTTGTCGAACTTTTTCACAACCCGCCCCCTGAGGACAGCCATAATTTCATGGCCTTCGGAAAGAGGCTC
>OGKC01000582.1_pt1 | contig 7902 bp, 10 predicted proteins | sample 1572411 | NCBI WGS metagenome assembly OGKC01 (sample SAMEA2582157, study PRJEB24529) | metagenome
ACCAGTTCTTTTTTCTTATCAAATAATATAAAAGTGACAGGGAATTCAGATTCTTATCTTCTGTCACTCATGTAATTATTATTCTATTTTAAATTTAATGAATTTACCCATTCTTGAATTTCTTTTTCAATGTTATTTTCTATATAAACGTCATACACATTTTTCCACATTATCTGTGTATACTGTTATTTTCAACCCCATAATTATAACTTGGTACACGCTATACACTACTATAAACTGTACTCCATTTTAGGGAATCCTAGAAGGATCTCGTCATAAGAACTCATATCCATCTCTTTTTTCATAATCTCCGGTCTATATTTCTTATCACTCATTTCCACACTGCTTCTGGATTTTTTATTCATCCAGTCAAGATCAGGCTTTGTATATGGAACTTTCGGCTCAATCTCAAACAAATCCGCTTTTACTTCCTCTGCGATCATCTCTGCTACTTTTTTTGTTGTTCCGCTTGCACTGAAAAATGCCACTAATTTTTTACTCATAATAAAAATCCCCTTTCTTTGCGAATTTTTCGTATAAAAATAGATGTATAAGATTTACATTCATCTTACACATCTATTTTAAGCTCTATCGCTTCATTATGTCTAATGCTTATATTGAATTTTGTTTTATGCTCGAAAAGCATTTATTTCTTCTATCATTTTACTGACCGCCAGAGAATATGGAATGTTTCGTCTCCAGGCAATCACAGTACTTGTTGTGATTTCAGGAGAAATTCTTCGCTGTACAAGAATATCCTCCCGCCAATACTTTGCAGCACCTTCGATTGATATTGGATACCCCAGGCCATTTGCCGCCATAACTCCGGCATTCGTTCCAAGATTACTTGTAAAAGCAATCTGAAGTTTTGAATAGTCTTTTCCAAACCAATTGGCAAGTTCACTTTGAACACTTACTCTTTCGGGCAGTATCAATGGTTTTCCTATGAGATCTTCTTTTTTAATAAACTCTTTTTCTGCCAGTGGATCATCCGGCCGCATTCCAACACACCAGTGATCGCAATCTGTGATTCTGATATAATCCATCCCTTCGGTGTCCACCGGCTCCATGAATAATGCAATATCTACAAGTCCTTTGTTCATCATCTCATACACTGCATCTGCTGTTGCAGTATGCAATACAATCTGAACCAGCGGGGATTTTTCTTTATATGTTTTACATATCTCCGCCAATGTCTCCACCGCTGCAAATTCACCGCATCCAATGGTTATATTTCCCTCTACAACATCTTCTTTTCCTTTCAGTTCCTCAAGTGTTTTTTCCTCAAGATTAAGGATCTCCAGAGCACGCCTTTTTAATAAAATCCCCTCTTCAGTAAGCGAAATTTTCTTCCCGCTTCGAATAAATAATGTTCCTCCAAGCTCCTCTTCAAATGCCGCCATTTGTCTGGATAGCGTTGGCTGGGTAATATGCAATTGTTCTGCTGCTTTTGTAAAGCTCTGTTCTTTTGCCACCGTCAGAAAATAGCGCAATAGTCTTAATTCCATATTTATATACACCTCTTTTATGAGAAAGAATAATATTTTCAGTAGAATAGGATTGATTATCATCCCTCCAAATTCCGATTGAGATTTCACCTGTTTTAAGAAATTTAATAACTGTTATATTTTATTATTAAATTCTTCGCAACCCCTTGAAAACACTGGATTTGTCGCAGGTGAGCTTTCCCTTATTATTTCCCTTGTGTTATATCGTCCCATCAGTGTTTATGCACTCTGATAAGGGCAAATACAAGGGCAAGAAAAATCTATAAGACAGTATAACACAAAATAAAAGTGACATGGTGAACTGATTGAAATGCTTCTTAATTTTTGCTACTACTGATTGATTAAATGATAAGGAGATGGGATACGATGAGAACAATATTTGCAGAATACAATCCACAGTGCAACAGCATTGATGTATATACTAATACGGGCTATATACTCCGTATTGATTGTTGGGAAGCAGAAAAAAATTTAAGAACCACACCTGGATCTGATTGTGCTTTGACATCGCTTGCAATCGATGAGCCATTAGAATATGCAAGGTTATATCTTGATGGGAATTTACAGATGTGGGTAGATGCTGAAGATTCATTAGAGTTATGATTATTCCAATCAAAATCTACTAGAATTTATTAAAAATTAGCTTCATAATTTTAAAAGGACAGCCCTATTGCTATGAGGCTGTCCTTAAAAATACAATAGATAAACCTAGATTATTCTTGCTACTATCTGATTGTTAAATTTTCTGTATTCCATATTGCAAATCTCCCTTTTCGCAATATTTTATTAGTATGAATGCCAGAATCGCTGAAAAAACACGTGCCAATACCGTACTCCACCATATCATAATCTGTCCACCAAATAAAGGTGGTAAAACAAGCATAAATATCAGCATCAATACTGGTTCAATGAATGTAAGAATGTATGACAATCCACTTTTTTCAGTAGCATAAAATCCAGCTGTCGCTATTCTGGTAATCGCAACAAATGGTAATGACACTAAAAATATAGGTACAATTTTAGAAATCTCAATACTTACTTCATAAGAAGCTCCGAAAACCCCTCCAATATTTGCTCTGTTTACATACATGATAATTCCACCACAAACAGCAAGAATTATTGCAAAAATGTATGCCATTCTCTGAACTCCTCTCAGGCTTTCTTGATCCTTCTCACCATAAAAACGGCTCATTAAAGGTTGACTTCCATCACCTACGCCCTGCAATATGAGATATATGATACAGATAATATAGGATACACATGCATAAGTTGCAATAGCTTTTTCTCCCCCATAAGAAGCGGAGAATCGGTTTATAAACACCAATGAAATATTAGGAGTCAATGCTAGCCCAAATGGTGCAAGACCTACTCTGAATATAGCGCCACACATTTCTTTTACATTTTTTAAGGATACATACACATAAAACTTTTTATTATATAATGCGTATATGATTGCAATTGCTGCAGTCACACCCTGTCCGGCTATTGTAGCTGTGGCTGCACCTTTCATGCCCATTTCATATATCCATACAAAGATAAAATCCAGAACAATATTGGTTATGAATCCACCAACCATCGCAAACATTGACCAGAAAGAGTTTCCATAATTTCTAATGAATGGCATCATTCCAGTTCCAAGAATCTGCAATATTGCTCCAAGTGCTATAATTTTGATATAATCTGTCGCATTTGTTAATATAATTCCATCTGCTCCAAGCAATCCTAAAATTTTAGACGAAAAGGAGTAAATAATTATGGTACTGATAACACTTACTATTACAAGAAGCCACCAGCTTGTAGCAATAAATTCTTCTGCCCGTTTTCCTTTCTTTTCTGCTGCATTAATTGAGTAATAAACAGCTCCTCCCATACCAATTCCTGTTCCAAGAGCCTGAATCAAAGCCACAATCGGATATGCAATATTAATAGCCGAAAGTCCAGCATCTCCTATGGTATTGCCTACAAAATATCCATCCACTATCGCATATATTCCTGATAATGCAAATGCTATAATAGATGGAATAACATATTTAAAAAATAATGATTTATGATTCATTTTTCTTACAATCTCCTTCCTTGAAAAGTCTGATAAACAGCTCTGTATTATCATTAAGACTTTCTATATTCTCTAATCCCATTTTTTCGATTACATATATTTCTTTTGAGTGCAGTTTTTCTATGATATCTTTCGTATATTCCATTCCTGATTCTGTGAGGCATATCAGCTTATTTCTCTTGTCTGAATCATCAGATACCATATTGATGTATCCTTTTTTCTGAAAATCTTTTAGTATCGTATTTACCGTTTGCTTAGGTATATTCCATTTTTCACTTATCATTTTCTGCGTGCATCTTCCATTACTTTCATAAAATGAATACAAAGCAAAAACTCCATTTGAAGACAGTCCCTGATCCTTTGACCATTCCTCATACATTGCTGTACATTCTTTCCATAAAGCATAATATCGTTGCAACTGTATTATCATATTATTATCTTTTCTCATCTTTTTCCTCCTTAAATTAGTACGAATCCGGACTTTTGTATTATAGTCCGAGTTCGTACTAATTGTCAAGATTTATTTATATACTTTTTCTTTATATAAACAATCAATAGTCCCTTACTAAGGACAGGAAGATTATGAAATTTCCCTGTCCTCTTTTAATAATATCCTCGTTCTTCCATCCAGTCTTTCACATAACATCTGATTCCAATATAAATAATATGCGACAGTAATAGCAATACAATAAGATTTATCGGATTAGCGTTTTTAATCCATTCTCCAAAGTAAATTACAACAGCTGTACTCGTTATCGCTACCACGATACTGATGATATCCCAACAATATTTCCGGTAGATTTTTCCTACCTGATAACCAATCCCGATTATCAGCCACCCGGTTATTACGAATAAAATTGCCATGACAGTACCGGCAATCAGCCAGTACACAATCCCGGAAAGAATACTGTTAGGTATTCCACTGCTTAACTGTCCGAAAGAGTCTGCACCTGTCACAAACTCCCGAAATAAACTTCCCATTCCTTTTCCTAACGCACCGAAAAAGACGATACAGTCGTTAAGGAAAACCGGCGAAAGAATCGCAGTAAACAGTGTTGTTGTTATGCTGTACCATGCCAGTAGAAACAAGATACTTTCATAACCAATCGTCATATTTTTATATTTCTTTTCTAACTGGCTTTTACGGCTATCGCATTTTTCTTTTGCTTTCCGGTAAGCAGTACGGTCACATTTTTCACATTTCTCATAAGGCACTTTTTTCTCAACAGCTACCTCTACCGTCTTTTGGTGTGTCTGTGCATAAAGTTTTTCCTGCTCTGCTTTTTCATACTTAAATTTCCATGCCACGGCTTCTGCGTCGGCTCTTTTCCTGCTGTCTGTCTCGCTGGTCAATCGTTCCTCTGTTTGCCTTAATCTTGTCCGCAATGCTTCGATATTCTCGGCTCTGTTTTCGCTGTTCAATTTCTCGTTCAAGGTCAGCGATTCGCTTAGCTGCCTGTTTAGTTCCTGGATTGTCTGGTCTTTCTGATCCAGTTCGTCCTGCATCTGTTCGGTCATCAGCAGAAGTTCTTCCACCTGCCCGACGTTCTCTAAGTTTCTGCATTCGCTCATCGATCTCCCTCGCTTTCTCTATCTGCTGTTTAAGGTCAGCAATTCGCTGTTCTGTTTCTGCAATAAGCTGTTCTCGTTGTTCAGCTTCTGCGTTAATTCCTGCCATTGCTGATTCTCGTTTTCCAACTGTTCGATTCTGGTTTTCTGTTGCTCGATCTGTGAGAGCAGTTCTTCTGTATCTGGCAAAAGATTTAGCAGCCTGGATAATTCGCTGTTTAAGCTTTTTAAACTCTGGTTCTGCTCCTGAAAAGACAGGAGCTGCCTGTCCCGTTCCTGCAATTCCTGTACCATCTCTGCCATAAGATTCTGCTGTTCCTCGATCTGGTTTATCATTGTCTCCATCATGGGAATGACTTCCCGGCTTTCTTCTAATGTCACGCAATCGCTCCTTCCATTGTGTTAATGCACTGGATACTTTTCCAAAAGAAATCTGTATTTTATCCAGCAGTGCATTTTGTCTTTTTATGATCTGGTTTTCCTCTACTTTCCATGAAGTAGAGGATGTCTGTCCGTTTTGAAATTTCTCGTCAATTTTTCTGGCATCTGCGCCCTCATGGATCGTCGGTATCTCTAATTTTCCCTGCCTTGCATAAGAACGATGGTCAATGTGATTTTCCGTTTTCAAATGTGCATTACAGACGTTTGCCCATTCGCTCCGCCATAGCTCACAATTTTTCGGATTGTTCCACCCGGTAGCATCGGTTAATACACGTTTCCACTGTTTGCGGTTCCTTGTCCCGACTTTCTGGACTCCATTTTCATCAAGTACGGGGATTCGGATTCCATGACGGTCAGGGTTCTTTTTATCCTGCCACCAGTCCGGATGGGATTCATCCACCACAATATTTCCATTTTCATCTCTGACAAACTCCCAATCCTTGATTTCTTTGTTACCCCATGAGGGGTCTGAATTGAATGGTCGCATCGTCACCAGTAAATGCACATGGGGATTACCATCTCCTTTATCGTGGATACTCCAATCCGCACACATTCCCTTATCTACAAAGGTCTTTTGAATATATTCAGTTGTATAATCAATCTGTTCCTGTCGGCTCCATTCTTTCGGAAGTGAGAACTCAAATGACCTGCCGAGTTGTGCATCTGAACTTTTTTCTATCCTCAAGACTTCATTCCATAAACGCTGCTTCTGAAAAGTAAGTTTGAATTTTTCCAGTGCAGCATTTTGGTTATCTGCCCTTTTATATCGGACAGATTTCTGGAACCGTCTGATATTTTCAGCAGGTACATTCTGCCATTCCTGTGGTGCATTTTCACACATCAGCAGGCTGGTATAAACGACTTCTTTTTTTGAAGTATAGTAGCTGATCCTGCCTGTTTCTTCATTTTTCATCACATCGCCATTGAGATAAGCAGACGCCGATATGATGGATTTTCCTTTGCTGCGTCCAACAATCTTTACTGTATAATGAAAAATCGCCATGATCCGTTTCCCCCTTTCTGCCGTATCCGGCTTTGATTTCCGGCAGGTAACGTTTTTCCTAAAAGAAAATGGTATCTGCCGGAGCACCCTCTGCGTAAGAGTGCCCTGTGCATAACAGCCTGCATGGAATGTGCCCCTCTGGCGAAGAGTGCCTCCTGCGGCATGAGCAGGTCTGGCTGAAAGCCCCGCCGACGGAACGAGCCCGGCAAGCGTAAGCGCAGACCGGTTGCCACCTGTGGCAAACTTATACGGACGACCTCTGGTTGTCCATAAGTGCGCCCTTCATAAAAAAGCAATGAAGGGAATGGAAACTCCACTCCCTCCGGCATTACACTTCCTCCGTATTTGCAACTGGCTCTTTCTGCATTGCCTTTGAGAAGAATTTCCCATTTGCTTCCTGCCTTTTTAAGAAGCCGATCAGCTTTGGGATATCATCTTCCTCAATCGCAGAACCCAGTACCGATTCCACTGCACCGCCAATCTGGCAGAGCCTGTGTGTCCGTTTTTTGGTTTCCACATCTTTCTGACGTTTCTTCAGTTCCCGTTTCTGTGCTGCATACTGTTTTGCTTTCTCAAGGCTTTCCTGTTCTTTCTTTTCCAACTGGAGCATACGCTCCTCATAACTCTTTGTTGATCTTGCCATAAATATCATCGTCCTTTCTTTTTTTCCAAACATAAGTTTCCTGTTGTCTGTCAGACGAAGTACATGGTATAATCTGTTTGCGTGTAGGTATATCATGACTCCGGTCTGATAGAACCTTTGGCGGTTTCTTCGGGAACCGCTTTTTTAAGTTGAACCGTTTCTTGTGACTGCTTTCACATTTCCCTTATCCCTCAAGTCCCTGCCCTCGTTGGCTTCCATAAAAAGTTCCAGCATATCCGTTTTGATCAGGACTTTTCTCCCAACCTTTAATACCGGAAGTTTCTTCCATTCCACCAGTTTTCTCAGGGTGTTCCTGCCGATTCCCGTATAATCAGCAGCTTCCTCAATAGATAAGGCAATCTTTCTTTGCGTCATATGACCACCTCCTTTCGAATTGCATTATGCAATTTCATTTGTGCTGTCAGTATAGCGTGTTTATATTGCTTTGTCAAGCATTATGAAATTTTTCTGCTTTTCTTAAAATTGCATATTGCAATATATTTTGTTGCGTGGTATAGTAATGACATACCGAAAAAGGAGGCACATCAGCATGAAAGATAAAGAACTACGCAAGCTGATCGGCAGCAGGGCAAAACAGCGCCGTCTGGAATTAAATCTGACACAGCCTTATGTCGCAGAGAAGATGGGAGTTACCGCTTCCACAATCCTGCGTTATGAGAAT
>OGKC01000594.1_pt1 | contig 7738 bp, 4 predicted proteins | sample 1572411 | NCBI WGS metagenome assembly OGKC01 (sample SAMEA2582157, study PRJEB24529) | metagenome
GGCGCAAGGGGAGGAGTCCGTGATCGTCGCTACCGTCCCCGGCGTGATCTCGTTTGGTAGCTTGCCATTCGTGGATGGTACGGCGGTACGCAAGGGACAGGCCGTGTTGAGTATCGCTTCCAACGCCCTCTCTGATGGAGACGTGGCGGCAAAGGCTAAATTCGCTTATGAGACGGCGAAAAAGGAATACGAGCGTATGCAAGCCTTGGTAGGCGATAAGATCGTATCCGCCAAGGATTTCGAGCAGGCCCGCTTGAATTACGAGAACGCCAAGGTCGCTTATGAGGCGATAGCGGGAAAACAGACGGCGAAAGGCGTGTCTGTAGTCTCTCCCTTGAACGGTTACTTGAAGAACATCCAAGTGAAAGAGGGTGATTATGTATCCGTAGGTCAGCCTTTGGCTACGATCTCGCAAAACAATCGTTTGGTATTGCGTGCGGACGTGTCTGAGAGGTATTACAACGATCTTCCCATGATCCAAACCGCTAATTTCATGACTCCGTATGATAACGCTCTCTATAAATTGTCTGATTTGCGTGGACGGTTGTTATCGTATGGAAAGGCTTCCGATATGAACTCTTTCTATGTACCGGTGACTTTCGAGTTCGATAATAAAGGAGCGGTTATCCCCGGTTCTTTCGTGGAGATCTTTTTGTTGACAAAGCCGATGGAGAATGTCTTGAGCGTGCCTGTCTCCGCCCTTATCGAGGAGCAGGGCGTTTATTCGGTATTTATCCGTCTGGATGAGGAAGGCTATAAGAAGCAATGGGTGACGCTGGGAGCGAATAACGGCTCGGAGGTACAGATCCTTTCCGGATTGAAACCGGGCGATGAGGTCGTGACCCGTGGCGCTTACCAGATCAAGTTGTCTTCCGCTTCTAACGCGATACCGGCTCATAGCCATAGCCATTAATAGGAGGGATGTTGCATGTTAAATAAGATAATTTATTATTCATTGCACAACCGGTTGGTAATCTTGGTTTGTGCGCTATTGCTGATGATCTGGGGTACGTACACGGCGTTTAATACGGACGTGGATGTGTTCCCGGACTTGAACGCCCCAACGGTCGTGATCATGACCGAGGCGAACGGTATGGCTCCCGAGGAGGTGGAACGCTTGGTGACATTCCCTGTGGAGACTGCCGTGAACGGTGCGATGGACGTACGGCGTGTGCGTTCCTCGTCTACCACCGGATTCTCCGTGGTTTGGGTAGAGTTCGATTGGGGTACGGATATTTACCGGGCTCGTCAGATCGTGTCCGAAAAACTGGCTGTCTTGGGTGAGAGCCTTCCCGAGAACGTAGGTAAACCGACCTTAGGCCCGCAGTCATCCATCTTGGGTGAGATGATGATCCTCGGTTTGACCGCCGATTCCACGTCTTTGTTGGACTTACGTACGATCGCCGACTGGACGATCCGTCCCCGTTTGTTGTCTACGGGCGGTGTGGCGCAGGTGGCCGTGATCGGTGGCGATATTAAGGAGTACCAGATCTTGTTGGACCCGGCTCGTATGAAGCACTACGGTGTAGGGTTGAACGAGGTGTTGGATGTTTGTCGGAATATGAACCGGAACGCCAATGGTGGTGTATTGTATGAGTTTGATAATGAGTATATCATCCGGGGTGTATTGTCTACGTCGAAGGCGGAAGAGATCGCTCAGGGCGTGGTGAAGACCGTGAATGAGTATCCGGTTACGCTGGGTGATATCGCTACGGTCAAGATCGGCGGTAAAAGCCCGAAGCTGGGAACCGCTTCCGAGCGGACAAAGCCAGCCGTGCTGATTACCGTGACCAAACAGCCGGATACGAGTACGGAGAAGTTGACGGAGAAGCTGGACGAGATTGTTGTCGATTTGCGGAAGAACTTGCCGGCGGATGTACATGTCTCTACGGATATATTCCGCCAGAGTCATTTTATCGATAACTCTATTAATAATGTAAAGAAGAGCTTGTTTGAGGGTAGTTTCTTCGTGGTGATCGTCTTGTTCCTGTTCTTGATGAATATACGTACGACGGTGATCTCGTTGGTAGCCTTGCCGTTATCTTTGCTGGTCTCTATCATCGTATTGCACTACATGGGATTGACGATTAACACGATGAGCTTGGGAGGTATGGCGATCGCTATCGGTTCCTTGGTGGATGACGCTATCGTGGACGTGGAGAACGTGTATAAACGAATCCGGGAAAACCGGCTCTTGCCTCCGGATCAGCAACGCTCTACCTTGGAGGTGGTTTACGACGCTTCCCGTGAGGTACGTATGCCGATCTTGAACTCTACCTTGATTATCGTGGTGAGCTTCGTGCCCTTGTTCTTCTTGAGTGGTATGGAAGGCCGTATGTTGGTTCCGCTGGGTATCGCTTTTATCGTGGCGTTGTTTGCTTCTACGGTGGTGGCGCTTACCTTGACCCCGGTGCTTTGTAGCTATTTGCTGAACCGTAAAGCGACGGGAATGAAGGAACTGCGTGAGGCTTGGATAGCCCGGAAGTTGAAGGTGGTGTATAAACGGGCTTTGGAGTTAGCGTTGGCTTACCAGAAATGGGTGCTAGGTACCACGATTGCTTTGTTTGTGGTCGCCTTGGTGATCTTCTTTCATTTGGGACGTAGTTTCTTGCCCCCGTTCAATGAGGGTTCTTTTACGATCAACGTAAGCTCGCTTCCGGGAATTTCCTTGGACGAGTCGGATCAGATCGGACGCCGTGCGGAAGCGTTGCTGTTGCAAGTGCCCGAGATAAAGACTGTGGCTCGGAAGGCCGGTCGTGCGGAATTGGATGAGCATGCCTTGGGCGTGAATCTTTCCGAGATCGAGGCTCCTTTCGAATTGCAAGACCGTAGTCGGGATGAGGTGATGAATGATGTCCGCAAGAAGTTATCTACGATCAGTGGCGCTAATATAGAGATCGGGCAACCTATTTCCCATCGTATCGACGCTATGCTTTCCGGTACGGAGGCGAATATCGCTATCAAACTGTTTGGTACGGACTTGAACCTGATGTTTACGGTCGGAAACCAGATCAAGGCCGCTATCCAAACGATCCCGGGTCTGGTGGACTTGAAGGTAGAGCAGCAGATCGAGCGTCCGCAGTTGACAATCACCCCGAAACGTGAGTTGCTGGCTAAATATGGCATTCCCCTGCCGGAGTTCGAGGAATATATCAATGTGATGTTGGGAGGCGAGGCCGTCAGTCAGGTGTACGATGATGGCAAGAGTTTCGACTTGACCGTGAAGACCTCCGACGCTAGCCGTGCGACGATAGATGATATTAGCAATCTGATGATCGATGCCGCCGGACAGAAAGTGCCGCTAAGCTACGTGGCCGATATCCGTTCGGGGACCGGTCCGAATACGATCAATCGTGAGAATGTGCAACGTAAGATCGTGATTAGTGCCAATGTATCGGAACGTGACTTGCGAAGTGTGGTTAATGAGATACAGGATCGGGTAGAGGCTAATATCCGTTTGCCGGAGGGATACCATATCGAATATGGTGGCCAGTTCGAGAGCGAGGCGGCGGCCAGCCGTACCTTATTGCTGACGTCATTGATGTCGTTATTGGTGATCTTCATGTTACTGTACAATGAGTTCAAGGACGTGAAGGAGAGTGGCGTGATCTTGTTGAACCTGCCGTTGGCGTTGATCGGTGGCGTGATTATCCTATGGCTTACTTCCGGCGAGATCAGTATCCCGGCGATTATCGGTTTCATTTCCTTGTTTGGTATCGCTACCCGAAACGGTATGCTGCTGATCAGCCACTATACGCATTTGCGTGGAGAGGGAATGGGATTGCGAGAGTCCGTGATACAAGGTTCCCTAGACCGTTTGAACCCGATCTTGATGACGGCGTTGAGTTCCGCCTTGGCGTTGATTCCATTGGCGTTGAATGGCGATCTTCCCGGAAATGAGATCCAAAGCCCGATGGCGACGGTGATCTTGGGTGGTTTATTAACCTCTACGTTCTTAAACGGATTCATCATCCCGATTGTTTATCTGATAATGAACAAGAATAAAGAATAAGTTTTATGAAATCATATATTATAGTTGCCGCCTTGTCTGTATTGACAGGCGGCCTTTCCGCCCAGACTTCTATAGAGGACGTGCTCCGGAGCGTGGAGGCGAACAATAAGGATTTACAGGCGAACAGCCAGTTGGTCCAGTCGCAGAAGCTGGAGGCGAAGTTGGATAATAATTTGCCAGACCCTTCGGTCTCTTATTCGCATTTCTGGGGGAATAAAGAAGGGATGGGATTCACGGGCGAGTTCGTGGCTTCCCAAAGCTTTGATTTCCCGTCCGTATATGTCCGGAAGCATAAGCTGACGAAGGCGAAATCCGCGGGTTTGGATCGTCAAGGGATGGCTTTTCGTCAGCAAATCTTGTTGCAGGTGAAAGAGGTTTGCCTAGATTTGGTGCTGTTGAACCAGCAGAAGAACCTATTGGATACCCGTCTTAGGAACGCCGAGCAACTTTCCGCTTTTTATGCGACTCGTTTGGAGAAAGGAAATGCGAATATCCTTGAGACAAACAAGATCGATCTGGAATTATTGAACGCTCGGACAGAGGCCCGGATGAACGAGACTTCCCGTATTGCCAAGCTGCAGGAGCTGGCTACCCTGAACGGCGGTATCGCTATCGAGTTTACGGATACGGTTTACGCCTTGCCGGATAAGGATGTGCTTTCCTTTGATGAGCTGCGGACGGAGGCGATGCAATCCGATCCGCAATTACAGACCTTGCGTAGCGACCAGACGACAGCTCTTCGGCAGGTGAGCGTGAATAAGGCGAAAGGTCTGCCCGGCTTTGAGTTAGGGTATCGTATGAATCCCGCCTCGGGTGGAGAGCGTTTCAATGGTTTCTTGGTAGGAATCACCATCCCGTTGTTCTCGAACCGTAATAACGTGAAACAGGCGAAGGCTCAGGCCGGCTATACAGAGATTCAGTTGGAGAGCGCTTCTTTCACGGTAGAGAATGGGTTGAGGCAGCTATATGACCAGTCTGTCTCCTTAAAGAAATCTATCGATGAATATAAGGATGTGCTGAAAAGGCAGAATAGCTTGGTCTTGTTGAACAAGGCTATACAGGCCGGGCAAATCTCTATGATCGAGTATTTCGTGGATGTGACGACCTATTACCAAAGCGTGCAAAACTACCTGCAATTGCAAAACCAATACCAAAAGGTCATGGCGCAATTGTATAAGTATCGATTATGATAAGGAACACAACTGTGTTTTCTCTTGAACACAGTTGTGTTTATCCACAGATACAGTTGTGTTTTCTCACGAACACAACTGTGTTTTTACGTTCTCTAAGGATAGCTTAAAGTCACGGATCAATTCTTTCATCACCTCTTCCACGGATAATTCCTCCCAGAATAAAGACGCTACCTGTCCGATCTCTAACTCGCCTTCCTTTAGGTCGCCCTCAAAGATTCCTTTCTTGGCACGTCCTTTGCCCAATAACTCACGTAATTCTTCCACGGACGCTCCCCGGGCTTCCGCTTCTTCCACTACCGTAGCGAAATCTCCTTTTACCAGACGGGTAGGAGACAGTTTCTTTAATAATAACTTCGTATCGCCTTCCTTAAGATTCAAGCATAGTTTCTTGAAATTCTCGTGTGCCGAGCTTTCTTTGGTTAGGGCGAAACGAGTGCCTATCTGTACGCCGTCGGCCCCTAGTGCGAGTGCCGCTAGCATCGCTTGACCGTTTCCTATACCTCCTGCCGCCAAAAGGGGGAGAGAGGTCGCTTTCCGGACAGCGGGGATCAGGCACATCGTAGTTGTTTCCTCCCGTCCGTTGTGCCCGCCGGCCTCGAAGCCTTCGGCAACGATGGCATCCACTCCGGCCTCCTCGCATTTCGTGGCGAATTTAGAGCTGCTTACCACGTGAACGACCGTCATGCCATGATCCTTCAAATACTTTGTCCATATTTTCGGGTTGCCGGCGGAGGTAAATACGATCTTCACTTTTTCCTCCACCAATATCCGCATCAAGGTATCGATTTCCGGATACATCAGCGGGACATTCACGCCAAAAGGCTTGTCGGTCGCCGCCTCGCATTTACGGATATGTTCCCGGAGCACTTCCGGGTGCATGGAGCCTGCCCCGATCAATCCTAATCCACCGGCGTTACTAACCGCTGAAGCTAGCCGCCAACCACTACACCAAACCATTCCCGCCTGTATGATGGGATACTGAATACCAAAAAGACTACAAATTCGATTCATATTATTTCTTGCGTTAATCTCGCTAAAATTAGTGAACTATTTTTATTGGAACAACAATTTCTTTGTCGAGGTTGTTGAATAGGCATATAACTTTAAAATATAAGAGATATGCCAGAGAATATAATGAAAACGTTATGGGATGAGAGCGATGATCTTCACGATGAGACCATGTCTACCAATTCGGTATTGTCGGATGATTACACGTCTAATGACATTCAAGATTTACAAGAAACGATCGAAAATGAAAATATCGAGGACGGTATAGAGAGCGATTCGATTGAACATTGAATGAATGCATATTGGGTCCCCGAAGGGAAGATCTCCCTTTGGGGATCTTTTTTGTGTGAATTGTGAAAATCTTTTTCCGGATTCTAAATAATAACAATTTGAAATAGAATTGTAACGCAAAACTTCGTTATCTTTGTCCATTGTAATTCTAATATAACAATGGCATGAATAAAACGCTTATGGCCGCAGGTTTAGCGGTTATTTTGGGAGCTTGTTCCTCCTCAAAGAAAAGCGATGTAGCGGAAGGCGCTACACCCAATCCGTTTTTTGCGGAGTATACGACACCGTTCGGGGTGCCTCCGTTTGACCAAATAGAGGTGGCTCATTACAAGCCGGCTCTTTTGAAAGGCATGGAAGAGCAGTCGAAGGAGATTGAGGCGATCGTGGCAAATCCGGATGCGCCGACATTCGAGAATACGATCGTGGCCTTAGACCAAAGTGGCGAGTTGCTTACTAAAGTAATGTATGCTTTCGGTGGCCAATCCAGTGTGAATACCACGGACGAGATCCAAGAGCTCGAACGTGAGCTTTATCCCCTTTTATCCAAACATTCGGATGATATCAGCTTAAATCCCAAGCTTTTCGCCCGGGTGAAATCCGTATATGAGAATCAGGCGAGCTTCCATCTGGATAAGGAACAGAAGAAGCTGTTGGAGGAAACCTATAAAAGTTTTGTCCGGGGAGGAGCCAATCTGCCGGAGGATAAGCAGGCGAAGTTGCGTGAGCTGAACGAGAAGATATCCATGCTCCAACTTACTTTCGGACAGAATACCCTGAAAGAGACCAACGATTTCCAATTAGTGATCGATAATAAAGAGGACTTATCCGGTCTGCCGGAAGACGTGATCGTCAAGGCGGCGCAAACGGCCCAAGAGAATGGTCTGGATGGTAAGTGGGTGTTTACCCTCCATAATCCGAGCGTGATGCCTTTCCTTCAATACGCCGATAAGCGTGATTTGCGTGAGAAGATCTTCAAGGCGTATACGAATCGTGGCAACAATAATAATGAGAATGATAATAAGGAGGTCGTTAAGCAGCTGGTTGCCGCTCGTCTGGAGAAAGCCCGATTGATGGGATATGAGGATTATGCCGCTTTCGTATTGGAAGAGAATATGGCGAAGAACGAGAAGAACGTGTACGACTTGCTTGATAAAATCTGGCCATCTGCCTTGGCGAAAGCGAAAGAGGAATTGGCCGATATCAACGCCGAGATCAAGAAGGAAGGCGGTAATTA
>OGKC01000597.1_pt1 | contig 7722 bp, 9 predicted proteins | sample 1572411 | NCBI WGS metagenome assembly OGKC01 (sample SAMEA2582157, study PRJEB24529) | metagenome
AAATATATAAAATAAATATATAAAATTATATATATTAATAAAAGACTATCAAAGATTGGCATGAAAATTTATTATTGCACATTTATTATTGCACATTTATTATCGCACAGAAATGAGGATTAGGATGGATAAGGATAACAACAAACCAAAGATTGCGGTTGCACTTCAATATGAAAAAGGTGAGCAGGCACCTAAAATCATAGCCACAGGAAAAGGGTATCTTGCTGATAAGATTATTGAAAAAGCTAAGGAAACTGATGTTCCAACATATGAGGACAGCAAGCTTGCTAACACATTGTCCAATCTTGAAGTAGGAGATATGATACCACCTGAATTATATACAGTAGTTGCTGAAATACTTGTATTCGTGGATAAGACAGATAAATTACGAGGCAAAATTAATGGCTGATAAGTCTAAGAACAATAGTAAGTTTAAGAGTAGCAGCATACTTGATGATATAAGTGCATTGCATAATATAAACAAACCTAAAAACAGCAGGGCTACAGGCTCTGAATATGAAACATTAGCTGCTGCATTTCTTGAACAAAACGGACATACAATTATTACAAGAAACTATAGAACCAGATATGGTGAGATTGATATAATATCAAAATGTAATTCAACGCTTGTGTTTACAGAATGTAAATACAGAAGTTCTTCAAAATTCGGCGACCCGCTGGAGGCTGTTAATCTTCACAAACAGCAAAAGATATGTCATACAGCTATGAATTTCTGTGTAAAATACGGGTATGTCAATTATCCGTGCCGCTTCGATGTAATAGCAATATATAAAGACGGAACAATAAAACATATAAAAAATGCGTTTGAATACTCTTGAATTTTATGATTAATGAATTAATGGAGGTGTCTATGCCTTACAGCATATTCGATTTAAAAAGATTAAATACAAAAGAGTTGTATCATAAACTTATAGAAAAATACGGCAATGAAGATAATTTTACGGATACAATTATAACGAATGTTTCTGCTGATAATGTGCCATACCTTACATTTAAGCCTTTTGTGAACAATCCTTATATAAGGCAGGCATTCTCTACACGTCTTGGCGGTGTTAGCAGAGGTATGTATGAAAGTATGAATCTGACTTTCAATCCAGTAGGACAGTATAGTGCTGACAGCTATGAAAATGTACTTGCCAACTTTAAATTAATGGCTGATACTATTGATATACCTGTTGAAAATATGGTGTATACCAAGCAGACACATACTACAAACATCAAAATTGTCGATAATTCCAATAAAGGAATGGGTATTATAAAAGAACGTAATTACGATAATATAGATGGAATTATAACTAATACTAATAATCTTTGTCTTGTATCATCATTTGCAGATTGTATTCCTGTTACTCTTGTTGATGCTAAAAAAGGTGTTATAGCAGCACTTCATTCTGGCTGGAAAGGAACAGTTGGCAATATATCACAGAATGGCATTGAATGTATGAAGGAAAGCTTTGGCTGTAATGAAGCTGATATTATTGCATTTGTTGGTCCTGGAATATGTAAGAACTGCTATCAGGTAAGTGAAGATGTTGCCATAGAATTTATGAAGGTATATTCTGCCGAAGAAACAGAGCTGATATTAACACCAGATGATAACAATAAATGTACAGGCAAATACCATCTGGATTTGATAGCTGCTAATTATATCAACCTTATTAATGCAGGACTTCTCCCACACAATATATATGTAGCTGATGTATGTACAAGCTGTAATAAAGAGCTGCTTTTTTCACACAGGGCGAGTGGTGGAAGACGTGGTATTATGTGTAATTTTATATATATGCGATTAATCTGATATAAAAATGGTTAATTAAAAAACTTTCCATTCATAAGGAATTATATAATATAAACGATTACAAATTATAAATATTGATTATAAAAAATGAGCTGCCAAGCAGATGATTTATTAAATGCTAATCATTTAATATTAACTAATCATTCAGCGTATCAGCTCATTTTTATAATTCAGGCTTATTTATTATGTGTTCTCTTATATTCTTCCCTTAATCGTGCTTCCTCATTAACTCTCTTAGCCCGTCCCTTAGGACCTACCTTGGTAATTACCAGTAATATTACAAGAAGTATAAGTATCGGAACACCAACCGTAATAATATTAGAGAGAGTTTCTGTAAATACGGCATTCTGCAAAGGTGAATTCTTTACTTTCTGGTATTTGGCTGAGTTAATTATGCTTACAAGGTTATTATTCATATCATCGCTTACTTTATCAGTCTTGGACTGTATTGCATAAGTGTATATATACCCTCTGACAACCGTATAATATTTTCTGGTGTATACAGTAACATCATTAGATAATGAATAAACATCTGTCACAAAATATGGAATATCATTGATTCTGACAAGACTGGAATTAAGCAGTTCCTCTTTAATATTATCGTTGTTGATAGATGACTGGGAAGCAACATATTCTTTATATAATGAATCAAGTGAATCTTCGTCTAATTCATTAAGGTTGCTAAGACTGTTGGAAGCTGTATTACCATATATAACAACTTCATAATTAACAGCTTCTGGAACAGCTTCAAGATATATCTTATTGGCTATCATATTATTAGTTAATACAGTAGCCTCATCAACCCCAAGCTTTTCGAGGTATGAATTATTGTTAGTTGTTGTTCTTGTAAAACATATAAGTTCTTTTGGAACATCTACGACTAAATCTATATCAGCAAATTTAAAATGATTGGTATCTGCGGCACTAACATATGCCGAAGATAATCCTGATACTGAAAACAGAGTGACTGCCGACATAACAACTGCTGCCAGCTTTTTTATTAAACCTTTATTAAACACGAAAAACCTCCCATAAATTAAGCATTTTCAATATTCCGTATAATAGCATAGTGCTTTACAAAAAGCAATTAAACTGTTATTATATTTTAGATTATGTATGTTAATTTTTCATAAAATAAGAAATTAAATCGGAGGCAGATATATGAGTAAACCAATAGTCGCTGTAGTAGGACGTCCAAATGTTGGTAAGTCAACATTATTCAACGATCTTGCTGGACAGCAGATTTCTATTGTAAAAGATACCCCTGGTGTAACCAGAGATAGAATATACGCTGAAGTTACATGGCTTGATAAATCATTTACTTTAATTGATACAGGTGGTATTGAACCAGATACAAGTGATGTAATTCTTGCACAGATGAGAGAGCAGGCTGAGATAGCTATTGAAACGGCAGATGTAATTATATTCCTTACTGATGTTAAGCAGGGACTTGTTGATTCAGATGCTAAAGTAGCAGATATGTTACGCCGTTCAAGAAAGCCTGTTATTCTGGCAGTTAATAAGGTTGATAACTTTGATAAGCTTATGCCTGATGTATACGAATTCTATAACCTTGGAATTGGTGACCCGCATCCAATATCAGCAGCATCAAAGCTCGGTCTTGGTGATATGCTTGATGAGGTTATCAAGCATTTTCCGCAAGAGTCTGAAACTGAGGAAGAAGATGAGCGTCCAAAGGTTGCCATTATTGGTAAACCCAATGTTGGTAAGTCATCAATTATTAATAAGCTCCTTGGAAAGAACAGGGTAATTGTATCTAATATTGCGGGAACAACAAGAGATGCGATAGATACAACTATAACATATAACAAGAAAGAATATGTATTCATTGATACTGCTGGTCTTAGACGTAAGAGCAAGATAAAAGAAGATCTTGAAAGATACAGTATTATAAGAACTGTTGCAGCTGTTGAAAGATGTGATATAGCCATTCTTGTAATCGATGCAACAGAAGGTGTTACTGAACAGGATGCTAAGATTGCGGGAATAGCCCACGAGCGTGGCAAAGGTATAATTATTGCTGTCAATAAGTGGGATGCCATAGAGAAGAACGACAAGACAATATATGAATTCACAAGCAAGATAAAAGATACTCTTTCATTTATGTCATATGCAGAGATTATATTTATATCAGCACAGACAGGACAGCGTCTTGGAAAGATATATGAGCTGATTGATACTATAATCGACAGCCAGACTATGAGAATCCCAACTGGTGTTCTTAATGAAATTCTTACAGAAGCTGTTGCTATGAAACAGCCGCCTTCAGATAAGGGTAAGAGATTAAGAATATACTATATGACACAGGTTTCTGTTAAACCACCGACATTCGTAATGTTCGTTAATGATAAGGAATTAACACATTTCTCTTATACAAGGTATATTGAGAACCGTATAAGAGAAGCGTTTGGTTTCAGAGGTACTTCAATAAGGTTTATTAACAGGGAACGTAAGGAGAAAGAATAATGCTTAACAGATTGATATGTCTTATTCTAGGATATTTTATTGGTGCAATTATCCAGACAGGTTTCTGGATTGGCAAGTTTAATCATATTGATATAAGAGATTATGGCAGTGGCAATGCTGGAACAACTAATACTATGCGTACACTTGGAAAGAAAGCCGGATTTATAACATATTTTATGGATGCTTTTAAATCCTGCATTACTGCCATAATCATACATTTTATATATGGCAGTAATTCAGATATATCAGAAATGCTTCTTATCCTTTATGGCGGATTTGGAGTTGTCCTTGGACATAACTTTCCGTTCTACCTTGGATTTAAAGGTGGAAAAGGTATTGCTGCTACATCAGGATTAGTAATAAGTCTTATACTTTTTCCTAAATATTGCTTTATGTTTACAATATTTGGAATGGTAACATTTGGATTAGTAACCAAGTTCTCAAGATATGTATCATTAGGTTCTATTACCGGCATAATTGGTTTCTTTATAGAATTTGTAATATGGGGGCTTGTTGGATGGCTTCCACTTAACAATAATGAATTCATAGAGGCTTCTATAGTTGTGTTATTATTCGTTATTCTTGGTGTTGCACGTCACAGTGGTAATATTAAAAGACTTATTAATGGAACAGAACGTAAAATTGGAGAAAAAAAGTAATGCAGTAATGGAGGATTATTAATGGTAAAGATAGGTGTATTAGGAGCTGGAAGCTGGGGACTTGGTCTTGCTATGCTTCTTCATAATAATGGACATGATGTAACAGTCTGGTCAGTATTTCCAGACGAGATTAATGAGCTTAACGCCACACGAGAGAATAAAAAATGTCTTCCAGGTGTAATATTCCCAGAAAGCGTAAAATTCTGTGCTGACACAGAAAAAGTTGTAACTGAAAGTGATGTGCTTATACTTGCGGTTGCTTCTCCTTATACAAGGTCAACAGCTAAAATCGTCGCACCATATGTTAAAGAAGGACAGTATATCGTTAATGTCGGCAAGGGTATTGAGGAGGAGTCTTTAAAGACATTATGTGAGGTAACAAAGGAAGAAATTCCACAGGCTGTAGTTGCTGTGTTATCAGGTCCAAGCCACGCTGAGGAGGTTGGAAGGGGAATTCCTACAACCTGCGTAATTGGTACAGCTAACAAGAAAGATGCAGAATATTTGCAGAATATGTTTATGAGTAATGTATTCCGTGTATACATAAGTCCTGATGTTCTTGGAATATGTATAGGTGGTGCATTGAAAAATGTAATCGCGCTTGCTGCTGGTATTGCTGACGGCTTAGGATATGGAGATAATACTAAGGCTGCACTTATAACAAGGGGGATTGCTGAGATAACACGACTTGGTCTTGCTATGGGTGCGGATTTTGCTACATTTTCAGGCTTGTCTGGAATAGGCGACCTTATTGTTACCTGTGCGAGTATGCACAGCCGTAACAGACGTGCCGGAATTCTTATCGGCAAAGGCTATACAACTAAAGAAGCTATGGATGAAGTACAGATGGTTGTAGAGGGTGTATATGCAGCTAAGGCAGCTAAGAAGCTTGCTGAAAAGTACAACGTAGAAATGCCAATAGTTGAACAGGTAAATCAGGTGTTATTTGATGGCAAATCTCCAGCAGATGGCGTTAAAGACCTTATGTTAAGAGATAAGAAAATCGAAGCCGGCAATGTTGAATGGCACTAAATTATTAATATACGAGAGGTTAATCATATGCGAGTTATTGCAGGTTCGGCCAGAAGTCTTCCTTTAAAAACTATTGAAGGAACAGATACCAGACCAACTCAGGATAGAATTAAAGAGACATTATTTAATATGCTCCAGTCAGATATTCCAGGATGTAAATTTCTTGATTTATATTCTGGAAGCGGTGCAATTGGAATTGAAGCCTTAAGTCGTGGAGCGGCTAAGGCTGTGCTTGTTGAGAATTCAAAAAAGGCAGTTGAATGTATTAAGGATAATCTTACGTTTACCAAGCTTGCTGATAAAGCAGATGTTATGGAAATGGATGTATTATCTGCAATCAACAGGCTTAAGGGCAAAGATGTATTCTCAATCGTCTATATGGATCCACCATACTCTAATGATTATGAGCGTGATGTATTAGCAGCCCTTAGAAATTCAGATATTATAGATGAATATACAATTATAATTGTTGAGGAAAAGCTTGATGCTGACCTTGACTATGCTGACGAATGTGGTTTTGATATTTACCGGGTAAAAAAATATAAGACTAATAAACATTTATTCTTAAGACTGAAGGGAAGTGCAGACTAAATGAAAAAGGCTATATATCCTGGAAGCTTTGACCCTGTTACATTAGGACATCTTGATATAATAAAGCGTTCAGCAGCACTTGTTGACCACCTTATCGTGGGTGTGTTAAACAACAGTACCAAAACACCATTGTTTTCAGTTGATGAACGTGTTAATATGTTAAAAGAAGTTACGAAAGACATTCCTAATGTCGAGATTTTAAGTTTCAGTGGACTCCTTGTAGATTTTGCAAGAGAGCATAATGTACAGGCTATAATAAGGGGACTTAGAGCCGTAACTGATTTTGAATATGAACTTGCTATGTCTCAGACTAACAGAGTAGCCGCTCCCGATATTGATACAATATTCCTTAATACAAGTCTTAAATATGCTTATTTAAGTTCAAGTATCGTTAAAGAAATGGCTATGTATGGCGGCGATATAAGTAAATTCGTACCAGAGTCTATTGTAGATATAGTGAGAGAACGATACAGCAGTAGTTATAATATTAAGGCAAATGAAAAGGGAGATATAAAATGAGTAGAATCGAACAGCTTATAAGCGATATAGAAAGCTACATAGATAATTGTAAATTTCAGCCATTATCTAATACTAAGATTATTGTAAATAAAGAGCAGCTTGAAGATATGCTGGCTGAATTAAGATTAAAGACACCTGAAGAAGTTAAGAAATACCAGAAAATTCTTAACAACAAAGATGCCATAATTGCCGATGCAAAAGAGCAGGCAGAATCTATTATTAATGCTGCACAGATACAGACAGAGGAACTTATTAATGAACACGAGATTATGCAGCGTGCATATGCACAGGCTAATGCCCTTATAGAGCAGGCAAGTGCACAGGCACAGGCTATTCTTGACAGTGCGACAGAAGATGCCAACAGCATACGTCAGGGTGCTATGGACTATACAGATGATATGCTTGAGAAGCTTCAGTATATAATCGAAAAGTCTATCCGTGACAACCGCGAGAAGTACGACTCTTTATTGTCTGGTCTTGAAAATGTTCTTTCGATTGTCAATAATAATCGTAATGAATTAAAAGCACCTGTTGTACAGGAAGAAGAGGAAGCTGTAGATAACGCACCTGACCAGCGTGAAGACAGCACAGATGACTAGGGGCGTCGGTACGGGC